>Ga0302169_10000575_pt1 | contig 11254 bp, 6 predicted proteins | sample I_Fen_N1_3_FD_193493 | JGI IMG/M metagenome (GOLD analysis project Ga0302169, IMG submission 193493) | Peat permafrost microbial communities from Stordalen Mire near Abisko, Sweden - I_Fen_N1_3 | ecosystem: Environmental > Terrestrial > Soil > Wetlands > Permafrost | place: Sweden: Abisko...
GCAATCTGGAGTTCATCCGGCGCATCAACGACCTGCCGAACCTCGATGAAGTGCAGCGCACGGTGTTCGATGCCAGCTATCTGGTGATGGGCCTGGGCGATGTGTACCTCGGCGCACCGGTCGCCACCCCGCTCGATCCACGCCATCGCCTGGTCACCACCAAGTACAACCCGGCCCGTACCTGGACCGCCGAGAACTCGGTGGGCATCGGTGGCGCCTACATGTGCGTGTACGGCATGGAAGGCCCGGGCGGTTATCAGTTCGTCGGACGCACGCTGCAGATGTGGAATCGCTACCGCGAAGTCGCCGCGTTCGACGGCAAACCGTGGCTGCTGCGGTTCTTCGACCAGATCCGTTTCTACCCGGTGAGCGCCGATGAACTGCTGCGCATCCGTCGGGATTTTCCCCTCGGGCGTTTCGACCTGAACATCGAACACAGTCAGTTGAACCTCGCCGACTACCAGGCGTTTCTGGCCCGGGAAGCCGAAACCATCGCCGCGTTTCGCAGCCAACAACAGGGCGCTTTCAATGCCGAGCGCGAACGCTGGATCGCCAGCGGCCAGGCGCATTTCGACAGCGAAGAGCTGGTCGCGCAAACCACCGAAGACGCACCGCTGGCCAGCGGTCAGCAGAGCGTCGACAGCCACATCGCCGGCAACCTCTGGCAGGTCCAGGTGGACACCGGCACGCGGGTCGAGGCCGGTGATGTGCTGGTGATTCTGGAGTCGATGAAGATGGAAATCCCGCTGCTCGCGCCGATGGCCGGCGTGGTGCGGGAGATTCGCGTGCAGCCGGGTTCGGCGGTGCGTGCCGGACAACGCGTCGTGGTGCTGGAACTCGACTGAACCCATTTGAAAAGGACGAACGTCATGAACATCGATCTGCAACTCGACGCCCTGCGCAACGCTTACCGCGACGGCAGCACCACGCCCCGGCAACTGCTGCTGAGCCTGCGAGACAAAGCCGCGGCGCTGAACCCGGACTATCACCTGTTCATCCACTTGCTCAGTGTCGAAGAACTGGAACCCTACCTCGCCGCCCTCGACGGTCGCGACATCGACAGCCTGCCGCTGTACGGCGTGCCGTTCGCGATCAAGGACAACATCGATCTGGCGGGCATTGCGACCACGGCGGCCTGCCCGGCTTTCGCTTATGTGCCGCAGCGCTCGGCGACCATCGTCGAGCAACTGCTGGCGCTGGGCGCGGTGCCACTGGGCAAGACCAACCTTGACCAGTTCGCCACCGGTCTCAATGGCAGTCGTTCGCCTTACGGCGCATGCCCGAACAGCGTGTTGCCGGAGTATCCGTCGGGTGGCTCCAGTGCCGGATCGTCGCTGGCCGTGGCGCTCGGTGTGGCGAGCTTTGCCTTGGGCACCGACACGGCGGGATCGGGGCGCGTGCCGGCGGCACTGAACAATCTGGTGGGGCTCAAAGCGACCAAGGGGCTGATCTCTACCGCTGGCGTGGTGCCCGCCTGCCGCACCCTCGATTGCGTGACCACTTTCACCGCCACCGCACGGGAAGCCAGCCAACTGCTGGCGCTCACTGCGCATCTCGACCCACGGGACGAGTACAGCCGCAGTAACCCGTTGTGGAATGACGGCTCGGCCTTCGGGACGCTGCGTCCATTGCGTTTCGGTGTGCCGCGATCCCGGGACCTGGAGTTTTTCGGCTGTACGCAAGGGCCGCAGTTGTTCGCCGAGGCCATCGAGCAACTCGAGGCCCTGGGCGGTGAAGCCGTGGAGCTCGATCTGTCGCCCTTCCTCGAAGCCGCGCGTCTGCTTTACGAAGGCCCGTGGGTGGCCGAGCGCTACAGCGTGGCCGGCGAACTGATGGAGCAGAATCCCGAGGCCGTGCTGCCGGTGATCCGCGCCGTTCTGGCCAAGGCTCCGGCGGTCAGCGGGGTGCAAACCTTCCGCGCCCAGTATCGGCTGCAAGCGTTGAAGGCCCTGTGCGACAAGGCATTGGAAGGTCTTGATTGCGTGCTCACACCGACCATCGGCCGCCCCGTCACGCGGGCGGAGCTTGAAGCCGAACCGGTGCTGCGCAACTCGGAACTCGGTTACTACACCAACTTCATGAACCTGCTCGATTACGCCGCCGTCGCCGTGCCCAGCGGTTTCATGAGCAATGGCCTGCCGTGGGGCGTGACGCTGTTCGGGCGGGCGTTCACCGACCAGTACCTGTTGAGCGTGGCGGCTGGCCTGCAGCGCCAGCAAGGTTCAACCGACCCGGCACCGACGACAGCGGCCCGGAACGACCGCGCGCGGCTGGTGGTCTGCGGGGCGCACCTCGATGGCCTGGCACTGAACTGGCAATTGAAGCGTCGTGGGGCCCGGCTGGTCGAAACCACCCAGAGTTCGCCTGATTATCAACTGTATGCACTGGCCGGCGGCCCGCCGTTTCGTCCAGGCATGGTTCGGGTGAACGAGGGCGGCGTGGCGATTGCCGTAGAAGTGTGGGAATTGCCGAGCAGTGAATTGGGCTCGTTCCTGACCGCCATTCCGGCGCCGCTGGGCCTGGGCAAAGTACAACTGGCGGATGGTCGCTGGGAGAGCGGATTTATCTGCGAGGCCTATGGGTTGGAGGGTGCGGTGGACATCAGCCATTTCGGCGGGTGGCGGGCCTATCTGAAAAGCCTCGTCTGACAGTGATCCTGTGGGAGCGAGCTTGCTCGCGATGGCGTCAGCACACCCTTCACCGGTGTCGACTGATACGGCGCTATCGCGAGCAAGCTCGCTCCCACGAGGTTCGGGCAAGATTTACGACCATTCGTGGCACACATGGAGCAGTTATTTCCCGGCAGTGCCATTAGAATGCCTGCCATCGGATTACTGCCAACGGAATGTGTCATGCCGCTTCGCTCGCCGCTGTATTCTCAACGCTCGTTGATTCTCACGCTGATCGCGTTGCTGGGCGCCGGCTTCCTGGCCACTTCGTTTCTCAGTTACCACGCTTCGCGAACGTCAATCCGCGACAGCATCGTCAACACTGAATTGCCACTGACTTCGGACACGGTCTACTCGGAAATCCAGAAAGACCTGGTCCGACCGATCCTGATTTCCTCGATGATGTCCCGCGACACCTTCATGCGCGACTGGGTGGTCAACGGCGAACGCGACCCCACGCCGATGACCCGCTACCTCAACGAGGTCATGACCCATTACGGCGCCTACACGGCGTTTTTCATCTCCGACGCCAGCCTGACCTACTACCACGCCAAGGGCGTACTGAAACAGGTCAAGGTGACCGAGCCCCGCGATGCCTGGTACTTTCGTGTGCGCGACATGAAGGATCCCTACGAGATCAACGTCGATCCCGACCTGGCCAACAAAGACAACCTGACCGTCTTCATCAACTACAAGGTCTACGACTACAACAACCGGTTCATCGGCGCGGCCGGTGTCGGCCTGACCGTCGATGCCGTGATCAAGCTGATCGACAAGTACCAGCAGCACTACCAGCGCAGCGTGTATTTCGTCGACACCTTCGGACGCGTGGTGCTGACCGGTGCAGAGGGTGGCCCACAAGGCGCCCGGGTCGGACAATCGCTGAGTGAAATAGACAGCATGAAGAACCTGGTCAGCCAGTTGCCCAAGCCCCACAGCGGCAGCTACGAGTACTCCGGCGCGGGCCAGGGGCATTTTCTCAATGTGCGGTTCATCCCGGAGCTGAACTGGTATTTGTTCGTCGACAAACTCGAAGACGGCGACCTCGGTGACATCCGTCGCTCGCTCTACCTCAACCTGCTGATCTGCCTGATCGTCACGCTGATCGTGCTCGCACTGCTCAACCGGGCACTCAAACGCTATCAGGACAAGATCCAGGCCCAGGCCACCCTCGACAGCCTGACCGAATTGCCCAACCGTCGCGGCTTCGACCTGCTGGCCGCACAAGCGATGCAGGAAGCCCAGCGCGAACCCAAACCGCTGACCGCGTTGCTGCTGGACCTGGACCACTTCAAGGTGTTGAACGACACCTACGGCCACCTGGCCGGTGACCAGGTGCTGATCGGCTTCGCACGGGACCTGGAGAGCTGCCTGCGCCAATCCGACATCGTCTGCCGCTGGGGCGGCGAAGAGTTTATCGTGCTGCTCAAGGACACCGACGGTGAGTCCGGTCTGATGATCGCCGAGAAAATCCGCCAGCATGTGGCACACCAGCGCTACGCCTACAACGGCAGTAGCCTGCATGTGACGGTCAGCATCGGCCTGACCACCCTGCGGGTCGACGACACCTTGCACACCCTGCTGTCGCGGGCCGATCATGCGATGTATCGGGCCAAACAATCCGGCCGCAACCGTACGTGCGTGGAAATGCCTCAATCCGTCTATGGCTAACGACTCATGAATCAGCCAGACCTCTGCCCGGCCTGTGGTGCGCCCAACGACTGCACCCTGGCCGATCCGCGAACCGCTGACCGGGCGTGCTGGTGCTATGGCGTCAGCATCGACCCGGCGATACTCCAGGCATTGCCGCTCGAGCTGCGCAACGCGTCCTGCCTGTGCCCGCGCTGCGCCGCCGTCGAGGCGCAGTTGCAAGCGGCGCCCCGGCCAATCGAGTAAGATGCGCGGCCCCTTTTTCGCCGATCCTTAGCCATGCGCGTCGACCGCTTCCTCAGCAATCTGCCTTGCTTCAACCGTCAGCAGGTGCGCCTGTTGCTGGTGGAAAAACGCGTGAGGATTGACGGAGAAATCACCCGCGACCCCCACGCCGAAGTCCGTGAATTCAGCCGCGTCGAGGTCGACGACCAAGTGCTGCAGGCCGGCAAACCGGTTCGCCACTTCATGCTGCACAAGCCCGCCGGTTGCGTCAGCGCCACCCGTGACCCGCAGCACCCGACCGTGCTCGACCTGATCCATGAGCCGGACAAGGATGACCTGCACATCGCCGGTCGACTGGATTTCAACACCACCGGCCTGATGCTGATCACCAACGACGGCAGTTGGTCGCGGCGCCTGACCCAACCGCAGACCAAACTGCCAAAGGTCTATTACGTCGAAACCGAACAGACCATCGGCCCCGAATACGCGCTCAAATTCAGCGAAGGCCTGTACTTCGCCTTCGAAGACCTCACCACCCAACCGGCCGGGCTGGAGCTGCTGGGGCCGAAATCCGCGCGCCTGAGCATCGTCGAGGGACGCTATCACCAGGTGAAGCGTATGTTCGGACACTTCGACAACAAAGTGCTGCGCCTGCATCGCGAACGCATGGGGCCTCTGGTGCTCGATGAGGCGCTGAAACCGGGTGAATACCGCCCGCTGAGCGTTGATGAGATCGAAATGATCTAAGCCGCCTACCGCTGAGCAGAAGTTGTCGAACAATTTGCCAAAGGCACTTGCGCGATCGCTTCTCCCCTGCTTGAATCAGGTCGTCAGCCGAAATGTGACTGACGAGTCACAACGTACTTCTAAGAAACTTTTTGCCGGTAGAGAACCTTCAGGTTCCGCTTCCCCCGGCAAACTGCCCGCCAATAATAATACCCGTCGACCTGCCGTACCGGATCGACATGGGCCTCTCAAATTCCAGGCGTATGCCTACCTGTCACAAAGCTCGTGCAATCTCTTTTGCGCGCATACCCGCTTGCCAGGAGTCTTATGACATGAGGCCAGAAATCGCTGTGCTGGATATACAGGGTCAGTATCGGGTTTACACGGAGTTCTATCGCGCAGACGCCGCAGAGAAGACCATTATTCTGGTCAACGGCTCGATGGCCACGACTGCGTCGTTTGCACAAACCGTGAAAAACCTCCACCCGCAGTTCAATGTGGTCTGCTACGACCAGCCCTACGCGGGCAAGTCAAAAGCCCACAACCTGCATGAGAAATTGCTGACCAAGGAAGTCGAAGGGCAGATCCTCCTGGAGCTGATCGACCACTTCGCCGCCGAACACGTGCTGTCGTTTTCCTGGGGTGGCGCCGCGACACTGGTCGCACTCGCCCACCAGCCACGACGCATCGAAAAAGCTGTGATCAGCTCGTTCTCGCCGGAGATCAACGCGCACATGCTCGACTACCTCGAGCGCGGTGTGGACTATCTCGGCAGCCGCGATGGCGACCGGGTCGGCAACCTGGTGAACAGCACCATCGGCAAACATTTGCCGACGCTGTTCAAGCGCTTCAACTACCGGCACGTCAGCAGCCTGGCCGATCATGAATACGGGCAGATGCATTTCCACATCAGCGACCTGCTGCACAGCGATCGCCAGTGCTTCTTCAAGGCCGCGCAGCAAATCAACGTGCCGGTGCTGTTCATGAACGGCGAATGGGACGAATACACCGCCGCCGAAGGCGCCCGGTTGTTCGCCGACCATGTGCAGCAGGCCACCTTCACGACGCTTGAAGCCACCGGCCACTTTCTCGACATGGAACACAAAGCCGCCTGCCGGGACAGCCGCAACGCACTGCTTGGGTTCCTGAAACCGGCACAGCACGAAAGCCGACCGCGTTACCACTACGTCCAGGACCACCATGCATTGGCAATCTGAAACAGAGTCATCGCGAGCAAGTTTCGCCCCGCAGCGTTAAACGCATTCCTGCACGTGCGAGGCTTGCCCGCGATAGACCGCCATGCGCTTCAACTGCGTTAAACCCGCCCCACGTAAAGAAAAACTTCAAATCCCCAGCTGTATCTGGTACAAAGTCACCGCTCTGAGCGGGTGTCGCACAATGGCATTACTCCAGCTTAACAAGCTGATAACGAGGGTTCTTATTGGACACCCCCGCTTTGGTGCACCGAGTAAGCGCGTAATGCGGGTATAGTTTAGTGGCAAAACGAAAGCTTCCCAAGCTTTAGTTGAGGGTTCGATTCCCTCTACCCGCTCCACCTCCCTCCAGTATTTCCGGGCCTTCAAGCCGACTTTCTCTCCGCGTTCGAACCTTCAAGCCCACCTCGATCCACCCCTCCATCACTCCCGGCTTTCCCCCTACCAACTCAACCGAAGCCGAACCATAGCCCCAGCTCATTCTGGCGCTGGATTGTGTCCTCAGCATCCTGCTTGCGGGATATGCCGGAACCAAGCCTCGGACCGCCACGTTCTCCCGGAACGGAGTGCAGATCAAAACCACTGAACGCTGAAAGCGACTCGGGCTATCTGAAGACCCAAATTGAGTACGCGAAAGCTTCTACGAGACCGAGGGCGATTCAAGTGGGTGACCTACGGGCCTGGGCGGTACATGTATCGCGCACCCAACACAATGCAGGGCTTGCTGACGACGACGCTGCTTATTGGCGTACATCGCGGCATCTGCAGACGCAAGCAACTCCCCCAGAGGCTTCAGCTCATTTGGCGAACAACGAACAGCACCGATACTTAAGCCGATAGGATAACGACAGCGTTCACTACCATTGAATTCGTCGACCAGTGCTTGCACACGAGCAGAGAGCGCATCCGAGGAATCCCCCGCGTCGACAGCCAGGACTACAAACTCATCACCGCCGATCCTGGCGACAATGTCACTCACTCTAAATGCTGATTTGAGCACCTGCGCAGCAGCCATGATCGCCAGGTCGCCCGCCTCATGGCCGTGGATATCATTAAGTTTTTTCAGACCGTCGAGATCAACAAAAAACAGCAAGCAGGATTGATCATTACGGCGAGCAGAGCGCATTAGCTGGTCAGCCAAAAGAAAAAAGCTGCGGCGATTGTGCAAACCGGTCAGTTCATCCGTCAGTGACAGTCGGCGCACATCATCTTCGACTTTTTGTCGCTGCGATATTTCGTCCGTGAGTTTGCTGTTCACCGCTTCGAGGGCACGCGTTCGTTCGAACACCCGCAACTCAAGGGATGCATTCAGCGCAGCCAGTTCCGCCTGAGCATTCCCTCTCGACTTATCGAGCTGACAAAGATGCCTCGCCGTTCGCAGGATTACCGCAACGAGCATGGCTATGCTCAGCGTCGCCATCAAGGCCAGGCTGAACCGCTTGTCGTAGTAGCCCAACCTTTCTCCGACCAGCAGAGCACCTCCGATGCCGAGAATGACCACCGGGATACTGGCGAGCAAACTTCTGGCAACCTCGCCACCCGCTGTGTCGCTTATCAGTAACTCGACAAATTCGGAACGCTCCTGGATAACCAGCAGTCCGGTATTGAACAGGATCAGCGCAATAGCCGTATGGATGGCCATGGAGCTATAGAGGCCCACCGAGTAAAGCGCGCTGACATCGAACAAATAGCCCACAAACGCCATCAGGCTAATAAATAGCGCTGATGAAGCGAATATTTGCGGCAGTAATGGTCTGCCCTCAAGCAGCAGGCCAAAGCCGGAAAGCAGAAAACACAGCGCTGTCGCCGGCGCCATTCGCCCCGGAAAAAGAACAGGTTGAGTGCGCTGAAGCTCGAAAGGAAGGAGCAAATCAATAGCGAGATCAACCGACATGACATATTCAACGAGGGTCAGTCCTCCAACCAGTATCGTCAAGACAGCGCCAAGCCGTCTGATCCAGTTTCCGGCCAGGGACACTCTAAACGTAGCGCACCACAGTCCCACACCGAGGACAGTGAAGGTGCAGGCGGTATTGACTACCATTGCAGTCCAGCCAGGAAGCACGGCCTTTAGCGAAGGCACATCAAGCAGCCAGCCAACCAGCACAACCAAGCCGATTATCATCACAGTGACGGCGGCCAGCCGAGCATAGGTTATGAACTGACGCAGCCTTTTTACTTGGCTGAGTTCCGGCTCCGCCGTCATCGTCATCCCCGTTAATGTGTAGTGGAATGCGGCCATTATGCTGGTATGCATTCAGCACCGCCAATGTGTTGAGGCTGTTGATGTCGACGCCGAATTGACCGAGTGCTGACGCAAGACTGGCCCACCTCCAGATCGGAACAAATTCAGCCAAGTCAGTTGTTAGCAAGGAACAGAACGGGTCAGTGACATCCCGGTATGCGTATCGGCACTGAAACTGCGCTGGCCAGGGTGATTGCGGTGTTCGGCGTGGCGAAGCCGCACTGCGTTTATCTGTTCGCGAACCGCCGCGCCACTCGTATGAACGTGCTGGTGCATGACGGGATTGGCGTCTGGCTGCTCGCAGGTTGAATCAAGGCAAGTTTCACTGGCCAGGCATTCGACAAGGCTGCGAGATGGAGCTGGATACTGAGCAACATAATCACCGAGGCTCAGCGAGGCTGAAATTTCAGCCTCGCACGCCAATACATTGATCCTATTTTTGGCTGAGCGCCGCTATCGATACTCCCGAAGCGACGAAGGTGAGTCCTGCCCCTACGTTCAAGCCATTCACCAATCGTGGCCTCTGACGCAAAAACCGGGAGAGTGCAGTAGCAAATACGCCCATGAGTGCGAATCCCACTGCCGTAAGTACGGCGAACCATATGCCGTACACCAGCATCTGCACGCTCACTGAGCCGCGTTGTGGATCGACGAATTGCGGGATGAATGCAAGTACGAAAAAACCAGGCTTTGGATTGAGTGCTGCCGAGAGTAATCCTGTGAGAAAAATGCTCGGCAGAGATTGTCGAGTCGCTGGCCGGAAGCTAATCAGGCTGCGAGAGCGTAGTACTTTGATGCCTAGCCAAAGCAAATAGCCGGCGCCGATAAGCTTGACGACCCAGAAGGCTACTGCGGAGGTTTGCATAAGCAAAGTCAGTCCTAGCGAAGCAGTTGCCACATGAAAGAGAATTCCCGCCCCAGATGCCATGCCCGATACGATAGCGGCCATCCTGCCCTGACTGAGTCCTCGGCCTACGGCCAGCAGATTGTCCGGGCCTGGTGCGAGCACCAATAGCAAGCAGGCGGCAGTATAGGCAAGCCAGATATTGATCGGAAACACGGCATTCTCCTTGGGCCTCAACGAGGCATCCATCCTCATGTGGCGAAAGAATGTGCCCACACCGGGCTGCAAAGTCAAAGCCGCCGGATTTGAGAAGATGTTACTGGCAGCAAGCGCCGGCGCTCCATGAGAGGCGGATAACCGCCGCACCGGCGGACAGACATTCAAACGGCTACGAGGTCGAGAATCCGAAACGGATAAGCAGTCATTCAAAGCAATTGATCAATGTCGACCAGCCTCCTCAACCCATGAGCTGGATCAGTTGAGTTCAAACCTGGGTCGCTATACTGGCTACCGCCCGACATCGACTCAAGGTTTTCCCCATGACTCCTTCGCCCAGCGACCAACGAGATGTAGTGATTATCGGTGGGGGTCAGTCAGCCTTGGCGGTAGCGTATTTCCTGCGCCGAACTCAACTTTCGTTCGTTATCCTCGACGCAGAGGAAGAGCCCGGTGGTGCCTGGCGGCATGGTTGGAATTCGCTGCGTTTATTCTCTCCGTCCACCTGGAGTTCGATCCCAGGCTGGATGATGCCTCCTGTGCAGGAGGGGTATCCAACGCGAAATCATGTAATCGACTACCTCAACCAATATGAGCAGCGCTACCAGTTTCCTGTTGAGCGTCCGGTTCGGGTCACCGCTGTGGAGCGTACTGAAATTGGCTTACGAGTACGTTCCGACGACAGGTATTGGGATGCCAGGGTTGTCATCAGCGCCACCGGCACCTGGAGCAGTCCGTATATCCCTCACTACCCTGATGCCGAATTATTCGCCGGTCGGCAATTGCACTCCGCGAACTATGTTGATGCACAAGCCTTTGCTGGCAAGAAGGTTTTGGTGGTGGGTGGTGGCAATTCAGGAGCGCAGATTTTGGCAGAAGTATCCAAGGTCGCCGAGACCACTTGGGTAACCCCTGCCGAGCCGGTGTTTTTGCCTGACGACGTGGATGGACGGGTACTGTTCGAGCGCGCCACCCAGCGCTTGAAGGCCCAACAGGAGGGGCGTGTGATTGACCAGCCCGTCGGCGGGTTGGGGGACATTGTCATGGTGCCGCCGGTGCTGGAAGCCCGTGAGCGTGATGCTCTCAAGTCTGTACGCCCCTTTGAACGCTTCACTCGCGACGGTGTGATGTGGGCCGATGGATCTGAATCCGCAGTGGATGTGGTGATCTGGTGTACCGGGTTCAGGCCCGCACTTCAGCATCTTGATTCGTTGGGGGTGATCGACACTGAAGGTCGCGTTGAGGTCGACGGCACTCACTCGATCCAGGAACCAAGACTATGGCTGGTGGGCTATGGCGAGTGGACAGGTTCGGCTTCCGCCACACTGATCGGTGTAACACGCACAGCACGCAGCACAGTCAATGAGATCGCGACCTATCTTGGCGATCCGTCCGTGGCCTAGTGCGCCTACATCCCAGGAGTAGTAGAGGACATGAATGAAACGATCGTGCGCTGGCCGGAGCG
>Ga0302169_10000580_pt1 | contig 11166 bp, 10 predicted proteins | sample I_Fen_N1_3_FD_193493 | JGI IMG/M metagenome (GOLD analysis project Ga0302169, IMG submission 193493) | Peat permafrost microbial communities from Stordalen Mire near Abisko, Sweden - I_Fen_N1_3 | ecosystem: Environmental > Terrestrial > Soil > Wetlands > Permafrost | place: Sweden: Abisko...
CGACGACGACATCTACTACGACCTGCTCGACCCGGCCGATATCGACATGGTCTGCAAGCCGGTGTCCGACGCGGTGTACGTGGTGCCATGGGCCATCGAGCCGACCGCCATCGTGATTCACGACACCTTCGACAAGTTCGGCAACCCGATCGAACTGTCGCCACGCAACGTGCTGAAGAAAGTCCTGCAGCTGTACACCGACAAGGGCTGGAAGCCGATCGTTGCGCCGGAAATGGAGTTCTACCTGACCCAGCGCTGCGAAGACCCGGACTTGCCGCTCAAGGCACCGATGGGCCGCTCGGGGCGCGCCGAAAGTGGCCGCCAGTCGTTCTCCATCGATGCCGCCAACGAATTCGACCCATTGTTCGAAGACGTCTACGACTGGTGCGAACTGCAGGGCCTGGACCTTGACACGCTGATCCACGAAGACGGCCCGGCGCAGATGGAAATCAACTTCCGTCATGGCGACGCCCTCGACCTGGCCGACCAGATCACCGTGTTCAAACGCACCCTGCGCGAAGCCGCGCTCAAGCACAACGTGGCGGCGACCTTCATGGCCAAGCCGATTGGCGATGAGCCGGGCAGCGCCATGCACATCCACCAGAGCGTGGTCGAGATTGCCACCGGCAAGCCGATCTTTGCCGATGAAAACGGCAACATGAGCGAGCTGTTCCTGCACCACATCGGTGGCCTGCAGAAATACATCCCGAAAGTGCTGCCGATGTTCGCGCCCAACGTCAACTCGTTCCGTCGCTTCCTGCCGGACACTTCGGCACCGGTGAACGTGGAATGGGGCGAAGAAAACCGTACCGTCGGCCTGCGCGTACCCACCTCCAGCCCGGATGCGATGCGCGTGGAAAACCGCTTGCCGGGTGCCGACGCCAACCCCTACCTGGCCATAGCCGCCAGTTTGCTGTGCGGTTTCCTCGGCATGGTCGAGGGCGTCGAACCGAGCGCCGGGGTCCAGGGCCGCGCCTATGAGCGTCGCAACCTGCGCCTGCCAATCACCATCGAGGAAGCGCTGTCGCAGATGGAAGAGTGTGAAACCGTCGGCCGTTATCTGGGCAGCAAGTTCGTGCGGGGCTATGTCGCGGTCAAACGCGCCGAGCACGAGAACTTCAAGCGGGTCATCAGCTCCTGGGAACGCGAGTTCCTGATGCTCAGCGTCTAGGAACATCACACATCCCCCTGTGGCAGCGGGCTTGCCCGCGAAGGGGCCGGCACATTCAACATCATCGTTGACTGACTGCCCGCCATCGCGGGCCAGCCCGCTCCCACAGGGGCCAGAGAATCACCTGAAAAATCCAATAATTCGAAGAGGTGTCGATATGCGTCTATTGAAATCCGTGGTTCCGGTCGCGCTGGCGGTATTGTTCAGCGCCGTTGCCCAGGCTCAGCCACAGGTCAGCGTCTACAACTGGACCGACTACATCGGCGAGACCACCCTCGCCGACTTCCAGGCCAAAACCGGGATCAAGGTGATCTATGACGTTTTCGACTCCAATGAAACCCTGGAGGGCAAACTGCTCGCCGGGCGCACCGGGTATGACGTGGTGGTGCCGTCCAACCACTTCCTCGCCCGCCAGGTGAAGGCCGGCGCGTTCCTCAAGCTGGACCGCGAGCAACTGCCGAACTTCAAGAACCTCGACCCGAAACTGCTGGCCCTGCTCGAGAAAAACGATCCGGATAACGCCCACTCGGTGCCGTACCTGTGGGGCACCAACGGTATCGGTTACAACGTCGACAAGGTCAAGCAGGTGCTGGGCATCGATCACATCGACTCCTGGGCCGTGCTGTTCGAACCGGAAAACATCAAGAAGCTCAGTCAGTGCGGCGTGTCGATAATGGACTCGGCGGATGAAGTGTTCCCGGCGGTGCTCAACTACATGGGCATGGACCCGCGCAGCGAAAACCCCGAGGACTTCAAGAAAGCCGAAGCCAAGCTGTTGAGCATTCGCCCGTACGTCACCTACTTCCACTCCTCCAAGTACGTGTCAGACCTGGCCAACGGCGACATCTGCGTTGCCTTCGGTTACTCGGGAGATGTGTTCCAGGCCGCCAACCGGGCCAAGGAAGCCAAGAACAACGTGAACATCGCCTACGCCATTCCCAAGGAAGGCGCCAACTTGTGGTTCGACCTGCTGGCCATCCCTGCCGACGCCGGCAATCCGAAACAAGCCCATGCCTTCATCAACTACCTGCTCGATCCACAAGTGATCGCCAAGGTCAGCGCCTCGGTCGGTTACGCCAACCCGAACCCGCCCGCCAAGCAGTACATGGACGCAGAGCTGGTGAGTAATCCCGAGGTTTATCCCTCCCAGGAAGTGCTCGACAAACTCTACATTTCCACCACCCCGCCGCAGTCGATCATGCGCCTGATGACCCGTTCCTGGAGCAAAGTGAAGTCCAACCAATGAACCAGTACACCCAACAACACACTCACTCCTACTACGCCGCCTCGGCCAAGGGCATGGCGCCCCGGCCCGAGCTGGCTGGGGACCTGGTCGCCGATGTCTGTGTGATTGGCGGCGGTTTTACCGGCGTCAACACCGCCATCGAACTGGCCCAGCGCGGGCTCTCGGTCATTGTGCTGGAGGCCCGGAGGATCGGCTGGGGCGCCAGCGGGCGCAACGGTGGCCAGTTGATTCGCGGGATCGGCCATGACGTCAGCGGGTTTGCCCGGCACATCGGTGCCGACGGCGTGCGTTATCTGGAGCAGGCCGGTATCGAATCGGTGGCACTGGTGGGCCAGCGTATCCGCGAGCACGCTATCGACTGCGACCTGCGCTGGGGCTTTTGCGAACTGGCCAACACCCCGGCGCAGTTCGCCGGGCTGAAGGCCGAGCATGCAGCGCTGCGCGAATCCGGTTACGCCCATCAGACCCGCCTGATCGAACCGGGGCAAATTCGCCAACAGGTGGTCAATTCCGGGGTGTATGCCGGTGGCTTGGTGGACATGGGTTCAGGGCATTTGCACCCGCTGAACCTGGTGCTGGGTGAGGCGAAAGTCGCCGAGTCCCTGGGCGTGCGGATCTTCGAGCAGAGCCCGGTACTGGAGTTGATCCATGGCAGCACCGTACAGGTGCGTTGCGCCGGTGGCACGGTGCGTGCCGGCAGCCTGGTGCTGGCCTGCAACGCACACCTGGAAGAACTTGAGCCGAAACTCAGCGGCAAAGTACTGCCGGCGGGCAGCTACATCATCGCCACCGAACCCTTGTCCGAAGCACTCGCTGCCGAGCTGATTCCGCAAAACCTGGCCCTGTGCGACCAGAAAGTCGGCCTGGATTATTACCGGTTATCGGCCGATCGGCGCCTGCTGTTCGGCGGTGCCTGCCATTACTCCGGGCGCGATCCAAGGGACATCACGGCCTACATGCGCCCGCAGATGCTCAAGGTCTTCGCGCAACTGGCGAATGTGCGCATCGACTATCAATGGGGCGGCATGATTGGCATCACCGCCAATCGCTTCCCCCAGGTCGGGCGCTTGAGCCAGCATCCCAATGTATTCTACGCCCAGGGTTATTCCGGTCATGGCCTGAACGTGACCCACTGGTGTGCCAGGCTGCTGGGTGAAGCGATCCACGCTGGCCACAGCCATGGCTTCGACGTGTTCAGCGCCGTGCCGCACATGACCTTCCCCGGCGGCCGCGTCCTGCGTTCGCCCCTGCTGGCGCTCGGCATGCTGTGGTATCGCATGCGTGAAGTGCTGGGCTGAACCACTCTGCCCCGAAGTAGCTGTCGCAGGCCGCGATCTTTTGATTTTGTTTGTCAAAAGCAAGATCAAAAGATCGCAGCCGGCGCCAGCCCCTGCACAGATCTGCATCGCTCGTTCGGCCTTTCGATTTGCTCAATGGCGAGTCACTTCTATATTGAGGAGGTGCTCAACCATTCCTGCCTCCTGTCGAGCTTGGCCAATGGCGACGACTGCCCCACTGATCATCTGCGAGCACTGCGACTGTGTGTACGAGAAAGTCACGCTCGCCAAACACCAGAAAACCCTGTGCACCCGCTGCGGCGGCGTGCTTCAGCGCTATAACGGCTTGACGCTCCAGCAGCGCCTGGCATTGGCCTTTACTGCGTTGATGCTGTGGATTTTTGCCAATTTCTACCCGGTCATGAGCATCAGTCTCAAGGGCCTGAAAAACAGCGCGACACTCTGGGACTCGGTACTGGCCCTGAGTCTGGGGCCTATCACGTTCATCGCCTTGGTGGCGGCGATCGCCATGATCATCGCGCCGATCTTCCAACTGTTGCTGCTGATCTGGGTGGTGAGCTTCGCCCTCGCCCATCGACGAGCGCCGGCGTTCAAGTTCTGCATGCGCTGGCTGGAAACCTTGCGGCCCTGGAGCATGCTGGAAGTCTGCCTGTTGGGAGCGATGGTCGCGGTGATCAAGCTCGCCGGTTTTCTCGATGTATTGCCGGGCATCGGCCTGTTTGCCCTGGCCATCCTCAGCCTGATGATGATCCGTATCGCCGGGCGCGATGTTCGCGAGCTGTGGGACATCCTATGACAACACCTCCGGTCGCCGGCGAACTCAACCTGTGCCTGTGCCACAGCTGCGGACTGGCCTGTGACATGACCTTTGATCCCCACGAGTGCGAGCGCTGCGGAGCCCCGCTGCACCGGCGCAAAACCAACGCGTTGACCCGCACCTGGGCCTACCTGTTGACGTCCCTGGTGTTTTACATCCCGGCCAACCTGTTGCCGGTGATGAACACCAGGATGGTCGGCCATGGCGCCGACAGCACGATCATGAGCGGCGTGCTGGAGTTCTGGGAGGCCGGTTCCTGGGACATTGCCCTGATCATCTTTATTGCCAGTATCGCGGTGCCCGGCATCAAGTTCGTGGCCATTACGTTATTGCTGGTCACCGTGCAACGCGACAGCCAATGGGCGCGCAAGGAGCGATCACAGCTGTACCGCTTCGTCGAGGTCATCGGTTACTGGTCCATGCTCGACGTGATCGTGGTGGCGCTGGTCGCCTCACTGGTGAAGTTTCAAGCCCTGGCCGATATCGAGCCACGGCCCGGCATTCTGTTCTTTGGCCTGGTGGTGGTGTTCACCATGCTGTCGGCGATGAGTTTCGATCCGCGCCTGATCTGGGATGAGAAACCGCAAGCCCCACATAACGAGGAGGTCACGGATGAAGCAACTAGCCACTGACGGGGCACAGGCTCCTGGACCGGCGCCGATCAAGACCCGCCGTTTCAGCGTGTCGCTGGTCTGGATCGTGCCGATTGTCGCGGTGTTGGTGGGCATTTCCCTGGTGGTGCACAGCCTCCTGCAGGAAGGACCGACCATCACCATCACCTTCAAGACCGGTGACGGCCTGACGGCGAACAAGACCGAGGTCAAATACCGCAACGTGGTGATCGGTCAAGTCTCGGACGTGGAACTGAGCAATGACCAGAAGAGCGTCAACGCAACCGTCAAACTGGCCAAGCAGGCGCAAAGCTTTACCCGCGAAGACTCAAAATTCTGGGTGGTGCGCCCGCGCATCGGGGCCGGCGGCGTGTCGGGGATCGATACCCTGTTGTCCGGCGATTACATCGGTGCCGATATCGGCCAGGCCAATGCCCGGGCGAAAAATTTCAAGGGCCTGGAAAACCCGCCCCCCATCACCTACGGCGAGCCGGGCAAGCGCTTCACCCTGCATACCGAGGACCTGGGGTCACTGGATATCGGCTCTCCGGTGTACTACCGCAAGATCCCGGTCGGCCAGGTCGTGGCCTATGCCCTGGACGCTGATGGCAAGGGGGTGAACATCGACCTGTTCGTCCACGCCCCCAATGACCAGTACGTCACCGAGAACACCCGCTTCTGGAATGCCAGTGGCGTCGATGTGAACGTCGGCGCCAATGGCTTTGCGGTCAAGACCGAATCCTTGTCCGCCTTGCTGGTCGGTGGCATTGCCTTCCGTGCGCCTGAATACAGTCCCGACGACAAGCCAGCGGCCGAGGAATATACCTACCAACTGTTCGAGGACCAGCAAACCGCCCTCGCCCCACCCAACGGCAAGCCGCAATACCTGGCCCTGCGCTTCGATCAGGCCTTGCGCGGGCTCAAGGTTGATGCCCCGGTGGAGTTCCTCGGTATGGAAATCGGCAAGGTGGTCGCGGTCGATCTCGATTTCGACGCGCAAAAACGCAGCTTCCCGGTCAGTGTCGGGATCGTGATCTACCCGCAACGCCTGGGCCAGGCTCACCAGAAAATGCTCAAGGCCTTGAAACATGACCCCAATGATGAAGCCGGCGGTGTGCGGCTGATCGGTTCCTTCATCGAAAACGGCCTGCGCGCCCAGGCTCGCACCGGCAATCTGTTGACCGGCCAGTTGTACATCGCCCTGGACTTCTACCCGAAAGCGGACAAAGTCACCTTCGATGCCAACGCGCGCCCGGTCATGATTCCGACCATTCCCGGCAATCTCGAACAACTGCAGGAAAAATTCGAAGCCATCATCACCAAGATCAACCAGCTGCCGATCGAGCGCATTGCCGGCAATCTCGACGGCAACCTGGTCGAACTGCGCAAAAGCCTGGGCCAGTTCAACGCCAAGACCCTGCCGGGCGTGCATAACACGCTCACGGACGTCAGCAAGACCCTGCAAACGGCCAACTCGACGCTTCAATCGGCCCACTCCACCCTGGCCGATGATTCACCACAACGGGAAAAACTGGACCAGACCCTGAACGAACTCGAGCGCACGTCACGTTCCTTGCGTGACCTGGCGGACTACCTGGGACGGCATCCGGAATCCCTGATTCGCGGGCGCCCTGACAACTCCGCACCGATGGATCTGCAAGGACCACCGAGAAAATGACCACAGGAGCATCACCCATGGGTTTTCCGCTGAAAGTTGCGTTGATCGCTTCGCTGGCCCTGCTCGCCGCCTGTCGCAGCGATCCGATTCAGTTCCACACCCTGACCCCGGCTCAATTGAGCAGCCCTTCGAGAACCACGACGGATATCCAGATTGAAAGCCTGATTGTGCCGCCGCAGGTCGATCGTCCACAGATCGTCGTGCGCCAGGGCAATACCGGCATGGCGATCCTCGAAACCGAGTGGTGGGGAGCGAGCCTGGTGGATGAGTTGCGCAGTGCCCTGCTCGATCAGATGGTCAACAGCAACCCTCAACGCAAACTCTCGGTGCGCCTGGAGGTACAGCGGTTTGATTCGATCCCCGGCCAATACGGGCTGATCGATGTGAAATGGCGCCTGCGCTCCGGCGAGGAGATCCTGATGACCTGCCGCAGCACGTTAAAGACGCCTTCCGGGCCATCCATGGAAGACTTGGTAGCAGCACAACAGGCCAACGTTAAACGCCTCGCCGCGCTGATCAGCCAGGCCGCTAACGGGACGCAAAACGGATGTCCTGCGACCCCTTAGCGCAAAAATGCTTGACCAAAATGAACGGGCTCATTCAGTAAGAATTTAAATATTGAAAAAATCCTTTCGACTTTTGATCGAATGCATTCAGATTAAATTTCACCCGTTTAATCGGATAAACGCATTGAAATGGCGGCTATAAAGTCGCCCTCGTTGACCTCTCCACACATACCGCCTCCTGGTGGCGGGGCCGGCTGGCGCTTATAACCGGTGCAATGATCAGATTCCAGGGTGCTGATTTGCGCTCTCAACGAACGCTTTGAGTCTGAGATCGGATGAATGGTGGGGCAAAAAACGGCGGGACGATCATGATGCGACTAGCGTTATGTATCCGCACTGCCATCCCGGCATACATATAGCGGTGACCTGAAATGGATAAGATCGCCCGAAAATTGATCCCCCCGTCCGTAACCCGCATTACTGGAGCAGGGCTTGCCCTGATAGTCGGACTGGGCATAACTCAAGCGACACATGCCGATGAGGCCTATGCCAAAAGCCAGCTCAAGAACATGTCCGACTACATGTCAGCGCAAAAAAACATATCGTTCAATTACGACACCATTCTTGAGGTCGTCACTAAGGATCAGCAACGGCTGTCCCTGGCAGGCTCCGGTGCTGCGGTGATCAACCGGCCTGACAAGCTGCGCAGTACACGTTCCAGCGGCTTTGCAGACATTGAAATGTTGTTTGATGGCAAGACGCTCACCTTGATTGGCAAAGGTAAAAACATTTATACGCAGATCGAAGTTCCGGGCACGCTCGACCATCTGCTCGATGTACTACGGGACAAATACGACAGGCCACTTCCCGGCGCTGACCTGTTCATGTCAAACCCTCAAGATCAATTGATGGCCGGCGTGACCAATATCAAGGACTTGGGCAGCGGTGTCATTGGCGGTGTCGAATGCGACCACCTGGCTTTCAGGAAGAAAGAGGTGGATTGGCAAATATGGATTGCCCAGGGCGAGCGGCCCTACCCTTGCCGTTACTCCATCACGTCAAAACAGGTTGCCGGTGGTCCGCAGTACAGCATTCAGCTAAGCGACTGGAAAAGCGGCGACGCTGTTGCACCTGACGATTTCGCTTTCAATAACTCAACGAATGCGAAAAAAATCGAGTTGAAAGACCTGCCCAACGCCGAGGACTTGCCGAGCAACTTTGTGCGAGGAAAAAGCAAATGAACCTCTTGATGAAATCATGTGGCTTTCTTCTGGCTGGATTCGTGCTGACGTGTGCCCTGGAGCTGGGGGAGACCTTGTCGATCCCCGGTGTACACAGCTTGATTCCCCACGCAGAGGCTTTGATCGGGCGTCCACTCACACCCGTAAGCGTTGCCGGCGTAGCAAGGCGCACGGCACGGCGCTATTAAGGCAGGCTCCAAGGCGATGCTTCGCGTCGAGCCCCGTCAGTTTTGCAACGGCTCGCCCGTACCTTTACGCACCGCCCGGGGCCGCCACGGGCACGTGCTCGATTTGCCAGTGAGCCTGATCACACCTTGCCTGCAATCGGCCCTCAACGGTGACTGGATCGCCGTTGAGCCGCTTTTTCTGCGGCCGCTGGTTTACTGCGTCTACCGAGCCAGTAAAAGACAAGAATTACCAATAACCAACTAAGTAACAGGTTCGAGCGTCGTTGCATTTTTTTCACATTCATTTCACCCCGCCGACACCTGCACGGACTTAGTTTTCACCGCACTAAAACGTCCTCTTGATTTTTGGGCCGATCATTCAGCGCTGCTTGAATCCTGTTATTTAGCAGCGCATTCAAATGCGCCCTTGCAGGTAGAAAGAACTTGGTCAACAGCTTTTCGCACAAAGGGTCGCAGCACCCCGTCAAGGCAACGCGTCTGTTCAAATCGCTGCTGGCGTTCAGTGGCCTGCTGTTGGTCGCTGCGCTGGTGACCGGCTTTGCCTGGTGGCAAAGATCTCCGGTCAACCTGGTGGACGCCGGGACGCAAGTCAGGACTGAACTGTTGCAACAATGGGCGGCTGGCGAGGTGGTAGTCCTGGTGCGCCATGCCGAACGCTGCGACCGCTCAACCAATCCATGCCTGGGGCCGCCTGACGGCATTACCCGGCTCGGCAGCGAAGCGGCCAAGGCGGTGGGGCAAGGCCTTCTGGCCCTGGGCATGACGCAGGCCGATGTCTTTTCCAGCCCGCTGACCCGCACGATGCAAACCGCACATTACATGTTTGGTAAAGATGCGCAGGCCCAGGATTGGCTAGCCACTTGTGGCAAGACCCTGCGCAATGACGTCGTGGCACACAAGCGTGCCGGGCACAATCTGATACTGGTGACGCACAGCGGATGCATCGGCGATTTTGAAGCCCAGACCGGTTTTAAACATGCCGCCGGCAGTGAATATGCCAGTACGTTGTTCGTTCACGTTGCAAACGACGGACAGCTTCAGATAGTGGGCATTGTCAAGGCACAAGACTGGCACTTGCTATCCAATCAAAAAAACTGAAACAACAATCAGGCTTGTACACGTTAGTTAGCGACGCACTCTTTAGGCCCCTACCCTTTAGTGAATTCCTTCTGAAACGTAATGACACAAATAAAGTTCTGCGCCATCAGCCAAAAATCTGAAACTACCCACATTCCCGGCAACTACTGAGCACCAAGGACGAGCAATGACGCACCACCCTTCCTTACCCCGATCTGTTGATGACTTGCCCCGTAATGTCTCCCGGCCAATGCTGATGAGCGAACGCTGGATCATGATTGCCTTGCTTTTGGCGTTCGTGGTGTTCTACCTGCTGCCACTGATGACCCATGGCATGTGGATTCCCGACGAAACCCGTTATGCCCAGATCAGCCAGGAAATGCTGCTGAGCGGTAATTGGGTCTCACCGCACTTCATGGGGATCCGTTACTTCGAAAAACCCATTGCCGGTTACTGGATGATCGCCATCGGGCAGGCGGTGTTTGGCGACAACCTGTTCGGGGTGCGGATCGCGTCAGCGTTGAGTACCGGCCTGAGCGTCTGGCTGGTCTACCTGATCAGTCGCCGTTTCTGGAACGATCCGCGCAAAAGTTTTGCGTGCGCGCTGTTTTACATGAGTTTCGGGCTGATCGCCGGCCAGGCCGGCTACGCCAACCTCGACCCGCAGTTCACGTTCTGGGTCAACTTGAGCCTGGTCATGCTGTGGTTTGCCATCGACAGCCGTACCCGCCGCAGTCGGCTGGGTGCCTGGGCCTTGTTGGGCTTTGCCTGCGGCATGGGCTTCATGACCAAGGGGTTTCTCGCCTGGCTGTTGCCGGCGCTGATCGCCCTGCCCTATATGCTCTGGCAGCGTCGTTTCAAGCAATTGCTGGGCTACGGTTCACTGGCGGTGCTGGTTGCGGTTATCGTCTGCCTGCCCTGGGTACTTGCCATCCACCATCAAGAAGCGGATTTCTGGAACTTTTTCTTCTGGAACGAGCACGTGCGCCGGTTCGCTGCCGATAACGCACAGCACGCTCGTCCCTGGTGGTTCTACCTGCCGATGCTGGTGGTCTCGAGTCTGCCATGGGCTGCGTTGCTGCCAACGACATTCATCCAGGCCTGGAAAAACAAGCGCCAAACTGTCTTCGCTTTCCTCCTGCTCTGGCTGTTATTGCCATTGGCCGTGTTCAGTATGAGTAGCGGCAAGCTGCCGACCTACATCATGCCGTGCCTGTTGCCGCTGGCATTGCTGATGGGACATGCCGTGACCGAGCTGCTGGCCCATGCTCAAGGCCGGACGATGCGCCTCAACGGCTGGCTCAACGTCGTCATTGCCACCAGCGCCTTGCTG
>Ga0302169_10000582_pt1 | contig 11148 bp, 11 predicted proteins | sample I_Fen_N1_3_FD_193493 | JGI IMG/M metagenome (GOLD analysis project Ga0302169, IMG submission 193493) | Peat permafrost microbial communities from Stordalen Mire near Abisko, Sweden - I_Fen_N1_3 | ecosystem: Environmental > Terrestrial > Soil > Wetlands > Permafrost | place: Sweden: Abisko...
GGCCTCGGACATCTGCGCGTCCATGTGCTGCACACGGTTGTTTTCGCAGAACTGCTGGAACGCCTGACGCGGCAGCACCAACTCGACGAACAGGTCGGGATAGCCGATGGCGAAATCGAATTCGACGAAGGTGGCGTCAGGCTCGCTGCGTACACGGATGTAGCGCGGCATCTGATCGAAAGTGCTGCCTGGTTGGTTCATGCTCGGGTACTCCCTTGTTATGGTCGGGGTACGGAGCAACAACGGTGCCAGCGACGAAAAAACGTTCGGAATAGATTTTTTATTTGTTTAAAAACAAAAAGTTAGAATATGTCGCTCGTCACTGAGCAGCGATCAAACCTGCTGTTTGGCAAGCCCTCGGCAGCGGCAGATTGATCATTTGATCAATCATCCCCGGGCCCTTCGAGCAAATGAGCAATCATCCAGTGATTGACTTTTGGTCCGCTTTCAGGCCGCTTAGAAAAAGAAAAAACGACCTCGCCTTGCCTGAAAATCGGCGGTCGCTAAGATGCCTGGAACAATCCGCCAAAGCCCGGGCGGAACGCATCACCACCCCAATAACTACAATCAGGGGCGCACTGAATGATCACCACGTACAAGTCCTCCCAGCACCCGCCGTCGCTCAAGGATCTGAGCGACCAGGTTCGATTTCTCGGAAGCGAGGGGAAAATCTGGCTGGACGAACAACGCATGTTGTTGATCCAGGTTTCGATGATGGCGTCGTGCAGACGCGAGTTGATCGAGATGCTCGGCGTCGAGCGCGCCAAGGGATTTTTTATGCGCCTGGGCTATCAATCCGGACTCAAGGACGCTGAACTCGCGCGCAAGTTGCGGCCCCAGGGCAGTGATGTGGAAATGTTCTTCACCGGCCCGCAGCTGCACTCGCTCAAGGGCATGGTCAACGTGCGCCCGCAAACCATCGACATCGATCTGGAGAACGGCCAGTTCTACGCCGATATCGAATGGCAGGACTCCTTCGAAGTGGAAAACTGCCAGAGCGAGAACCTTCACTCCGATCAGCCGGTGTGCTGGATGCTGCTCGGTTATGCCATCAGCTACAGCTCGTTTTTCCTCGGTCGGCAGATCATCTACAAGGAGGTCAGCTGCCGCGGTTGTGGTGACGCCCATTGCCGGATCATCGGCAAGCCCGCCGAGCAGTGGGACGACGCCGAAGAGATCATGCGCTACTTCCAGAGCGACCCGATCATCGATGAACTGCAAGCGCTGCAGGTGCAGGTGGCCAACATGCGCCAGCGCTTGCAGATCGAGGCCGGCAAGTTCTACGGCATCGGCCAGTCGGCGGTGTACCGCAGGACCTGTGCCCTGATCGACAAGGTCGCCTTGGGCAAGGCCTCGGTGCTGCTGCTGGGCGAGACCGGCGTGGGCAAGGAAGTGATCGCCCGCAGCCTGCACTTGCGCAGCGAACGGGCCGGCGGGCCTTTTGTCGCGCTGAACTGCGCCGCCATCCCGCCAGACCTGATCGAAGCCGAACTGTTCGGCGTGGAAAAAGGCGCCTACACCGGTGCCCAGCAATCGCGCATGGGCCGTTTCGAGCGGGCCAATGGCGGCTCGTTGTTCCTCGATGAAATCGTCGAATTGACCCCACGCGCACAAGCTACGCTGCTGCGGGTCTTGCAAGAAGAGGAACTGGAACGGGTCGGTGATTCGCAGACCCGCAAGGTCGATGTGCGGGTTATCACCGCGACCCACGAAGACCTGGAAAACGCGGTCAAGCAAGGGCGTTTCCGGGCAGACCTGTTCTACCGCCTGAACGTATTCCCGGTGAGTATTCCGGCCTTGCGCGATCGTCGCGAAGACATCCCGCTGCTGATCGAACACTTCCTGGAAAAACTCCACGCCAGCTACAAGAAAAAAACCCTCGGCCTGTCGGACCGGGCGCTGCAGGTGTGCCTGCACTACGACTGGCCCGGCAATATCCGCGAGCTGGAAAACCTGATGGAGCGCGGCGTGATCATCACCGATGAGAACCAGAGCATCACCGTCGACGCCCTCTTCCCGCATTCGCCGCAACTGGCCGAAAGCATCGGCCTGGCCAGCGATGGACGCCTGGTCAAATCGACGCCAGCCAGTGGCCAGGACTGGATCGACAAGATCATCGACAGCGGTATCGGACTGGATGGCGTGGAGGATGCGTTGATTCAGGCGGCCATGCAACGCAGCCAGCAAAACGTCTCGGAGGCGGCACGCCTGTTGGGCCTGACCCGACCCGCGCTGGCCTACCGTCTGAAAAAATCCCCCTAGGAGCCGGCGTGCCGGCGATCAGGTCTGTAAGCCTTGCACCGCTTGCAAGACCGTCTTCGCTGGCAAGCCAGCTCCCACTGAAGATGCGTGTCTGGCCCCATGATCAGCAACGCCCATTCCCCTGTAGGAGCCGGCTTGCCGGCGAAGGCGCAGGTACGCTTGCCACAGGTCTCGCCGAGACACCGCTATCGCCGGCAATCCGGCTACTACAGGCGTTACAACAGCCAAAGCGACAAGACAAGTGCTTGCGCCTTAGAAGGCAGGTACGACATCGCCGTGATAGCGCTCAAGTATAAACTTCTTCACTTCAGGCGAATTAAGCAAAGCGCCGAGTTTCAATACTGCCGGGGCATTGGCCTTGTCACGACGTACGTACAGGTAGTTGGCATACGGTGACTCCGAGCTTTCGATAAACAGAGCATCCTTATGAGGCTCAAGCTTTGCTTCCAACGCATAGTTGGCGTTGATCAATGCCAGGTCGACCTGGTTAAGCACACGCGGCAGCATGGCCGCTTCCAGCTCCTGAAATTTCAGATGCTTGGGGTTGCTGACGATGTCGAGGCGGGTCGCCATGATGTTATCCGGATCCTTGAGGGTAATCAGGCCTTGCCTGGCGATCAGCAGCAGCGCACGCCCGGAGTTGGTCGGGTCGTTGGGAATGGCGATGGTAGCGCCATCCTTGAGCTCACTAATGGATTTGATCTTTTTCGAATAGGCACCGAACGGTTCGATGTGCACGGCCACTATGGGTACCTGATCGCTGCTTGGGCGGTCTTTTTTGTAGGCCTCGTAATACGGCTTGCTCTGGAAGTAATTGGCATCCAGCAAGCCTTCATCCGTCTGCCGGTCTGGCTGGATATAGTCAGAGAAGACTTTGACATCCAGCGTCACCCCCTCCTTGGCCAGCTCAGGTTTGAGGAATTCCAGGATCTCGGCGTGGGGCACAGGTACCACGGCGATTTTCAGGGTTTCGGCATAGGCCGAACCCATGGCTGCGACCAGCAGTGCAACGGAAAGAGCGACGCGTTTCACGATAATGTTCCTTCGAAGCGTTTCAGGGAGAAAGATGAAAGATCCAGGTCGGTCGAGCCGCGCATGCACCATTGCGCGAACGCCTCGCCGAGTGCTGCGGAGTGTTTGAAGCCGTGACCGGAACAGGCTGACACCACCAAGGTGTGCTGCAACGACGGATGCTCGTCGATGATGAAATGGCGATCCGGCGTCACGGTGTAGGCGCAGACTGCCGACTTGACCACCTTCGAGGTAACACCGGCGATGCGGCCATGCACCTGGTGTGCATACATGTCCTGCTCTTCGGCCGCCGAGACCGCACGATCCATTGTTTGCGGCAATGAGGAGGTGTGGTACTGCGCAGTGGCGATTTTCAGGCTGCCCTCGCCGTGTAACGCGGGGAAGCCGTAGTTGATTTTGTCGTCGCCACGACCGTGGGTGAGGATAAACGTCGGTGACTGGCCCACCAGCGCGGCGCCCTCCTCCAGCTCGAACCAGAACAGCTTCTGCCGGTAGACACTGAGCAGGCTGTCGAACGGCTTACCCAGCAATTCGCTGCTCCAGTTGCCGGCGCTGATCACCAGTTTGTTGGCAAACAGCGTGCGCAGGTTCGTGGTGACATGGACACCCTGCTGGCTCGAGCTAATCCCGGTGACGGTTTCGCCTTTGTACAGGATCGCGCCGTGTTGTTCGGCCAACTTGAGCTGCACCTCGATGCAACGTTCAGGACGTACGAAGCCTCCACCAGGCTCGAAATAGCCGATGGCAGTGTCGTGTACGTTGGCAAATTGTGCAAAGCGCTGGCGAATCTGCTCGGCGCACAAGACTTCGTGCTCGATGCCATAGGTCTGCGCCAGGCCGATGGTACGCAAGGTGAAGTCGGTTTTGTCGTTGGGGTCAAACTCGGGACTCGAGGTCAGAACCAATAGACCCGACTGTTCGAACAGCGACTCCCCTGACAATTGCTCAAGCTCGCGCCAGATGCGATGGGAGTTGCGCACGATGGGAACGTATTGCGCACCCTCACCGACCGAAAGCCGCGTAATGCGCGTATCGCCGTGGCTGGAGCCCAGGTTGTGAGGTGGATGATGGCGGTCAATACCAACAACATTCACTCCTGCCCTCGCCAACTGATACACCGTTGCGGCGCCCATGGCACCCAAGCCCAAAACCACTACATCACACCGCTCGGCCATCAACTCTCACCAACCAGAAAAGAAGCTAGTTGAGAGCTAAAATGGCTAATAATCAACGACTAAAAGAGCATATACATATTCTAGATCGCGTGATGACGGCCACACGGATGGAATGATGTAGCGTCAAGGCGTCGATCATCCGCCTCTGATCATCGTCAATGTCTACCAAGACGCAGGGAGCTTCAAACTGTCAGAAGTGCTATAGGATCGATTGTGGAGTAGGAGCCCGGCGAATACGCCTTCCTGTCGCCATCGTTTAAGGCCATGGTGACCACATCACTTGAAGTGGACACCATTTTTAGCCCAGACAAGCAAATGCCAACTTGAATTGTTCTACCGAGAACGGCGTTGTCATGGCTGGAAGAATTTCAAAGGAACAATCTACCGCCCCCCCGTCAAGCCGATTTCTGGTGGTGCTCCAGTCCTGGTTTTTTGGGCTCGGTTCGTCGCTCAGTTGCGTGTTCGCACAAGCGAGTTTTCGTGCCTTGGCCGATACTGCAAGGGTCGCCCTGTAACCGGAGTTACAAGATGCCGCTGACTCTTTACTACCATCCGCTGTCGTCCTATTGCCATAAAGTGCTGGTCGCGCTCTACGAACAGGCAATCGAATTCGAAAAGAAGATCATCGACCTCACCAACGAGGCGGACCGAGCAGCACTCCAGGCGCTCTGGCCCCTGTGCAAGTTCCCGGTGATCCACGATCACGCGCGCCAGCGCGACCTGGCGGAATCGAGTGTCATCATCGAGTACCTGGACCACTTCCATTCAGGCCAGCACCCGCTGATTCCCGCTGATTGGGACACCGCGCTGGAGGTGCGCCTGTGGGACCGCTTCTTCGACCTTCATGTGCAGGCCCCGATGCAACAGATCGTTGCCGATCGGCTGCGTGCGACCCGTGGCGATCTGAGCCGCGAGCGCGCCGCACTGATGACCGCCTACGGCATGCTCGAACGCCAGCTGGCGGGTCGCACCTGGGTGGCCAGCCCGGACTTCAGCCTGGCCGATTGCGCCGCCTGCCCGGCGCTTTTTTATGCCAGCACCTTGCTGGCGCTTCCCGAGGACTGCCGGCACTTGCAGGCGTATTTCGAACGATTGACACAGCGAGCGTCGTTCCAGCGGGTCATCGACGAAGCCCGACCTTACTTTTCTCTCTATCCATTCGCCGGGGCCATCCCAAAGCGGTTTCGCTAGCAGCTACCAGGCATTGGCCCGCCCCTTGCTTTGACTGATTTTGCGCATCAGCGCAATCGCCAGCGGAGGTAGACATGGGGACGCAAGCATTGGTGGCGGTGTTCATCCTTGCCGTGGCAGCAGTGATCATCCTGACGACGTTGTCCGCCGTGTCATTGCTGAGCTCGGCATCCGCCACGGTCATCGGCATGGCCGAACAGGTCGCTACGGATATTCAGCTGCTGGCCGCCCTGGCACTGACTCCGGCTCAGGCGATGATCATGATCGCCATGCAGGCCGCAGGCCTGGCGACAATCACGCAGTTCATGCAGGAGTTGAATCTGGCCATGATCGCGGCAACCCTGTAGACCACTAACCCTGCGTTAGAAGCAACGCCCGAACGATGCTCCCCTCCCCCCAAAAAGCCGCCCAAACACAGGGAATTTACCCACAGTCGGGGGCCTTTGGCCCTGGCAGACGACATGACCGACTGGCCGCCTCAGGTTGCGGCTGAGGCAATCCCGGCCTATGGTCCAAACGAAGATTTGCCGCGAATGGCGCGACGACGCGCCGCTGGTTTCTGTCTTTCCAGTGCGAATTTCCACAGGAGGTGACGACATGCCAAACGACTCCCGCCCCGCCGTACTCGAACTGATCGGTAATACGCCACTGGTGCGTGTCAGCCGCTTCGATACCGGCCCGTGCACCTTGTTTCTCAAGCTTGAATCGCAGAACCCCGGTGGATCGATCAAGGACCGTATCGGTCTGGCGATGATCGATACCGCCGAACGCGACGGCCGCCTGCAACCCGGTGGCACCATCGTGGAAGCCACCGCCGGCAATACCGGTCTCGGCCTGGCCCTGGTCGGTCGCGCCAAGGGTTACCGGGTGGTGCTGGTGGTGCCGGACAAAATGTCCACGGAAAAAGTCCTGCACCTCAAGGCCATGGGCGCCGAAGTGCACATCACCCGCTCCGATGTCGGCAAGGGTCATCCCGAGTACTACCAGGACGTCGCCGCGCGCCTGGCACAGGACATTCCCGACGCCTTCTTCGCCGACCAGTTCAACAACCCGGCCAACCCGCTGGCCCACGAATGCAGCACCGCCCCGGAGATCTGGGCGCAGACCCAGCATGATGTGGACGCCATTGTGGTCGGCGTCGGTTCGGCCGGCACGTTGACCGGACTGACGCGTTTCTTCAAACGGGTGCAGCCCGACCTGGAGATGGTGCTGGCTGACCCGGTCAGTTCAGTGATGGCCCAATACAGCCGCGATGGCAGCCTGCCGACGCCCGGCTCCTGGGCGGTGGAAGGCATCGGTGAAGACTTCATCCCGTCGATTGCCGACCTCTCCAGCGTGCGCCATGCCTATTCGATCAGCGACGAGGAAAGCTTCGATCATGCCCGACAACTGCTGCGCGCCGAAGGCATCCTCGGGGGCTCCTCGACCGGCACGTTGCTGGCAGCGGCGCTGCGTTATTGCCGCGAGCAGACCGAGCCGAAACGGGTGGTCAGCTTCGTCTGTGACACGGGTACCCGTTATCTGTCGAAGGTCTACAACGACCAGTGGATGTCCGATCAGGGCTTGCTGCAGCGCAAACGCTACGGCGACCTGCGTGACCTGATCGCGCGACGTTTCGAAGATGGTCGCGTGATCAGCGTCGGCCCCGATGACACCTTGCTCACCGCCTTCCAGCGCATGCGCCTGGCGGATGTGTCGCAACTGCCGGTGCTGGTGAATGGCCAGCGGCTGATCGGGGTGATCGACGAATCCGATATTCTGCTACGGGTGCACCAGGACGCGTCGCACTTTCGCGTGACCGTGGCCAGCGCGATGACCGACCAACTGCAAACCCTGCCGCCCGGTGCCAGCCTGGCCGAGCTGCAGGCAGAGCTCGACCGCGGCCTGGTGGCGATCATCGCCGACGCTTCGGGCTTTCATGGCCTGATTACCCGGGTCGACATGCTCAATCACTTACGGAGATCGCTTGCATGAGTCAGCACGATAAAGACGCCGCGCCACAGGGTTTCGCCACCCGGGTGATCCACGCGGGACAGGCGCCGGACCCTTCCACCGGGGCGCTGATGCCACCCATTTATGCCAACTCCACCTATTTGCAGCAAAGCCCCGGCGTCCACAAAGGCCTCGACTACGGACGCTCGCACAACCCGACACGCTGGGCCCTGGAGCGTTGCGTGGCCGATCTTGAAGGTGGCACCCAGGCCTTTGCCTTCGCGTCCGGGCTGGCGACGATCTCCACCGTGCTTGAGCTGCTCGACGCCGGCTCGCACGTGGTCTCGGGCAATGATTTGTATGGCGGGACCTTCCGCCTGTTCGACAAGGTGCGCCAGCGCAGCGCCGGGCATCGCTTCAGCTTCGTCGATTTGACCGACCTGGCGGCGTTCGAAGCGGCACTGGAAGACGACACACGGATGGTCATGGTCGAGACACCGAGTAATCCCCTGCTGCGCCTGTCCGACCTCGCCGCCATCGCCCGTATCTGCCGTGCACGCGGCATTATCTGCGTGGCCGACAACACCTTTGCCAGCCCGTATATCCAGCGCCCGCTGGAGCTGGGCTTCGACATCGTGCTGCACTCGACCACCAAGTACCTCAACGGTCACTCCGACGTGATCGGCGGCATCGCGGTGGTCGGGCAGAACGCCGAACTGGCCGAGCGCCTGGGCTTCTTGCAGAACGCGGTGGGGGCCATTGCCGGCCCGTTCGACGCCTTTCTCACCCTGCGCGGGGTCAAGACCCTGGCGCTGCGCATGGAGCGTCACTGCAGCAATGCGCTGGAGCTGGCGCAATGGCTGGAACGACAACCGCAGGTGGCACGCGTCTACTACCCGGGCCTGGCGTCGCATCCACAGCACGAACTGGCGCGGCGACAAATGCGCGGTTACGGCGGGATGATCTCGCTCGACCTGAACACCGACCTGGCCGGTTCCAGGCGTTTTCTCGAAAACGTCCGGATCTTTGCCCTGGCCGAAAGCCTGGGTGGCGTGGAAAGCCTGATCGAGCACCCGGCGATCATGACCCACGCCACCATCCCCGCCGACACCCGTGCGCAGTTGGGTATCGGTGATGCGCTGGTGCGCTTGTCCGTGGGGGTCGAGGATGTCGAGGACCTGCGCGCGGATCTGGCCCAGGCGCTGGCGCGGATCTAGCCGATATGGAATAACAGGCACACCTCCTGTAGGAGCGAGCTTGCTCGCGATGGCGGCGGCACTGTCACTACCTGAGTGGACGGAAAGTCCGCTCTCGCGAGCAAGCTCGCTCCCGCAGGTTTTACCGTTTTCATTTTTCCGGAAGATCGATACATGCCCAAGCTCGAGCTCTCATTGCAAGACACCGCCGCGCCCGAAGGCGTTTGCTACGGCTGCGGCAGCAGCAACCCGCACGGATTGCACATCAAGAGCCATTGGCATGAGGATGGCGTACATGTGATGGCCGAACACCTGCCCGATGCCATGCATTGCGGCTGGCCGGATCTGGTCTATGGTGGCCTGATCGCGATGCTGGTGGACTGCCATTCAAACTGGACAGTGATGGCTTATCACTACCGTGCGGAACAGCGTGAAGTGGCCAGCCTGCCGCGGATCAATTGCGTCACCGGCAACCTGGGCATCAAGTTCATCAAGCCGACACCCATGGGTGTACCGCTGACCCTGCGCGCGAAAGTGGATGGCGCTGTCGCACGCAAGACCCGGGTCATCTGCGAGGTCTACGCCGGCGACGTGCTCACGGCCATTGGCGATTGCATTTTTGTGCGGGTCGATACCGCTCAATTGGCCGCCGCAGCCCATGGGCAGCAGGCGAGCCAATAGAGGTTCGGCCTGTGCTTGTGCCCTGCTGCAGTTGCTCAGGACAACTCAGGTATAACCACCCTCAGCCAGGGCCAGCGAGCCTGATAACTCCTGGCCTTCTGCGCGAACAACTCTAGCTGGGGATTCTTGCAATTGATTCGCAGCAGGCCGTGCTCGGTATCGGCCAGGCCATGGGGCGCATAGACCGCGCCGGTTTCAACGTCCAGGCCGATACATGTCCCGGCGACCAGGTAGCGATCAACCCCGTCCCTGGCCGATTGAAGCTGCGGATAAGCCCCGCCAAATCGCTGGCTATACCACAGGTGAACCCGCGCCTGATTCTTCATCTCGATGTTAGCCTCCAGGTCGCGGAACAGGCGCTGCGCAGAAAGAATGACTTCATTCTCGGCCTCCCACGACAGGTCCTCATCGAAGTAAAAGACGTCGTAGTCTTTTACCCCCCACGCAGCCGGTCGCTGCGCCTGCTGGTTCCACACCGCCTGGAACAGGCAACCGGCGGTGAGCATGCATTGATTCAAACCCAATGCAGGCAAACGTGAGGTGATTTCAGCGTTGATTGGATTGGTCATTGCAATGCTGACCAGGCTGTCGACAGTCAATGTCATGCTCTTCGTCCCTTGGAAATCGGCCCTGTGCTGGCGAGCGACAATAGCGCAATTTCCCGGGACGCAGGTTCACTCGGCGGTCAAATCAGCAAATCCTCATGGAACGCGCCGAAGGGACGCTCCGGATGCTTCTTTGGCGCCCAGGGCCATGGTCAGAGTCATTCCTTGTTCAAGACCGCGTACGTGATCGCTGTATATTTTTTTGTATTTAGACATTCAAGATCAAGCATGCAGGCATCGCAGGACTCATGCCATTGGCTTGCCTCAAACCGGTGAAATCGTTGCCAGCACGCCGATCAGGATAGTCAGTACCAAAAAGCCACCGAGAAATAACGCCATCTTGCCCATAAGGTCACCTCCGTTTCGAATGTGCGGTGCAACCACTGCTGTGACTGCCGACCGTGCCGTTATTGTGGAGCGCACGCTGAATGCATTACAGAGGCAGAAAGCGCAAGAAAATACGGATCAGATCAAAAGCCGCCCAAGCAAAAGCCCGCTGACCGTGACCGGTTCAGCGGGCTTTTTACGCACACATTAAAACAACGCCCTCGCCTATTCCTGCGGATCCAGGCGATCCAGCACGCGGTTCATCGACAGCTCCGCCAAGGCAATCATCTGCTGGATTCCCAACGCCAGATTGCATTTCGGGCCTTCGAGGATAAACGCCAGCTCACTGGCCATGACACTGGCCGAAGCAAGGGTTTCACAGGCGTGGACCAGCAGGGTTTCGTTGTTGACGTTGGGAAGGATAGTGAAGATGGGGTCGGGGCGCCGGTCGGCCATGGCGGGGTTGTGGAGTGACGACTCGGAATCGTCTTCTGGTGACTTGGGCGTTACTGATGGATTAGCGCTTTCGTCGAACATTTGGAACTCCAATGCATTGGGCTCCTATGAGAAATGCGGGCTACCACACCCGGCCGCTGAATTGGCAGCGACGGGGGGAAGGTTATCGAGGCGGGGTCTGGAGTGCAAGTCCGAGGAAGTAACTGTGAGCGTGCCGATACTCTGAAACGGTCAATTTCATCGCGAGTTTCGATCACGACCTAAAGGAAGGTAGGCAACAAGCGCTTAAGC
>Ga0302169_10000584_pt1 | contig 11117 bp, 7 predicted proteins | sample I_Fen_N1_3_FD_193493 | JGI IMG/M metagenome (GOLD analysis project Ga0302169, IMG submission 193493) | Peat permafrost microbial communities from Stordalen Mire near Abisko, Sweden - I_Fen_N1_3 | ecosystem: Environmental > Terrestrial > Soil > Wetlands > Permafrost | place: Sweden: Abisko...
TTCCGGGCGTTTCAGATCAGCTTGATATCGTTCTAGGGGCGTCATAATTCGTTAGCAAGGCAACAAAAACGGGCCGTCACTGTAGCGATGGCCCGTGGGAATGGCAATCAGCCCTTGGTCGGGCCGTGCCGTTGATTATTCCTGAACCGGCGTCAGAGCGATCCGCAATGCTTCGATTGCAGCATCGCGCGCAGCGCTGTCGGCGAAGGCCTGGCTATGGGCGACACAGTCGCCTTCCAGCCAGACGCTGAAGCTCAAGTCTTCATTTCGAACGTCCAGTGACTGGCCCGATTGCAGCTGCTTGGTCACCTGGCCGGCGGTTTTACCGTCAGCGAAGTTGCGCGACAGCAGCAGTTGCTCACCATCGGCCGCCAGCAGACGGAAGCGGAAACTGCCGTCGTCTTCGCGGAAGCTGACAAAACGTGCAGCTTTTGCCGCTTTTTTCTTGGTGGTCGCTGCAACCTGGGTTTGGGCAACGAACGAACGCAGACCCACCGCCTCACGCAGTTCGTTGAGGAACGGTGTCGCCACTGAGCGGGCCTTTTTCGCGCCGTGCTGCAGGATGTCTTCCAGGTCTGCCGGGCGCTCGATCAACTGGTGATAGCGCTCGCGCGACTCGCCCAATTCATTGTCCAGCAACTGGAACAGGCGGTTCTTCGCCTCGCCCCAACCCAGGCCCTGCAGCAGTTCGCTGCGGAACTCGTCGGATTGCGCCGGTGTGGCGAACGCCTGGAACAATGTGAACAAGTGCGAATTGTCCGGATCCTTCGCTTCGCCCGGCGCGCGGGAGTCGGTGACGATCCGCGAAATCGCGTCCTTCATCTCTTTGGCGCTGCTGAACAACGGGATGGTGTTGTCGTAGCTTTTCGACATCTTGCGACCGTCGAGGCCTGGCAGCGTGGCAACGCTTTCCTCAATCAATGCCTCGGGCATGGTGAAGAACTCTTTGCCCTGGCCGAACAGGTGGTTGAAGCGCTGACCGATATCCCGGGCCATTTCCACGTGCTGGATCTGGTCGCGACCGACCGGCACCTTGTGCGCGTTGAACATCAGAATGTCCGCCGCCATCAGCACCGGGTAGCTGTACAGGCCCATGGTGATGCCGGCGTCCGGGTCTTCGCCGGTCTCGACATTCTTGTCCACCGATGCCTTGTAGGCGTGGGCACGGTTGAGCAGGCCCTTGGCGGCAACGCAGGTCAGCAGCCAGGTCAGTTCAGGGATTTCCGGGATGTCGGACTGGCGGTAGAAAGTCACGCGGTCCACATCCAGGCCACCGGCCAACCAGGTCGCGGCGATTTCCAGACGCGAGCGCTGGATGCGCAGCGGGTCATCGCATTTGATCAGGGCGTGGTAGTCCGCCAGGAAGTAGAACGAATCGGCATTGCTGTCACGGCTGGCGACGATCGCCGGACGGATGGCGCCGGCGTAGTTGCCCAGGTGCGGCGTGCCGGTGGTGGTGATGCCGGTGAGGATACGGGTACGAGTCGTCATGGGTAATCGCTTGTCAGACTGCAATCATTTCGAAAGACGCGGCAGGATCAGATCCTTGAGATCGGTCAGCTTGCCATGAAAAAAGTGTCCGCATTCTGCCACTTTCAGCAGCTCATGGGGACGTTCGAGCTTGTCGGACCATTGGTAAACGAGCTGCGGATCGATGACTTCGTCGGTTTCCGGCTGAATCAGGGTCAGTTCGCCGTTCTGCGGCAGCTGATCCTGATCCCCCAGGCGCATGACCGCCGGCGCGACCATGAACAGATGCTTGAGACGCTCGCCCTGCGCTTCCAGGCGCCCGCCGAGACTGGCGGCGACAAAACCGCCGAAGGAAAAACCGAAGAGGTTCAGTGGCAAATCCGGGTGCCGGGCCCGAAACCACTTGGCCACGGCCTGGGCATCATCGACTTCGCCCGTGCCCATGTCGTGGGAGCCTTCGCTGGCACCGACGCCACGGTAATTGAAACGCAAGGTAATCAAACCGGCATCGCGCGCGGTGCGCTGCAGGGTCGAGACCACTTTGTTGAGCATGGTGCCGCCCTGCACCGGGTTCGGATGGCAGATCAGCGCCAGGCCGCGCGGCTGCTCGTTATCCAGGTAAAGTGCTTCCAGTTGACCGACCGGGCCATCAATCACTACAGGGGTTTCACGCATAAGCAAGGAAGGAACTCCGTGACCTCGAATCGGGTCGACTCGTCTAGCAAATTGTCTGTCGCTGTCTATTGCGAGTGAATCGCGGTATACAGCGCAGGTTCGAGCCGTTAACGTAAAGCAAAGCCGTTTATAGAGGAAGGACTCGTGGAACACTCGCTCTTAGTTTGGTTGTTGCCGACTCTTGCCCTGGTTGTGGGTGTCGCCATTGGATTCCTGATCGCTCGCCTGGCGCCGAATGCCGCTCCTAGCAGCACACAACGTCAGCTGGACGATATTCAGGAACGTTTCGACAGTTATCAAAACGAGGTGGTGACCCACTTCAACAGCACTGCAACACTGGTCAAGAAACTGACCCAGAGCTATCAGGAAGTGCAGGACCATCTTGCCGAGGGCGCCAACCGCCTGGCCCTGGACGAGCAGACCCGCCAACGCCTGCTGGCCTCCCTGCACGCCGACGCGACGCAGGCTCCACGGGAACGCCTGACGCCGCCGCGCAATCAGGAACCACCGCGTGACTACGCGCCTAAAGCCCCGAACGCACCGGGCATGCTCGACGAACATTACGGCCTGAAGAAGTAATCTGGTTTCAGGTATGAAAAAGCCCCCGGATGAGTGATCGTCCGGGGGCTTTTTACTTTTGCCGGTTCAAGGGTTCTGGTGCCGGCACTGGCGACACAAAAAGCCCGCCCGATCTGTTGGGCATCGGGCGGGCTTTTTTACACCCGGGGTTCAGTCAGGCGATCAAGGGTATTGCTGGACGGTGCCTTGTTGCTGGCCGCCATACTGCTGGCCAGGAATCGCCTTCAGGTTGACCTCGACACGGCGGTTCTGCGCGCGGCCGTTGACGTCAGCGTTACTGGCAATCGGGTTATCCGGGCCAGCGCCACGGGCGCTCAGGTTGGCACCGCTAACGCCCTGCGAGGTCAGGTAAGTCGCCACACTCTGCGCCCGACGCTGGGACAGGTCCATGTTGTGCTGGCGGCTGCCGGTGCTGTCGGTGTAGCCGACAATTTCGATCTGGTTCTGGTTGAACTCTTTCAGCGAGCCGGCCAGGTTGTTCAGCGGCTGGTAGAAGCTTGGGGCGATGTTCGCCGAATCGGTAGCGAAGGTGATGTTGCCCGGCATGATCAGCTTGATCTGATCGCCTTGACGCTGCACTTCAACACCTGTGTTGGCCATGCTGGCGCGCAGTTTTTTCTCCTGCTGGTCAGCGTAGTAGCCATAACCGGCAGCGGAAGCACCGCCCAGAGCCGCGCCAATCAATGCCCCTTTGCCACGGTTATCGTGGTTGATGGCAGCCCCCGCCACAGCACCGGCCAGAGCGCCGAGACCACCGTATTTTGCGGTTTTGCTCATGCCCGTGGAGCCGCTATCCGCCTGACCCTGGTTGTCGTAGGGGTTGGGCGATGCACAACCGGACAACAGAGCCACGGCAGTAGCAACAATAATCAAACGAGGCGTGGTGAACATGAAGAGCTCCTACTTTTTTACATTCTGTGGTGCAGCGAATTAAGCATCGAACCATTGCCGGCGTTGGATCGCATCGGCGAACAAAAATTCCACCCGTTACAATTCAAGCCCGAACAAAAGGATTCTCGCGCATTTCATCGCCGAGTCGGGTATCGGGACCATGCCCGGCCACCACGGTGGCCTCTTCATCGAGGCTGTACAGACGCTGCTTGATCGAGCGCACGATGGTCGCCTGATCGCCGCCCCACAAATCCGTCCGCCCTACGCCGCGACGAAACAGAGTGTCGCCGGCAATCAGCAGCTTCGCCTCGGGAAACCAGAAACTCATGGAGCCCGGCGTATGACCGGGCGTGTGCAACGCCACACCGCAACCGCAGGCCAACTCTTCATCGTCGGCCAGCCAACGGTCCGGTGACGGCACTGGCGTATAGGGCACGCCGAACATCTGGCACTGCATCTCCAGATTGTCCCAGAGGAATTGATCTTCCTTGTGCAGGTGCAAGGTTGCGCCGGTTTTCTCCTTCAACTGACCGGAAGCCAGGAAGTGATCGAGATGAGCATGGGTGTGGATGATGCTGACCACTTTCAGGCCCAGCGCATCGAGCCGGGCAAGGATCAGCTCATGGTTGCCACCCGGATCGACGACAATGGCCTTTTTCGTGACCGGATCGCCAATGATCGTGCAGTTGCACTGCAAAGGGCCAACAGGGAAGGTTTCGCGGATCAGCGCTGGACTTGGGGCATTCATTGGAAATCCTGACGAGTCAATTTTGAACAGGATACCAGCCAGCCTTTCTTCTAGTTCAGTGCTGCAAGCCGAGACAACTGCGCTCGCCATTTAATTGGCGTCAACGGCACAAAAACAGTAGCTATATGATATCAATTGACGCTGACTCTGCTGCAAAATCACTGCCTTGTAGCGGCCATGATCAGGACGGTCGCAGCCCACCCAGGATATTCAGATGTCGTCTCCTCTTGGTTATGTATTAACAAAACCTTCCCTTCTCACGGGTAACCAACAGGTAGACAGCCTGATCTATGGCACGTCATGGTTCAGTCCCGATTTTGCCGGTGATTTTTCCACGACGCGCTTGACCTATAGCTTTGTCAAACCAGGCCAGTCGTACTTCTCCACCAACTACGGTACCGAAAAAGAGTACCTGAACAGTTTCGCGCTGAGCTCGGCACAGCAAAACGCCGTGACCAGCGCACTTGGCGCATGGAGCGCGGTGGCCAACGTCAAGTTCACCCTGGTCAGCGATAACATCAGTAGCGCCGGCGACCTGCGCTTCGGTGGCTATTGGGGGATGGACGATACTTCCGCTGCCTGGGCCTATTTCCCGGACACAACACCATTGGCCGGGGATGTCTGGATCGGACCGACAACAAATAATCCGGCGCCCGCAAAAGGCACTTACGACTACATGACGTTTGTGCATGAAATCGGCCATGCCCTGGGCCTCAAACATCCTTTTGAGGCACGCCCATCCAATAGCACGGTGATCGATCCCGCGCTGGATGATTCGCACTTCACGGTCATGAGTTACCACAACGCGTACTCTTATCAGCCGACGACACCGATGCTGCTGGATATTCTTGCCATCCAGAAGCTCTACGGCGCCAACATGCTTTGGCAAACCGGCAACAACGTTTATCGCTGGGCACCTGAGCAGTCCGTATTCGAAACCATCTGGGATGCCGGTGGCACCGATACCATCGATGCCAGCAACCAGTTGGCTGGTGTTAGCCTGAACCTCAATGAGGGAGCCTTCAGCCAGATCGGCAAGGCCTTCATCGATGGAGCGAATCTGACATTCATCAATGACGGCCTGGCGATTGCCTATGGCGCAAAAATCGAGAACGCCACAGGCTCGGCCTTTGACGATGTGCTGATCGGCAACGCGCTGAACAATGTCCTCAACGGCATGGGCGGTGCTGACACCCTCCAAGGCGGCGCCGGCAATGACACCTACGTGGTCGATAATATCGGCGACAGCGTGGTCGAACTCGGCGCCTCACTGAGCGAAATCGACACAGTGCTGGCCTCGATCGACTACACCCTCGGGGCCAACGTCGAGTACCTGACCCTCACCGGCAGCGCCGCCCTCAACGGCACCGGCAACGCCCTGAACAACCGCCTGACCGGCAACGCCGGCAACAACGTCCTCGACGGCGGCCTCGGTGCCGATACAATGATCGGCGGCGCGGGCAACGACACCTACATCGTCGACAACCTCAAGGACATCGTGAGCGAGACCCGCACCCTGGCCAGCGAGATCGACAGCGTAATGTCCTCGCTCAGCTACATCCTCGGCGCCAACCTGGAAAACCTGACCCTCACCGGCAGCACCAACCTCAACGGTACTGGCAATGCCCTGCGCAACGTGCTGACCGGCAACGACGGCAACAACATCCTCAACGGCGGCCTTGGGGTCGACACGATGATCGGTGGCGCCGGTAATGACGCCTACTACCTCGATCAGGCCGCGGAACTGGCCCTGTTGCAGGAAGACGCCGACCACGGCACTGACCTGCTCAACATCACCTACGCCGCCAAGGCGTTGACCGACGTGGTCGACCTCACCCGTGCCAATCTGCTCAACGTGGAGAATGTCACCGTTAGCGGCCTCGGTGCCTTCAGCGTGATTGGCAACGACCTGGACAACTACCTGACCGGCAACGCCTCCATCAACACCCTGCTCGGCGGTGCCGGCAACGATGTGCTTAATGGCGGACTCGGCGCCGACAGCCTGAGCGGTGGCAGCGGTGATGACATCTACCTGATCGACAACGCGGCAGACAAGGTCATCGAACTGGCCGACGAAGGCCACGACCTGATCAAGACCTCGGTCAGCTACACCTTGTCGGCCAATGTCGAAGATGCCCTGCTGCTGGGTGTCGCGGCCCTGAAGCTGACCGGCAACAACCTCGACAACACCCTGACCGGCAACGCGGCGGCCAACGTGCTCAATGGCGGTGCGGGCGCCGACGTGATGATTGGCGGTGCCGGCAACGATGTTTATGTTGTCGACAACGACAATGATGTGGTCACAGAAAGCAGCGCTCTGGCCAGCGAAATCGACACAGTGGTGGCCTCGATCGATTACACCCTCGGGGCCAACGTCGAGTACCTGACACTCACCGGCAGCGCCGCCCTCAACGGTACCGGCAATGCCCTGAACAACCGCCTGACCGGCAACGCCGGCAACAACGTCCTCGACGGCGGCCTCGGTGCCGACACAATGGTCGGCGGCGCGGGCAACGACACCTATATCGTCGACAACCTCAAGGACATCGTGACCGAGACCAGCACCCTGGCCAGCGAGATCGACAGCGTAATGTCCTCGCTCAGTTACACCCTCGGCGCCAACCTGGAAAACCTGACCCTCACCGGCAGCGCCAACCTCAACGGTACTGGCAATGCCCTGCGCAACGTGCTGACCGGCAACGACGGCAACAACCTGCTAAATGGCGGTGCCGGCAACGACGTGCTGGACGGCGGTGCAGGCAATGACACACTCATTGGCGGGCTGGGTACTGACACCCTGACCGGCGGTGCGGGCGCTGACCTGTTTGTGTTCAACGCTCTGAACGAACCGGGTAAAGGCGGATTGCGTGACATCATCACCGACTTCAGCACCCTGGAGGGCGATAAAATCGACTTCTCGAAATTCGATGCCAATCTCTTGAGTGCCGGGATCAACAAGTTCAGCTTCATCAACTCAAACGACTTCACAGCGGCAGGACAACTGCGTTTCGTCGATCACGTACTGTATGGCAACGTCAATGGCGACCTGCGTGCGGACTTTGAAATACAACTGGTGGGCGTCAACAGCTTTAGTGCCCATGATTTGGTCACGTGACAACCACGCAAAAAAAAACGCCCCGACAAGTTCGGGGCGTTTTTTTCGCAGTGCACTCGAACCTGAACTAACCCAACACCCCCAACACCTTGGCCCGCGCAACGGCTTGCGTACGCCGCTCCACCCCGAGTTTGCTGTTGATATGGCTGGCGTGGGTTTTGACGGTGTGCAGGGAAATAAACAGCTGATCGCTGATTTCCTGGTTCGAGCAACCCTGGGCTATCAGGCGCAGTACAGCCAGCTCCCGGGTACTGAGCTGTTCTGCCGCAGCCGTGGATTCCAGCGCCGGGCGGATCATCAATGGCGGAAGCTTTTCGGCCAGGTCCTGGGCAACAGTGGTCGCTGCGCCGAGTTGAAGCTGCCCGCGCAGCCAGTCCGGGTGCTCGGCCAACAACCTGTCAAACGGTTGCAGTACGCCGCCGACGGCTGCCTCTAGCGCCTGCCCCAGGGCCTTGCGAGCCTCGGGTTCGCGTGCGCTACCCAGCAGCAGCAAGGTTTTTTGCGCCAACGCCATTGTACTGAGCATCTGTCGACCGGTTTGCTGCCCTTGTTCGTGCAGCGCATTCAAACGCCCCTCAGCCAACATTGGCTGGGCCTTGATAACGTCCAGCAACGCTTGCTGCAGCTCGATATGCAGCGCCAGTTGCGGATGGAATTCCGGAGGCGCAGCCGGGTGTTCGCCGTTATAGGTCTGACTCAATCGCACCAGCCAGGCTTCGGCCAGATCGGTGCGCCCCTGGGTCAGCCAGAGTTCGCATTTGACCTGTGTGATCATCGCCAGATAATAGATCGGCGGCACATCCCAGATGTGCATCAGCCGTTCAGCTTCGGCGAGCTCGGCAAAGGCCTTGGCGAATTCGCCACTGCTGCCTTCCAGCCGCGCGATCACGCAATGGCCGATCAGCACGCTGATGTCGCGACAGGCGCGCGCCTCGTTCAAACCCATCTGCAAACGCCCTCTCGCCGCCTGTGGTTGCAGGCGCAGCGCCAGCAGAAATCCTTCGTACAAGGTCAGTCGGGCGCGTACCGCATAAAGGCGTTGCGCGGATAATCCTTGCAGACGTTGCAGCCCTTGCCTGACTTCATCCAGCGAACGAAGGATTTCCCCGCGCGCCTGCAGCACTCGGGCGCGGTCGTAGTGGGCCAACGCTTCGAACAACGGGTTGCCAACTCGCTGTGCCAATTCCAGGGAATCACGGTTCAACTCGCGCGCACGCCACAAGTCGCCATCGGCGATGGCCAGGTTGGACAAGGTCGAGAGGCACATCAAGCGCTGCCCGTAGCGTTTGTACGGAAGGCTTTGCAGCGCCTCGGTGCAATAGAGCAGCGTTAGCTCACGGTTGCCGCGCCCGCGAGCGATGATCCCGCTCAGCGCCAACCACTGCGCCAGCATGGATTTCTGCGCAGTGGCCGACGGGGCCGGCAGGAAACGGCTCAAATGGCTGGACAGCTCCTCGGCCGCGTCCAGTTGACAGGCCAGCCCCAACGCCCAACTGTAGAGTACGATCAGGCGCGGCGTGCTGATCAGCAGGCTGTCGGGCAAGTCCATTTTCCAGCGCAGCAACATGCCGACGTTTTGTTCGGCCAGCAACTGCTCTTCGGAAAGGTTTTGCACCAGGTTCGCCGCTACATCCAGATGTCCGGCACGCAAGGCTTGTTCCACCGCTTCGTCGAGCAGCCCCTGGGCATTGAACCAGCGACAGGCACGCAGGTGCAGGCTCGCGGCAGGCAGCACTGCCTGTGCGACAGGCCGCGTGCGCAGCAGATCGGAAAACAGATGGTGATAACGATACCAGTGGCCATGTTCGTCCAGCGGCACCAGGAAAACCTGATGGGCAGCCAGAAAACCCAGGATCTCGGCACTGTCGTGAGCGTCGCGAATGGCGTCGCACAGCTCACTGCAAAAACGCTCTTGGGGCGCCGTATCGTAAAGGAACGACTGGACCTCGGCAGGCAGGCAATCGATCACTTCCTCCAGCAGGTAATCGCGGATCAGACCCTCCCCGCCATGCAGCGCCTGGGGTAATGCGCCATGGCTGCCGGCCTCCGAGGCCGCCAGCAACCAGAAGCGTAACCCGGCAACCCAACCTTCGCTGCGCTGGATCAGGCTTTCCAGCGCCTCACCGCGCAATGAACTGCTGTGCCGGTCGAGCAGGGTCAAGGCTTCTTCGTGGGTCAGGCGCAAGTCTTGTTCATGCAATTCGAGCAGTTGCCGCGACAGGCGCAGCCGCGCCAGATGCCAGTCAGGGCGCTGGCGACTGGTGACCATCACCAGCAAGCCATCAGGCAAGTGGTTGAGGAAAAACTGCAGGCAGCGATCAAGCACCGGCCCCTGGGCCAGATGATAGTCATCGAGTACGAGTAAGAGTGGCGTCGCTGTCGAAAGGTGCACGGCCAACTCGTCGAGCAAGCCATCCAGCCATTCTTCGAAAGCAAACGGCTGATGCCGCTGGCGCATCTTCAGCAGCCCCAGGGACTGCCTGCCCAGTTGCGGAAAATAGTCCTGGAGGCCTTCGAGCAAGCGCTCGAGGAATCGACCCGGATCACTGTCTCGCGGACTCAATCCCAGCCAAAGGCTTTGCCAATGCGCGGGCAGCGACTGACAGAACTCCACCGCCAACGAACTTTTACCGAAACCCGCCGGCGCACTGACCAGCAACAGCCTGCCATTGAGCCCTGCACCCAGACGCTCGCAAAGACGCGGCCGCAGCACATGCCCGTCGGGCAATGGCGGTCGAAAAAAGCGCCCGTCCAGCGTGGCGACGGCAACGCTTGCAGGACCTGGTGGTGGGGACAGATCAGTCATGGCCGGCTCTTGTTTGAATTGCGGGTGGCGGCGTTGCAGATGTCCGCAGACTAGCGGTAAACGATGAGGTAATGAAGGTTATTGCTACAAATGGCTACAAAAAGTCTACGAACAAAAAAAACGCCCCGAACCAGTCGGGGCGTTTTTTCGAGGATGCGGCCTCAGTGTCTATACGTTAGCGAACACCATCCTGACGCAGTGCCGCCGGAGTGAAGTCGCTGGTGGTGGCCTGGAAGCCGAAGTCGTACGCCGACTTCTCTTCGTTCTTCATGCCCAGCGCCAGGTAACGGCCCGATTGCAGGTCGTACAAGGCTTCCAGGGCGTACCACGGCACTTGTTTGTCGTAGTAGTTCTCGGCATGAGCCTCGGCGACGCGCCACAGCTGGTTACGACCGTCGTAGTGGTCGATTACCGCGGCTTGCCAGGTGTCTTCATCGATATAGAAGTCACGCTTGGCGTAGATGTGGCGTTGACCTTCCTTCAAGGTTGCAACCACGTGCCAGACCCGACGCAGCTCGTAACGCGCCAGGTCCTGGTTGATGTGGCCGGCCTTGATGATGTCGGTGTACTTCAGGCTCGGATCGTCGAGCTTGTAGGCGTCGGAGGCGATGTACATCTCTTTCTTGCCTTCGAGCTTCCAGTCGTAACGATCCGGAGCACCGTTGTACATGTCCAGGTTGTCGGAGGTGCGCAGGCCATCGGCTGCAGTACCTGGCCCGTCATAGGACACTTGTGGCGCACGACGCACTCGGCGCTGACCGGCGTTGTAGACCCATGCCGAACGCGGTTCCTTGACCTGGTCGAGGGTTTCGTGAACCAGCAGCACACCACCG
>Ga0302169_10000587_pt1 | contig 11100 bp, 9 predicted proteins | sample I_Fen_N1_3_FD_193493 | JGI IMG/M metagenome (GOLD analysis project Ga0302169, IMG submission 193493) | Peat permafrost microbial communities from Stordalen Mire near Abisko, Sweden - I_Fen_N1_3 | ecosystem: Environmental > Terrestrial > Soil > Wetlands > Permafrost | place: Sweden: Abisko...
AACGCGCCGCCACCGAGCCGATATTGATGATGTTGCCGCCACTGGCCTCGCGCATCAGCGGCACACACAACTGGCAGAAGGCGTAGGTGGTGGCGACGTTGAAATTCAGCACCTGGGCAAAGTCTTCGGGCGTCATTTCCAGCGGATCATTCGGCCCGCCGCCGCCCACGTTGTTGACCAGATGGGTGATTCGGCCCATGTGCTCGACGCTCTGGCGAACCAGTATCCGGCGCTGCTCGGCATCGTTGACGTCGCAGGCGACGGCCAGGGCGCGCCGACCCAAGCTGCGCACCTCCTCGGCCACCGCCTGCACCTCGTCCAGCGAGCGTGCCGAGCACACCACATCGGCGCCCGCTTCGGCATACGCCAGGGCAATCGCTCGACCAATGCCACGGCCGCTGCCGGTGACGATGGCGACGCTGCCGTCCAGGTGGAAACGCTGCAAAATACTCATGGGCCCTTGCTCCGTGGGGTCGGCTATAGATGGGTTCACTATCGCTGTGGTGGCCGGGCAAGGCATCGTCTCAACGGACTAGCGCCGCAGCGACCGCGTCGTCGCTCTTCGCCTGTATCAGCGGGGTGCCACCGGCTCGCACGCCCTAGTCCGCTTTGACGATGAATGATTGCTCGCTCAACCCGATGATCCATCACAGTTCGCGCAGTGGCGCAGTGAGATCGGGAGAATTGAGTGATGCACAGCATGCGAGAAAAGACCCAGGACGAACGTGATCTGCTTGAACGTGCACGCAGCCTTGTGCCGGCACTCAAGGCACGTACGGCGCAGGCCGAAAAGGACTTGAAGGTGCCTGAAGAAAGCGTTGCGCAATTGCAGGCCGCTGGTCTGCTGCGAGCCTTGCAGCCACGGGCATTCGGTGGTTATGAAGTGGACCCGCGCACCTTCTTCGAAATCCAGACCATCCTGGCCGAGGGTTGCATGTCCACGGCCTGGATCTACGGCGTGATGGGGGTGCACCCCTGGCAGCTGGCGCGTTATCCGATCGAGGCACAACGCGAAGTCTGGGCCGACGACCACAGCACGTTGATCTGCTCGACTTATATGCCGGCGGCCAAAGTCACGGTGGTGGAGGGCGGTTACCGCATCAGCGGGCGCTGGAGTTTCTCCAGCGGCAGCGAACACTGCCAATGGATACTCCTCGGCGGTATCCTGCCGCCCGATGGCGACTTTGCCGCCGAGCACGGCACCTTCCTGCTGCCCCGTCGCGATTACCAGATCGAGCGCAACTGGGACGTGCTGGGCCTGCGCGGCACCGGTAGCCACGACATCGTGGTCGAGGATGCGTTCGTCCCGGCCCATCGTGTGCAACGCACTAACAACTGGACCCTCGAAGCGACCCCGGGACGCCTGGTCAATACCAATCCGATTTATGCGATTCCCTTCGCCCAAGTGTTCTCCCGTGCGGTGTCGACATCGGCCATCGGCGCCCTGCAAGGTGCGATCAACGAGTTCCGCGAAAACGCCGCCAAACACATCGGCAAGCACGGCGCCCGCACCGCTGACGATCCGGTGGCGCAAACGGCGGTGGCCGAAGCCATGATCACCGTCGACAGTCTGCGCCTGGTGCTGGAGCGCAACTACGAGCACCTGATGACGCTGGCCCGGGCCGGCGAGTACCCGGACACCGAGACCCGCCTGCTGTACCGCTACCAGTCGGCCTACGTGACCAACATCTGCGCCGATCGGGTCAACGACCTGCTGCGCAGCATGGCTGCCTCGGGGTTGTACAACACCAACCCGGTAGCGCGGCTGTTCCGCGACCTGCACCAGGCGCGCGGGCACATTGCGAACAACTACATGGCTTACGGGCGCAGCTATGGCGCCGTGATGTTGGGCTTGCCCAATCCGGACCCTTACGTCTGAGGCCTCGCAGCCCGTTTCGACATCCCTGGGTTTTGCACCTGTCCGCGGCATGCGGGCAGGTGGTCATGAGTACCTGACCTATGAACAATTACTTTGCCCTGCGCGTGGCACGCGTGATCGAGGAAACCGCCGATGCGCGCTCCCTGGTCTTCGACGTGCCTGAACATCTGGCTGAACGCTTTCGTTATCAACCCGGCCAGTTCCTGACACTGCGTGTTCCTTCCGAGGGCGGCTGGCTGCCTCGGTGTTACTCCTTGTCCAGCACGCCGTTGCTCGATGAGCCGCTGCGGGTGACGGTCAAGCGTGTGTATCAGGGACGCGCTTCCAACTGGCTGTGCGACGAGCTCCAGGCGGGCGAGGCGCTGGAGGTGCTGCCACCGGCCGGTGTGTTCGTGCCACGCAACCTGGACAGCGACTTATTGCTGTTCGGCGGCGGCAGCGGTGTGACGCCGGTGCTGTCGATCCTGCGTTCGGCGTTGCTCGCGGGAACCGGTCGCATCCTGTTGATCTACGCCAACCGTGATGAAGACTCGGTGATTTTCAAGGATGAGCTCAAGGCCCTGGCCAGCGCCCATCCGCAACGCTTGCAAATCGTCCATTGGCTCGACTCGGTCCAGGGCGTGCCGAGTGTCGGACAACTGTGCGAACTGGCGCGGCCGTTTGTCGATGCCCAAGCGTTTATTTGCGGACCAGCGCCGTTCATGGACGCAGTCGTCAGCGCCCTCGGTGTCTTGGGCATGCCGGATGGCCGGGTGCATGTCGAGCGCTTCGTGTCGCTGCCCGGCGAAGGCGAACAGCCGCCAATCAGCAGCAGCGAAGCCGCCGTGGCCGCAAGGCTGGAGGTGCGTCTGGATGGCCAGGACTATCAACTGGGCTGCGACAGTGGCGAAACGGTCCTGGCCGCCATGGAGCGTGCCGGCCTCAATCCACCCGCCGCCTGCCGTGTCGGTGGCTGCGCCTCATGCATGTGCAAGCTGGAAAGCGGTGATGTCGAGCTGCTGCACAACGATGCGCTGGACGCGGGCGATCTGGCCGAAGGCTGGATCCTGGCCTGCCAGGCTGTGCCGACCACCGCGCAACTGCATATCCGTTTTCCCGAATGACGTCCCTGAATGATGCCAAGCCAGAGCCTACGATGAATCAGAGCCTGAACCTTGCGCCTTTGAGCGCAGCCCCTGTCACCCTGGCCCAGTTGCTCTTCAGCAGTGCCGAACGCTTCGCCGGTCGCACAGCCATCGAGGAAAACGGCCAATGTATCGACTATGCCCGCTTGCCCGAACGTGTCCTGGAATTCACCAGGGGCTTGATGGCACTGGGCATCCAGGCGGGTGACCGGGTTGGTGTCTGGGCGCCCAACAGCGCTGACTGGATCCTCGCAGCGCTTGGCATCCAGTGCGCCGGTGCAGTGCTGGTGCCGATCAACACGCGCATGAAGGGCCCGGAGGCCGCCGATGTGCTGGAGCGCAGCGGTTGCCGGGTGTTGTTCGTCCAGCAACGTTTTCTCGATGTCGACTACCCGACGCTGCTGGCACCGCATCGGCCGGCCAGCCTGGAACACCTGATCATTGTCGAGGGTGAAACGCCTGCCCAGTCTTCGGACCTCACCCTTGCGCAGTTCTTGCTTGGCGCGGCGACCATCGATGCCGACAGTGCCAGGCGCCGTGCGCTGGCAGTCGGCCCCGAGGCCATGTGCGATCTGTTGTTCACCTCCGGCACCACCGGCAAGCCCAAAGGTGTGATGAGCGGCCACGGCCAGAACCTGCGGGCCTTCACCGAATACGTCAAGATCATTGGCCTGGTGCCGGGCGATCGTTACCTGATCGTCAATCCGTTCTTCCATGCCTTTGGCTACAAGGCCGGATGGCTGACCTGCCTGATCGGCGGCGCGACCATCCTGCCCCACGCGGTGTTTGACGCAGAAGCGGTGTTCGAGCGCATCGCCCGCGAGCGCATCAGCGTACTGCCCGGTGCGCCGACCCTGTACCTGTCGCTGCTGGCCCATCCCCGACTCAAGCAAACCGATCTGTCGAGCCTGCGCATCGCCGTGACCGGCTCGGCCAGCATTCCGCCAAGCCTGATCGAGCGCATGCGCAACGAGTTGGGATTTGCCGTGGTCACCACCGCCTACGGACTCACCGAGTGCGGAGGGCTGGCGACCATCTGCGATCCCCGGGACTCGGCGCAGGTGATCGCCGGCACCAGCGGACGGCCGATTGCCGGCACCGAAGTGAGCATCCGCGATCCGCATAACCTGGCGCTGGAACCAGGGCAGACCGGCGAGATTTGCCTGCGCGGCTTCCACGTCATGCAGGGCTACTTCCAGAACCCCGAAGCGACCCGCGAAGCCATCGACGCCGAAGGCTGGCTGCACACCGGCGATGTCGGGCGCCTGGACGAGGCGGGCAACCTGATCATCACCGATCGCTTGAAGGACATGTTCATTGTTGGCGGTTTCAACTGCTACCCGGCGGAAATCGAAGCGGCGCTGATCAAACACCCGGCGATTGCCCAGGTGGCGGTGATCGGTATCGCCGACGAACGCATGGGCGAGGTCGGCTGTGCCTGCGTGGTGCTGCGCGAAGGTCAAGTGCTCGATGAGGCTCAACTGATCGCCTGGAGCCGCGAGCAAATGGCCAATTACAAGGTGCCGCGCCAAGTGCGCTTCTTCGACGCCTTGCCATTGAACCCCTCAAGCAAGGTGGCGAAAAACGAACTGCGCGCGCTGGTGGGCAGCACCCAGGCGTAAAGCGGTCCCATCTCGCCAAATGGACGATGTGCGCGGCGGCGGTTCTTTTCATGCTGCGTTGACACAAGCACAAAACAACAAAAAGGAGAGGAGCATGCTTACGCGAAATACGGTTGTGCGCCATTCGGCAAATCTGTGGGGAGGACGCAGCCTGTTGGCGGCGACCATTACCGTTGCCGGTGCCTCGGCCCACGCTGCGCCGACGATCGAACTGGGGGAAAACACCACACTGGAATCGGCGTTGACGGTCAACTACACCGCTTCCATGCGCACCGCCAAACAGGCCAATCAATATCTCAACGACCCGAACAACGACGACGGCACGCGCAACTTCAAGCGCGGCTCCTTGATCAACAATCGTCTGAGCCTGTTCGGCGAGTTGTTGCTCAAGCATGACAACCTCGGCGCGGTGCTGCGCGGGAGTGATTTCTATGACGACGTCTATCACCAGCGCAATGCCAACGACTCACCGGACACAGTGAACAAGTTGGGACACAACGATGGTTTCAGTGATGAAACCAGAAGGCAGAGCGGCAGCACCGCGCGCCTGCTGGATGCCTATGTGTATGGCAACTTTGAAATGGGCGAGACACAGTACTTGTCGCTCAAAGCCGGGCGGCATCTGGTGGCCTGGGGCGAGAGCCTGTTCTGGCCCAACATCAGCCAGGGGCAGGCCCCGGTGGATGCCACCAAGTTCAACGTGCCCGGCACCGAGGCCAAGGACTCCTACCTGCCGGTGGGGCAGGTGTCGGGCTCCTGGTCGCTGAATGAAGACCTGGCGCTGGTGGGCTACTACCAGTACGAGTGGGAAAAGACTGAACTGAACCCGGTGGGGGACTATTTCGGCAGCGATACCTTTGGTCCCGGTGCCGAATTCTTTCGTCTGGGTCGTGGGCAGGTAGACGGCTTGCCGAGCGGTGTGGCGGTCGGTTATGGCGGTGAGAAAGACCCCAGCGACAGCGGCCAATGGGGCGTTGGCGTGCGTTACCGGGTCACCGAGAACACCGAGGTGGGGCTTTTCCATTACCGCTACAACGAGCGCATCGGCTCATTGTTCTTCGACTTCACCGGCACCACCCAATATTCATCGCTCAAGAGCATTGGCCATGACGGCACCGCGCCGATCTATCGCCTGGGCTACTTCGAAGACGTCAAGCTCACCGGCATCAGCTTCAGCTCCAAGGTCGGCGATTCGGTGCAGTACGCCGGTGACCTGAGCTACCGCGACGGCGCCTCGGTCTACCTGAACAACGGCTCGCCGACCACCGGGCAAATCTGGCAAGGCAACCTCAACGCGTCGTACATCCTCGGGCCAAGCTTGCTGGCCCAGCAGACGACCTTCATGGGCGAAGTGGTGCATCAGCGCATCGCCGGGGTGGACAGCCTGACAATCACCGGCGGAGGCCCCGGCGTGGACGGTACCTTCGATGAATTCGAATCGAAGACTCAGACCCGCGGTTCGACCCTGCTCGGCGTGGGCGCCTACATGGACTATCCGTCCATTGCCAACGGCCTGGACCTCAGCACCAAAGTGGTATGGACGCAGAACGTCGACGGCAGCGCCTATCAGGGGCTGGGGCGCGACGAGAAGCGTCTGACCGTGGGCGGTGACTTCAAGTATCTGGGCAACTTCCAGATCGGCATGACCTATGTCGCCTACCTGAGTTCGCCTGACGTCGCCCAAGGCCGGCTGCTGGCTGACCGCGATTACCTGTCGCTCAACGCCAAGTACACCTTCTGATGAACAGGGCTGCGTCGCGATGAGGCGACGCAGCCTGCGTTCGTAGCCTGATAACAATAAAGAGAGGCATCTCATGAACCCTCGTCCGACCCCGTCACCGTTCAGCCCGATTGCGATTGGCCCACTGACCCTGAAAAACCGCTTTATCAAGTCCGCCACCAATGAGGGCATGAGTGCCCAGGGCGTGCCTTCCAGGCAGTTGGTCAAGTTGCACTCGGCCCTGGCCGCAGGCGGTATCGCCCTGACGACCGTGGCCTACTGCGCGGTGAGCAACGATGGCCGTACTTTGCCCAACCAATTGACCCTGACCCAGGCCAGCCTGCCGCATTTCAAGGCCCTGACCGACGGCGTGCATGAAGCCGGTGGCCTGGCCAGCGCGCAAATCACCCACGGCGGCTGCTTTACCTTTATCCGTGAACGGTCGACCAAGCGTCCGCTGTCGGCCAGCGGCGGCTTCAACAAGATCGGCTTGATGAGTGGCATGTTCCTCAAGCAGGCGATGAACGAGGCTGACATGCAACAGGTGGTGCGCGACTTCGCGCAGGGCGCGCGCCTGGCACGCCAGGCCGGTTTCGATGCGGTGGAAATCCACATGGGCCACGGCTATTTGCTCAGCCAGTTCATTTCGCCGATGTACAACAAGCGTCGAGACCAGTACGGCGGCAGCCTGGAAAACCGCCTGCGTTTTCCGCGCCGGGTGTTGCGCGCGGTGCTGGATGCGGTCGGTCATGAGATGGCGGTGATCTGCAAGTACAGCGTCACCGAAGGTGTTCGCGCCGGTAACAGTGCCGAAGACGGGGCGAAGATCGCCCGCATGCTGGAGCAGGAGGGCGCCCACTTGCTGGTGCTCAGCGCGGGGATGAACGCCGAGTCGATCACCACCATGTTCGGCTCCTCGTTCCCCAAGGAAAACCGCGTACAGCAGAAGAACAAGATCATTGCCCTGGCGATGGCCATCCAGCGCCGCAAGGAACCGACCGTGGAATTCCGCGAGCTGTATCTGCTGGAACATGCGCGCAAGGTGCGGGCGGCGGTGAAGATGCCGCTGGCGTATCTGGGCGGCGCCAAGAGCCTGGCGAGTATCGAGACGATCATGGCCGAGGGTTTCGATCTGGTCGCCATGGGCCGGGTATTGCTGGCCGAGAATGACTATGTCAACAAGCTCGCCAGTGGCACCAGCCGCGATTCGATCTGCACCGCCTGCAACCGCTGCGTGGCGATGATGTACACGCCCGGTGGCACCTCCTGCGTACTGGGTAAGCCCGGTGATGCCGAATTGAACCGCCTGCCGGCGGCGGGGGCCTGAAATCGAGCCCTGGTTGCAGGAGCGAGACTTGCCCGGCTGGAACGATAGCGCGGTGACACAGGGACACCGCATCGTCCAGTTCGCGGGCAAGCCTCGCTCCTACAACGAACCAGATACCGCGGCGTCTTTATCAAACCGCGTCGCCACGGGTTTCAACCGTTCTGCAGGAAGTCGATGCAGCTGCGGTTGAACAATTCGCGGTGTTCCACCTGGACCCAATGCCCGCAGCGGTTGAGCACAATGAACCGGGCATTCGCTGCGCCATCGATGATGCGCTGGGCGCCGCTGACCGGGTTGAAATGATCGTTGTTGCCCCAGAAACCGAAGATCGGGCACTGAATCTCGCCCAGGCGCGATTCCATGTTCTGCACCATCATCGTGCTGAACAGGTTCTTCGGTTGAGTCACGGCCACCGCCACGCGTTCTTGCAGCAGGCTTTCCGGCAGGATCGAATCGTCGAACAACTGCAGACGCATCATGTTGCGCATTTCTTCCATGCCAATGGGCCCGGCGCTGAACAGGCTGACCATGCGCACGATGCCTTCCATCTTGAAGTAGGTTTCCCGCTCCTCGACACCGCCCGGTGCCAGCAGGATCAGACTCTGGGGCAATTGCGGCAGGCGCAGGGCCAGGCCCAGGGCAATCGCACCACCCAATGAGTTACCCAGTAGCGTGCAGCGTTTCACGCCGACGGATTCCAGGAAGGCCGCCACGCAGTCGACGAAAAAATCCAGGTTGTACTGTACGTCTTCGGGTTTGTCCGAGCGGCCGAAACCCGGAAGGTCGAGCACGAGGTTGCGGTAACCGGCAGCGACGAACTGCGGATAGTTACCCTTGAAATTACTGTAGCCACTGGCGCCCGGGCCGCTGCCATGCAGCCACAGCACCACGGGGCCCGTGCCCTCATCCAGGTAGTGCAGGCGCAACCCGTTGGGCAGCGTTGCGTAATGGCCGACGGGCAGGGGCAGGTCTACGGGTTGATTCATGGGGTTCTCCATTGTCTGCGGATTCATGAAGCACAGCCGCGCCAGGCGCCGGAGCAGATTGAAGGGGATGCAGCGCCTGGCGAGGTGCGCACCCCGCCAATGCTGGGCGTTGACGGGAGGGATCACATCGTCCGTTCAGACCACGCGGCGATAGTCTCATCGGACGATGTGTGGCCAGGCACTTGCCGCTAATCATGCAGGGGACGGCTCCACTGCAAGGGCAGCGGGCCGCAGCGTATTCGTCCATTCGGAGATTGCTATGAAGTTACTCGATAAAGTGGCGTTCGTGACCGGTGCCGCGCAGGGCATGGGCCAGGCCATCGTGCGTGGATTTGTCGCCGAAGGCGCCAAGGTGGTGGCGGTCGACCTCAACCAGATTGCGCTGGCCGAGAGTCTTGCGGACCTGGGCGATAAAGTCCTGGCCCTGGCCTGCAATGTTGGTGACAGTGCTTCCGTGGCCGATGCCATGGGCCAGGCCGAGCAACACTTCGGCGGCCTCGACATCCTGGTCAACAACGCGGGCGTCGGCGCCCTGGACAGCTTCCTTGAAACCCCTGACGAGAGCTGGGCGCGGGTGATCGGCGTGAACCTGGGCGGCACCTTCCTGTGCTGTCGCGAAGGCGCCAGGCTGATGATCAAGGGTGGACGCAAAGGAGCGATCATCAACCTTTCCAGCACCGCCGCGCTGACCGGCGACGGTCCCAGCCACTACTGCGCCTCGAAAGCCGGGGTGATGGGCCTGACCCGCTCGATCGCCCGGGAACTGGCCGCCAGCGGTATTCGCGTCAACACCCTGGTGCCGGGACCGACCAATACCCCAATGATGGCCGGCATCCCTGACGACTACATGCAAGCGCTGCTGAAAAACGTGCCGTTGGGCCGCATGTGCGAGACGGACGAAATCGCCCGTGTTGCGGTGTTCCTCGCGAGCGAAGACGCCAGTTTCATGACCGGCCAGAACGTTGCCGTCAACGGCGGCATGGCCTTTATCTGATCGGAGAGAGACTGATGAACAAGCGTTTACAGGGAAAAATCGCCTTCGTTACCGGCGCTGGTTCCGGCATCGGCGAAGCCACCGCGCTGCGTTTTGCCGAGGAGGGCGCTACTGTGGTGCTGTGCGGGCGCCGCGTTGAGCCACTGCAGGGTGTGCAGGAAAAAATTCTCGGCTTCGGCGGCCAGGCTGAAATCGCCGTCGCCGATGTCAGCGACGAGCAAGCCTACGTCAGTGCACTGCAAGCCACGGCACAACGTCACGGACGTCTGGACATCCTGGTCAATAATGCGATGGCCTACACCTGGGGCGACATCGACAACATGACCACCGCCGACTGGCACGCCAACTTCGCCACCACCGTCGATGGCACCTTCTTCGGCACGCGCACGGCGATGCGCCTGATGAAAGAGCAGGGCGGCGGTTCGATTGTCAACATCGCCTCGATCTGCGGGCTGTTCGGTACCGCGCAGATGGCCGGTTACTCGGCGGCCAAGGCGGCAGTGATCAACTTCAGCCGCGCGGCGGCCAGCGAAGGCGCGCCGCACAACATCCGTTGCAACGTGATCATCCCGGGCGTGGTCGATACCCCGGCGACCGCCGGCATGCTCGGCGACAAGAAGGCCCGTGCCAACACCGAAAAAGTCATCCCGATGAAACGGGTCGGCCTGCCGGTGGAACTGGCGAACGCCATTTTGTTCCTGGCCAGCGACGAGGCCTCCTATGTCACCGGCGCCAGTCTGGCGGTCGACGGCGGACGTGGTTCCGACCTGTACACGGTGTTCGACTGATGGGCCTGGAATCCGCCGCGCTGCTTGAGCGCATCGACCGCCTGGAGTCGCTGGACGCGATCCGTCAACTGGCCGGCAAATACGCGCTGGCCCTGGATATGCGTGACATGGACGCCATGGCCAACTGTTTCGCCCCGGATGTGCGTGTGGGTCGCGACAAGAGCGGTCGGGCGCACCTCAAGGCCTGGCTGGACGAAACCATGCGCAAGCAGTTTCACGGCACGTCCCATCACCTGGGCCAGCACATTATCGAGTTCAGTGACCCGGATCACGCCACGGGCGTGGTCTATTCCAAGAACGAGCATGAGACGGGCCCCGAGTGGGTGATCATGCAGATGCTGTACTGGGACGACTACGAGCGGATTGATGGGCGCTGGTGTTTCCGTCGTCGCCTGCCGTGCTACTGGTATGCAACCGACCTGAACAAGCCACCGATCGGCGGCTTGAAAATGCGCTGGCCGGGGCGCGAGCCCTATGCCGGTACCTTCCACGAACTGTTCCCGTCCTGGGATACGTTCTGGGCGAAACGGCCGGACAAGGAAGCGTTGCCGGAAATTGCCGAGCCGGCGCCGTTGGAGGGGTTTCTTGCGACGCTGCGACGCGGGGCGGGTGACCCGAAGATTCGGGTTCGCTGACTTCGCCCCTGCGTAGGAGCGAGCC
>Ga0302169_10000588_pt1 | contig 11093 bp, 7 predicted proteins | sample I_Fen_N1_3_FD_193493 | JGI IMG/M metagenome (GOLD analysis project Ga0302169, IMG submission 193493) | Peat permafrost microbial communities from Stordalen Mire near Abisko, Sweden - I_Fen_N1_3 | ecosystem: Environmental > Terrestrial > Soil > Wetlands > Permafrost | place: Sweden: Abisko...
GTGATACAGCGCCAACTGCTCATGCAATACCACCGCCGCAATCAGCGCGGTGATCAACGGCAGCAAGTTGAAAAACAACGTGGTCCGGCTCGGTCCCAGGCGCACCACGGCCTGCATCCACGCCAGGGGGGCGACCATCGAGGCCAGCAGGCAGGCGTACAGCACCAGCGGAATATTCTGCAAAGTCGGGCCGACTTTCGGTGAGGCGAGAAACAGTGGAAACAGCACCACCACCGCAACCAGTACCTGCAAGTACAGCAACACCAAGGGCGGCAAGCGCAGCTGCCATTTTTTCAGCAACGTGCTGTAGATCGCGTAGGCCAGGGTGGCGATCAGCATCATCGCATCGCCCAGGTTCACGCCATGCTCGAGCAGTACACCCAGGCTGCCGGACGAGATCACCACCAATACCCCGGCAAACGACAGCACCGCTCCGGCCAGTGCGCCGATGGTCAGGCGCTGGCCGAGGCTGATGATCGCCATGGCCAGTGACATCAAGGGCATCAACGACAGGATGATGCCCATGTTGGTGGCCGAGGTCAGTCCTGCGGCGAAGTACGCCAGGCTTTGGTAAACCGCCATGCCGAGCACGCCGAGGACAAAGATCTTGCCCAGGTTCGGGCGGATCGCCGGCCAATGGGCGATCACCGGTTTGAGCATGAAGGGGGTGAACAGCAGTCCGGCCAGCAGCCAGCGGTAGAAGCCGATCTCGGCGGGGAAGATCGCCCCGGCCGACATTTTGGTGATCACGGTGTTGCCGGCCCAGATAAAGATGGCCAGCAGGGGATACGCGTATTGCATCAGGGAAAAACCAGAACGTTAATGAAGGGTGATTATCCCCTGTCTGGATGCAAGCCTATACTTCGATCCAGACAACCCGCCCCTGATTCCGGACAGCATGAACCGAAAACACATCGACCTGCTGGATTTCAGCGAACTGCCTTCAGCGGTCTACTTCCGCTACGCCGACTTCGATACCCATGAATTCGCCGCACCGCACCGCCACCCCTGGGGCACGCTGGAGTATGCGGCCCACGGGGTGCTTCATATGGATGTCGACGGCAACCGTTTCATGTCGCCGCCGCAATATGCGGTGTGGGTGCCGCCGCAAGTCGAGCACAGTTTCTACAGCCATCAGCCGATCAATTACCGTGCCGTATGCCTGGCGCCGACGGTTTGTGCCGATCTGCCACAGCAGGCTTGCACGCTGGCCATCAGCGACATCCTCAAGGCGATCCTCAAGGACTTCGCGGCCCGGGACGTGAAGATCCCCGAGCGGGAGGCCGACAAACGTCTGGCCCAGATCCTGGTGGACCAGTTGCAACAGGCGCCGGTGCATGAGTGTTACTTGCCCTACGCCAGCACGCCCGGGCTGCTGGGCATACTCGAAGCGCTGCAAGCCGATCCCGGGGATAATCGGCCACTGGCGGATTGGGCCGGGCGCATTCATGTCAGTGAACGCACCCTGGCGCGGCAGTTTGTCCGCGAGCTGGGCATGAGTTTCGGCGAGTGGCGCCAGCGTTTGCGCTTTCTGACGGCGATTGAGGCGCTGGACAGCCACCGCAGCATTCAGGAAATCGCCTTTGACCTGGGCTATAGCACCGGCTCGGCATTTATCGCGATGTTCCAGCGCCAGGCTGGATGTACACCGGATTACTATCGGCGCAATAAGATGTTTTAACCAACTTGTTGAGATGTTTCATACAGCATTATCCGAAACAAGCTTCACGGGGGCAGGATTGAGGCGTTGTAGGCTTCGACGCTCTTTATATAAGTTGGTGGGTAACTATTGTGAATGACTTAATAATTGGTTCTGGACGTGCTCCGGAAACTTCCGATATTGAACACCAGGAAAGTATTCATTCGGTTTTTATAAAAAGCGCGATTCCCGACTGGATGACCAATGCCTCGCTGCAGCGAATCGCGGATTTGCGCACCACTCCCAAAGTGCTTCCCGAATGGAGCAAAGCGGCAACCTACCTGGAACATCTGGCCGCGAAAGGTGCCATGCAGGCCAGTTGGCAGGCGCAGAATACAGTCGATCGAATGCTGGGGAAGCTGCAAGATGTGGTGTCCTTCGCCCAGCCACTGCTGACCCGTGCCCTCAATGACCAGTACGGTCTGCGACTGGATGTTCGTGAAACTTTTCTGCGCTTGTATTACCCGGCCAAAACATCGGCCTGGTCCTTTAACATTACAGGTGGTGTCAGTAGTCGAACGGTTTCTTTACTCGATGCGTCGCTGCACAACTTTGCCGAAGGCGAAGTGTTTGCCGCCGACTCTACATTTATCACAAAGCCTGACGCAGCCGGTCGCTTTGAAATAAAGAAGTTGGGTATAACGGTCCAACAGTTCAAGGCACTTTGCCGAACGCTGGATATCGGCGCCCGCTATCAGACCTATCTGCAAAGTTACCTGTTGCCCGAAGAGGCCATGGCCCGGGCGTTGCTGCAAAAGCGTATTGTCGCCAGCCAGCAGAGCGCCATGAAAGCCGCAGCTCATTTGGCATTGATGAAAAAAGACATCGGGACCGAGGCGTACCTGACGGTATTGAACCTGGCCCTGGGCAAGCGGGGGCTGGTGTTTGATGGCTCGCCTGTACGCTTCTATCACTTGAACATGCTCGACACCCGTCTGACCGGGATAGTGCTGATTGCCGCCGATCTCGACACGCCCAATGCCAATGTCCGACGCGTTATCGCTTATGTGCCGCACGATCCAGAGCATCCACTGAAGGAGTATTCCTCGTCGGTCGATTTCGTGCGTGAGCTGACCCGCCAGCTGCAGAGCGATGATCAGACGCCCCCTTCATCCCGGCGACGTTACCAGGCGTTTTTCAGTCGATTCGTGGACCATGCCCAGCGGGGTCATTTCTTCGCCGCGCTCAACGCGAAATTGTGGGAAGTCACCTATCACGGTGCGCAGCCTGGCTCCAATTTGCCTGCCTGGCGCGAAACCCGGGTTGAACGCCCTGACTTGCGATTGACCACCGTGTCGTTCGAAAGCGACACCGCCAACCGTTATAACGGCGACCTGTGGTCTTATCTCTATCAGCGGCAGGTGGACAAGATCCTTTCCGACGGGCGCGCGCTGGCCGTGTCCAGCGCCGATGCGGACAGTACCGCGCGCTGGGCCTGGATTGAAAACCTGGAAAAAATGCTCAGCGACATCCTGCAAGTGGCCCTGTTCGTCGCCACTCCGTTTGTGCCGGTGCTGGGCGAGCTCATGTTGGGGTACGTCGTCTATCAACTGGTCGACGGGGTCGTGGAGGGCGTCGTGGAGCTTGCCGAGGGCGAGTATGTGGAAGCCGCGGAGCATCTGGTTGGGGTCGCTGAAAACCTGATTCAGTTGGGCACCTTTGCCGCGGGAGGGGTTATCGCCACCCAAGTGCTGAAGCCCAGGTTGTCGTCATTTCTCGAAGGGTCCCGCCCCGTCACGCTGAGAAACGGTGAACAGCGGCTATGGGGGCAAAATCTGCAGCCCTACCAGCAACAGAATCTGCGCCTGGCGGCGGACTCCAAACCTGACCTCCATGGCCTGCATCAGCACCAGGGCCGGCAGATTTTGCCGCTGGATGATAGCCATTTCGAACTCAAGGTCGATTCGCGCACCGGCAAGCACCGCGTCCAGCATCCGACCCGCCCCGAGGCCTATCAGCCGGTGGCAAAGACTAACGGTACGGGGGCTTTTGTGATCGAGGGCGAGCAACCCCATGCCTGGGATGCCGATACGCTGATCAAGCGACTCGGCCCGTCGGTCGAGGGGTTGACGGACAGGCTCGGTGACATCCGCACCGTCAGCCGTGCGGACATCGGCGCGCTTGTACGCATGTACGCCGATAACGAACGCGCAATCCCTTTGCTGAGCGATACGGTGACCCGGTTCAGGATCGACCGGGACATCGACACCTTCATCCGCAACATTGGCAGCGCCCGCGCTCAGGATTATCTGCAGGCCGATCCGCTCTGGCAGTTTCAACTGCTGGATGGCATGTGGCCCGGCAGGGCGATCGAGCTCAAGGGCGCCGACGGCCGTGTGTTGTACAGCATCGGGGCCGGTGAAGAACCGGTGTCTTTCCCGACGGATCAACTGGCGGACACGGATCTGATCGACGTTCTGCTGTTGTTGCTCGATGACGCCCAGACCCGTCAACTGCTGGGCGATGAACCCGATGCACCGGTCGGCGATCGCATGCGCAATGCCGAGCGTTTGCGGGGGGAGCTCGCGAAACGGGCGCAACAGCGCAAGGCTTCGTTGTTCGACAGGCGTTACCGAAGCGTCGAGCGCGCTGTCAGTGCCGAGGCGAGGTTCATCCAGGACGAGGTCGCCGGATTGCCCGGTATCGTCGCACAGGAGCTGGTGGTGCTGGCGCGTCCGGATGAGCTGCAGGCGCTCAAACTGCGCAAGCTTCCCCAGCGGCTTGAAGGCTTGGCCCGTTGGGCGCTCAGGGACGTGCGGATCAGCCGTGCGTACGAGGGATTTTACCTGGAGTCGGTCGACAATCCGGACTTCGACGCCCTGGCGTTGCATTCCCTGGAAAACCTGCCTGGCTGGAATGCCGATGTCAGGATCGAGCTGCGTCACTACCGCTTCGACGGGCAAAAACTGGACAGCATCGGTCCTGATGACGCTGGGATCAGACGTACGCTGGTCGTGAGCGACAGCGGCGTTTTCCAGGCGTGCGACGAGCAGGGTAACGTCCTGCATTCAGGCGCTGATTTGTTTACCTCGATCCTGCAGGCGCTACCCGATGCCGAGCGAAATGCATTGCAGATTCAGATCGGCCAGGGCCCGGTCCTGAAGGCGGCATTGCGCGACCATGCCCTGAAACCCTACAGGCTGTTAAGCGTCCTTTCCGATTTGCCGGAGCTGAAAAGCGCGGCATTCGATCCGACAATCATGCGTCTGCGTGGCGGAGCCCCCACGCAGGCGGGCGAACTCGCGCAGTTGCAAACGGTCGAGAAAGAATTTCCGGAATTCGTCAGCGGAGCGTTCCATCCGAGCGTTCCCTCGATTGAACGATACAACTTCCTGCGCGGCCTCAAGCTGATGGTCGACACCTTGTACCTCGATTGCCAGGACTTACTCTGGGATGGACTTGCCAAGGCGAACGGCGAGAGCGCCGAGGCCAATCTGAGAACCGTACAAAGTATTGAAGTGTTGCCTGATCTCAAGAATCTGATGTCGACCGAACAGTATCTGGCATTGATCGAGCGATTGTTCCCCGAGGATGGCTTGGTGGCGCTTACGGAATCCGAGCGCAATCTGGGTGCCCTCGCGCGCAATCTCGAGCAAACCGGGCGTCTGGATGAGTATCAGGCGCTGCAACGTGCCGTGAGGGACAACATGCCGACGTCCAGCGAGCGATGGGCCCCGTTGGAAAGCTATGCAAACGATTTGATATCAGACGTCACGACGGCAGCCCAGCCGACTGAAGTGACGCCCCAGGTCATGGCTGACTTGCAACTGGCACAGCGCGCCATCTATCGAACCAAGGAACTGCTGCCTCTGTCGGGCAACCAGTTGGTGAGCATCTGGGAAAACGGCGGTTCAGCGATCGCGAAAATCAAGGGGCTGCGAGGGCTGGATCTTCACGAAGGGGAGTTCACCGCACGCATGACCATTGCCGAACATGCGCGTAAAGCCATTGAAATCAAGGGGGGTAACTGCTCGGAAAATTCCAAGGTGACCTTTGCGTTGTTGGCCAGCCAACCGAGAACCTCCCGGATCCACCTCGTCAAAGCCACCGCATTCGATCATCAGTACGTGGTGATCGGCGATGACTTGACCAATCTCAAGCAACTGGTCGTTGCCGATTCGTGGCCGGAGTTCCCGGCCGCGCATACGGCGGACAACGGCCATTTCGAGTTCGAACTGCCGCCCATTCAAACCCTCGAGCCAGGTCCGGCAAGCGCGGAATTTGCCTTTATCAACGATGTGCCGGCTGGCCGGGCTGCGTTGCCGGAGGTTTCGCAGAGCAACACCTTCCGGCAGATAAAAATCAACAAACTGTATAAGTCGGGGGCTTTCACCCAGTTCACGTCTGTAAAGGCGCTGGGCACGCAGTACAGTCTGCCGGGAGAAGTCGGGGTGTCGTTCGAGCGAGTGCCTGTCTCAGTGATCGAAAATCGCATCTCGGCCTGGGAAGGCTATAACCTGGCCTTCAAGGATCTTTTGGCCGAAGAGGCCGCAATCGAATCTGCGGGGCAATGATCGTTTATGTCTGGAGGAAGGTGTAACAAGGCTTGACTACACTCCTCGGGGAGGCTGCATCGCTCGATGCGGCGACAAGGAGAAAACTCCATGAAGATAGTGCGTGTCCCGTTGTTGATGATCGGTTTGCTGCTCTGTTCCCAGGGTTTCGCGGCCACTGAACAACAGAACAAAATGACCACTTGCAATGCCGACGCTACCGCTAAAAGCCTCAAGGGCGATGAGCGCAAAGCCTTCATGAGCAATTGTCTGAAAGCCGCTCCAGCGGCCAACGATGCCGGCAAAGCCCTGACCCCTCAGCAAGAGAAGATGAAAACCTGCAACGCCGACGCCACCACCAAAGCCCTCAAGGGTGACGCGCGCAAGGCGTTCATGAGTGATTGCCTGAAGAAAAAATGAGTCATGGGCCGGGGCGCGGGCCTGCGGTGACTGTTCGGGCCTCATGGCGGGCTTGCCTGCGATGGGGCCGGTACGGCCGCAGAAAAATAACCGAACGCCGCACCACCAAGGTCGTCCCACACAATCTCTAGTGCTGCCACCGGATCGCTGGCAGACTGCCCATCCTTTTACGCCGTTCGTTTTGAGGCTGTATGCCAACGTTTTCTCAGCGTCAAGTGTTGCTGGTCATCAGCTGGGTCATCATTTTCGGCGGGCTGCTGCTGGTGATTCCGTTGCGGTTGCTGCCCAGCCTGCTGGCCGGGTTGCTGGTGTTTGAACTGGTCAACATGCTCACCCCGCAGCTGCAGCGGCTGATCGAAGGGCGGCGCGCGCGCTGGCTGGCCGTGGCGTTGCTGGGGACATTAGTGGTCAGTGTGCTGACGCTGATCTTCGCCGGCGCCATCAGTTTTCTGCTGCACGAGGCGGAAAACCCAGGCGCTTCCCTCGATAAATTCATGCACGTGGTCGACCGCGCTCGCGGACAGCTGCCGCCGTTCATCGACGCTTACCTGCCGGCCAGCGCCGCCGAGTTTCGCGTGGCGATTGGCGAGTGGATGAGCAAGCACCTCAGCGACTTGCAACTGGTGGGCAAAGACGCGGCGCACATGTTTGTGACACTGCTGATCGGAATGGTGCTGGGTGCGATCATTGCCTTGCAGCGCGTTCCGGATCTGACCAAGCGCAAGCCATTGGCCGCGGCGCTGTTTGATCGCCTGCACCTGCTGGTCCAGGCATTCCGCAACATCGTGTTCGCGCAGATCAAGATTTCCCTGCTCAATACATTCTTTACCGGGATTTTTCTGGCGGTGATCCTGCCGCTGTTCGGCATCAAGCTGCCGCTGACCAAAACCCTGATCGTGCTGACCTTCCTGTTGGGACTGTTGCCGGTGATCGGCAACCTGATGTCAAACACCCTGATCACCATCGTCGGCCTGTCGCTGTCGATCTGGGTGGCCGTGGCGGCATTGGGTTATCTGATCTTTATCCACAAGCTCGAATACTTTCTCAATGCGCGCATTGTCGGCGGACAGATCAGTGCCAAATCCTGGGAGTTGCTCCTGGCGATGCTGGTGTTCGAGGCCGCGTTCGGCCTGCCTGGGGTGGTGGCAGGGCCGATTTATTACGCGTATCTGAAGAGCGAGTTGAAGCAGGTAGGGATGGTTTGACGGTAGCTATTAGCTGCAAGCTTCAAGCTTCAAGCTGCAAGTAAGAGCCCAGAGCGAACACCGTCCTGCTTTTACTTGAAGCTGAAGAGCGAGTTGAAGCAGGTAGGGATGGTTTGACGGCAGCCATTAGCTGCAAGCTTCAAGCTGCAAGTAAGAACCCAGAGCGAACACCGTCCTGCTTTTACTTGAAGCTTGAAGCTTGAAACTTGAAGCTGCTCCTCAGCCATAGCGCTTTGCGGCCTCGATGGCCAGACCACTGCCGATGCTGCCAAAGATGTTCCCTTCCACGTGCCGCGCATTCGGCAGCATCGCCGAAACGCTGTTGCGCAGGGCCGGAATCCCGCTCGAACCACCGGTGAAGAACACGGTGTCCACCTGATCGACCCGCACATCGGCGTCCGCCAGCAACCGGGTCACGCTGTCGCGCACGCGCTCGAGCAGGTTCTCGATGGCTGACTCGAACAGTGCACGGCTCAATTCCACGCTCAGGCCGGGTTCGATGCGGTCCAGCGCGACGTGGCGGCTGTGGGCATGGGTCAGCTGGATCTTGGTTTCTTCCACTTCCATGGCCAGCCAGTGTCCGGCGCGCTGTTCGATCAACTTGAACAGGCGATCGATGCCACCGGTGTCTTCGATGTCATACCGCATGCTGCCCAGCGCCAGGGTCGACTTTTGCGAGTACACCGAGTTGATGGTGTGCCAGGTCGCCAGGTTCATGTGGTGGCTGGTGGGCATGTAGGCGCCACTTTTCATCCGGCTGCCGTAGCCGAACAGAGGCATCAGGCCCTGCAGGCTCAGTTGCTTGTCGAAGTCGGTCCCGCCGATGTGCACGCCACCGGTGGCCAGGATGTCGTCGTGACGGTTGTCGTGGTTGCGACGTTCCGGGGACAGGCGCACCAGGGAGAAGTCCGAAGTACCACCGCCGATGTCGACAATCAGCACCAACTCTTCTTTTTCGATGGTCGACTCGTAGTCGAATGCCGCGGCAATCGGTTCGTACTGGAAGGACACGTCTTTGAAGCCGATGGCGCGGGCGACGTCCACCAGGGTGTTTTCCGCTTCCTGGTCGGCCATTTCATCGTCATCGACAAAGAACACCGGGCGACCCAGCACGACTTCTTCGAATTCCCGACCAGCGGCAGCCTCGGCACGCTTTTTCAGCTGCCCGATGAACAGTCCGAGCAGGTCCTTGAACGGCATCGCCGTGCCCAGCACGCTGGTGTCGTGCTTGATCAGCTTGGAACCCAGCAGGCTCTTGAGCGAGCGCATCAGGCGCCCCTCGTAGCCTTCCAGGTACTCGTGCAGCGCCAGCCGGCCGTACACCGGGCGACGTTCTTCCATGTTGAAGAAGACCACCGAAGGCAGGGTGATCTTGTCGTCCTCCAGCGCGATCAGCGTTTCCATGCCAGGGCGAAGCCAGCCGACGGTGGAGTTGGACGTGCCAAAGTCGATGCCACAGGCACGGGCTGGAGATGCGTTTTTCATGTCTTTCAAGTTCCGGTTAAAAAACGGCCGCGCAGTGTATGTCAGTGCGGCACAGAATCGAAGGCCGACCATCCGCTAATTCTGCCGATCAACCGCTTGAAAGAGGCGCGATCACCCCCAAACTACCCTGCATCAACCGGACAGCCGCAGGGCAATCGCAAGAAGCCCCGCCGGCTGCCGATAAACTTATGAAGCGCTGCCCGGTCACAAATTTGAGATCGGTCAAACTCTGTGCGGCAAATAAGGCGCATGCTGTGTCAGGTGGCGCGATTTCGATAACGGATGGTGATTCCCACGATGGACTTCAAAGACTATTACAAGATTCTCGGTGTGGAGCCGACCGCAGACGACAAGGCGATCAAGGCCGCCTATCGCAAGCTGGCGCGCAAATACCACCCCGACGTCAGCAAGGAAAAGGACGCCGAGGCCAAGTTCAAGGATGTCTCCGAGGCCTACGAGGCGTTGAAAAGCGCCGACAAACGCGCCGAATACGACGATTTGCGCCGCTATGGCCAGCATGGTCAACCGTTCCAGGGGCCGCCAGGCTGGCAAAGCCGTGGCGGTTTCGGTGGCGGCGGTCAGGACACTGGCGATTTTTCGGACTTCTTCAGTTCGATCTTCGGTAACCGTGGCCCCGGCTTTGGCGGGGCAGAGTCGCGTCGCAGCAGCGGGCGTCGAGGACAGGACGTGGAAATGGAACTGGCGATTTTTCTGGAAGAAACCCTTTCGAGCGAGTCGAAGAAGGTCACCTTCCAGGTGCCGCAGTACAACGCCGCCGGCCAGCACGTCAGCAATACCACTAAAAGTCTGAACGTGAAGATCCCCGCCGGCGTGACCGACGGCGAGCGCATTCGCCTCAAGGGCCAGGGCGCGCCGGGTGTCGGTGGCGGCGCCAATGGCGATCTGTACCTGACCATCCGTTTCGCGCCGCACCCGAAATTCGATGTCGAAGGCGAAAACCTGATCATCACGCTGCCTCTGGCTCCCTGGGAACTGGCCCTGGGCACCGAAGTGGCCGTGCCGACCCTGACCGGCAAGATCAACCTCAAGGTGCCGGCCGGCAGCCAGAACGGCCAGCGCATGCGCGCCAAGGGCCATGGCCTGCGGAGCAAGGCGGGCGAGCGGGGTTACCTGTTCGTGCAACTGAAGGCCGTCATGCCGAAAAAATCGGACGATGACATTAAGGCCCTGTGGCAGGAACTGGCGCAAAAAGCCGCGTTCGACCCGAGAGAAAATTTCTGATCCAAGACCCGGAGTAGCCCGTAATGAGCAGCCCTCTGATCGTTCAACTGGACCTGGCCGAATTCTGTGAGGCGACCGACCTGTCGGACGTCTACGTGATCGAAATCGTCGAACACGGCATCCTCGAACCCCAAGGGGGCACGCCGAAGGATTGGCGCTTCACCGATTACGAACTGACCCTGGCCAAGCGCGCCGCCAAGCTGCGGCGCGACCTGGAACTGGAATGGGAAGGCGTCGCCCTGGCGCTGAACCTGCTCGAAGAGGTGCAGCAACTGCGGGCGGAGAACCGGATGTTGCGGCAGCGGTTGGGGCGGTTGGTGGTGGAGTAATCGGAACACCGAATCTGTGGCGAGGGCGCTTGCTCCCTCGCCACAAAAGCCCGCCGGTCGCAATAGCTTCAAACCTTTCTGGGAAGCACCACCGTAAACCGCGTGCCGTCCTCTTCATTCGAGCTGACCTCAATCGTCCCCTTGTGGGCATCCACCACCTCCTTGACGATAAACAACCCCAAACCCAGGCTGGTTGAAGGTTGGCCCAGTTCTTCGCCGG
>Ga0302169_10000591_pt1 | contig 11054 bp, 9 predicted proteins | sample I_Fen_N1_3_FD_193493 | JGI IMG/M metagenome (GOLD analysis project Ga0302169, IMG submission 193493) | Peat permafrost microbial communities from Stordalen Mire near Abisko, Sweden - I_Fen_N1_3 | ecosystem: Environmental > Terrestrial > Soil > Wetlands > Permafrost | place: Sweden: Abisko...
GCGTTACCTGCTGGTGTCGAGCCACTACCGCAGCGCGATCAACTATTCGGAAGACAACCTCAAGGACGCCAAAGGCGCACTCGAGCGTTTCTACCACGCGTTGAAAGGCCTGCCGAACGTGGCGCCGGCCGGTGGCGAAGCCTTTGTCGAACGCTTCACCCAGGTGATGAACGACGACTTCGGCACGCCGGAAGCCTGCGCGGTGCTGTTCGAGATGGTGCGCGAGATCAACCGTCTGCGCGAGAGCGATCTCAATGCGGCGGCGGGTCTGGCAGCGCGCCTGAAAGAACTGGCGAGCGTGCTGGGCGTGTTGCAGCTTGAGGCCGATGACTTCTTGCAGGCTGGCGCTGAAGGGCGTGTGGATGCAGCTGAAGTGGACGCGCTGATTGCTGCGCGCCTGGCGGCTCGTGCCGGTAAAGACTGGGCCGAATCCGACCGCATCCGCGACCAGCTCACCGCGATGGGCGTGGTGCTGGAAGACGGCAAGGGCGGCACGACTTGGCGTCTGGCTGACTGATTGCGTTATCCGCTACAAAACAAAACCCGCCTTGTGCGGGTTTTTGTTTATGTGCAGGGCTTTAGGTTCGCGGTAATAGGGCTGACGCCTTCGCGAGCAAGCCCGCTCCCACATTGGATGTGTGGTGTACACAATACTCAACTCACCGCCGATCAAATGTGGGAGCGGGCTTGCTCGCGAAGGTCTCAAGTCAACCACAGCCAGTACTGCTCAATTGTCATTCTGACTGGCGCAATCGCTTGTACAGCGTATTACGACTAACCCCAAGCCGCCGGGCCAGGTGCGAAATATTCCCCCCAGCCGCCCGCAACTGCCGATTCAAATCCTCGACATCATTCAAATCCACCGCCAGCACCTCAGGCGAATCCACCGGTTCCATCTCCAGATCGACAAAAAAATCATCCGGCAAATGCTCCAGCCGCACTGGTTGTTCCTCGGCCATGGCCAGCGCCACCTGCATCACGCTGCTGACCTGGCGCAAATTTCCCGGCCACGGATGACGGCCGAACAGTTCCATCACCTCACGGCTCAACCCGGCCCATTGCGACGGCTCGCGGTGTTGCTCCCATAAGCGTTTGAACAACGCCTGCTTGTCGCTACGTTCCCGTAGCGGCGGCAATTCCAGGGTCAAGCCGCCAATCCGGTAATACAGGTCTTCACGAAACCGCCCGAGTTGCACTTGCTCGCGCAACGCACGGTTGGTCGCCGAAATAATCCGGATATCGACCGGGAACAGCTCGCTGCTGCCCACCGGTTGCACGCAACGTTCCTGCAACACCCTCAACAACCGGGCCTGCGTCGGCAGCGGCATGTCGCCGATTTCATCGAGGAACAGGGTGCCCTTGTCGGCCTTGCGAATCAGCCCGATGCTGCCTTTCTGGTTGGCGCCGGTAAACGCGCCTTTCTCGTAGCCAAACAGTTCTGATTCCACCAGTTCGGCGGGGATCGCCGCACAGTTGACGGCAATGAACGGTTGTTTGCTGCGAGAACTGGCCTGGTGCAAGGCTTTGACGAACACTTCCTTGCCGACCCCGGTTTCGCCGTGGATCAGTAGCGGAATGTCTTTCTCCAGCAGGCGTTCGGCCTGACGCACGGCTTTTTCCACGCGACTGTCGCCGAAGTGCAGGGTGTTCAGGCTGATCGTTTCAGGTGCCGCCACAACGACCGGTTCAGCAAACACCCGTGGTTGAATCGGCACTTGCTTCGGCCGCCGCAACAGGCACTGGAAGCGATTGCGCCCCGAGGCTTGCAGGGCGAATGGCAGACCGTCGGGCTGGTTGAGCAATTCCAGCAGTGAGACCTTGAACAGGCTTTCGACACTGACCCGTGACAGGCTGATGCCCAGCAGATTGTCGGCCCGGCGGTTGGCGGACAGCACCTGGCCGGTCTCATCGAAGATCAACAACCCGGCCCACTGGCTGTCGAGGTTGTTCAACCCGGTGTTGAACGTCAGTTGAAAATGTTGGCCATGGAACAGGTTGAGGATCAGCCGGTTTTCCACGGTCTGGCTCATCATCTTGACCATGCCGAGGGTGTGGGACGGCGGCAGGTAGCTGTCGCTGGACACGTCCAGCACCGCGATCACCTTGCGCTCGGCATCGAAAATCGGCGCGGCGGAACCGGTCATGAAGCGGTTGGCTTTCAGAAAGTGTTCATCGTGTTCGATGTGTACGGCCTGCTCGCAGGCGAGGGCGGTGCCGATGGCGTTGGTGCCGCTGCAACGCTCCATCCAGCTGGCGCCCGCGCTGAAACCACGGGTCAGGCTCGGTTCGATAAAGCGCTGGGTGCCCCACGACGTCAGGACCTGGCCTTGATTGTCGGCGAGCATGATCAGGCAGTTGGAGTTGCTCAGGATGTTTTCGTAATACGGCAGGACTTCCTGATGCGTGGTCTGCACCAGGGAATGCTGGCTCTCCAGCATTTGGGCGATGCCTTCGGCCGGCAGTTGATCGAACGCTGGCGCGCTCTGATGATCGAGGCCGAAGGCGCGACAACGTTTCCAGGAGTCCTGAATGACGGCGTCGTGGGAGAGCGGCGAGGCGGGTGCGGCCATGGCAGTCGATCTCTGAGCAAGCTTTTATTGTTTTTATGGGGTTTACCCACCACGTCGAAATTCTCACGTGATGTTTCCGACACGCCACAGACCTGTAGGAGCACGGCTTGCCGGCGATGGCGCCATCGAAATCGCTATCGCCGGCAAGCCGTGCTCCTACAGGGCGTGAACAGTCCGTAGAGTGTTGTTCACTATTGTTCATTGTCAACCAGCGGATTGTTCAGTTGTTCAATCCTGATTGTTCATTTCTGTTCAGCAACGAAAGTGTTCATACCCTTCATTCAAGGATTTTCAAACCAGATCAATAGCTTGCAATTTCTGGCACGAAACTCGCTCTGTAGCTCCGGTCGCTTGACTCCAAATAATAAAAAGGCCGAGCCATGTCATTAACCCTGGAGCACGTCAGCCGCACCGTCGAGGGCCAGACCTGGATCGACGATGCCTGCCTGAGTTTTGAACCCGGTTCCTTCAACGTTTTGCTCGGGCGCACGCTGTCCGGCAAAACCAGTCTGATGCGCCTGATGGCCGGGCTGGACAAGCCCGACAGCGGCCGCATCCTCATGAACGGCGTCGACGTCACCCAGCGCCCGGTGCGCCTGCGCAACGTGTCGATGGTCTACCAGCAGTTCATCAATTACCCGACCATGACCGTCTTCGAAAACATTGCCTCGCCGTTGCGCCAGGGCGGTGTGTCCAATGAGCTGATCCAGAGCAAAGTGCTGGAAACCGCAAAGATGCTGCGCATCGAAAAGTTCCTCCAGCGCCATCCCCTCGAACTCTCTGGCGGCCAGCAACAGCGCACGGCCATGGCCCGCGCCTTGGTCAAAGACGCCGAGCTGATCCTGTTCGACGAGCCGCTGGTCAACCTTGATTACAAGCTGCGCGAAGAGCTGCGCCAGGAAATGCGCGAGCTGTTCAAGGCGCGGCACACCATCGCGATCTACGCCACCACCGAGCCCAACGAAGCCCTGGCACTGGGCGGCACCACGACCATTCTTCACGAAGGTCGGGTGATCCAGAGCGGCAAGTCGTCCGAGGTCTATCACCAGCCGCAAAGTGTGCTCGCAGCGGAGCTGTTCTCCGAGCCGCCGATCAACCTGATGCCGGGCCGCATTGCCGGCAACGAAGTCAGCTTCGCCAATTTCGTGCACTTCCCGTTGAACGTGGATTTACGGCCGGTGGGTGAGGGCGAGTTCCGCTTTGGCGTGCGGCCGAGCCACATCTCGCTGGTGCCGAGCAACGACGATGACCTGGAGCTGGCCGTGACCGTCGAGGTCGCCGAGATCAGCGGTTCGGAAACCTTTCTGCACGTGCGCAACGAGCATTTCCTGCTGGTGCTGCACTTGCCCGGTGTTCACGAATACGACGTCGACGCGCCGATTCGCATCTATATCCCGACCCATAAACTGTTCGTGTTCGATGCGCAGGGCCGTTTGGTCCAGGCGCCCGGCCGCCGTATTGCGAGGGTTGCCTGATGGCCGAAATCCGTTTGCAGAACCTCGCCCACAGCTACACCAAAACCCCGGCCGGCCCCGAGGACTACGCGATCCGCGAGATGGATCACATCTGGGAGCAGGGCGGGGCCTATGCGTTGCTCGGGCCTTCGGGATGCGGCAAGTCGACCTTGCTCAACATCATTTCCGGATTGCTCAGTCCTTCGCAGGGGCATGTGCTGTTCGACGGCAAAGCGGTCAACGACCTGACGCCGGAGAAGCGCAACATCGCCCAGGTTTTTCAGTTCCCGGTGGTCTACGACACTATGACCGTGTTCGATAACCTGGCGTTTCCGCTGCGTAATCAGGGCATGGCCGAGGCGAGAATTCACACCAAGGTGCAGGAAATCGCCGAGGTCCTTGACCTGCAGGCGCTGCTGAGCAAAAAGGCCAGCAACCTCACCGCTGACGAAAAGCAGAAAGTCTCCATGGGCCGCGGGCTGGTGCGCGATGACGTCTCGGCGATCCTGTTCGACGAGCCGCTGACCGTGATCGACCCGCACCTGAAGTGGAAGCTGCGGCGCAAGCTCAAGCAGATCCACGAGCAGTTCAACATCACCATGGTCTACGTCACCCACGATCAACTGGAGGCCTCGACCTTCGCCGACAAGATCGCGGTGATGTACGGCGGGCAGATCGTGCAATTCGGCACGCCGCGAGAATTGTTCGAACGGCCGAGCCACACCTTTGTCGGCTATTTCATCGGCAGTCCCGGGATGAACCTGATTGAGGTCACGCCGCAACCGGGTGGCGTGGGGTTCGCCTCGACGCATTTGCCGCTGTCTGAGGCGCAACAGCAGCGCATCGCCGAATCCGAGTGGAAAACCCTGAAAGTCGGTATCCGCCCGGAGTTCGTGCATGTGTGGGAAGAGCCCTTTGATGACGCGATGAAGGCAAAGGTCGTACACATCGAAGACCTTGGCACCTACAAGATCCTGACCCTGAACCTCGATGGCGCGCCGCTGAAAGTACGCCTGGCCGAAGACAAACCGGTGCCTGAAGGCACGGCGTACATCAGTTTTCCGGCGCAGTGGTTGATGGTGTATGCCGATGAATACCTCTTGGAGGCACAGCCATGAACAAGGTGCAAAACAACAAGGCCTGGTGGCTGGTGTTGCCGGTGTTCCTGCTGGTGGCCTTCAGTGCGGTGATCCCGATGATGACGGTGGTCAACTATTCGGTGCAGGACATTTTCGACCAGTCCAGCCGCTACTTCGTCGGCGCCGACTGGTACAAACAAGTGCTGCTCGACCCGCGCTTGCATGACTCTTTGCTGCGGCAGTTCATCTACTCGGCCTGCGTGCTGCTGATTGAAATCCCGTTAGGCATCGCCATCGCGCTGACCATGCCGACGAAGGGGCGCTGGTCGTCGCTGGTGTTGATCATCCTGGCCATTCCGTTGCTGATTCCATGGAACGTAGTCGGCACCATCTGGCAGATCTTCGGCCGTGCGGATATCGGCTTGCTGGGTTCGAGCCTGAATGCCATGGGCATCAACTACAACTATGCGTCGAACACCATGGACGCCTGGGTCACGGTGCTGGTGATGGATGTGTGGCACTGGACGTCGCTGGTGGCGCTGCTGTGTTTCTCTGGGTTGCGGGCGATTCCGGACGTGTATTACCAGGCGGCGCGGATTGATCGCGCTTCGGCTTGGGCGGTGTTCCGGCACATCCAGTTGCCCAAGCTGAAAAGCGTGCTGCTGATCGCGGTGATGCTGCGCTTCATGGACAGTTTCATGATCTACACCGAGCCATTCGTCTTGACCGGTGGCGGGCCGGGGAATGCCACGACGTTCCTCAGTCAGACGTTGACCCAGATGGCTGTAGGGCAATTCGACCTGGGGCCGGCAGCGGCGTTTTCGCTGGTGTACTTCCTGATCATCCTGTTGGTGTCCTGGCTGTTCTACACCGCCATGACTCACTCTGACGCCAACCGCTGAGGTCTGCCATGAGCAAGAGAAAACTCATTCCGTTGCTGATCTACATCCTGTTCCTGCTGGTGCCGATTTACTGGCTATTGAATATGTCGTTCAAGAGCAACACCGAAATCCTCGGCGGCCTGACGCTGTTTCCTTCGGATTTCACCTTGCATAACTACAAGGTGATCTTCACCGATCCGAGCTGGTACACCGGTTACCTCAACTCGCTCTACTACGTCAGCCTGAACACAGTGATCTCCCTGAGCGTGGCGCTCCCGGCGGCGTATGCCTTCTCGCGCTATCGCTTCCTCGGTGACAAGCATCTGTTCTTCTGGCTGCTGACCAACCGCATGGCGCCACCGGCGGTGTTCCTGCTGCCGTTCTTCCAGTTGTATTCCTCGATCGGCCTGTTCGACACCCACATCGCCGTAGCCTTGGCTCACTGCCTGTTTAACGTGCCGTTGGCGGTGTGGATTCTTGAGGGCTTCATGTCCGGCGTGCCCAAGGAAATCGACGAAACCGCCTACATCGACGGCTACAGTTTTCCCAAGTTCTTCGTGAAGATTTTCGTCCCGCTGATCGGCTCGGGCATCGGCGTCACGGCGTTTTTCTGCTTCATGTTTTCCTGGGTTGAGTTGCTGTTGGCGCGCACGCTGACGTCGGTCAACGCCAAGCCAATTGCGGCGGTGATGACGCGCACGGTCTCGGCATCGGGCATCGATTGGGGCGTGCTGGCGGCGGCGGGGGTGTTGACCATTCTGCCGGGCATGCTGGTGATCTGGTTTGTTCGCAACCATGTGGCCAAGGGCTTTGCCCTCGGCCGGGTATGAGGAGCTGATGATGGAATGGATGAGTTGGACGGTCCCCACCGCGGCGTTCTTCATTGTCATTGGCCTGATTCTGGTGGGCATGACGACCTGGGAGTTGCGCTCGCCGAGCATTCTTCGGCGGGGTTTGTTGCCGATTGCCACCACCCGTGGCGATCGGCTGTTTATCGGTCTTCTCGGCAGCGCCTACCTGCATTTGCTGGTAATCGGCGTCACCGACTGGAGCATCTGGGTAGCGTCCGCGTTGTCCCTGGTGTGGCTGTTGGCTGTGATGCGTTGGGGCTAGTCGAATCGCTCGGCAATGTTGCTCCGAAAATCAAACAGGAGGTCTCTATGTTCGACAAAAACAATAAGCTGCGACATAGCATTTCATTGGCAGCCATGCTGGCACTCAGTGGGTTGAGCGCTGCGGCTTGGGCCGACGCCTATGAAGACGCTGCGAAGAAATGGATTGGCGCCGAGTTCAAACCGTCCACCCTGACGGCCGACCAGCAGCTCGCGGAATTGAAGTGGTTCATCAAGGCGGCGGAGCCGTTTCGCGGGATGGACATCAAGGTCGTTTCGGAAACCCTGACCACTCACGAATACGAGTCCAAGGTACTGGCCAAGGCCTTTACCGAGATCACCGGGATCAAGGTGACCCACGACCTGCTGCAAGAAGGCGACGTGGTGGAAAAACTGCAGACCGTGATGCAGTCGGACAAGAGCATCTATGACGGCTGGGTCAACGACTCGGACCTGATCGGTACGCACTTCCGCTACGGCAAGACCGAAGCGATCACCGACCTGATGGCCAACGAAGGCAAGAACTTCACCTCGCCGACCCTGGACCTGAAGGACTTCATTGGTATTTCCTTCACTACCGCCCCGGACGGCAAGCTCTATCAGCTGCCTGACCAGCAGTTCGCCAACCTCTACTGGTTTCGCGCCGACTGGTTCGAACGGCCGGAGCTGAAAGCCAAGTTCAAGGAGAAGTACGGCTACGAATTGGGCGTGCCGGTGAACTGGTCGGCCTACGAAGACATCGCCAAATTCTTCAGCGAAGACGTCAAGGAAATCGACGGCAAGCGGGTCTACGGGCACATGGACTACGGCAAGAAAGACCCGTCCCTGGGCTGGCGCTTCACCGATGCCTGGTTCTCCATGGCCGGTGGCGGCGACAAAGGTTTGCCCAACGGTTTGCCGGTGGACGAGTGGGGCATTCGCGTCGAGGATTGCCACCCGGTAGGTTCAAGCGTGACCCGCGGCGGCGACACCAACGGCCCGGCGGCGGTTTTTGCCACTACCAAATACGTCGATTGGCTCAAGGCTTATGCACCGCCGGAAGCGGCGGGCATGACCTTCTCCGAGTCCGGTCCGGTACCGTCTCAGGGCAACATTGCGCAACAGATCTTCTGGTACACCGCGTTCACCGCCGACATGACCAAACCCGGCCTGCCGGTGGTCAACGCCGACGGCACGCCGAAGTGGCGCATGGCGCCATCGCCGCGCGGTCCGTATTGGGAGGAGGGCATGAAGCTCGGGTATCAGGACGTGGGTTCGTGGACATTCATGAAGTCCACGCCTGAGAAACAGAAACTGGCGGCGTGGCTGTATGCGCAGTTCGTGACCTCGAAAACCGTGTCGCTGAAGAAAACCATCGTCGGCCTGACGCCGATCCGCGAGTCGGACATCAACTCGCAAGCGATGACCGACCTGGCACCGAAACTCGGTGGTCTGGTGGAGTTCTACCGCAGCCCGGCCCGCGTGCAATGGACCCCGACCGGGACCAACGTGCCGGACTATCCGCGTCTGGCGCAACTGTGGTGGAGCCACATCGCCGAAGCGGCCAGCGGCGAGAAAACGCCGCAAGAGGCGCTTGATGGTTTGGCCAAGGATCAGGACGCGATCATGTCCCGTCTGGAACGTTCGAAAGCGCAAACCACCTGTGCTCCGAAAATGAACCCCGAGCGCGATGCGCAATACTGGTTCGATCAACCGGGCGCACCGAAGCCTAAATTGGCGAACGAGAAGCCGAAGGGCGAAACCGTGAGCTACAACGAACTGCTGAAATCGTGGGCGGATGCGCGTAAGTAAGCGAGTGTACTGAGCAAGGCGAACGGCACCGAAAGGTGCCGTTTTTGATTGTGGCTGATCCATCGCTATCGTGAGCTTGCTCTGGGTGGAGTTCCGACGATGTCGTCATGCGGGTTTATGAAAATAATTCAGGTCAATGCCGCCAGTTGTTGCACGGTTTCTGGAAACCGTTCAACCAGCCTGATCAATGTTGTCGCCTGAGCATTGGGCTTTGCCCGCCCTTGCTCCCAGTTCTCGAGCGTTCGGGTGTTAGTACGCAGGTACATTGCAAACACCGGTCGGGACAGATTCAGTTGCTGGCGGATACCAACGACTTCCTCTGCTGTGATTGAGGCCAGTTTGGCCAGTTTCACCTTGTGAGTCCGTAGAGTGACCTTACCCTGGCGCTCATCGGCCAGGGATTCAATCCCTTCCATCAGCTCGGAAAAAATGTCACGTTTCATCGTTCGTTCTCGCATTGATTTCTCGATAAAGCAGTTCTTTGAGCAGTTTTTTCTGTGGTAGCGTCAGATCGTCCTGCTCGTTTTTGCCGTACAGGGTAAAGAGCCAGAACTGGTCGAAACCGGACCACCAGTAATAAATCACCCTCAGGCCACCGCGCTTGCCCTTGTTGCGTCGCTCATCCACCACTCGAATCTTGCGCAACCCTCCGGTGCCTTCGACGACATCTCCTGCTTGCGGGTTTTGCAGCAATTCCTGCTGAAACCGGTGAAACAGATCGTCATCCAGATAGTCACTGCGATGTTTTTGAAAGGCGGGTAATTCGATGAATAGAGCGTCCATGTTCTGTACGTTACCTGCGTATATTTCTATCACAAGAATCGAATAGGTCAAGGCTTCTGTTCCTGCCAATTCGGTCAAGTCATTACGTTAAAGACGAAGGCAGGATGTGGATGTAGGACGCGGCTGAATTACCCGCGAGGTAATTCTGGGGTGGGGGAGGAAAGGGGGGAGGGCTGCGGTGGGATCCCACAAACGCAAAAACGGCACCCGAAGGTGCCGTTTCTGTTTTCTACCAAATGTCGCTAAGCGATCAACCCGCCAAGCCGGCCTGTTGAACCAGGACCAGCAATGGCTGCGGGTAAACGCCGAGGAAGAACGCGACCAGAGCGATCGCCAGCAGCATCACGCCGCCTGCACGTTGTTCCCAGTGCAGTTGCGCATCGTGGCGACGCAGGTTTGGCTCGATCAGGTACAGGGTGACCATCACACGCAGGTAGTAGAACACGCCGATGGCGCTGCCCAGTACCAGAGAGCCGACTAGCCACCATTGATGCGACTCGACACCCGTCGCGATGATGTAGAACTTGCCGATGAAGCCCGCGGTCAGCGGGATACCGGCCAGGGACAGCATCATCACGGTCAGTACGGCGGTCAGGTACGGACGGCGCCAGAACAGGCCGCGGTACTCGTACAGGGCATCCGCGTCACGGCCGTTGTACGGCGAGGACATCAGCGTGATCACGCCGAACGCGCCGAGGCTGGTGATGACGTAGGTGACCAGGTACACGCCAATGGCTTCAACGGCCAGACCTTTGCTTGCCACCAGGGCGATCAGCAGGTAACCGAAGTGAGCGATGGACGAGTAACCCAGCAGACGCTTGAGGTTGCTTTGGGTCAGTGCCAGCAGGTTACCGAACAGGATCGACGCGATGGCGATGATGGTCAGTACGTCGCTCAGCACACCGCTGCTCGCCGCTGGCGAGATCTGGAACAGACGCACCATCACGGCGAACACGGCCACTTTGGACGCGGTCGCGAGGAACGCGGCCACCGGTGCCGGAGCACCTTCGTACACGTCCGGGGTCCAGAGATGGAACGGCACCAGCGACAATTTGAACGCCAGACCGATCAGCATCATGCCCAGGCCCAGTTGCGCCAGCGAGCTTGGCAGGCCAGTGGCGGCCAGTGCCTGACCGATACCGACGAAGCTCAGGCTGCCCGAATCGGCGTACAGCAGCGCCATACCGAACAACAGGAACGCAGAACCAGCGGCCGACAGCACCATGTACTTGATACCGGCTTCCAGCGAACGTTTGTTGAAGAAGGCGTAGGCCACCAGACCGTAGACCGGCACCGACAACAGCTCCAGACCGACAAACAACCCGGCCAGGTGCTGCGCGCTGACCAGAACCAGGCCACCGGCGGCGGACATCAGGATCAGCAG
>Ga0302169_10000592_pt1 | contig 11044 bp, 9 predicted proteins | sample I_Fen_N1_3_FD_193493 | JGI IMG/M metagenome (GOLD analysis project Ga0302169, IMG submission 193493) | Peat permafrost microbial communities from Stordalen Mire near Abisko, Sweden - I_Fen_N1_3 | ecosystem: Environmental > Terrestrial > Soil > Wetlands > Permafrost | place: Sweden: Abisko...
CGGTGAGGTACACCACGCCGGCGCGAATCGCGTCCGCCGGGGTGCGCAGTTGGGTGACGGTCTTGCCCACCACTTCCAGGGTGCCGCTGGTGCGAGGGTCGGCAGCGAAGATCAGCCGCGCCAGCTCGGTGCGCCCTGCCCCCACCAGTCCGGCGATGCCCAGCACTTCACCGGCGTGTAAATCGAAACTGCAGTTGCGCACGCGTTTGCCATCGGCCATGTCGCGCACGCGCATCACCACGTTGCCGGGGTTGTAGGCGGCGTGTTCTTTCTTATAGAAGCCGGACAAGTCACGGCCCACCATCATCTTCACCAGCACCTCGGCCGACAGCGCATCGCGGGTGAGTTCGCCGATGTACTGGCCATCGCGCAACACCGAGACGCGGTCCGACAATTCATAGATTTCGGCCATACGGTGGCTGATATAGATGATCGCCAACCCTTGGCTGCGCAGTTGCTTGATCAGCGCGAACAGCCGGTCGGTCTCGCGGGACGAGAGTGGCGTAGTGGGTTCGTCCATCACCAGGATTTTGGCGTGGGCGTGCAAGGCGCGGGCGATTTCCACCAGTTGGCGCTCGGCAATCGACAGGCTGCTGACCTGAGTTGCCGGCGTGAACTCAGCTCCCAGGCGTTGCAGCACTTCGACGCAGCCGGCCTGCATGCCTTTGCGGTCGATGGTCCAGCCTCGGCGCAGCTCACGGCCCAGGTAGATGTTCTCGGCCACGCTCAGGTTCGGGCACAGGCTCAGCTCTTGATAGATCACGGCGATGCCGAGGGCTTTGGCGGTGGCGGGGTTGTAAGTGGCGATGGTTTGGCCGCTGATGCGAATTTCGCCGCCGGGGTCGGCCTGGTAGGCGCCGGAGAGGATTTTCATCAGCGTCGATTTGCCGGCGCCGTTCTCCCCCATCAAGGCGTGGATTTCGCCGGGGTAGACCTTCAGGCCGACACTTTTGAGCACGCGCAAACCGCTGAAGGTTTTACTGATGCCCTGCATCTCAAGCAAGGGTTCAAGGCTCATGGCTGAGCTCCTGGTTTTATTATTTTTGTGGTTAAGCGAGGCCGACTCTAATCCAGATACATTTTCGTACGCAAGCGCTTGCTTAGGCATTTTTGTCATTGAAGAAACGTTTCACCAAGCTGTTTGGTGAAATCTTGCGGGTAGCAGGATGGATTTGGTTACAACCCTATGCCCATAGGGTAAGGGGCAAAGACAGATGACCTGACTAGAATGCGCGCCCCTCATTCACGCGGAATAAATCGAAGACCATGCCCCTTTCCAGCGCCGTCGTTTATATCTGGTTTCCCGTATTTGCTAAGCAAGAGACAAACGTCGGCCACGCCGCCCTGTACATCGGCGCCCCACATATCGGAAAAAATATAGAGCGCAATTACTACGCGTATGCAAATAGAGAGGCACGGCATGTCGACAGGGGGGCGATCGAGCATGTCAATACCAACTACGTGAGTTGGTGGCCGGAAAGTGACGCGCAGTGGTTAGGCAAGCAGCCGCAAGGACGCAACCTGTTCCTGGAGTCGGACATAAGCGCCGAAGGCAGCCCTCCCCATCTGGTCTATACAATTTCCGGGCTGGACGTGGCGAACATGCGGGCCGAGTGGTTCAAAATCAGGAACAAAACCAACGCCCATTACGATTTGTTCCGCAAAAACTGCTCCACCATCGTTTTGCGGATACTCACGGCGGGCGGAGCCCTGAAGAACTTAACCACTGCCAAGCACCTGTGGTTTTCCAACAACCTTTACGTCACGCCGAAAAACATCGCGCAGATTTGCAACGAACTGCGCAATCTCAACATGGCCGTTAAGGCCAGAAGCAGCAATTGCCCACAAAGAGAATTCATGTTCGGTCTGCGCTGAGGTAAACCAGCGCTGGCGCAGGTCGTTTATCCATGAGTGAAACGATTCATTAACGACAAGCCTCAAAGGCACTCATATGAGTGCCTTCCAATCCGAAGAGATAGACCAAGACATCAAATCGCCATAATGTCTGCTATTGTCCAAGGACCTCATCTCCTCCTCGTCGCTTCATCGCGATCTTCTGTGAGCATGCTCTGCGCCCTCGCCCACTGACGATGGCGGGCCTTACGTTCACGGAACCCCACCACGATGGATAAAAGCTCAACCGACCACCCCAGCGAACCGCAGTCACGCGCTGAAAAATCGTCGAATTCAAACGCCAGAAAACCCTGCTCAAGACCGGCGCCCTGCAAGACGCCATCTTCAATAGCGCTTATTTCTCCAGCATCGCTACCGATGAAAAAGGCGTGATCCAGATCTTCAATGTCGGCGCCGAACGCATGCTCGGTTATGCCGCTGTCGATGTGGTCAACCGCATCACCCCCGCTGACATTTCAGACCCTGCCGAGCTGATCACCCGCGCGGCGGCCCTCAGCGAGGAACTGGATACGCCGATCACCCCAGGGTTCGAAGCGCTGGTGTTCAAGGCCTCGCGCGGCATCGAGGACATCTACGAGCTGACCTATATCCGCAAGGACGGCAGTCGGCTATCGGCGATGGTCTCGGTGACGGCGTTGCGCAATCGCAATGACACGATCATCGGCTACCTGCTGATCGGTACCGACAACACTGCGCGCAAACAGGAAGAAGCCGAGCGCAAAGGCTTTGAGCGCGCCCTGGAAGAAAAGAACCTGGAGCTGGAACACGCCAACCACATGAAGTCCGAGTTCCTCGCGACCATGTCCCACGAATTGCGTACGCCGCTGAACGCGGTGATCGGCTTTTCCGAGGCGCTGAAGGACGGGCTGGTGGGCGACATGACTAATGTCCAGCGCGAGTACATCGGTGACATTTTCACCAGTGGGCAGCACTTGCTGTCGCTGATCAACGACATCCTTGACCTGTCCAAGGTCGAGGCCGGGATGATGGACCTGGAACTGGAGCCGGTGGAGCTGGCCGGTTTATTGGCCAACAGCCTGTTGATCGTGCGCGAAAAAGCCGCCCTGCAGCGTATCCAACTCAAACTCGACAGCCAGGACGACCTGGGCACGCTGATCCTGGACCTGCGCAAGACCAAGCAAATCGTCTACAACCTGCTGGCCAATGCGGTGAAGTTCAGCGCCCACGGCAGTGACGTGACCCTGGCGGTGCGCGAGGTCAGCCGCGATGAGGTGGGGCTGGTCGCCGGCGATTGGCCGGTGCATGGCTTTGCCCTGCAACCCAGCGCGCACCGCCGCTTTCTTGAGTTGAGCGTCAGCGACAGCGGTATCGGGATTGCCCCGGATGACATGGGCAAGCTGTTCAAGGCGTTCAGCCAGATCGACAGCAGCCTGGCACGCAAATTCGATGGCACCGGCCTGGGCCTGGCGATGGTCAAGCAGCTCACCGATCTACAGGGCGGCAGCGTTGCCGTGGCCAGCCGCGAAGGCCTGGGCGCACGCTTTGTGGTGTGGCTGCCGCTGCATCGCGCCGCCGCTACTGTGGAGGCCACATGGCCAACATCCTGATTGTCGAAGACAACGAAGCCAACATGCGTCTTGCGCGCTTACTGCTGGTCAACGCCGGCCACATTGTGCTGTGGGCCGCCGACGCCGAGAGCGGCCTGACCATGGCCCGCGAACACCAGCCGGCTCTGATTTTGATGGACATTCAATTGCCAGGCATGGATGGCCTGGCAGCCACTCGCCTGCTCAAGCAAGACCCTCACACGGCTCACATCCCGGTGATCGCCCTCACCGCCATGGCGATGAAGGAAGACCGGGAAAAAGCCCGACTCGCCGGATGCGACGCCTACGTGAGCAAACCCCTGCGCTACAAGGAGCTGTACCAGGAGATCGACACCCTGCTGAACCCAACCCTCACACCTCCTGAATGAGTCCTCTCCATGGCCAGCTCACCCGCAACGCTGTTGATCGTTGACGACGAACCCCAGGTTCGCAAGCTATTGGAAACCCTGCTGCAACACGAGGGCTACCTGACCCTGAGCGCCTGCAGCGGTGAAGAAGCGTTGCAGTTGGTGGCGCAGCAACCACCGGATCTGATCCTGTTGGACATCATGATGCCGGGCATGGACGGCTATGAAGTCGCCACCCAGCTCAAGGGCAACCCGGCCACGGCGAACATCCCGATCATCATGCTTTCGGCCTTGAGCGACATCAGCGCTCGGGTCAGCGGTCTGGAAACCGGCGCCGAAGAGTTCCTCAGCAAGCCGGTCGAGCACTTGGAACTCTGGCTGCGGGTGCGCAACCTGCTGCGGCTCAAGGCCCATGGTGACCAGTTCAAACAACGCAGCGAGCAGTTGGAGCAACGGTTGCACCAGCACACCGTGCATACCACCCAGGGCAATGTGCATGATCTGGTCCGCGTAGACATGGAGAAGGCCCTGCGTGAGGCCATTGAGCGGGGCGAATTCGCCCTGCACTACCAGCCCAAGGTCGAGTTGGCCAACGGCAATATCTGCGCACTGGAAGCCTTGCTTCGCTGGGACCGACCCGATTATGGCGCGGTGTCCCCCGCGGTCTTCGTGCCGATCCTGGAAAGCCTGGGCTTGATCGTACCGGTGGGTCGTTGGGTGATCGAGCAGGTGTGCCAGCAGATTGCCGAGTGGCAACGCAGTGACATCGGCGCGGTAGAAGTGTCGGTCAACGTGTCCGGCCATCAGTTAATCGAGGGCGACCTGATTGCCGATATCGCCCATAGCCTGGAGAGCACCGGGGTTGAGGCGCACTGGCTGGAAGTGGAACTGACTGAAGGCTCGCTGATGGAAAACACCCAGCACACCATCGCCAGCCTGCAACGCTTGCGCGCCATGGGCGTAAAGATCTCAATTGACGACTTCGGCACCGGCTATTCAAGCCTGGCGTATCTGCGCAGGTTTCCCATCGATACGCTGAAAATCGACATCGCGTTCATCCGCGAGGTCACTACCAACCCGCAGGATGCGGCGATCACCCGCACCATCATTGAACTGGCGCACAGTCTGAAATTGCGCGTAGTGGCCGAGGGCGTGGAAACCCAGGCGCAACTGGCGTTTTTGAAGGAGGCCGGCTGTGATCAGATTCAAGGGTATCTGTTCAGCCGGCCGTTGCCGGTGGTAACGCTGGAGCGGCTATTGCTGGAGCGTCTTAAGTAACGGGCTCAGTCCTGATCTTCGGTGTTGCCCAGATCGGCTGCTTCATCCAGATCATTAAGCGGGACTTCGGCATCATCCATCAGTGACCCGGGATCTTCATTGCCTGGGTCGTTAAGTTCTTCGTCGAGTTCTTTAGACATGACCTTCTCCTCTAACCGCCTTGGGTGTCGATATCTGCATCCGTTTCAGGCTTGGGCTCGCGCTCGGGCTTGAAATCAGGGCTGTAGTCGTTGTCCTTCGCCTTGGGATCGCTCTTGGCCTTGGGGTCCTTGGGGGCGTCAGCGCTGGTGCCGGGGGCCGGTTCGCCGCCGTCAATCGCCGGATCGTTACGGTTACTGACTTGTGGATCGTTGGATGTGCTCATGGGTCACCTCTCACTGGGATCTGTAAGGTTAAGGCGCCGCGCTGCGCGTTGAAGTTCCGTCCAATTGCCTAGCGGATCGGATTGTCGACCTGGATATAAAACGCATAGATGCCCAGCAGCAACCAGAACACCATGAACAGCCACGGAGCGCGCATGGAGAACAGCAGCGACTTGCGGTAGCCCTTATGGGAAGACTCCATCTCGGAAAACAGCGGTGATTCGTCATAGGCCATGCCCATTATCGGTTCGCTGCGCAGCAACTCACTCTGCTTGAAGTGCCAGTGATCGATGATGTCATACGCAGCGCGGATGCCCGGCCAGGCGTTCAAGGAACTGAGAATCCCGAGCGCAGCGAGGAAAACCGGCACCACCAGGGTAAACAACTTGCCCCACTCGGGGTTGAGGTTGCCCATGCCGGAGACAAAGGCAATCACCAGAAACGACTGCGCGGTGAGATAGGCGTCGGTACGGTTGGCCAGGATTGAGGTTTCGTACTGAATTTCTCGACGGTAAAAGTCCAGGCGGTCCTTGGGCGAGCCGAAAATCTTGGCGGTGTGCTCGCTGTGATCGTCCAGGCTCGATTCGGGTGTATCGGGTGAAATGATTCTGGGCACGGGCGTGCTCCACAAGGATTCGAGTTTCGTTAGAAGAACCGGGCGCGAATGAAGTTCAAGTTTGTTCATGCACCACACCAGGGCGCCCATTGCCTCTTTATGGTGAATGGGCTCCGTCAGGAAGGGCTCGCTGCTGGGAGGGGATGACTCGGCCAGCAGGCTTTATGGCGTTTGGGCGCGCTGTGGCGAGCAGGTTTGCCCGCTCGCCACAGCAAACCCAGTCACCTCAAGGGCATTCCGGCACACGCATTGCTTAACCCATTCATCTGCCCGGATACAGGAGCAATCGTTACCGCCCGACCCAGAGCCGACCCCATAAGAAAGTAAGGACCAGGCCTGCTGGCACTCTGCGCCACAGGCTCATAAAAACATGCGTTTTTTGAAGCGGCAGTGCCACCCCCACGCAACCCTGGGCACTGACAAGGTACTGGAATGGCTCTATCTTTCTTTGACGAAATGAATGACGCAAATGGCGTATGCCGTGCGCACTATCAGGATTTCTCCCGCTGGCTGGCCAACACGCCGCCGGAACTGCTGGCCCAGCGTCGCCGCGAAGCCGACCTGCTGTTTCACCGCGCCGGGATCACCTTTACCCTCTATGGTGACGAGCAGGACACCGAGCGCCTGATTCCCTTCGACATCATCCCCCGCAGCATCCCCGCCAGTGAGTGGAGCGTGATCGAACGCGGCTGTATCCAGCGGGTCAATGCGCTGAACATGTTCCTTGCCGATATCTACCACGACCAACGCATCATCAAGGCCGGGATCATTCCCGCCGACCAGGTGCTGGGCAACGAGGGTTATCAGAAGGCCATGGTTGGGCTGGACCTGCACCGCGACATTTACTCGCATATTTCCGGCGTCGACCTGGTGCGCGACGGCGACGGCACTTACTACGTGCTCGAAGACAACCTGCGTACCCCCAGCGGCGTGAGCTACATGCTCGAAGACCGCAAGATGATGATGCGCCTGTTCCCCGAGGTGTTCGCCAAGCAGCGAATCGCACCGGTGGACCACTACCCCAACCTGTTGCTCAAAACCCTCAAAAGCTCAAGCCGCCTGGACAACCCCAATGTGGTGGTGCTGACCCCCGGCCGCTTCAACAGCGCATTTTTTGAACATGCCTTCCTCGCCCGGGAAATGGGCGTGGAACTGGTGGAAGGCGCCGACCTGTTCGTGCACGACCTCAAGGTGTTCATGCGCACCACCGACGGCCCGAAAGCCGTGGACGTGATCTACCGGCGCATTGACGACGCCTTCCTCGATCCACAGGCCTTCAATCCGGACTCGATGCTCGGCGTGCCCGGCCTGGTGGCCGCCTATTGCGCCGGCAACGTGGTGCTGGCCAATGCGATCGGCACCGGCGTAGCGGACGATAAGTCGATCTACCCTTATGTGCCGGAAATGATCCGTTTCTACCTGGACGAGGAACCGATCCTGCAGAACGTACCGACCTTCCAGTGCCGCAAACCCGATGAGTTGTCCCACGTGCTGGCCCACCTGCCGGAACTGGTGGTCAAGGAAACCCAAGGCTCCGGCGGCTACGGCATGCTGGTCGGCCCCGCCTCTACCGCCGCCGAGATCGAGGATTTCCGTCAACGCATCAAAGCGCGGCCCCATGCCTACATCGCCCAACCGACCCTGAGCCTGTCCACCTGCCCGACCTTTGTCGAAAACGGCATTGCCCCTCGTCATATCGACCTGCGGCCGTTCGTGCTCTCGGGTAAGGAAACCCGCCTGGTGCCCGGTGGCCTCACGCGGGTGGCACTGCGTGAAGGCTCGTTGATCGTCAACTCGTCGCAAGGCGGCGGAACCAAGGACACCTGGGTGGTGGAGGGCTGAATCATGTTGAGTAGAACCGCCGCAGATCTGTACTGGATGTCCCGCTACCTGGAGCGCGCCGAGAACCTGGCGCGCATGCTGGAAGTCAGTTATTCGCTGTCGTTGATGCCCCAGGCCGGACGCAGCGATGGCCTCGACGAACTGGCCATGTCGCTGCTCAGCAGCGGCACGCTGGAGAGTTATCTGGAGCGCCATAAGCAACTGGACGCCGAGCGCATGCTGCACTTCTTCGCCCTCGACGAAGAAAACCCCGCCAGTATCTACAACTGCCTGCGCGCCGCCCGGGGCAACGCCCACGCCGTGCGCGGACGCATCACCGCCGACATGTGGGAAAACCTCAACGCCACCTGGCTGGAAATGCGCAGCATCGCCGCCGGCGGCCTGGCGCGGCACGGCATCAGCCACTTCTGTGACTGGGTCAAGCAGCGTTCGCACCTGTTCCGCGGCGCGACCTCCGGCACCATCATGCGCAACGACGCCTATCGGTTCATCCGACTCGGCACCTTCATCGAACGTGCGGACAACACCCTGCGCCTGCTGGATGCGCGCTACGAAATGTTCGGCGAAGAGTCCGAAGAAGTCAGCGACCTCTCGGCACGCGGCTATTACCAGTGGAGCGCCCTGCTCCGCGCATTGTCGTCATTCGAGGCATATACCGAGCTGTACCCGAATGCACTGAATGCTCGGTCGGTGTCGGAGTTACTGCTGTTGCGCAGTGATGTACCGCGTTCACTGCATGCGTGTATCGAGGAGTTGAGTCATATCCTCGCGGACTTGCCCGGTAGTTATGGGCGTACGGCGCAACGCCTGGCCGCCGAGTTTGAAGCGCGGCTGAGGTATACGGGGATTGATGAGATTCTGGAGGATGGGCTGCATAGTCGGTTGACGGAGTTTATTGAGACGGTGAGGGAGTTGGCGGGGGCGGTTCATAGTTCTTATTTGGAGGTGGTGTGACACGCCCGGTTATTTTTGTATTTACAGGCTTGCCCAATAAGGCGGTATGCCCGATCGAAAAAAGCTGAATAGAGCCTGTGAACGCTTCCTTTTCTCTTACAAAAAATTTAGAAATCAGCACAGAGCGCATCACAACACAGAGGCTAAAGTAGGAAGGCGGATATAAAAAAGGAGCGTATTTCTATACGCTCCCGTTTTTACGAGTCTCCTTCAAACTTGCACGATCGTAATATTATCAATGAAATGTGTGTCATCTAAATTGCCTAAAAGATGAATGGCAATGCGAACTGAGCCTGAGCTAACTGATGGAAATGGCAGCGTAAAATTAGCCCAGCCTCCCCCAGAAGAAAAGGTATCCCATGTCTTCTGACCATTTGCATGATAAACGGCTATTTGAAAACGCTGCATATAACCTCTAGAATTTCTTATATCAATACTAATCTTATAGTTTCGCCCTGGTACAAAAGAAGTGCTTGGATACACTTTCTCTAAGGTAGATGAATTACCACTCCTACACTGAAGGAATTTAGAATAACCCTCCCCAACACCTTGTCCAAAACCATGAGTTATTAATGTACTCCCCGAAGCTACCCATCCATTATCACGACGATCGTCGAAGTGAGTGCGATCAATGATCACCTCCACTTTTCTTATGGTGTACTCCACCTGCGGAAAGATAATGGCGTCAGCCTCCGCTATGCCAGGACCTAAAGCGGCTTTGAAGTCCAATGTCAGTTTCGTGTTGTGCCCTAACTCTTTCAAGTACGACGCATAGGTTATTCCACTTTGCCACCACCCCTGGCTGAACCAAGTAGCATTGACATTTGAAGCACCACCATTCCAGTGAGTGCGGTTGTGCGCCGCGCCTCCATTCTTGAAACCTCTGAACTCAATCCAAACCGGAGAACTAGTCGCAATGAAGGGCCAGTTGCCGACCCGGAGCGTCCTATTAGCCGTACCGCTCGATAGATCCAATACCTTGGTAGTTTGGTTCGCCTCAATCATTTGGATCACGGTTTTTGCCAACTCGGCTTGAGGAATCGGCGTCACCGTCACCGTTACCACCTGCGATGAACGCACCACTCCCGCACGCGTCACTTCATATTTAAGCGTGAACATCTTATTGATATTGCCAATGTTCGCGGCAATCGCAGTTGCAGGAATAGCAAATGTCACCACGCCACTGGTCAACCCGGGCTTGGCTGCAATAACTGGCGAACCCGCACCGGCAGTCCCCACCATCGTGACCTTGATGCTGTCGGTCGTGTACATCGGCGTGTATTCCACCGAGACTGTGCCGCCGCTTTTTGCATTCAAGGGCGCCAGGGTCAACACCGCCCCCGTACCGGTTGCCTGGGTCAATTTTGGGACAGGAAATTCGGCTGGCAAGGTGTTGACCCGGTACTCCATTATCGGAAAAGTCAGGGCCTCAGCTTCGGCCTTACTGCTACTCACCGCCGCTTTGAACTCCATCTTAAGCACAGTGCCATGACCCAACCCTTGCAGGTAGGACCGCGGCAAATTGGGTTCTATTTTCCCATTAGCGATCCAGGTCGAGTTAACCGCCGAAGCCCCGGCCCCGTTGTACACCAAACGATCATGGTCAACGTTGCTGGCTGTTTTGCCCAGCAACCTCAACCACACGGGGTAAGGTGCCGTGATAAATGGCCAGATGCCGACAGTGCCTCTGGCGTCTCCAGTAAAGGCGCTCAGGTCCAGTACCTGGGTCTCGGCATTGGCCTGGTTGATTTGCAAAACTGTCTTTACCAACTCGGCGAGCGGTATCGCCTTGACCGTTACCGTCAAGGTGTCTGATGGATACGCCGCGCCCAGGCGCGTCACCACGTACTTGAATGTAACAGTAGTGTCTTGGTCACGAAGATTGGCGTGTATTGCCGCTTTGGTGATATCGAACTCCACCTTCTGCAGCGCTTCATTACCGGGTTTGGCCGGAATGGTCGGCGAGCCAGCATTGCCTGCACCGATCATGGTGACCTGAATGGAGTCGGTACCCCGCATACCAAGGTAGGTCACCACCAGTTTGGTGCCGTTCTGTACCTTGAGCGGTTCCAGCGTAGCGGTCCCTGGGCCGGTCACCTGTGCTTCCAGCAAGGTCGGCGACGGCAGCTCGCCCACACCCTGGCTCACCAGAACCTCGGTAGT
>Ga0302169_10000595_pt1 | contig 11010 bp, 10 predicted proteins | sample I_Fen_N1_3_FD_193493 | JGI IMG/M metagenome (GOLD analysis project Ga0302169, IMG submission 193493) | Peat permafrost microbial communities from Stordalen Mire near Abisko, Sweden - I_Fen_N1_3 | ecosystem: Environmental > Terrestrial > Soil > Wetlands > Permafrost | place: Sweden: Abisko...
GCCTGGCGACACTCACCATCGGTAAATTCAGGAAAACATCGAGATGAGCGAATACTCCCTCTTCACCTCCGAGTCCGTGTCTGAAGGACATCCGGACAAAATCGCCGACCAGATTTCCGATGCGGTGCTGGACGCCATCATTGCTGAAGACAAGTTCGCCCGTGTGGCGTGCGAGACTCTGGTAAAGACTGGCGTTGCAATCATCGCCGGTGAAGTGACCACGTCGGCCTGGGTCGATCTGGAAGAAATCGTACGTAACGTCATTCTGGACATCGGCTACAACAGCTCCGATGTCGGCTTCGACGGCGCCACTTGCGGTGTGATGAACATCATCGGCAAGCAGTCCCCAGACATCAACCAGGGTGTTGACCGTGCCAAGCCTGAAGATCAGGGTGCCGGCGACCAGGGCCTGATGTTCGGCTACGCGAGCAACGAAACCGACGTTTTGATGCCAGCTCCGATCACCTTCTCGCACCAGTTGGTCCAGCGCCAGGCTGAAGCTCGTAAATCGGGTCTGCTGCCTTGGCTGCGTCCGGACGCCAAGTCGCAAGTGACTTGCCGTTACGAAGGCGGCAAGGTTGTCGGTATCGACGCCGTTGTACTGTCGACCCAGCACAACCCAGAAGTGTCGTACAACGACCTGCGCGAAGGCGTGATGGAGCTGATCGTCAAGCACGTACTGCCTGCCGAACTGCTGACCAAAGACACCCAGTTCCACATCAACCCGACTGGCCAGTTCATCATCGGTGGCCCGGTTGGCGACTGCGGCCTGACCGGTCGCAAGATCATCGTCGACAGCTACGGCGGCATGGCCCGTCACGGCGGCGGCGCGTTCTCCGGCAAAGATCCATCGAAGGTTGACCGTTCGGCTGCCTACGCCGGTCGTTACGTGGCCAAGAACATCGTCGCTGCCGGCCTGGCCGAGCGCTGCGAGATTCAGGTTTCCTACGCGATCGGTGTTGCCCAGCCTACGTCGATCTCGTTGAACACCTTCGGCACCGGCAAAATCAGCGACGACAAAATCGTCAAACTGGTTCGCGAAGTGTTCGACCTGCGTCCATACGCAATCACCACCATGCTCGACCTGCTGCACCCGATGTACCAGGAAACCGCTGCGTACGGCCACTTCGGTCGCACCCCGGCCACCAAGACCGTTGGCGAAGACACCTTCACCACGTTCACCTGGGAAAAAACCGACCGCGCCGACGACCTGCGTCTGGCTGCTGGCCTGTAAGACTTCCCCGGCGGTACCCAAAGCCCTGCACGGTTCGCCGTGCGGGGCTTTTTATTGTCTTTCGCTTTGCACCGCGTACCTGTGGGAGATTCTAGGTCACCCGGAAACACCAGGCAAAACACCCACCCTTCCCGCCCGAAAATTTTGACTAGCCTTCAAACACCCCACTTGAGCAAGGACGCTCACGATGCTTCTGCGCCTGTTTTCCGTTTTCCTCCTGGCCTTGTTCAGCCTGAACTCGAACGCAACAGACTGCCCCGACTGGCCACCCGCCCGCGCCCTGGACGAAATCAACTCGCTGCAAAAACAGATCGACCTCTGGGACGACCACTACCACAGGGGAGGACGCTCACTGGTCGCCGACGAAATATACGATCAGTCCCGCGCGCAACTGATCGAATGGCGCAAGTGCTTTGACTTGGGTCTCGCACCCGAACCCTTGCGCACTGCCGGCGGCAAGATCACCCACCCGATCGCCCACACCGGCCTCGACAAACTGCGCGATGGTCAGGCTGTGGAAAACTGGCTGCGCGATCGCAAGGATATCTGGATACAACCCAAAATCGATGGGGTGGCCGTGACGCTGACTTACCGCAACGGCTTGCTGCATCAGGCGATTAGCCGTGGCGACGGGATCAATGGCCAGGACTGGACGGCCTCGGCGCGACTGATCCCCGGCATCCCCCAAAAACTTGTGCAACCTGTAGACATGCTGGTGCAAGGCGAACTCTATTGGCAGTTGACCGACCACGTACAAGCCAGAGCAGGGAGCCAAAATGCCCGTTCCACCGTGGCCGGTCTAATGGGCCGCAAAACGCTCGCCTCTGAACACGCCGCCAACATCAGGCTATTTGTCTGGGACTGGCCACAAGGTCCCGCCGATTTGCCCGAACGTATCGCTGCCCTGGATGAGCTGGGCTTCCCGAGCGCTGCGCCTTACAGCCACCCCATACAAACATTGGCCGACGCCCGACACTGGCGCGATCACTGGTATCGCTCGCCGCTGCCGTTTGCCAGTGACGGTGTCGTCCTGCGCCAAAGCCAGCGCCCCCCGGCCGAACGCTGGCAGGCGAAATCACCCTATTGGGCCGTCGCCTGGAAATACCCTTTCGCGCAGGTACTGGCCGAGGTCCGAAAAGTCGATTTCAAGGTAGGACGTACCGGACGAATCACACCGGTGCTGAACCTGAAACCGGTGACGCTCGATGACCGGCAGGTCAAACGCGTAAGCGTCAGCTCCCTGCAACGCTGGGAGAAACTGGACATCCGCCCCGGCGATCAGGTGTCCATCAGCCTGGCCGGACTGACCATTCCCAGACTCGACAGCGTTGTGCATCGCAGCACCGAACGCCCCGAGCTGAAGATTCCGCTGGCAGCCGACTTCCATCCTTTGAGTTGCTGGCAGCCGACGCCGGGTTGCGAGAGCCAATTCCTCGCACGACTAACCTGGCTCAGCGGCAAGCAAGGGCTGGCCTTGCCTCATGTCGGCCCCGGCACCTGGGAGAAGCTTTTAGAAACAGGCCGTCTGAATAGCCTTTTGGATTGGTTGACCTTCGACGCTCAAGAGCTTGCTACCATTAACGGCTTCGGCGAACGCAGCAGTGCTCGTCTTTTAAACAGTTTCAACAGTGCTCGACAGCGCCCCTTCAGTCTTTGGCTGAAAGCCTTGGGTTTACCACCGACGGGGCAGGCGCAGCTTACCGATTCATGGCAGGCACTGGCGAACCGAAACACCGAACAATGGCAGGCTGAAGCCGGTATCGGCCCCGGGCGCGCGGCGCAATTGAGCGCGTTTTTTCGCGACCCGCAGGTCCTGGCCTTGAGTGAAACATTGCGTGTTGCCGGGATTGACGGTTTCTAGAGACGCGCAATCCACGGCAGCCGGGAACCCCCAAGGGCCGATGCGCTCCAACGCCCATTGCCACACCGACCCGCTTGCCTTTGCACATGGAGCTTTTATGAAATTTCTTTCACCGCTCGCCCTGTTGACCCTTTGCAGTGTGCTGGCCGCTCCACTGATGGCGGCTGAAGAAGCGCCGGAACTGACCGGCTGCGCCGCCAAGAAACAGGGCATCATCAACCAGATCGAACTGGCCAAGTCACACGGCAACGCCGATCAGCAAGCAGGCCTGGAAACCGCCTTGAGCGAAGTCACGGCGCATTGCACCGACGCCTCGCTGAAGAAAGAACGGGAAAACAAAGTCCTCGACGCCAAGCATGACGTCAGCAAGCGCCAGGCCGATCTCGACAAAGCCATGAAGAGCGGCGATCCCGACAAAATCAACAAGCGCAAAGACAAACTCGCCGAGTCCCGCAAGGAATTGCAGGACGCTCTCGACGAACTGGATAAATAGCTTGGTAGTGAGTGGCTATTGTGGCGAGGGGGCTCGCCCCCCTCGCCACAGGTAAATCACACCCGAGAATCAATGATCCCGAAACTGTTTATGGCACGCACTGCAGGCATCTTCGACTTTCTGCACCGCCGGCCCCAGGTTGCTGGCCTTGTACGGCTGAACCTGACTGGCGATCACCAGTTCACCGGTGGCCGCTTCAAGGTTGCGGGACATTTCCTGAAAACGTGCCTGCTGTTGCCAGACATTGTCCTTGGCACTGGTGTGATCTTCTTCGCGCACCTGTGGAAAATGTTTCCACGGTTCATGGGACAGCGCATCGAGTTTCACGGCGCCGTCGGCGAATTTCTGACCGTCAAACGGAATGCGGCCACGCAGCATGCCACCCAGGTCTTCGCCGGTCTTGAGCATCTGCTTGAAGATCGCCTTGCGTTGACCCAGCGGCGAATTCGGATCGACACCGCCGCAAGCGGACAACGTCAGGCAGGCCAGCAATACAACAGAAAGTCTTTTAAGAGTCATGGTGGCTTCAGGTCACGGGAAACGGCGGCCAGTATCCTCGCGTCATCGACAAAGACCAATAGCCCTATTATCAATACGGGTTGTTTGAGCGCATGGAGCACTCAGGCGACCGGCAAAGGAATTACTCCATGAACAGCCGTTTCAAGGCATGGCGTCACCACCTCGCGTGGACTCTTCCAATGGTCGCCGTCCTCGCCGGCTGCACCGGCGGCGATAACAACAAGCCAAAAACCCACGCACTCGCTACCTATTCCAGTGCCACCTGGGAAGCGCTGCCGGCGGTGTCCGACACCGATCTGGTCGCCGGCTTCGGTTCGTGGCGCAGTGCATGCAACCGACTCAAGGCCGACCCGGTCTGGGGTTCGACCTGCACCGCTTCCGCCAACGTGCCACAAACTGCCACCGCTATTCGCGACTTCCTGAAACTGAATCTTGATGTGTATGGCCTGCGCGCCGCCAATGACAACCCCAACGGGTTGATCACCGGTTACTACGAACCGGTCTACCCCGGCAGCCTTACGCAAACCGCAGTGGCGAACATCCCGGTCTACGGTGTGCCCGAAGACATGATCATCGTCTCGCTGGACAGTCTCTATCCGGAGCTCAAGGGCAAGCGCCTGCGCGGTCGACTGGAAGGGCGAGTGCTTAAGCCTTATGACGATGCCGCCACCATTGAGACCAAAGGGGTCAAGGCGCCAGTGGTGGCCTGGCTGACCGATCCGATGAACCTGCAATTCCTGCAAATCCAGGGCTCCGGGCGTATTCAGCTCGATGACGGTCGCCAGCTGCGCATCGCTTACGCCGATCAGAACGGCCATCCGTATCGTCCCATCGGCCGCTGGCTGGTGGAGCAAGGCGAGCTGAAGAAAGAAGACGTGACCATGGGCGCGATCAGCACCTGGGCCAAGGCCAACCCGACGCGTATTCCCGAACTGCTCGGCAGCAACCCCAGCTACGTGTTTTTCACCCGTAACCCGGACAGCAACGAAGGGCCTCGCGGCTCGTTGAACGTGCCGCTCACGGCCGGCTATAGCGCGGCTGTGGACCGCAAGGTCATTCCGCTGGGCAGTCTGTTGTGGTTATCGACCACCAAACCGGACGGCACTGCATTGGTTCGCCCGGTGGCGGCTCAAGACACCGGCGGCGCGATTGCCGGCGAAGTTCGGGCGGATCTGTTCTGGGGCACCGGCGAGGCTGCCGGGCAATTGGCCGGGGACATGAAGCAGCAAGGACAGATCTGGATGTTGTGGCCTAAAGGTGCGGCATTGCCGCAGGTGCCTCAAGTGGCTGATGCGGCCAAGACCAATCCTTGAGTTCTGTAGCGACTGACAGATAGCTTTCGCGAGCAAGCCCGCTCCCACATTCGACCTCAGTGAACACAGCATTTGTGTACAACCGAGATCCAGTGTGGGAGCGGGCTTGCTCGCGAAGGGGCCGGTAAAACCAACGAAGCTCTGTCAGACCGACACCACAAAGAAACTCACAATCAACCCCATCCCCACAAACCACACCAACGACCGCAAAACCGCCCAGTCCGCCAGGTAGCAAATGATGTACAGCAACCGGCTGGTGATGAACAACACCGACAGCACATTGATCGTCACCAACTCGGCATTGCCCGCCAGGTGCGCCACGATCACCGCTGCTGCGAACGCCGGGGTGACTTCGAAACTGTTCAGTTGCGCCGCGTGCGCACGCCTGCCCAAACCATTGAGTGACTCGAGAAAGTCCCGGGGATCATGGTTGTCTTTCAGGTTATACCGACCACTGGCCTTGGCGATGCCAGTGCAGACATAAGGCAGGAAAATCGCGATCAAAATGCACCACAGCGCAACCGTCATAAAGCAGTCCTTTCTTCAGTTTGGAAATTCGGGTTTCAGTTAAAACTTCATCACCAGGATGCCGATCAGCACCAGCCCACAGGCTAAGAGCCGTGGCCGACCGAAAGGTTCTTTCAGGTAGCGCATGCCGAATAGCACCACCAGGATCACGCTGATCTCACGCAACGCCGCCGCTTCGGCAATCGAGCCCAGCTGCATCGCCCACAGCACCAGAGCGTAGCTGAACAGCACGCAAAACCCGACCGCCAGCCCCAGCCGCCATTGTTCCCGCCAGAACAGCTTGAACGCCGGCCGCTTGCGCACCAGCGCCAGCAACGGAAATGGCCAGGCACTCAGCAACGTGACCCAGACCAGATAATCCAGCGGGTGCGACCAGCGCCGCAGCGCCTGACCATCGATGAACGTGTAGCAGCCAATGCACAGACCGATCAGCGCCACCACCGGCAGCATCGACCACGGCAAACGCGCACCGCCACCGCCCTGCCACAGCAGGCACAGCATGCCGAACGGGATCAGCAGGATGCCGAAGATCTGCTGATTCGTCAGCACTTCCCCGGCGAAGATCAGTGTGAGGGCGAGCACCACCAACGGCGACAGCCCGCGCATCAACGGATAGACAAGCCCCAAGTCACCGACCCGATAGGCCTGAATCAGCAGATAGCGATACAGCAATTCGAACGCCGCCGAGGCCAGGATCCACGGCCAGATTTCAATGGGCGGCACGTTCACAAACGGCAACATCACGGCGACAAACAACATCGCCACGCTGTCCATGCAGGCCACCACCAACAAGCGTTCCGCGCTGAATTTGATCAGGGTGTTCCACGTCGCGTGCAACAGCGCCGCCACTAACACCAGTGCTGTTGCAAGCACAGCCCACTCCTTAATTTGTTTTTGTTTCCGGCGGGAAGCGTCCGGATATTTGATTCGCCATATGTCAGCAGCTGTTTATACTGCAAGCGACCACGCCGCACTCAGTTGCGCACAGACTAATTCCAATAATTTATGTCCATGCCCGCTCTCGCCGAGAACGGCCGTCGGCATGCGTATGCCTGATCACAGCGTCAAGACTACCGACAGAGACCTTGCGCATGCCACTCGCCTTGCTTGCCCTCGCTGTTGCCGCGTTCGGCATCGGCACCACTGAATTCGTCATCATGGGCCTGCTGCCCGACGTCGCACGCGACCTCGCCGTCAGCATTCCGCACGCCGGCCTGCTGATCACCGGCTACGCCCTGGGCGTAGTGTTCGGCGCGCCGATCCTTGCGATCGGCACCGCCAATATGCCGCGCAAGGCGACTTTGCTGGGGATGACGCTGATGTTCATTCTCGGCAACGTCTTGTGTGCCCTGGCGCCGAACTACGCCACCCTGATGGCGGCTCGCGTGGTCACGGCGTTGTGCCACGGTGCGTTCTTCGGCATCGGCTCGGTGGTCGCGGCCGGCCTGGTCGCGCCGAACAAACGGGCGCAAGCCATTGCGATGATGTTCACCGGCCTGACACTGGCCAATGTGCTGGGCGTGCCATTGGGCACAGCACTCGGGCAGTACGCCGGCTGGCGCTCGACCTTCTGGGCGGTCTCGGTGATTGGTGTGATTGCCGCCATCGCGCAATGGCTCTGGCTGCCGAAGCACATCGCCATGGACAAGGCCAACCTCGCCAGCGAGTTCAAGGTGCTGGGCAAGGTCAATGTGTTGCTGGCGCTGGGCATGAGCGTGCTGGCGTCGACCAGTCTGTTCAGCGTGTTCACTTACATCGCCCCTATCCTGCAAGACATCACCGGCGTCAGCCCGCATGGCGTGACCATCATGCTGCTGTTGTTTGGTGTAGGTCTGACCGCAGGCAGCATGCTCGGCGGCCGACTGGCGGACAGTCGTTTACTGCCTTCGCTGGTAGGCATGGCGCTGGCCGTGCTGGTGGTGCTGGCGGCATTCACGCAGACCAGCCATTCGGTAATTCCGGCGGCGATCACGCTGGTGTTGTGGGGGATCTTCGCGTTCGCCCTGTGCCCGATCCTGCAACTGCTGATCATCGATCAAGCACACGAAGCGCCGAACCTCGGCTCAACGCTGAATCAGAGCGCGTTCAACCTTGGCAACGCGGCCGGCGCGTGGATTGGTGGGCTGGTGGTTGCCAGTGGCGCCGACCTGGCGGACTTGCCGTGGACCGGCGCGCTGGTCAGCGGTTTGACGGTGCTGACGGCGTTGTTCTTTATTTACCTGCAGCGTCGGAGTGCGGCTGCGGTGAATGTGTCCGGCTGATTGGCTGCATCGTTTCGCACACCGCTATCGCGAGCAGGCTCACTCCTACAGAGAACGCGCCACACCCTGTGAGCCTGCTCGCGATGAAGCTGACTCGATTCACTCTTCTCCGCGCTCGCGTGAATCCGGCGCCTGATCCGCACTCTTCTTCGGCGGTCCGCTCTCGCTGCGAATCTGCGCATGGCTGATCAGCGCAAAGATGCAGCTGCCACCGATGATATTCCCCGCCAGCGTCGGCCCGGCGAACACCAGCCAGAAATCCTTCCACGGCAATTCGCCAGCAAATACCAGGTACGACACCTCGGCCGAACCGACCACGATGTGGGTGAAATCACCCAGCGCCATGAGGTAGGTGATGAGGATGATGATCCACATCTTCGCGCTCTCCATGGACGGAATCATCCAGACCATGGTGGCGATCATCCAGCCCGAGACGATGCCCTTGGCGAACATCTGGCTGGCGTGGTTTTCCATGACTTTGCGCCCGATTTCGAGGAAGGCCAGGTCGGTTTTGCTGTCGAAAATCGGCAGGTTCAACATCACATAAGCCACCAGCAATGTGCCGCACAGGTTGCCCACCAGCACCACCGTCCACAGCCGCAGTAATCGGCCGAAGTTGTTCAGTGTGGGTTTGGTCATGACCGGCAACACGGCGGTCAGGGTGTTCTCGGTGAACAGTTGCTGACGGGCGAGGATCACCGCGAGAAAACCGGCGCAGTAGCCAAAACTGGCGATCACCTTGAAATGCTCGCCGTCCGGCAGCCGTGAGTTTAGCAACCCCATGGCCATCAGCGACAAGCCCATGGTCAGGCCGGCGGCCAGCGCCGACCACCACAACGCAGCAATACTGCGCTCGAGCTCCTGGTCGCCCTGGGTGCGGATGATTTCGTGCAGTACCGCCGCACGTGGCGGCTGGTTTTTGTCGACTTCGTGCCGTTCTTCAGCCGAGAGGTTCGGGGTCTTGCCGTCTTTTGGGGTGTCCATAGCGTTCCTGAACCGGTGGCGTGTCATGTAGGTACGACACGCGCGGTTCGGCGCTGTTCAGTGTTCGAATAAACGAAACCATTCCCGTAGGAGCAGAGCTTGCTCGCGATGGCGTCATTCGCATTGCTGCCGAAACCGCGGTGAATCCATCGCGAGCGAGCTCGGCTCCTACAGGGCTCGCATTACTCGCTCGCCACATCATCCTGAAACTGATCTTTGACGTACTTGATCTCGGTACGCCCGTGCGGTGCCGGCAAGCCGTCTTCGCCGAGGTTGACGAACACCATCTTCTCTACCGTCAGGATGCTCTTGCGGGTGATCTTGTTGCGCACTTCGCAGGTCAGGCTGATCGACGTGCGGCCGAACTCGGTCGCGGTGATGCCCAGTTCGATGATGTCGCCCTGGCGCGAGGCGCTGACGAAGTTGATTTCGGAAATGTACTTGGTGACGACGCGCTGGTTACCCAGTTGGACGATGGCGTAGATCGCCGCTTCTTCATCGATCCAGCGCAACAGGCTGCCGCCGAACAGCGTGCCGTTGGGGTTGAGGTCTTCAGGTTTAACCCATTTGCGGGTGTGGAAATTCATATTCACTCCTGAGCGTCTTGCGAAATGATGGGGGGCATCATGGCAGAGCCCGGCCTAGAGCTCTATTACGCATAGACTATGGTCTCGATTACCGTTCAGACATTGACCCACATAAACGCTTTGGAAGTATCGCTCACACGGCTATAATCGCCACCGTTTCAAAACGGTAACGTTCCATTGCTACCGTTTTCCCGCCACCTGTCCGAGGGGCGCTGCAGCAGGTTCGACCTGTCAGGCTCGGATGGGGCGTTGCTTGACCGTTATCGGTCAGACCTAAACGCACAACGGCGCCCATTCGCATACATTACGAATGGAGGCTCATCATGAGCGCTGTTATCACGCCTGCAGATTTTAACGATTACAAAGTTGCCGACATGTCCCTGGCTGCCTGGGGCCGTCGCGAAACCATCATCGCCGAATCCGAAATGCCTGCCCTGATGGGTCTGCGCCGTAAATACGTCGGTGAGCAGCCGCTCAAAGGCGCGAAAATCCTCGGCTGCATCCACATGACCATTCAGACTGCCGTGCTGATCGAAACCCTGGTTGCCCTGGGTGCCGAAGTACGTTGGTCGTCCTGCAACATTTTCTCGACTCAAGACCAGGCCGCTGCCGCTATCGCGGTTTTCGCCTGGAAAGGCGAAACTGAAGAAGAGTACGAGTGGTGCCTGGAGCAAACCATCCTCAAAGATGGCGCGCCTTGGGATGCCAACATGATCCTCGACGACGGCGGCGACCTGACTCAGTTGCTGCACGACAAGTACCCACAAGTTCTGGACCGCGTCCACGGCGTGACCGAAGAAACCACCACTGGCGTTCACCGCCTGCTGGACATGCTGGCCAAGGGCGAGCTGAAAATCCCGGCCATCAACGTCAACGACTCGGTAACCAAGTCCAAGAACGACAACAAGTACGGCTGCCGTCACAGCCTGAACGACGCGATCAAGCGCGGTACCGACCACCTGCTGTCCGGCAAGCAAGCGCTGGTCATCGGTTACGGTGACGTGGGCAAGGGCTCCGCCCAGTCCCTGCGCCAGGAAGGCATGATCGTTAAAGTTTCCGAAGTTGACCCGATCTGCGCCATGCAAGCCTGCATGGACGGCTACGAGTTGGTTTCGCCGTTCATCGACGGCATCAACGACGGCACCGAAGCAAGCATCGACGAAGCGCTGCTGGGCAAGATCGACCTGATCGTGACCACCACCGGCAACGTCAATGTTTGCGACGCAAACA
>Ga0302169_10000596_pt1 | contig 11009 bp, 7 predicted proteins | sample I_Fen_N1_3_FD_193493 | JGI IMG/M metagenome (GOLD analysis project Ga0302169, IMG submission 193493) | Peat permafrost microbial communities from Stordalen Mire near Abisko, Sweden - I_Fen_N1_3 | ecosystem: Environmental > Terrestrial > Soil > Wetlands > Permafrost | place: Sweden: Abisko...
CCACCGCCAACGCGGTCACCGAAGCAAACGGCAGGTGGTCATTGCGCGCCAGCGCATCGGCGATGGCCGGGTTGTGGCTGCCGTCGACGATCACCTGATGGAAACGCATGTTGAGGTCATGGTAGACCTCCAGATCGTCTTCCGTGACATAGCCCTTGTCGAACAACTCGTCACCTTGCAGCAGGCATAGTTCCAGGATCGCGCGCCCCTCCGCCGAAAGCCCGCGCTCGGCGGTCTGACGCGCCGCCAGGCCTTCGAGCACTCCGCGCACCTCGACGGCACCGGCGATGTCATCGGCACTGACCGAGCGCACCTGAAACCCTCGACCGCCAAAACGCACCAGCAACCCTTCCTGTTCGAGGGTTCGAAACGCCATACGCACCGGCATCCGGGACACCCCGAACAGCTCTGCCGTGGGGATTTCCATCAGTCGTTCGCCAGCAACCAGCTCGCCCGAGGCGATCATCTTGCGCAGCGCTACCAGCACCAACTGACCGGGCTTACTCATCCAGGCAACTTCCAGAAAACGTGGGCGGCCATAGTAACGCAAGCCTTGCACAAGCTGGAGATCAACTCGCACAGCGGGCACTACCGGCATTGGCACATACCCAAACTCACTCCAGAAACGCTAGCGGCGCCCTGGCTGCACGAATGGCAGCGATCCGGTAATCGGCCTCCGGCAGCAAATACGCAAAAAAGAAGCTCGCGGTTTCCAGTTTGCTGGCGCGCAGTGGATCACTGTCGACCAGTAACCGAGAGACACGCGCCGCCCGGGCCCAGGCAAAAGCCAACAGGGCCACACCACACAGGCGCAGAAAATCTCCGGCGGCGCGATAGGGGTACTCACCCTCCTCGGCTGCCCGGTCACGAACTTCTGCTTGCACGCCCTCGAGCTTGTCGCAGAGCAGCGCCAGCTCAGCGCAAAAGCTGGCGCAACCAGCTGTCTCGCCGGCTTCCCGGACTTCTTCGCGCATCACCGCCAGCAACTGGCCGAAGGCGCGGCCTTCATCGCCCAATACTTTGCGCAATAGCAGGTCATTGGCCTGAATCTCGTTACTGCCCTCGTAAATCATTGCGATCCGGCTGTCGCGCAGGGTCTGCTCAATGGCGAACTCGGCGACGTAGCCATAACCGCCGAACACCTGCAAGGCATTGCTGGCCAGACGAAAACCCTGCTCGGTGAAGAAAGCCTTGATCACCGGCGTCAACAGCTCCGCCAGTTGCAAGGCTCGCTGTCGAGTCGCCAGGTCTGGGTCATGCTCGGCCTGATCGAGCAAGTGCGCCGCCCAATAACCGACGGCGCGCATGCCCTCGGCGTAGGCCCGTAATTCAAGCAAAGCGCGACGCATCGCCGGGTGATAGTGGATGGGGTCGGCCGCCTCGGCGCCAATGCCGGCCGGTCGATTGGGTGCACGCATTTGCTTGCGCTCCAACGCGTAGGCGTGGGCATTCTGCCAAGCGGCTTCGGCGTGTCCCAGGCCCTGCAGGCCGACATGCAGTCGCGCCGAATTCATCATCACGAACATCGCCGCCAAACCACGATTGGCTTCGCCAATCAGCCAGCCTTGAGCACCGTCGAACGTCAGCGAGCAGGTGGCGCTGCCCTTGATGCCCATCTTGTGTTCGATACCGTCGCAGCGCACGGAATTGCCTTGAGCGTCATCCAGGCGTTTGGGCACCAGAAACAGCGAAATGCCCCGACTGCCTGCCGGCGCCCCGGGCAATCGAGCCAGCACCAGATGCAGGATGTCTTCGGTCAGGTCGTGTTCGCCTCCGGAAATGAAGATCTTGTTGCCACTCAGGCGATAGCTGCCGTCACTCAGCGGCTCGGCGCGGCAGCGCAGCAGGCCGATGTCGCTGCCAGCCTGAGGCTCGGTCAGGCACATCGTAGGCAATGCTTCACCACTGACGATCTGCGGCAGATAACGGTCTTTGATCCACTGCGGTGCATGGGCCTTGAGGCACAGATAGGCGCCATGGGCGATGCCGGTGTACATGGCCCAGCCGTGGTTGCTGGCATAAAGCATTTCCTGCAGTGCAGCATCGAGCAGTTGCGGCAACCCCTGACCGCCGAACGCTTCATCACAGGCCAGCGCCGGCCAACCGCCTTCGGCGAATGCCCGGTAAGCCTCGACAAAACCGTCCGGGGTACTGACTCGGCCCTCTTCGAAACGGCAACCCTGGCGATCACCGTTGCTGTTGAGCGGCGCCAGAATACCTGTACTGAAACGTCCGGCTTCTTCCAGAACCTGAATCGCCAGTGGTAAGTCCAGGGCTTCGAAGGCGGACATTTGACCCCATGCACGGGGTGCCTGCAGCCAGTGTTCGAAAATGAATTGCATGTCGCGCAGCGGCGCCTGGTAGTGCCACATGGAAAGCCTCATAGCGTCGAAAGTTGCAAGGGTCTGTGGCCGGTCAATATTCGCCCGGCGCTGTTCAAAGCGGTGATAGGGCTCAGACGCGGTACTGCGGGTTCTCGATCAGCACGGCCATGCCCTGTCCGCCACCGACACAGGCAGCGGCGATTCCGTAGCGCAGATTCTGCTCGCGCAACTGCCGGGCCAGGGTCATCACCAGACGCAGGCCGGTGGCGGCCAATGGATGGCCGAGGGCAATTGAGCCGCCACGTCGGTTGAGCTTGTTGGTGTCCAGCTCCAGCGCCTGGGCCACTGCCAGCACCTGCGCGCCCTGCGCCTCGTTGATTTCAAACAGGGCGATATCGTCCAGGACCAACCCGCTGCGCTGCAGCAGCAGCTGGATCGCCGGAGCCGGGCCGATCCCCATGAACTCCGGCGCCACGCCGACCACCGCCGTCGCCAGCAGGTTTGCCAGTGCCGGTCGCGTACCCGCCGATGCGCGACCGACCAGCACCGCCGCCGCACCGTCCACCACCGCACAGCTATTACCAGCGGTTTGCACGCCCCCCGCATGAATCGCCCGCAACGTCGCCAATGCGAGTAAATCAGTGGGCCGAATGTGGCTGTCGAGGGTGACTGCGTCTACCCGACGCGGCAGCGTAATGCCCCGAGGCTGATAGCCGTCCAGCTCGAATGACTCGTTGCGCACTGCGACGATTTCATCGGCGAACCAGTCAGAAGCCTGCGCGTGCAACGCTTGCTCGTGGCTATTGAGGGCATAGGTATCCACCGTTTCGCGACTCAGGCCATGACGCCGGGCAAGGTTTTCCGCCGTGGCGATCATGTCCAGTCCCGGTGCCGGGTCGTACAGCGCCTCCCAGAGGAAATCCTTGAAATCCACCGACGCACCGAGACGAAATCCGTCCCGATGGGTGTAGGCAGCAATCGGGTTGCGCGACATGGATTCGGCGCCCACGCACAGCGCCAGTTCCACGCCGTCGCGAAGTTGCTCACCGGCCTGGCGCAGCAGCTCGAAACCGGTGGCGCAGATGCGCTGCACCGCAAGCGCCGGCACCTGTTGCGGCACACCGCTGTAAAGACCGATGTGGCGTGGCAGCAAGTAGGCGTCGAAGCTGGCCTGGGCCATGGAGCCCGCCAGCACACTGTCGACCGCTCGCGGATCGACCCCGGCACGGGCCAGCACTTCACGACCGACCTTGATGCCCAGATCGATGGGCGACACCTGAGCCAGCGCACCGCCAACGTCAATCCAGGGCGTGCGCACGGCCTCGAGAATCGCCACATCGGTGAAGGCCGAATACTGCCCTGCGTAGTTCACGACCGTGGACCGGCGCGCAGGATCGAGAGGTCTTCGCCGCGATACAGCGCTTCGACCTTGGCTGCACGCCACTGCAAGACCGCCCGCTGGTTGATCGAGCCTTTGTCAGTGATTTCACCGCGATCGATAGACGCGGCCTCGTCGAGCACCGCGATCCACTCCAGGCGACTGGCGTTGCCGCTGGCTTCGCGATTGAGGCGTTGCAGCCAGTCGGCGAACCACGCCCGAACCGGCGCGCTGGCCAGAACTTCGGCATCGCTGGCAGCCTTGGTCAACCCCGAGAGCCGACGGCACTCGTACAGGCGGGGAAAAACCAGTGCGCCCAGGCACTCGCGATCCGGCGCCGTGACAACGAGGTCCTGCACATAGGGCGAGCCCTCCAGTACCGCACGATTGCGCAGCGGGCCGACACTGACGAACACCCCGGAGGACAACTTGAAGTCTTCGGCGAGACGACCATCGAACATCAGGCCGAGTTGCGGGTCGCTCGGGTCGGCCAACTTGATGGCATCACCGGAACAGTAGAAGCCCTCATCGTCGAAGACTTCGGCAGTCTGCTGCGGTGCGCGCCAGTAGCCGGGCATGATGTGCGGGCCACGGAAACGTCCTTCCAGCTTGCCATCCACCGGCACCAGCAGGACCTCGCAACCCGGCGCCGGCAGGCCGATGTAACCGGCCATGGACAGCGGCCCGGTGGTGAAGGTGCAAGAGGGAGACGCTTCGGTCATGCCGAGCCCGGCCATCATGCGGATGCGTTCGCCACAGTGTTGCTCTGCGACCCGGTCGAGCCGATCCCAGACACTCTGCGAGAGACCGGCTGCGGCGAAGAAGAACAGCTTCATATGGGCAAAAAAACGTTCACGCAACTCGCCATCGTTTTCCAGCGCCGAGACCAGTTCCTCCCAGCCCTTGGGAACCGTCAGGTAGGCGGTCGGCGAAACTTCCGTCAGATTGCGCAGGGTTTCAGCGAAGCCCTGAGCCGTGGGCTTGCCGTCATCCAGGTAAAAGGTGCCACCGTTGTAAAGCACGATACCAACGTTGTGACTGCCGCCGAACGTATGGTTCCACGGTAGCCAGTCCACCAGTACCGGCGGCTCCTCGCCAAACACTGGAAAGGTCTGCAACAGCATTTGCTGGTTGGCGCAGAGCATGCGTTGGGTGGTGATGACCGCCTTGGGCAATTTGGTCGAACCCGAGGTAAACAGGAATTTGGCGATGCTGTCCGGGCCCGTGGCGTTGAAAGCGACATCGGCCTCTGCACCGCCAGGGCGTTCGAGCAGGCTGGCGAAAGTCACCTGGCGACGCCCTGGCACTTGTCCGAGCACAGCAACCAATGGAGTCTCGGCTGGCAACACCACATCGATCGCCCGCTGGTAGGCGGCCGCGTCGCTGACAAATATCAACCCCGGCTGCAGCAGATCGCAGACATGCCGCAGCTTGGCGAAATCCTGAGACAGTAACGAATAGGCCGGAGAAACCGGGCAGTAAGGAATCCCCGCATACATCGCGCCCAAGGCGATCTGCAAATGCTCGATGTCGTTGCCCGAGAGGATCGCCAGCGGTCGCTCGGCCGAAAGCCCGTAGCCGAGCAGGCTCTGCGCGATGGCACGAACGCTGTCGAGCATCTGGGCATAACTAACCCGGCGCCAATCGCCGCCTTGTTCGCGGGCGGCGATAAAGGTCTGCTGCGGGCGCACCTGTGCCCAATGCACCAATCGGTCGAGCAGGCGCATGGGCAGTGGCGCCAGCGGTTCCAGCGAGCGCATGTGCAAGTTGCCGTGACGCTCACTGACCTCCACTGCAGAATGGCCAATGGACACGTGGCGGTAACGCGTTTGAGCAACGCCGGATAGGGGCTGCGGTCTGAATTCGGAACTCACGTCGTTATCCTCCATCAAGGCATGCCAGCACCGACCAGCCCTCAAGCGGTTCGGTGCAAGCATGGCAGCGTCTGGCTGCATCCTTGTTATTGTTATGCCTTGTTTACATTCGCAAGCGGCTGCTCGCACGAGACAGCAGCCCGAGAAACGCAACGAACGATCAGATGGGGTAGTGCCGCGGCCCGTTCTGCAAAGTGACCCAGCGCAATTGAGTGAAATGTTCGATCGCCGCTTTGCCGCCGAAACTGCCGTAGCCGCTGGACTTGACCCCACCGAAGGGCATCTGCGCCTCATCGTGCACGGTCGGCCCGTTGATATGGCAGATGCCTGACTCGACCCTCTGGGCCAGGGCCAGGGCGCGCCCGGTATCACGACTGAAGATCGCTGCCGACAGACCGAATTCGGAATCGTTGGCCAGGCGCAGTAACTCCTCGTCGCCCTCGCCACGCAGCAGCACCGCCACCGGACCGAAGGACTCCTCGCGGTACAGGCGCATCTCGGGGGTCACCCCATCAAGCAAGGTCGGCTGCATGATGCTGCGCTCGATCTGACCACCGGCAACCAGGCGTGCGCCCTTGTCGAGGGCATCGTCGATCAACCCCCGGATGCGCTCGCCAGCTGCGGCATCGACCAGGGAACCCAGTACCGAGTCGACAGCGTTCGGGTCGCCGGCGCGCAAGGTGGCGATCTTGCTCGCCAGCTTGCTGACAAACACATCCGCGACCCTGGCATCGACGATCAGGCGCTCAGTGGACATGCAAATCTGTCCCTGGTTGAAGTAGGCGCCGAAGGCTGCAGCCTCGACCGCCGCGTCAAGGTCCGCGTCGTCCAGCACCAGGAACGGCGCCTTGCCACCCAGCTCCAGCAGTGCCGGCTTGAGGTGTCGCGCCGACAGTTCGCCGACGATACGCCCGACATGGGTTGAGCCGGTAAAGTTGACTCGACGCACCGCCGGATTGGCGATCAGCCGCTCGACGATGGCCGCGGCATCTGCCGGGGCATTGCTGATGACATTGACCACCCCATCGCCCAGACCGGCATCCTGCAACACCTGGCCGATCAACCGATGCACCGCCGGGCTCAGTTCGGAGGCCTTGAGCACCACCGTATTGCCGCAGGCCAGGGGCATGGCAATCGCACGGGTGGCGAGAATAACCGGCGCGTTCCACGGTGCGATTCCCAATACCACGCCACAGGGTTGACGCAGGGCCATGGCGAAATTGCCTGGGACGTCGGAGGGAATCACTTCGCCGTTGATTTGCGTGGTCATCGATGCCGCCTCGCGCAGCATGCCGGCCGCCAGGTGCACGTTGAAGCCATACCAGTTCGCCATGGCGCCGGTTTCACCGGCGGCGGCGATAAATTCCGCGCTGCGCGCCTGCAATTGTTCGGCAGCGGCGAGCAAGCGCGTGCGGCGTTCATTGGGCGCCAGTGCGGCCCAGGCAGGAAACGCAGCCTTGGCCGCGGCGACCGCCGCATCGGCATCTTCCAAGGTAGCGGCGGCCACTCGCGACACGACCTCGCCCGTCACCGGGTTGCGGCGCTCGAAAGTTCGCCCGTCACGGGCTGGGCACGACTTGCCGCCGATCAGCAGGGGCACGTCCAACATGGTGATTCCTCTTTATTGTCTTTATCGGGAATTCGTTCAAGCGGTGTGACAGTAGGGCCAGGACGCGGCAGCGAACAGCAGGATGCGCCCGCTGTGCGCTGCGTGTTTCAGCGTTTATACGTCTGTAGGCCGGGCTTGATGCTTTTGTCATCGAGGAATTGCTTCATGCCCTGCTCGCGACCGCCTTCGGTGTCGAGCAGTCGCGACTGGTCGAGCTTGGCGTACAGGTAGTCCTCGTTCTGCTCCCAGGTCAGCTCGCGGCAGCGTTTGAAACCATGTTTGGCCGCACGCAACACCACCGGGTTTTTCTCCAACAGATTGCGCGCCAGGTCGACGGTCACGTCACGCAGTTGCGCCAGCGGCACACTCTCGTTGACCAGGCCCATCTCGGCAGCTTTCTGACCGCCAAAGGTCTTGCCGGTCATGATGTAGTAAAGCGACTGGCGATGGCCCACGGTGTCGGCCATGGCCTTGCTCACCAGATTGCCCGGCGGAATGCCCCAGTTGATCTCTGACAGGCCGAAGGTTGCCTCGTCGGCGCAGATCGCCAGGTCGCAGGCGACCAATGGGCTGAAACCACCGCCAAAACACCAGCCGTTGACCATGGCGATGGTCGGCTTGGCGTACATGCGCAGTAGTTTCCATTGCCACTGAGAGGCTTCGCGGCGGATTTTTTCCTGAAGGATTTCCGGGCCGGCGTCCACTTCACGGAAGTATTCCTTGAGGTCCATGCCGGCCGTCCAGGCTTCGCCCGCACCGGTCAGCACCAGTACGCCCGCGTCCGGGTCCTGCTCGAGGGTTTCCAGAACGTCGATCATCTCGCGGTTCAGGGTCGGGCTCATGGCGTTGCGTTTTTCCGGGCGGTTGAGGATGACCCACGCGATGCCTTCCTCGATTTCCACTTTGACGGTTGTCCAGCGACCTTCGTAATTGCTCATGGTGATGCTCTCTTGTTCTTGGCTTGACGATGGGTAAAAACTAAACCGGCAAACTAGTTATGTCAATTAACTATTAATTGAATTAACCAAATATTTTTCACCTTAGAACCCTGCAGAAGGTCAATGCCTTAGCTTCCTGCCGTAGCTATTCCTGGCCAACCTCGTCAAACTAGATATCTTTCTTAACCTGAAACCCGAGGGATTTTCCCGCAATGGCCAAGTCGTCCAAAAATGTCGCTGCCCCCGAAGCCCTCGCCGACGACGTCGAAATTCAGGCGCCCATGGACTCCGCATTGGACGAGCTAATCGGTTACGCCATGCGCCGAGCCCAGCTGAAACTGTTCCAGAATTTGATCAGCCGACTGTCTGCCCACGACTTGCGGCCCGCGCAGTTCTCTGCCCTGGCGATCATCGAGCAGAACCCCGGACTGATGCAGTCCGACCTCGCCAAGGCCCTGGCCATAGAGCCACCCCAAGTGGTGCCGTTGCTGAACAAGCTGGAAGAGCGGGCACTGGCGGTACGGGTACGCTGCAAACCGGACAAACGCTCTTATGGAATATTCCTCAGCAAAACCGGCGAGACGCTGCTCAAGGAGTTGAAACTGATCGCCGCCGAGAGCGACATGGATGCCACGTCCGCTCTCGACAGCCAGGAACGCGAAGTACTGCTCAGGTTGCTGAAAAAAGTCTATCAAGCCTGAAACGCGAGCGCCGGCACGCTCCTGGGGAACGGCCGGCGTCATTACAGGTGAAACGGCTTACCAGATCGGCAAGGTGTAGAGCACCAGAAAGCGGGTCTGGTTTTCATCGCGAAACGCTGCGCCAGCGGGGAAGTCATTGCGATAGATCGACTTGCGCGCCATCAGCCCGACATTCTTCAGCGGGCCACTCTGGATCACATACCCCAGCTCCATCTGGAACTCCCGTTCCTTGCGGTCGTCGGCATTCAACGCCGCCAGATCGATATGGTCACCGCGCACATAACGCAGCCGGCTCTTCAGGCCAGGCACCCCGGCGGCGGCGAAGTCATAATCGTACATCGCTTGCCAGGTCCGCTCCTTGGCATTGAGGAAGTCCGAGCTCATGGTCAGCTCGCTCATGCCCATCAACTCGGTGCCCGACACATAGGGCGTCGCCGTGTCGCCACTGGCGTGCATATAGCCGACGCTCAGACGATGGCCGCCAAAGCGATAGCCGAACAGCGCCGAGAGGTTGCGGTTGTCCACTTTGCCGGCCTTGGCGCTGCCGTCTTCATCGCTGAAAAAACTGCGCAGGTCGCTGGTCAGCGTGCCCTCGCCCACCTGCAGCGTGTGCAGCAACGCCAAGGTGTTCTGCTGATACAGGTCCGCCACTTCGGCGTGATAAGCGCGCAGGCTGAGGTTCTTGTTCACCTGGTAATCGCCGCCGACATAGGCCATGTGCGATGAAGTGGCCGCGCCGTTGAAACGCCGGTTTGGCGAAGCGATGCTCATTGGCTGGTAGTCGGTGGAGTCACGTTTGTTGATGCGATCGATGTAGCCGGTGTTGAAGATCAGTCCGTCGAAGTCCTTTGAGCTGAGCGTGGTGCCGCGAAAAGTCTGCGGCAGCAGCCGCGACGGGCTGGCGAAAGCGAATGGCAGGAAGATCGACACGTCACCGGTCTTGACGGTGGTTTCGGCAAAACGCAGCTTGGCCGTCGGGGCCAGGCGCGAGTACTCGTCCGCGGCGCGCTTGTCGCTGGCAGACACCGGCAACAACTCGGTGCCGCTGCGGTCCGGCGAGGAGTCGAGCTTGACTCCCAGCAGCCCCCGGACATCCAGGCCAAAGCCCAGGGGACCCTCGGTAAACCCCGACTCCATATTCATGATGAAACCCTGAGCCCATTCCCGGGCCGCAGTTTTCGCCCCGTCATCCTTGTAGTCGCGATCAAGGTAGTAATTACGCAGGGTCAGGGTCCCGTGGCTGTCCTCGACAAAGCCCTGGGCCAATAGCTGGGTAGGGAAAACGCTTAAGCCGAGCAGCGCCAGAACGAGGCCTCGGTTGTTGCCAGACATAGACGAGGCTGACGCGGGCGAAACGGCGTCCGTGGGGAATTTTGGCATGTTAGATGTCCACTTATTGTTGTTTTTTTGACGCTGACCTAGCGCTCTGCAGCAAGGTCCGCGGACAGAGAATGGAAACACTCGAGGGCGTTCGTCAATCGTCATCGACCGATAATCGAACATTAATATTATTATCTATTTTCGTACTGCCTATTTATATTTTCTACAAGTAACTGTTTTTAAACATTTTATTAGTATTTTAAGACAATAATTACGAACTATTCATTCTTTAGTTATATTTGTTATCTTAATAGCCAGCAGCCACAAGACGGCGATCTCCGGCTCCCCGACATGCTCGCCAGGCTCGACACAAAAACAAAAACAATATTGAGGTTCGCCCATGGACAGTCCATCGCGTCGTTCGACGCTGACAATCGCTTTGTGCTTCATCGTTGCGCTTATCGAAGGGTTCGATCTGCAGGCGGCCGGAACGGCCGCGTCAGGACTGCGCCAGACCTTTGCCCTAGACCCGAAGATGATGGGCTGGGTGTTCAGCGCCGGGATCATCGGCCTGTTGCCCGGAGCCTTTTTCGGCGGCTGGATCGCCGACCGTATCGGCCGCAAGAAAATCCTCGTCAGCGCCGTGTTGCTGTTCGGCGTGTTCTCCCTCAGCACCGCCTATGTCGACAACTACTCCAGCCTGCTGCTGGTGCGCTTCATGACCGGTCTGGGCCTGGGCGCCGCCCTGCCCAACCTGATTGCCCTGTGTGCCGAGGCCGTCGGAGAACGTCACCGCAGCACGGCCATCAGCGTCATGTACTCGGGCGTGCCATTGGGTGGCGCACTGGCGGCCGTGGTCGCGATG
>Ga0302169_10000598_pt1 | contig 10996 bp, 12 predicted proteins | sample I_Fen_N1_3_FD_193493 | JGI IMG/M metagenome (GOLD analysis project Ga0302169, IMG submission 193493) | Peat permafrost microbial communities from Stordalen Mire near Abisko, Sweden - I_Fen_N1_3 | ecosystem: Environmental > Terrestrial > Soil > Wetlands > Permafrost | place: Sweden: Abisko...
GCAACTTCATGTACAAGACGACTGCGCCCGCCGTGGTTGCGGCCGTCCTCGCCTGGGAAGCGAAACGCAAAGAGTGGGACGCCCAGCGCGCCAAGCTTGGCCAGGTGTTTGGTGGTGCGGCCTCGCCGATGCGGTCAGGTAATCGAAGCTACGTCGGCGGCGTGAAGCTCAGTGATAGCCGCGAGCTGGACGTGCACTGGTGCCGTCCCGACCAGTACGACTACCGCGCTCTTCGCTCCAGCGCTAAGCCTTCGAAAGGAACGCCAAAGGAAGCGCGCGCCGCCCAGGTCGCCGAGCATGAGCGCCTGTCGGCACTGTGGAAGGAGCATTGCCCTGCCAGCATCGACATGGATGAGGCCTGGGAGGCGATCGGCCTGAACCCCGGCGCACTGTGGATGTGCGGCGGCGTGTTCTTCGAGCTGGATGGGGTTGTTTACCTGAATCTCGGCCTACGGCTTGAGGATGGAAACGAGAACATTGAGGGCGCTGCCGAGATCCTCGGCAGCGAGTTTGAAGCGGCGCGCCAGCAAGTGCTGGGACAGCGCAAAGCGGCCTGACCTGACCAAATCTAGTGCTTAAGGCGCTAGATTTGGGTGGGCCGATTCATCAGCTTGTTTTATCGAATGAGGTGCTGGTCTTAAATGGAGGATAAATTGACATGCTTACTTTTACTTCGTAACCGCCAATCCTCTCGCCTGCCTCGTTCAGTTCATCGTATGTATAAATATCTGCGTCCTGGCCTCGGCGCTGTTCTGAACTCGTACCAGTTTGCTTAAGCGAATGGCCAGCTGGCAAACCAACCAGCGCCGCATGTTTCTCACTCATTTATTGCTCCTTGATCCGGCTCCATGCCGGTCACCCGTAATACCCCAACCCAAACCAAATTGCCACCACCGGCCTCCGGAGTGCGGCGCCTTGATGAACGGAAACTAAGAGTGCGCTCCTCCGGATCTGAACACTATTCTGTATGCGCAGAAGCCAAGACCGATTTCTGCAATTGCCAACACGCCGTACATCACGTCGATCATGAAGGACGAAGCCAGGAACGCGAGACCAACAAGAAGAATCAGGACTTCAAATATAGTCTCAGTTCTCTTCAACCAATACGGCCCTCTAGCCTCGACAAACCCTGCTAAAAACCCGATCAGTACTCCAACAAGTATTTTCGCAAACATTACCGCTCCTTGGTTGGCTCCATGCCGGTTACTCGTAACACCCCATATCAACGAACTGTGCTAGCCGCCCACTATCGCGCCAATGGCTCCGAATACTCGTTGATCTCCTTTCTATAAGTCGCCAGATCAATTATCTGCCGCAAGCAAATGACGATCGCCAGTTTCTGTCTGTCGTCTGGAAGACCAATCCACTTGAGCATCATCAGGGCGTCCTCCTCGATAGCTGCGAGTGCATCGATATCGCTTTGCAGTCTCATTTTGGCCTCCTGCCAGGTTGAGCTATGCAAATACCAATAGCCCACAAATCAAAATCACGCCAGCCGGCGAGGATCCCCTATGTCCCCCCCACAGAAGAAATACCCCTTCGATTTCAAAACCCAATACGGACTCGGCTTCAACCCTCAGGATGATGAGATCGTTGTCGACTTCTTCTGTGGTGGCGGCGGCGCCGGCACCGGCCTGGAAATGGGCCTGGGCCGTGCGGTGAACGTGGCGAAGAACCACAGCCCTCAAGCCATCAGCATGCACACCGTGAATCACCCAGGCGCCAAGCACTTCACCACCGACGTGTTCGAGGGTGACCCGGACACAGAATGCGGTGGCAAGCCCGTGGGCTGGTTCCACATGTCCCCGGACTGCACGCACCACAGCCAGGCAGCCGGCGGCCAACCGCGCAAGCGCGAGATCCGCAACCTGTCGTGGATCGGGCTCAAGTGGGCCGGCATGAAGCGGCCCCGGGTGATCAGCCTGGAGAACGTGAAGCAGATCCTGCAGTGGGGCCGACTGATCGCCAAGCGCGACAAGGCCACCGGCCGCGTCGTCACCCTCGACCAGGTTCCGCACCCTACCAAGAAGGGAGCGACCACCAACCGGGTCGCTGCGCCAGGCGAGCAGGTGCCCGTATCCAACCAGTTCTTGGTGCCCGACCCGAAGCAGCGCGGCCGGACCTGGCGCCGCTTCGTGGCCCTACTGGAAGGCATGGGCTACGTCGTTGAGTGGAAGGTGATCAAGGCGTGCGACTTCGGCGCGCCGACCAGCCGGGAGCGGCTGTTCATGATCGCCCGGTGCGACGGACAGCCAATCGTGTGGCCGGAGCCGACCCACGCCAAGAACCCCGCCAAAGGCCAGCAGAAGTGGAAAACAGCCGCTGACTGTATCGACTTCACCGACCTGGGCAAAAGCATCTTCGGTCGCAAGAAGGACCTGGCCCCCGCCACTCTGCGCCGCGTAGCCAAGGGCATGAAGAAGTTCGTCATCGATAGCGCGGCGCCGTTCATTGTGCCGATAGCCAACTGGTCAGGAGAAACGGTGCAGTCTGCCGACGAGCCGCTGCGCACCGTCACTTCCTACCCGAAGGGTGGCGCCTTCTCGGTGGTCAGCCCGATCATCGCACCGGCAACTCACCAGGGCAGCGACCGAATCAACGACCCGCTCGACCCGTTGCCGACGGTGACCTGCGCGAATCGCGGCGAGCTGACACTTATCAGCCCGTTGATGATTGGGGCCGGTGGCCCGGAGTACTCAGGCCAGCCGGTGGGCATGGACCAGCCGGTGGGTACGCTGATGACGCAGAACCACCGCGCGCTGGCTTCAGCCTGCATCGTCCAAGCTGGGCACGGCGAGGGCTCCGGTGCAAACAAGCGCCGATCCCACGGCGTAAACGACATCTGCGGCCCGATCGGCACCATCACTGCCAGCGGCGGCGGCAAGAGCTCGCTGGTGTCGCTCACCCTCTCGCCAGAGCATGAAGCCGGTGCCCTGCGGGTCGCTGCGTTCCTGATCAGCTACTACGGCACCGAGAACATCAGCGCTTGCGACTCGCCGGCGCCGACGATTACCACCAAGGATCGCCTGGCTATGGTCACCGTGATGGTGAAAGGCACGCCTTACGTGATCGTCGACATCTGCCTGCGTATGCTGAAACCGACCGAGCTGTACAAGGCCCAGGGCTTCCCGGCCGACTACATCATCAGCCAAGGCGCTGACGGCAAGCCGTTCACCAAGACCCAGCAAGTGCACATGTGCGGCAATAGCGTCAGCCCGCCGCCGATGGCCGCTCTAGCTAGGGCAAACGATCCCTGGGGATCAGTGATCGATACGTTTAAAGCAGCATAATTTTAGAAAAGACCGACGAACGGTAAAAAAACACCCCAAAGAAGGCGCACTGCTTTCCCACTATTAATACATGTGGATCATTTCCACATGCATATCAATGTGAGTAGGTACTTTCTCTATGGGCAAATGCAATTGCTGTAAGTGTGAAGCCGTATCAGATCGTGTGAAGCGCGACCACTTCGGTGCTGGAATCTTCTTTTCCGTCCTTGTGGCTGGCCTCTTCTATTACTGGGGGTTCTGGCGCTTCTAATTCAAAAGCTATGACAGGCGTCTGAGATGCACAAGTCGATGGCTGCACAAGCGCAGCCATCGGCTACTTCCGTACCAACCAATCCCCTTGTTCACTCCCTCCCACTTCAAAGTCAGCCGCTACAGCGGCGAGGACGAAGTCATGCCTGAAGAAATCAAATTGATCCAGCCAGCCCCGGTCGTGCGCGATGAAGACGGCATGTTCGCGCACCCCGATATGCCCGACTTCGACGAGGGCGATGGTGATAAGTGCAAGGCCTAGGTAGCCGCACAGCGCTTGCAGGTGAAGATGGTGAGCCTCGAATACCACAGCGACGAAGCCGTCTCTGAGCGCTATTTCGAAGCCGGCGACCCGGACTGCAGCTACTGGGAGCCGGATCGGCCTGATGGCAAAGGCTGGTTCTGCCTGGCCATTCACGACACCGACGACGGTCCTGTCTGCTGGTGGGCACGCCGAGAGGTTACGCCATGATGCCACCCTCTGGTTCGCCTACGTCTTCATCTACAAGGGGCCAGCGTGAGCGCACTTAAGAAATCAAGTGTTGCGGGAGACGCCAAAGCCTTTAGTCGAAGAGATACTTGAAAGCGTCGTCGCTGTAAGCATCATTGCCCTTGCCACACCGAAGGCCAGAGCTGAAGTCATAGATTCGCCTGGTCGCTCTTTGTAGTACTCCTCGAAAAGCACCCCACCATTTCCGTTGTATGCGCCCACAAACAACTGAACCGAACCTGTTCGAGAGGTGCGCACTTGAACGTCAATCTGCCCTCCATCTGGAAGCAGGCCATCGTGATACCGAGAATGAAGCTCGCAGTCCGACCAATCCCAAAACACCCGCCCTCGTTGCTTTGAAAACATGATGTCGGTCCGCATTAGAGAGTGCGTCACTTGTACTCCCTTTCCAGAAGAAGAAGTGACTTAGATCAACACTATTGAACTTTCTGTTACCTAAGCGGCATCGACCAAAATCCCCCCTATATGCCTGCCGGTGAGCGGCGGGCGAGGTATTCCTGTGCTCAAACAAATCGGAAAACTGATCACTGAACCGCTCCGCGAGGGCGACAAGAGCCGGCCACTGCGCTGGCGTATGGGGATGCGGTTGAACCACATCCACAACGACCTGCACTCCAAACATTCGAAGCTCTGGAATTTCATCGTGATGACGGCAAGGGCCGTGATCTGCAAACCATTCGGCCATCGCTGGACCAGGTTCGAAGCGGTGAAGTACGGCGATTTTGGTAACTCGCGCATCTGCAAGCTCTGCCGCATTAGCCACGGGCAACACCGTGGTGTCGACACCTACCACGAAACCCATCGCCAGGGCGGCTGGAACAAGATTGCCAAACCCTAACCCACCTTCTGCCGCGCAGCGCGGCTCATTGACTCACGCCGCCCGCGGCACGGAGATTCAACATGGCAGCAGCAGAAAAAATTGATCGTTTCCTTCGCCTAGACGAGGTGCTTTACACCACAGGCCTGGGCCGCAATACAGTTTATCGGCGGATCAGGGAGGGCACATTCCCAAAACAGGTTAGAATAGGCCCCAATTCGGTCGCCTGGCGCCAGTCGGCAATTGCTGAATGGATGACCTCAACAACGCCCAGCAACGACCAATCAGTACATTGATCAGTACACCAGCAACTGACAATATTCCCAAAGCCACGCAACACAAGCCCTACAGGTCACACCGTGGAAATCTTCAAAGAGTTTACCTTCGAATCCGCCCACCGCCTGCCGCACGTGCCGGATGGCCACAAATGCGGGCGCCTGCATGGGCATTCGTTCAAGGTGGCGATTCACCTGAGCGGCGACCTGGATCCCCACACCGGCTGGATTCGCGACTTCTCGGAGATCAAGGCGATTTTCAAGCCACTCTATGAACGCCTCGACCACAACTACCTCAATGACATCCCAGGCCTGGAAAACCCAACCAGCGAAGTGCTGGCCAAGTGGATCTGGAATGAACTGAAACCACTGCTGCCAGAACTCAGCGCAATTCGCATCCATGAGACCTGCACCAGCGGCTGTATCTATCGCGGCGAGTAAGCCAGCGATGTGAAAAAACCACCCATGCGGTGGTTTTTTTGTGGCTGCCTCACTTACAGCCATGCGTCCCGACGGTAAGGAGCACTTGCGCCGACGGCCGGACTCAAGCCCAGCGATCACACACGCTGTCCGACTGATCCATTTTGTATCACCCCTGCACTGCTTTCGTGCCCGACTGGGCACAGCGAACATTCTTTTCTGCGCTTCTCCCCTGTTTGGCTATAAATACTGTGCACCGTGCACAGCCGCCGCCGTGCGCCCGTCACTGCTGCGGATTTGGCACGCGCGGTGCAATAGGCCTCGTCACTCATTCAGGGAGCAAGGCACATGACGCAGCAAGAAACGGGCAACGATTACCCTTTAAGCGAAGTCCCCATGCATGCGCGCAAGGGCCTGGCGTCAACCGCCATGGTGCTGTTGGGCTTTACGTTTTTTACCGCGACCATGTTTGCCGGCGGCAAGCTGGGAGTAGCGTTCAGCTTCACCGACATGCTCGGCGTGGTGGCCCTGGGTAACCTGCTGCTGGGTATTTACGCCGCAGGCCTGGGCTACATTGCCTTCAAGAGTGGCTTGAACTCGGTGTTGATGGGGCGATTCTGCTTCGGCGAAGTGGGCAGCAAACTCAGCGACTTGATCCTCGGTTTCACCCAAATCGGCTGGTACGCCTGGGGCACCGCCACTGCTGCCGTGGTGCTGGGTAAATATTTCGAGCTGAGCCAGGGCAGTGTGCTGGCCTTGATGGTGCTGTTCGGCCTGGTGTTCTGCGCCACGGCCTACGTGGGCTATCGCGGGTTGGAGATTTTGTCCTACATCGCGGTGCCAGCCATGGGCCTGTTGCTGTTTTTGTCGATGTGGGTCGCCACGGTGAAAATCGGCGGGCTGGACGGGTTGCTGGCGGTGGTGCCGACCGCTGAACTGGACTTGTCGACGGCAATCACCCTGGTGTTCGGCACCTTTGTCAGCGGCGCGACCCAGGCCACCAACTGGACGCGGTTTTCACGCTCAGCCAGGGTGGCGGTGCTGGCCAGCCTGATCGGTTTCTTTATCGGCAATGGCCTGATGGTGTTGATCGGGGCCTATGGCGCCATCGTCTATCAGCAACCGGACGTGGTGGAAGTATTGCTGCTGCAAGGCTTTGCCATGGCGGCGATGGCCATGTTACTGCTCAACATTTGGAGCACTCAGGACAACACCATTTATAACTTCGCCGTGGCCGGCTGCAATCTGCTGCGCACCAAACGCCGGAAAACCGTGACCCTGGCTGGTGCGGTGATCGGCACGTTGCTGGCGCTGCTCGGCATGTACGACATGCTGGTGCCCTACCTGATCCTGCTGGGCACGGTGATCCCACCCATTGGTGGCGTCATCATGGCGGACTTCTTCTACCGCTATCGCGGCCAATACCCGCGCCTGGCTGAAGCGCGTCTGCCGGCGTTCAACTGGCCGGGGCTGGTGGCGTATGCGGTGGGCACCGTGCTGGCATTCAACTCACCCTGGGTCGCGCCGTTGGTGGGGATCGCTGCCGCGTCGCTGACCTACATCGCGCTGACCGCCGTACTACGCGTGCGTGTACCGCTGGCTGACGCCCAGGCATGAGCCTGACCCTCGCCGACGTACTGGCCCTGCCCGGGCTGGAATCCATGCGCCTGCGGGCCGGTGAAGCCAGCCTGGATAACCGCGTTCGCTGGCCGTACGTGGCGGAAAACAGCGGGATCGCCGAGTGGGTACTGGGCGGCGAACTGGTGTTCGTCACCGGCATCAACCACCCACGGGATGAAGCCAACCTGCTGCAACTGCTGGACGAAGCGTGTCAGCGCCAGGTCGCCGGATTGGTGATTCTTACCGGGCCGGCATATATCCAGGCGATCCCCCAGCGTTTACTCGACGCCGCCGAAGCCGCCGGCATGCCACTGATCGAACAGCCTTATTCGTTGAAAATGGTACTGGTGACCCAGGCCATCGGCTCCGCACTCATTCAGTCCGAACAGCTGGGGCGCTCACGCCATGATGTGCTGGAGCGCTTGCTGACCGGTGACTATCAATCCCTGGATCTGCTGCTGCACCGCGCCGTGCAATTGGGCATGTCCCTGGCGGGGCATTGGCAAATTGTGCAATTGCAACTGGAAGGCAGTGAATTGCTGTTCGCCCAAGACGACGCGACGCGGGTGGAGGCGCAACTGGCCCGACAGCACGATGCAATCAGTCGCCGCTTGCGTCAGTTGTCGACCGCGCTGCCGATACTCGGGCGGGCCGGACAATGGACCCTGTTGCTACCGGCGCCGGATGCTGGCGCGGCCTCGGCCAACCGTCAGCAATTGGCCCAGTGGCTGAAGCCCCTGAACCTGCGCCTGGCACCCCTCAAGCTATTTATCGGCTTGAGCGCGGCGCGCCATCCGGCCGAGCGCCTGGCTCAAGCACAGGATGAAGCGCGCCAGGCCCTGGCCGCCGCGCGACGGTTCAGCGAGCGGGCCGGATTGTGCGTGTATGACGAATTGGGCGTGCTCAAGTTGCTCAGCGGCGTGCGTGATCGCGCCCTGCTCGACCAATTTCTCAATGAGCGCCTCGGCCCGTTGCTGCGCCACGACCTGCACCATGGCCCCAGCCTGATGCCGACCCTGGAAGCCTGGTTTCACGAGAATGGTAACCTGATGGCCGCCGCCCAGCGCCTGGCCGTACACCGCAATACCCTGACCCACCGCATCCAGCGCATCGAAGCCCTGTGCGGGCTGACGCTGGATAATTCATATGACCGCCTGGACATCGGCATTGCCCTGATGATCTGGCGGCTGTCTGCCTGATTGTTTTTAGCCAAGAGGAACTTGCCCATGCACATCATCAACGCCCGCCTGCGCAACCGTGAAGGCCTGCATGATCTGCACCTGGAAAACGGCCGGATCGCCAGCATCACCCCACAAGCGACGCCACCCGTCATGAAGGCTGGCGACCTGGATGCCGCTGGCAATCTGGTAATCCCGCCCTTCGTCGAACCCCATATCCACCTTGACGCCACTCTTACCGCTGGCGAACCACGTTGGAACATGAGCGGCACCCTGTTCGAAGGTATCGAGTGCTGGGGAGAACGCAAAGCCACCATCACCGAGGAAGACACCAGGACCCGTGCCAAGAAAACTATCCAGTCCCTTGCCGCCCACGGCATCCAGCACGTACGCACGCATGTCGACGTGACCGACCCCGACCTCACGGCGCTCAAGGCCATGCTGCAAGTGCGCGAAGAAAGCACGCACCTGATCGACCTGCAAATCGTCGCCTTCCCTCAAGAAGGCATCGAGTCGTACCGCAACGGCCGCGAGCTCATGGAAGAAGCCATCCGCCTGGGCGCCGACGTGATCGGCGGCATCCCCCACTTTGAATACACTCGCGACCAAGGCGTGAGTTCTGTGAAATTCCTGATGGACCTGGCAGAGCGCACCGGTTGCCTGGTGGACGTGCATTGCGACGAAACCGACGACCCCCATTCGCGCTTCCTCGAAGTGCTGGCCGAAGAAGCCCGCAGCCGCGGCATGGGCGCCCGCGTCACGGCCAGCCACACAACGGCCATGGGTTCCTACGACAATGCCTACTGCGCCAAGTTGTTCCGCCTGCTGGGCCACTCCGGTATCAGCTTCGTCTCGTGCCCGACCGAAAGCATCCACCTGCAAGGCCGCTTCGACAGTTTCCCGAAACGGCGAGGTGTCACGCGGGTCAACGAACTGCTCGAAGCGGGCATGAACGTGTGCTTCGGACAGGACTCCATCGTCGATCCCTGGTACCCGCTCGGCAACGGCAACATCCTGCGGGTGCTCGAAGCCGGTTTGCACATCTGCCACATGCTCGGCTACCGCAACCTGCAAAGCGCGCTCGACCTGGTGACCGACAACAGCGCCAAGGCCATGGCCCTGGGTGATCGCTACGGCCTTGAGCCTGGACGCCCAGCCAATTTGTTGATCCTCTCGGCGGACAGCGACTACGAGGTGATTCGCAGCCAAGGACTACCGCTGTACTCGATTCGCAACGGCAAGGTGTTGATGAAGCGCCAGCCCGCGCAGGTGGAGTTTATGTAAGCACGGGGATCATACGACTGAGTCGATATCCAGCGATTGCGCCCTCCCCAGCTCGCTTGGCGTGGCGGGAGGGATACTGGCGACCTGAGGCAGTGCCTGGTTTTCACGATGACGGAACCAGCGCTTCAGGCTCGGCGGCACCGCTGCAGAGTGGGCGTGGCTCCCGTAGATATCACGGGCATCGAGGCGACGCCAACGCAGGGTTTGCAGGCGTTCGCGACTGGTGTGCAGGCGGTCGATCTCTGCATTCAAGGGCTCGTGATATTCATAGGACCGTGCGTTGGTCGGGCGATGTCGGGTAAGTTCACGCCGCTTGTCTTGCAGTTGTTTGCGCATGGTCGCCAGGGCATGGTCGAGCAGTTCAAACTCGCGCTGGGTCACCAGAGGGCCGTTGCGATCCAAAGCTTGTTGCCAGCGCCGCAACGTCGCCCAGGCAGCAGGGATGTAGCTGGCGGTCATGAAGTGCTGTTTGTATTGCACCAGTTGCCTGATCAAACCTTCGCGGTCGGGCATGTCACCTCGCACTTGCAACGCTCGACTGTGACCAGCCTCTTCGATGGACTCACAACCAGGCTTCCACAATACCGACGAGTGCGTGCCATCCGGGAGCATGATCGGCATAAAGTGCTGCTGCTCGCCATGATGTTGGTAAGGGTTGCCGCCAATACGTACCAAGCCGGCTGCGAACAGCAGACCACCTGCGGTGGGCGCGCTGAATAGCGTGACGGCGCCAGGGATCCAGAGCTTGGCGGTGGTATTCATCCAGGGCGCAGGGACGCTGGGAACGGGGTCGTTGTGGTTGACGATGCGATGGTGGACCAGCGTGGATGCGCCGCGAGTGAACTCGGAGTCGGCGGCGCGGGGAGCGCCGTAGGTGTAAAGGAGGACGTTGTAATTGGCATCGGGAATTCGACGTAACCCTTCAGCCAGGAGCAACGCAATCGCGCCGCCCAGGCTGTGGCCACAAATCACAATGCGCTGGCCGGTGTGAAACTGATCAAGGTAGCGTAGTACGAAATCACGCACCGCTTGGTATGCCAGATAAAACCCTTCATGCGCCTTGCCAACACCCTCCGCGAAAAGCACCTGGTGGGCGTTGGCATCTCGCAACCCATCAGCTGAACTGGCAGTGCCTCGCACCGCTATCAGAATTACCTCATCGTGGTGAGTGATGAACGCCTGGGTATCAGTGCCGCCTTTTTCGTCATCGAAGAAATGCAAGCGCGCGGGGTGTTCCTGTTCATCCCCCAGTTCCGGGCGATTCTGTGGGTATAACGCAGGATCAAAGGGCAGGATTTCGAAGCGCCTGGAGTACGGGACTTCCTCATAGAGTGGATAGAAACGCTGTGTTT
>Ga0302169_10000603_pt1 | contig 10970 bp, 9 predicted proteins | sample I_Fen_N1_3_FD_193493 | JGI IMG/M metagenome (GOLD analysis project Ga0302169, IMG submission 193493) | Peat permafrost microbial communities from Stordalen Mire near Abisko, Sweden - I_Fen_N1_3 | ecosystem: Environmental > Terrestrial > Soil > Wetlands > Permafrost | place: Sweden: Abisko...
CAACGAAGTTCGCGCCTACACGATATCGTTCACCCCGATTCTGACGACTACCTTGCGATAGCCCGTTTCGTCTGAATCGAAGGTTCTATGCGTGAAGCACTGATACGGTCCACCAGGTATTGCGCATCTTTCGCCACGCCGGAAAAACGCCCCGACCCCCAGGTGTACAACCATGGCAATCCGAGGAAATACAGACCTGGCTGCGCCGTGACCCCGCGTTGGTGTCCCGGGTGGCCACGGCCATTGAAGACGGGAGCCTCGACCCAGGTAAAGTCCGGACTGAAGCCGATGCACCAGATGATGCTGGTGATGCCTGCCTCCTCAAGGTCCAGTTCGCTGCGCTCTTGTTCGGGCGACCAATTCGGCTCGTAGCGTTCACCGGGCGGCGCGTCGATTGCGTGTTCCTCAATGTACTTGTCGATCGATCCGTTGATGCGGTTGTACACCGCATCGGCGTTGTCCAGGCTCTCTTCCAGGTTAGGGGCGAATTGCATGCGCGTACCCTGCAACCCTTCAAGACGACCGTACAACTCCATGCCCTCCAGGGCGAATTTACGCAGGTCGATATCGCGCCCGCCGTCGCGTCCCGTGACGTAATGGTTGGTGTTGTCGCGCACGCCCTCACGCAGCGGATGGGTATCGACGCCGATCTCGTAGTAGCCCATTTCCGCCAGCCAGTCGACCACGTCCTTGCCTCGATAGAAACGCGCGCAACGCGGTGCGTCACCCACTGCAAGAAAGACTTTGCGTCCTGCCAGATGCAGGTCCTCGGCAATCTGTGCCCCCGACTGCCCGGAGCCGACCACCAGTACGTTGCCGACAGGCAATGCCCCGGGGTTACGGTATTGCTCTGAATGCAGTTGATGAACACCGGCCGGCAACCGCTCGGCCAGGCGCGGAATGATTGGCGTGTGATAGCCGCCGGACGCGACGATCACTTGATCAGCCGTGAACTCGCCGTTCGAGGTATATACCTCGAAACCACCCAGTGTGCGCGGGACCACACGCTGCACGGTAACGCCCTCCTGAACCGGCGCGTTCACCGATTTGACGAAGCCAGCGAGGTATTGGTTTATCTCGTCCTTTTTCATGAAACCGTGAGGGTCGGCGCCCTTGAAATCATCGACATAGGTATAGCCCGGCAAGGCGCATTGCCAGTTAGGCGTGACCAGACTGAAAGCGTCCCAACGCTGATTGCGCCAGGTATGGGTCACGCTGTGCTTTTCCAGCACCAGATGGTCGATCCCTTCCTGTTGCAGGTAATGGCTGGCGGACAACCCGGCCTGGCCACCGCCAACGATGATCACACTGTAATGTGAGGTTTTGATTGAGGTGAGATGGCTGGTCATAACGTTGCTCCTGTCATGGGTGACGATAAGCATCAAGGGGAAATTCAATGAATCAGAACGAACTCCAGCCTGCGCCGATCACCTGACCGGCGCCTTCGGTCCGCATGCTGAGAATGTCCACCTGCCCTTCTTCGTGGGCAGGCGCTTGAAGATCACTGGCCTGTCCCTTCAATGAACTCAAGGTGTCCATGGCCGAGCTGCAATAGAACCCCTTGACCTCCTTCACCCGCTCCGAAGCGTTGTTCAAGGCCTGTTCGATGCGCTGTAGAAACTCCGGCAACGGGTAGCTGGCGCCCTCTTCCAGGTATTGGAAAATCACGGTCGAGGGTGAATAGCCGGTGGTTTCGCGCCCATTGGGCCAGCGGATTCTGAAATTGACGGCGGGCATGTCAGTGCTCCTGTTTCAGGTTTAAAGGGGTGAGGTCGAGATGGGGGTAACTGAATCCGGTAAAGGCCTGCTCACGAAGATTCCAGAATTCACCACGCTGTTGTCCGTGCCGGACGGTCAATGCGCCGCTTGAGTTCACCTGACCGATACGCTCACAGGGAATCCCTTCGAATGCGAAGGCTGTCTGGACTTGCGGCCAGTCACGCTCGTCGAGCGTCATCAGGAAGCCGTAGCTGGGAAACACCTGGAGCCAGCGTGCGAGGTCGGCATCCGGCGGACACGGCAGTGCAGCCAGATCGATGGTTGCGCCGCAGCCGGTGGTTTCCAGCAGCATCAACAGGCTGCCGAGAATCCCGGCGTTGCTGATGTCTTTGGCCGCGAGCAACAGTCGGGCATCGGCAAGGCGCGGCAATACGTGGATCTTGCTGCGCAGACGCTCGGCCGGTACGCCTTCGAAGGCTTTCCAATAGGTGCTGTCGGCGTGCCAGGCGCCTTCAAGGTCCACCGCCATGGCGATGACTTGGCCGGGAGCGACATGCAAGGTCGACAGCAGTGTTTGCGCAGTCCCTGTGATCGCCACGGCCAGCGCGGCGGGATGGTTCGTGTCGAGGCTGGTGTGCCCACCGGCCAACAGCAAGCCATAGGCTTCACAGGCTGCACGGATGCCCGCCAGAATCTGCTGCGCGGCGTCTTTGTCGTGATGCCAGTAGGCGTTGACCACCGCCGTGGCACGACCGCCCATGGCAGTAATGTCACTGACATTGGCCATGACCGCTGACCATCCTGCAAACCACGGCGCTGCCTCGACAAAGGCCGGCAACATGCCTTCGATGGCCAGCAGCTGAAACTGATCGCCACAGGCAATCGCTGCTGTGTCGTCGCCAGGCAAGGCGTAAAGCTGCTCGCGGGTCAGCGCTTGTGTTTCGCGACCCACCACGGCGGCAGGCTGCTGAATCGCCTGTTTGGAGCGCATGGCTGGGGTGGTCCGCAAGGTGTCGATCAGCGCCGCCAGATCAAGAGCGTCAGTCATGGCGAGCCACCTTCAGCGCACGCAATGAGACCTGGCGCGGCATCAGCGGGTAGCTCGGCAAATCCGCTTGCATCAAGCAATGCGGCTGGCCGAGCAACTCCAGGTGTTCGAGGGTTTGCCAGCGCAGGCCATGGAAATAGACTTCGTTCTGCGCCTGCACCGTAGCGCGAAACACTTCGCAGCCCAGTTCCTTGGCCCGCGACACGGCTTCGTTGACCAACGCCTTGCCGATCATGCTGTGGCGACGATACGCCGCCGCCACGCATAGACGCCCACCAAACCACAGGCCTGGCTCCGGCTGGTAGATGCGCACCGCGCCCACCACCTGATCGGCGATCCCGCAATTGCCGGCCAGGGCGACAATGGCAATCGCCTGAAAATCATGGCTGTCCTTGTCCTGCACCAGCAGTTGTTGCTCATCGGAAAATACCGACCGACGCAGGGCAAAATAGGCTTGTTTCTCCCAGTGTTCGCTGGCGGGCTTGACCCATAACTCGCCCGCGCGGAACGGCTCGAAGGTACTGTCGACCAGGGCAAAGGCGGAATTCGGCATAGGGATTCTCCGGCTTATTCGTAGCTTTTCAGGGCCGAGCACGCGCCGCATTTGGCGCAACCGGCGTTGATCTGATCGGAGTGCAATCCGTGGCGGCGCAAGCTGGCGCCGATCTGCGGATAAAGCCGGGCCATCATCGCGCTCTCCGGTTTTGGGTGATGGGCCAATGGCGTGCCGTCGATGGGCACGAACGGCACCACGAACGGATACACACCCAACGCGCATAAACGTTCGCTCATCTCGCTGATGGCGGCTTCGCTGTCGCCCAGGCCGGCCAGGATGTAGGTGCTGACCTGGCCCCGACCGAAGACCTCGACCGCTGCGCTGAAGGCTTCGAAATAGCGGCTCAGCGGCACTTCGGCCTTGCCCGGCATGATCCGGTGGCGCACTTCATCGGTGACGGCTTCCAGATGCATACCCAGTGACACCACTCCGCTGTCGGCCAGGCGCTGGAACCAGCGATCATCGTCCGGCGGCTCGCATTGCGCCTGAATCGGCAAATCGACAGCGGCTGTAACGGCGGCGGCCGATTCATACAAAATCGCCGCGCCACGGTCCGGCGTTTGTGGTGTGCCAGTGGTCATCACCATGTGCTTGACGCCATCGAGTTCCACCGCGGCCTTTGCCACTTCCGCCAGTTGCTGCGGGCGTTTTCGGGCAATGGTTTTGCCCGCCGCCAGCGATTGGCCGATGGCGCAGAACTGGCAGGAACTGCCGCGATCATTGAAACGAATGCAATGCTGCAACACCGTGGTCGCGAGGACATCGCTGCTGTGCAGCGTGGCGATTTTCCAATAGGGAATGCCATCGGCGGTGCTCAAACCGTAGAACTTCGGCACACCGGGCATTTGCACCTGCCCCACCTGCAAGCCTTCCCGGAAGATCAGCGCCTGACTGCCATCGGCGTTGGGCTGCGCCTGGTAGGGCGAATCCTGTGAAGCCTGATTGAGGATCGGCACCATCATGGTCCGACTGCCAAAACTCAGCGCCTTGTGGTCCGACGGCCCCGCGCCGCCTTGTCGGGACAAACCGTTTTGTGCCGCCGGCCAACGCACGCCATGGCATTGTAACTCGGCCAGCAATTCATTGGCTCGCATGATCGAACTCCTCGGTGGCCAGCGCCGCGAAGTGCGTACCGCGCTCATGGACATGGGCCGTCGGCGTGCGGTCGATCAACAGGCTGAGCAGTTCCGGACGGCTGTAATGCCCGACCGAATCCATCATGCGTTTGCGCTTGTCGATCAAGGCCAGGTCGAGATCGGCAATGACCACGCCTTCGCCGCCACGCAGCGGCTCGCCGAGCAATTTGCCTTCGGGCGACACGACGGCCGTGAAGCAGCCACCGGAGATCGGGCCGAGCCCACAACCGGTGTCCTGCATGATCTGGCCCTGCTGATCGGCATCCAGCCACGCGGTGGCATTGACCACGAAGCACCCGGACTCCAGGGCGTGATGGCGGAGGGTGACTTCGATCTGCTCGGCAAAGATGTCGCCCACCAGTGAGCCGGGAAACATCGCCGCGTGAATCTGCTCGCCGTCCGCCATCAAGGCGTAACGGGCCAGCGGGTTGTAATGCTCCCAGCATGCCAGCGAACCGATGCGCCCCACGGCGCTGTCGATGGCGCGCAGGCCCGAACCATCACCCTGCCCCCAGACCATGCGCTCGTGGTAGGTCGGGGTGATTTTGCGCCGATGTTGAATCAGGCTGCCGTCGGCATCGAAGAGTAACTGCGCGTTGTAGATCGTGCCGCCGTCGCGCTCATTGACGCCGATGGAAACCACCATCCCTGCTTGCTTGCAGGCCTCGCCAATGGCCAGGGTCGCGGCGGATGGGACCGTGACGGATTGATCGAGCAATTTGAGGTGTTGTGCACCCATGGCGAACGCCGGCTGCACAAACGAAAAGTACGGGTAGTACGGCACCACCGTCTCCGGGAACACGGCGAACTGCACGCCTTGTCGACCGAGGGCGATGATCTGTTGGCAGACCTTGTCCACGGTGCCTTCGCGGCTGTAAAGCACTGGGCTGATCTGAACGGCGGCTGCGCGAATGATGGCCATGATGGGGGTCCTGAAGTCAGTAGTGTTCGGAAGATCAACAGCGGTCCTGTGGGAGCTGGCTTGCCTGCGATTCGGGCGACGCGGTGCATCAGTGACACCGATCGCGAGCAAGCTCGCTCCCACAAGGTTTTTTTGTGCGTCAGGCGGTCCAGGTATCGATGATCATCGCGCCTTCACGGCGCATCAGCAGGCGCAGGTCCATGACGTCCAGCGGGTTGATCGGGCGGATGCCTTCGATCAGGGCTTTTTCGGTCTGGCCGTACAGCGCTTGCAGGGCGAAGCGGCAGGCGTAAACCTCACCGCCCTCCTCCATGAACTGCATCAACTGCTTGTTCACCGCCAGGTGGCCGGGAAATGCTTCGGCGCCCAAGGTCGGGAAGCCGCGTTGCACGCCCAACTGCACGCCGGGTCCATACAGCAGGATTTTGGTTTCGAAGCCTTTGCGCAGCAGGCGCTTGGCCTGAAGCATATTGACCAGGCCAATGGAGCCCTCGAAAGCGATGGTGTGAAAGGTGATCAGCACTTTCTCACCAGGCTCGGCTTTGATGTCCTCGAAGACTTTTTCTTCGTAATTGACCAGGAAGTCGCCGTCTTTGTAATGGGGGATGTCCACGCTTGGCATAGTGTCGCTCTCCAGTTTTCTTCGTGCTTTGACGTCAGCCTGTATTGGCTGCCGGGTTGCAGGAGATAGAGCGAACGCCGTGCCAGAAAAATAAAACCTTTTTCGTAACGACTTATCCCATTGATTTTTATGTAAATACTGAACTGATCCGGTGTTTGATTTCGCATCTGATGCTTTCGCCGAACCACGCATTCCCGTAGAAATACGAGTATTCGTAGTGGCAAAACACGAGATTTCGTAGTCATGACTGAAGCAGACTCTCTCAGCGGTTGGGCCGACCTGGCGTATTCGTCACGGCATATGGTGTTTGAACATTGCGCCGAAGCCATCGCGCTGCTCAATCCGTTTTCCGACCGGTTGGGCGACCTGAACATCGCCGCCTGCAAGTTGCTCGGCTATCCCCGCCAGGAACTGCTGGAGCTACCGGTGAGCAAGCTGTTCGGGCATCAACTGGCGGACCTGATCGTCTTCACCCAGGCAGTGATGGACAAAGGCCGCGGATGGACAGATGAACTGAGTTGCAACTGCAAAAGCGGCGAACGCATCGAACTGGAAATCTCCGCCACCACCCTGCAAATCAAGGGCGTACAACACCTCATTTTGGTGCTGCGTGAACGCAGTCAGGAGAAGTACCAGCGCGACCAGGCCCAGACCGAGCGCACCATGCGCGGCGGGCTGATCGAGTGGCGCAACATCCTTAACCTGTTCCAGGAAAATGAACGCGACAACCAACTGCTGCTCAGTTCCGTGGGCGACGGCATCTACAGCATCAACAGCGAGGGCCTGGCCACCTTCGTCAACCCCGCCTGTGCGCGGATGCTGGGTTGGGAAACCCAGGACATGATCGGCAAGAACATCCACCGCATTCACCACCACACCCATGCCGATGGCAGTCATTACCCGGTCGAACAGTGCCCGATCTATAAGGCGGTGCACGATGGTGTGATTCATGAGGGTCGTCAGGAAGTGTTCTGGCGCCGGGATGGCAGTTCGTTTCCGGTGGAATTCACCAGCACTCCGGTGATTTCCGAGGGCCGTATCGTCGGTGCGGTGGTGGTGTTCCGCGACATCACCGAGCGGCGCAGCACGGAAAACCAGCTGCAAAGTGCCCTGGATGAACTCAAGGTACTCAAGGAGCGTCTCGAAGAGCAGAACGCTTACTTGCAGGAAGAGATTCACATCGAGCACAACTTCCGCGAAATCGTCGGCCAGAGCGAGCCGATCAAGAAAATCATCCGGCAGATCGACGTGGTCGCCCCGACCGATGCCAGCGTGTTGATCAACGGTGAATCGGGAACGGGCAAGGAGCTGATTGCCCGCGCCATCCACCAGGCCAGTCGCCGCAATGCCCATCCGCTGATTCGGGTCAATTGCGCGGCGATCCCTGCGGAATTGTTCGAGAGCGAGTTTTTCGGGCACATCCGGGGCGCGTTTACCGGGGCGGTGCGTGATCGCGTCGGGCGCTTTGAGCTGGCTGACGGAGGCACGCTGTTCCTCGACGAAATCGGCGAAATTCCCCTGGAGCTGCAAAGCAAGCTGCTGCGAGTGTTGCAGGAAGGTCAGTTCGAGCGCGTCGGTGAAGAACGCACGCGCAAGGTCGATGTCAGGATCATTGCCGCGACCAACCGCGATCTGCGTCAGGAAGTCGAGGCCAGGCACTTTCGCGAAGACCTGTACTTTCGCCTGAACGTATTCCCGATCAAGTCGCCGCCATTGCGTGATCGATCGATGGACATCGGCGCCCTGGCCGCACACTTCCTCAAGCAGACCGGCAAACGCTTGAACATGCCTGGCAGGCGATTGCGCAACAGCGACATCGAACGCCTGCAACGCTACTCATGGCCAGGCAATATTCGCGAGTTGCAAAACGTCATCGAGCGTGCGTTGATCACCTCGATCGGCGCGGACCTGAACCTGGATTTGCCCGACGAACCTAAAGCCAGCCTCAACGTCACCCCACAACCTTCCCCCTTGTCCGTGATCATGACTGACGCCCAGATTCGCGAGCTTGAACGCAACAACATGCAGGCAGCACTGAAGGCCGCGGATGGAAAGCTGTTCGGCAAGGGCGGTGCTGCTGAACGGCTGGGGCTCAAGCCCACGACGCTGGCATCGAGGTTCAAGCGGCTGGACATCAAAGTGGGCGATTGATCATCGCCGCCCTGCCGGCCTCATGATGAATATCTACCCTGCCTGAACCGCCTTGGGCAATGTCGCACAGGCCGGGTAGTCAAATGCACGGCACATGCTCAGGGGGCGAGGATTTCCTGCAGAAATTCAATGAACACATTAATGCGACTGGAACCACGATGATTGGGCAGGTACAGCGCATTGATACAACTGCTGGCACTGCCAGGGTTGACCTCGTACTGCTCCAGCACACGCGTCAGGCGACCTGCGCTGACATCGTCACGCACCAGCCAGTCGGCCAATAGCGTCACCCCGCCCCCGGCCAACGCCGCCTCACGCAGAATGTCGGCGTTGTTGCTTTGCAGCCTTCCCTGCACATTCAATCGAATGATTTCCTCATCACCCTGGAATGTCCAATTGTGGTGGCCTGTGCGGTAATCAAAACGCAGGCATTGGTGCTCCAGCAGATCATGGGGGTGTCGGGGCAGTCCGGTACGCGTCAGGTAATCGGGGCTCGCCACTACCCAACGCTGGAAATCGCCCAGGCGCTTGCTGACGATGTCTTCACTGACGACCGATGAACCCAGGCGCACGGACACATCTATTTGCTCGCTGAGCAGGTCACTGACCTCGTCGCTCAGCGCGAGGCTGATCTCCAGGCCAGGATGACGATCCAGCAGTCGTCCCAGATGCGGCGCGATGATGCGTCGGCCGAACTCCACCGGGACGCTGGCCCGTAAGCGTCCCTGGGCTTCGCTGCCACGGTCGGTCACGACGGCATCGGCCTCGTCGATGGCCTCGAGGATCGCCACGGCTTTATCGAAATAGTGCTGCCCTGCCACCGTGACGCTCGTGTTGCGCGTGGTGCGATTGAGCAAGCTGGCGCCCAACTCACTCTCCAGCCCCGCTACCTGTCGGGTCACAGACGAAGTGGAGATGCCAAGCTTGCGCGCCGCAGACGAATACCCCCCACAGCGTACGGTTTCGACAAACATTTTGAGCGCCAGCAACTTATCCATAAGCGGAGTCCAGGATCGAAAAGGTAAGGTAACGACTGTGCATGACCAGGCGTTTCACGTCTTGCATGGATGTGCTTAACCAGGTGGATTAAACCCGATACGAGCCGCTGAATCAGGATGGCGTGATGCCCATGATCCGATTGCCCATGTGCACTCCCCAGTCCCTCATGCGCTTGCCTTCTGCAAGTTGCTGTCTTTGCCAGGTCTGCAGGGCTTTGTCGAGATCGCCATTGTCGTCGATGGCCTGCGCCAGGAACAGTGCATTGCGGGCCGCCTTGGCCGTGCTTCCGGCGGTATGGGGCCGCGGTACAAAAGCGGCATCGCCGGTCAACAGCACACGTCCGAACACCATTTGTGGAACGTCGAGATCAAGGATCGCCTGGACAAAAATGTCCTGGGTCTGGCGTATCAGTTCGCGAAAAGCCGGATTTGCATATCGCTCGCCCATTTCCCGCAGATAAGCCTCCTGCTCCGCCGCCAAAGCCCCCGGTGGAATGGAGTGGTTACGCCGCTGGCCGTCGCGATCAGTGAGCACGGCGTCCAGTTCCGGCCCTTGCGCGGCTTTCAAATACCATAGCCAGTTGAACCGACGCTCGCCAGGCTCAATGGAGCCGTTCAAGCCCGGCACCATGTATTCGAGCATCAGCGATCCAGGGTCCTGTTGAAAGACAAAGTCCTCGTAAAGCTGCGTCTTGGCGAAGTCTGCAAGTCGGTCTTCATCAACAAGCCCACGCCAAACCACATAGCCCGAATAGCCAGGTTGCGCCCCGGGCAACACCCTGCTCCGCACGGATGAACCCGCCCCATCGGCCCCCACCAGCAGGTCTGCCTCGGCACGACTGCCATCGGCGAACATCGCCGTCACCCGGTGCTCGTCCTGAGCCAGATCCACCAGCGTCTTGCCACGGTGATAGTGCTCGGCGGGAAATGCCGAAAACAATGCGTTGTACACGGTGTTCCAGGACGTCTGTGTTTGCGGCATCGGTTCTTTATGCAAGACGCTACCGGCTCGATCCAGATACAGACGATCATGGGAGCGGACACCCAGCGCATGGGTATGTTGGATGCCTGCATAGCGAAAATGCTGCAGGACATCCGCTTGCAGAACAATGCCTCCGCCACGGCTATCCATTGCCGCGGGGGAGCGCTCGAAAACATCGACTTGCCAGCCAATTGCCCGCAACGCTGTGGCGGCAAACAGGCCGCCCAGAGAACCACCGATGACCAGGGCTTTCGGACTATTCGGACTCTTCATTACCTTTCTCCTTGCGTAGTGGTGATTCCCGAACCAACCGGTTTTGAGCTGCGTTATGCCAGCGCCGGATAGTCGATATAGCCCTTGGCGTCGCCGCCAAAAAAGCTGTTGCCGTCCGCCGGGTTGAGTTCGGTACGCCCGCGCAGGCGAGCCGGCAAGTCGGGGTTGGCAATGAACGGGCGACCGAACGCGATGACGTCGGCACGCCCTTGCGCGATGGCGCGTTCAGCGGTCTCTGCGGTGTACCCCCCCGCCAGCATCAGAACGCCGTGGAAGTCAGCACGCAGCTGTTTGATGATGGCGTCCCAGCGTGGATCATTACTTTCATCGAGCACCGTGCCGACCATCATTGGTTCCACCAGGTGCAGGTAGGCGAGGTTCCATTGATTGAGCCGGGAAGCAATGTAGCCAAAGGTCTGTTCCGGGGTGTCATCGCCCATTCCCATGAATCGCCCCATCGGTGTCAGGCGTACGGCAACGCGTTCGGCCCCGACTTCTTCGGTCACCGCTTGAACCACTTCGAGCAGCAGCCGTGCACGGTTTTCAATACTTCCACCGTAGCG
>Ga0302169_10000615_pt1 | contig 10875 bp, 6 predicted proteins | sample I_Fen_N1_3_FD_193493 | JGI IMG/M metagenome (GOLD analysis project Ga0302169, IMG submission 193493) | Peat permafrost microbial communities from Stordalen Mire near Abisko, Sweden - I_Fen_N1_3 | ecosystem: Environmental > Terrestrial > Soil > Wetlands > Permafrost | place: Sweden: Abisko...
CGGATCGAGTCCGGCGGGCACGGCCATATAACGGGGTTCCCAGTCAGGCTGGAACTTGTCTTTGAAGCGGCGCAAGCCTTGGAAGTTGTAGAGCTGCTCACCACGGCGGAAAACCATCGAGCCCAGACGCTGGGTCAGCGGTGCGCCACGACGGGGTTGCAACCCCGACAACGGCACCATGCCCAGGCTGAAACGCGCGTATCCATGATTTTTATAATGTTGAATCAGGCCGACCATCATGAACTCCATGGTCAGTTTTGGCGCGTCCGGGTGTGCGCGCATCAGGTCGAGGCTGGCCAGGTCATGGCCATAGGTCTCGAGCAAGTTGGCAAACGCTACCGGGCGACCTTCGAAACGGATCACCGCAATGCGGAAGTGTTTGAGGTAATCATCGCTGAAACGGCCCAGCGAGAAGCCTTTCTCGCGCACGTTCTTGCCGGTCAGCCAGGCATCGGAAATCACCTTGAGCTCATCCATCGGCGCATGGCCCGGCTCAAAGATCTCCAGCGACAAGCCATCGCGAGTGCCACGGTTCCAGGTGTAGCGCAGGTCTTTCATCTCTTTGCCCTTGGCTTCGAGATCAAAGCGAAGCAGATCGACCCGAGCCTCTTCGCCGAGTTTGATCGCGGTCAGGCCGATGTCCATGTAGTACGGCAGGTTCTCGGCGCGCACCTGATAGAACACAGGGCGGGCGTGGTGGACGTCGCAGAGGTCGCGGAACTGCCAGATCATCTCGGCGCGTTGCTGGGTCGGGCCAATCGGGTCGTACAGCGCCACCAGGCTGCGCCCACGGCGGGCGTACATCAGAAACGCCTCGTCGTTGGGGTGGAACAGTAGCGCCTTGTCACCGGTCAGGGCGAGGCCGCCATCCGGTTGGGCGGAACTCATGAGGATCTTTACCGCGCGGTCCAGCTCATCCGGGGTCGGCAAGTGAATGACCGGGCGAGCGGTGCGCAGCAGCCAGGTCAGGGACACCACAACCAGCAGCACGGCGGCGCCCAGCAGCGAGCGCAAGCCACGCGGGGCATCGGCATCGAGGGTGAACTGCCACCAGAGTTGATGACTGTACGGAACGTCCTGATACGCAAACAGCAGCAACCAGATCGAGGCACCCAGCACGCACAGGCTCGACACCAGATACAGCGGCGAGAACGGCAGTTCGGTGAGGCGGCTCGGGCGATAGAACGAGCGACGGAACACCCCCAGCAAGCTGGCGATGAGGGTCATCAGGCAGGCTTCTTCCCAGTCAAAACCCTTGAGCAGGGAGAGCAGGGCGCCGACCAGCAGCAAAATGGTGGTCAGCATCCAGGCCGCAGACAAGCGCCGACGCAAGCCTTGCGCAAGCAGCAGGCACAGGACGCCCACCAGGCTGGCGCCGAAGTGCGAGGCGTCGACCAGACGATGCGGGATCAGGAAACCGATGTGTTCCAGTCGGGTATCGATTTCCGGGGTCACGCCGGAAAACAACAAGACCACGCCAGACAAGAACACCAGCACGGCCAGAATCGGTGCCGCGAGGCCGGACGCTGCGCGCAGTGACTGGCGCGACTGAAACAGGCGCTGGCCTTCGTTGATCAGCAGGAAGATGCAGGCCACCAGCAAGGGCAACACCACATAAATCAGTCGATACAGCAGCAGGGCAGCAGCCAGTGGCGCCGCGCCGAGGGAATCGGCAAAGGCCGCCAGCAGGATCGCTTCGAATACGCCGACCCCGCCCGGCACGTGGCTGAGCACGCCCGCGGCCAATGCCAGCAAGTACACCAGCAGGAAGGCGCCGAAAGGCGGAGCCTCTGGCAGCAACAGATAGAGCACGGTCGCCGCGGCGGCCACGTCCAGCGCGGTGATGATCAGTTGCAGGAAGGTCAGGCGGCGGCCGGGCAGCCGCAAGGTGCGGCGACCGACTTTGACCAGCAGGTTGTCCGGTGAAGGCTGTTCCGGCAGGCGTCGGCGGTAGATGCCGATGGCCAGCACGCTGAACAGCAGCAGAACGGCTGCGGCAATCGCGCCGAGCAATGTCTCGGACAGACCCAGGGCGGTGGAGGCGGCCGGCAGGTTGCTGAGGGTGGCCAGCGCGGCCAGCGGTGGCAGGGCGCAACCGAGCGACAGGCTGGCAAACAGCGTCATGTGGGCGACTTCTGAAGCCCCCAGGCCATGACGTGCATATAAACGGTAGCGAACCGAGCCCCCCGAGAGCATTGAAAGGCCAATGGCGTTGCCGATGGCAAAGGCTGTGAACCCGCCGAGTGCGAGGGTTCGCGGCGCCAGCGTCACGCCAGCATAGCGGCTGGCCGACCATTCGTAGCCCAACAGAATGATGAAGCCGACGATAGTCGCGCCCAATGCGCCGAGCAGGGCCGGTTTCGGGACTTCCAGGATCGAGTCATGCAAAGCGTACAGATCGAGTTCGCTCAGCAGGTGACGACAGGCAATCAGCGCGATCGCGAACAACAGCAGCGTGACCGCCAGGCCAATGGGCTGACGGTATTTGCTGATCAGATCGAGCAGGTGCAAACGCCCGGCCTTGATCGGTTGTGTCGCTGTGACGGTGTCTTGTGGATCAGACGAGTTGGCGCGCATCAATCACCTCTTGGATTGTGCGCGACAGGATGGAGGTATCGAGCCAAGTTACCAATCCCTGTAGAAAAAAATAATCACGAATATTAACGCCTCTCACCGGTTTGCGGCGATGGCCTGACATGAGTCGTAGAGGGGGCTGCCTGAGTTCCAGCATAGTCTGAACTCAGCAGTTTGATGATCCCTGACGCTTCGCGACACTGTGACAGATCATTGTTGCGAAAGGACTTTTTCTACAGATACAAAAAAGGCCACTCTTTCGAGTAGCCTTTTTTGATGTTTGGTTGCGGGAGCCGGATTTGAACCGACGACCTTCGGGTTATGAGCCCGACGAGCTACCAGACTGCTCCATCCCGCGTCTGTGTGGCGGCATTCTACAGGCGAACGGCGGGGTGTCAACCGTTAATCCCGATATGGGTCAAATAAGCGTAAATGAGCGTCGAACGGTCGCAGGGGAGATCTAAGTTTCGGAATCAGAACGATTTCTCATTTCGGACCGCGATCATCTGAAGGCGCCGTTTCTTCGCTAGCACCTACAAAACAGGCGCCCACAAAAAAGGCCACTCTTTCGAGTAGCCTTTTTTGATGTTTGGTTGCGGGAGCCGGATTTGAACCGACGACCTTCGGGTTATGAGCCCGACGAGCTACCAGACTGCTCCATCCCGCGTCTGTGTGTCGGCATTCTACAGAGGATCGCCGGGGTGTCAACCGCCAATTATGAAAAACCTGTTCCTGTTCAAGCGCTTAGCTTGAAAAGGGAGCTGGATAATGGCTGAAAGGCACGCCCGGCAAGGCTTGTAGCTCTATTGGCTGCTCTCGGTCGATTGATAAAATAAATGCACGACGTACTTTCCTACGTGTGAAAAAGAACATTCAGACTACTGGTGCTATATACAGGTGCCAGTGAGATACTGCTTATCCGACACGCCAACACGCCCTTTCTTCGTCATGAACTGCGCTTTTATATGACTCAGCGAAAAATCATCCACGTCGATTGTGACTGCTTTTACGCCGCCATCGAGATGCGTGACGACCCGCGCCTGGCCGGTAAACCGTTGGCAGTGGGTGGTTCGGCGGATCGACGGGGCGTGATTGCGACCTGTAACTATGAGGCGCGTGCCTATGGCGTGCGTTCAGCCATGTCTTCCGGGCATGCGTTGAAGCTGTGCCCGGACCTGACCATCGTCAAGCCGCGCATGGATGCTTATAGAGAAGCGTCGAAGGAAATTCACACGATCTTTCGCGATTACACCGACATGATCGAACCGCTGTCCCTCGATGAGGCCTACCTCGATGTGTCGGACAGCGCGCATTTCGGTGGCAGCGCGACGCGTATCGCCCAGGACATCCGTCGGCGGGTGTCCAATCAATTGCATATCACCGTGTCAGCCGGTGTAGCGCCTAACAAGTTTCTGGCCAAAATCGCCAGTGACTGGAAAAAGCCCAACGGGCTGTTCGTCATCACGCCGGATCAAGTGGAAGACTTTGTCAGCGGCTTGCCGGTCAGCAAGCTCCATGGCGTGGGTAAAGTCACGGCCGATAAGCTGGGCAAGTTCGGCATCGTCGATTGCTCGCATTTACGCGAGTGGGACAAGTTGGCGCTGGTGCGCGAATTCGGCAGCTTTGGCGAGCGACTTTGGAGTCTGGCCCGAGGGATAGATGACCGTTTGGTCCACAACGACAGTCGGCGCCAGTCGATCAGTGTTGAAAACACCTACGACGTCGACTTACCGGACCTGGTGAGCTGCCTGGATAAATTGCCCGAACTGCTTGAAACCCTGGCAGGTCGCATGGCGCGTATCGATAGCAGCTATAGGCCGGGCAAGCCGTTCGTCAAAGTGAAATTCCATGACTTTACCCAGACCACGCTGGAGCAGGCCGGGGCAGGGCGGGATTTGGGGAGTTATCAGCTTTTACTGACCCAGGCGTTCAATCGCGGCGGGAAACCGGTGCGGTTGTTGGGGGTTGGGGTGCGGCTTGAGGATTTGCGGGGCGGGTTTGAGCAGATGGAGTTGTTTGAGCGGTAGTGGCAGGTTTGGATGTCTCGGTGAATGTCAGGTCGCCTTCGCGAGCAAGCCCGCTCCCACATTGGACCGCGGTCGTCTGAACAACTCGGTCAACTGTGGGAGCGGGCTTGCTCGCGAAGCTTTTGGCTTTTGCTTTTAGTTCGGTCCCGGATCCGCTACCAAACGCCCGGCATCCTTGGTCAATGACTTCAGGAATTCAGTCTGCAACTCAGGATCATTGCGCGTCAGTTCGATCAGGCTTTGTTCCAGTTCACTGGCTTCTTCTTCCAGACCCAAATCCGACAGACGCTTGACCCGGTGTACCCACTGGCTCACTTCGTCGTCTTCAAGGTCGTCGTAAATCAGCCCGTGGGCTTCTAGCAGCTTGCCGCGCAAAGAACTGCTGATCGCCAGGGATGAGTCGGTATGCACATCGTCCTGCCCATCTTCGACACTGATCAGCAGGCGACTTAGATGATTGATGTCATGTTCGGCGAACGGGCTGTCCAGAAGGTTCAGGCGCAGAATGCCGTTTTTGTCGGTGCTCAGCTCGAACGTTTCCTTGCCGGCCTTGACCTCCACCGGGCGCTCGCTCCAGGGCAGGCTCGAGTATTCGGTGCGTTTGTCGCGCTGAACCTCTTCGATGCCGGCCAGGTTTTGCTGCGCGCGACCGTGGGATTGCACGTTCATGAACGGGTTGAGCCCGGCGAAACCGTAGCTCAGCCAATCCTTGGTCACGCTGTCCGGCAGGTTGCCGAGGGCAAACACGTTGACCACGTTCGCGCCCACACCCGCCACGACGGCCACTGCACCCAGCGGGATCTCATAGACCTCCCGCCAGGGTTGGTAAGGCGTGTAGCGATCGTAGTGGCGCGTGACTTCGAATTCGGTGACTTCGAAGGTCTTCTGCTCGTGGATTTTCACCCGACGTTGCGGCAGATCAAGCACCTTGGGTTCGCCGACATCGATCTGCAGGCTGTGATCGAGCAATTTGCGCTCGACACGTTCCTCGTGCTCGCTGCGTTGCGACATGTGATTGGCGCAGCCGCTGACCAGCAGGGTGCCGCACAGGGCGGCACCACCGAGGCCTAAGGTGTTTCGCTTGAACATGACGTCTCTATCTGGTTTCAGCGGCGGATACGGGCCTGCAGGAAAGACAGTACGTCAGCGACCGGCAGCGCTTGCGGCTCGGCCTCGGTACGGCTCTTGTATTCCAGGTTGCCTTCGGCGAGGCCGCGGTCACTGACCACGATCCGGTGAGGAATGCCGATCAGCTCCATGTCCGCGAACTTGATGCCCGGGCTGGTTTTCTTGTCGCGGTCGTCCAGCAGTACTTCGAAGCCGGCTGCAGTCAGTTCTGCATACAGCTTGTCGGTAGCTTCGCGAACCAGGTCGGTTTCATAGCGCAGTGGTACCAGGGCGATCTGGAACGGCGCGAGCGCGTCACTCCAGATAATCCCTTTTTCGTCGTTGTTCTGCTCGATGGCAGCCGCAACCACGCGGGACACGCCAATGCCGTAGCAGCCCATTTCCAGGGTGATCGGCTTGCCGTTCTCGCCCAGCACTTCGCACTTCATCGCTTTGCTGTACTTGTTGCCCAGCTGGAAGATATGCCCGACTTCGATGCCGCGCTTGATTTCCAGGGTGCCTTTGCCATCCGGGCTTGGGTCGCCGCTGACGACGTTACGCAGGTCGGCAACGGTCGGAACCGGCAGGTCGCGTTCCCAGTTCACGCCGAAATAGTGCTTGTCGTCGATGTTCGCACCGATGCCGAAGTCGCTCATCAGCTCGACCGAGCGGTCGATGATCATTGGCAGCGGCAGGTTCAGCGGGCCGAGGGAGCCGGCGCCGGCGCCGATGGCGTCGCGCAGTTCGGTTTCGGAAGCCATGACCAGCGGGCTGGCAACGCCCGGTTGGTTAGCAGCCTTGATTTCGTTCAGTTCGTGGTCGCCACGGATGATCAGGGCAATCAGCTTGCCTTTCTCTTCAGCGTGAACCACCAGGGTCTTGATGGTCTTCTCGATCGGCAGGTTGAAGCCTTCGACCAGTTGCGCGATGGTCTTGGCGTTCGGGGTGTCGACCAGGCGCAGTTCTTCAGTCGGTGCTGCGCGGGAGGTTTCGCGCGGTACGGCTTCGGCTTTCTCGATGTTCGCGGCGTAGTCGGAGCCGTTGCTGAAGACGATATCGTCTTCGCCGGACTCGGCCAGTACGTGGAATTCATGGGAGCCGGCACCGCCGATGGAGCCGTTATCGGCTTCAACCGGGCGGAATTTCAGGCCCAGGCGGGTGAACACGTTGCAGTACGCCTGATGCATGCGGTCGTAGGTGATCTGCAGCGATGGCTGGTCAGCGTGGAACGAATAGGCGTCCTTCATGATGAATTCGCGGCCGCGCATCAAACCGAAGCGTGGGCGGATTTCGTCACGGAATTTGGTCTGGATCTGGTAGAGGTTGATCGGCAGCTGTTTGTAGCTGCTCAGCTCGTTGCGCATCAGATCGGTGATGACTTCTTCGTGGGTCGGGCCGGCACAGAAGTCACGACCGTGGCGATCCTTGAAGCGCAGCAATTCAGGGCCGTACTCCTCCCAGCGACCGGATTCCTGCCACAGCTCTGCCGGTTGAGTGCTCGGCATCAACACTTCAAGCGAGCCGGCAGCGTTCATTTCTTCACGAACGACGGCTTCGACCTTGCGCATCACTCGCAAGCCCATCGGCAGCCAGGTATACAGGCCCGAGGCGAGTTTGCGGATCATGCCGGCGCGCAGCATCAGCTGGTGGCTGATCACGACCGCATCGGAAGGCGTTTCTTTCTGTGTGGCGAGCAAAAATTGACTGGTGCGCATGGTTGGCCGTTGTCGGTTGCTGATGACGAGAAATGACGGAGCATTGTACGGGCGAGATCCGCTGTCGTACAGAAGTGCGGCCGGCGGTGTGGCAGGAGGGCGGGAATCTCTGCGCCCTCTGCAAGGTTTCCTGCGTGTTTCTTACGATTCCTCCGCGACCTGGGTCGGAACCGGTTCCGGCGTCGGTGTCGGTCCTGCGCGGCGGCTCTCCTGGAACCAGTGCAAGGCGATCAATACCAGGGTCGGAACGCCCAGCAGGGCGGTGATCAGGAAGAAGTTGTGGTAGCCGAATTTCTCCACCATGACGCCTGAGTAGCCGCCGATCAGGCGTGGCAGCAAGAGCATGATCGAGCTGAGCAGGGCATATTGGGTGGCTGAGAACTTCAGGTTGGTCAGGCTCGACAGGTAAGCGACGAAGGCTGAAGTCGCCATGCCGGAGCTGAAGTTATCCAGTGAAATGGTGACGATCAGCATGTTCAGGTTGGGGCCCATGTCCGCGAGCATCAGGAACAACAGGTTGGTTCCCGCCGATGCGGCGCCACCGATGAACAGGATCGGCAAGATGCCGAAACGCACGATCAGCAGGCCGCCCATGCCGGCGCCCACCAGCGTCATGATCAGGCCGAAAATTTTGCTGACGCTGGCAATCTGATCTTTGGTGAAGCCCTGGTCGATGTAGAAGACGTTGGCCATCACACCCATGACCGTATCGGACATCCGATAGGTGGCGATCAGCCCAAGCAGCAGCAGGGCTTGCCAGCGGTAACGCAGAATGAAGTCGTTGACCGGCGTCAGCACTGGCGCCAGGCCACGGCGGCCCATGGTCGACAGGCACAGCGCAGTCAGCGTGGTATAGAGAATTGCCCGAAGGAACGCGCGGTCTTCGAGCAGCAGATCGAGCAGGCTCACGCCATGGAAGAGCACGCTGGCAAAGTCGGTGTTGTAGAGCTGGGTGAACATCGCCGGGACGGACACCAGCAGTACGATCAGTACGAACACTGAAGCCAGTTGATGCGCGAAGCTATAACGCCCGGCCTGCAGTTGGGTGCGCAGCGGGACCGGTGGTTCGCGCATGAAGAGGGAGGTCAGCAGCGCCGGGATCATCAGGGCGCCGAACAGCACGTAGGTGCCGGTCCAGGCGGAGTGCTGATAGTTGAAACCGGTGGAGCCGAAGCCTTCGGCGAAGAACAGGGCGCCTGCCGTCGCCAGCAAAGCGGCAATCCGATAGCCGGACATGTAACTGGCGGCGAGGGCGGCCTGGCGACTGTCTTCGGCGATCTCCAGGCGGTAGGCGTCCACGGCGATGTCTTGCGTTGCCGAGGCGAATGCGACAATGACCGCGATGGCGATCAGCCAGGAAAGGTGTTTTTGCGGGTCGCAAAAGCCCATCCCGATCAGGCCGAGGATCACCAGTGATTGCGACAAAACAAGCCAGGAGCGTCGTCGACCGAGCTTGCCCAGCAGGGGCAGACGCCATTGGTCTAGCAGAGGCGACCAGACCCATTTGAAGGCATAGGCCAGACCGATCAGGCTTGCGTAGCCGATGGTTTCGCGAGCCACACCGGCTTCGCGAAGCCAGACCGAAAGAGTCGAGAATACCAGCATGTACGGCAGGCCGGCGGCGAAACCCAGCAGTAACAGTACAAGCGTCGAGGGGCTGGCATATGCGGCGAGCGCGGCGCGCCAGGTTTTACGGGGCATGGGCTGGAGTCTGCCTCAAGAAATACGGAAACAAAGCGCGCACTCTAACCGCTGTGCTCTACCGGGCGCCAGCCATGGCGCCGAATATCAACACGATTGTTCAGGATACTGATGCCCTCCATGCGCAATCGGGCGCGTTGTTCGTCCCCGGATGGACTGCCCGCGGGCAGGCTGATGCGCCCGCCGGCGGCAAGTACGCGGTGCCAGGGTAATTTGCTGTCGCCGGGCAACTGGCTCAGTGTCCGCCCGACCCAGCGGGCGGCGCGCCCCAGTCCGGCCAGTTCGGCCAATTGGCCATAACTCACCACTTTGCCCTCCGGCACTTGTGCGAGTGTCAGGTAGAGCGCCGTGCGTCGGATTTGTGCCGCACTCTCGGTGCCATTGGTTGGTTCGATCACGTCCGGGGTTCCTGAAAAAGTTCGCAGTACCGTCTGTAGAGTAAATCCTTGATCGTCCATTGAGAAATGAACTCAATAGATAGGGTCGGGGTCAGTCCTAGCCAGGGCCTTATTCCTGCGAATAGGGCCAATTCTTTTCGCGTACCTGAGCCTGTATTTGCTTATGTTCTCCAGAACCGTGTTGTGTCTCGCCATCGTCAGTGCTTCTACCCCCTTGCTCGCGGATACCGTGTGGTTGAAGAACGGTGACAAGTTGAGTGGCAAGATCATTCTGTTCGATGGTGGCAAGCTGTTGATCCAGACCGAATACGCCGGCGCGGTCCCCATTGACTGGAAGCAGGTCAAAACCCTGGAAAGTGATCAGGAACTGTTGGTCAAGCAGGACGCCTACACCGGCGAGAAGGCCAAGTCGTTGCATGCTGCGGAGGATGGCAAGGTCATTTTGGCCAATGGCGAGGCTCCCAAGACAGTCGAGCTGGCCAGTGTCCAACAAATCCTCAAACCCAAGCCGGTGGTCGAAGACTTGGTATGGAAGGGCAATATCGACGCGGCCCTGGATTACCAGCGTGCGGACAAAGATACCGATGATTACGACATCGACTTCAAGACCACTGCCCGCCATGGCCGTTGGCGGCACATCGCGGAAGGCGAATACAACCGCGAGTTCCAGGATGACGTTGTCACTACGGACAACTGGCGAGCTGAATACTCCCTCGACCGCTTCATCACCGACAAATGGTTCTGGGAAGGTCGTCTGGTTTACAAGCGCGACAAGGTAGAAGACCTGTCTCGTCAGCGTACCGTGGGTACCGGTCCTGGCTATCAGTTCTGGGATGACGAATTGGGTGCATTTTCCCTGGGGTCGCTGGTCAATCGCACCGATTATGAGTTCCGCGACGGCAGCAAGGAGAATTTCTATTCCTTGGCCATGAAGTGGGATTACAACCGTTACCTGATTGGCAAGAAGGTGGAGTTCTTCACCAATGGTGAGGTGGCCAAGCCGTTGTCGGGCGTGGCCGACTACGCGCTCGATGCCGAGATGGGGCTGCGCTATAAAGTGACCGACTGGGCGTCGCTGAACCTGAAGGCCGAGAGGGATATTGTCAGTGGTTCCGATGAGGCTGACTTGAGTAAGACCCGTTACACCGCAGGGTTTGGCGTGACTTGGTAAGTGCTGAAATACGCAGCTTCGGCTGCGTTTTTCTATGCCTGGAAAAACACGCAGGCACAAAAAAGCCCCGCTGTTGAGGGCGGGGCTTTTTACTAAAGCAAGTACAAGTTAGATAACTTGAACTTCTTCAGCTTGCATGCCTTTCTGACCGCGGGTAGCGATGAAAGAAACCTGTTGGCCTT
>Ga0302169_10000622_pt1 | contig 10810 bp, 8 predicted proteins | sample I_Fen_N1_3_FD_193493 | JGI IMG/M metagenome (GOLD analysis project Ga0302169, IMG submission 193493) | Peat permafrost microbial communities from Stordalen Mire near Abisko, Sweden - I_Fen_N1_3 | ecosystem: Environmental > Terrestrial > Soil > Wetlands > Permafrost | place: Sweden: Abisko...
GCGCAGCCAGAGCAAAAACCATTGGTTTCAGAGCCATTTGAGGTTTCATGGTGTATCTCCTTGCTTCTAATTAGTTGGTTAAGTGTTGGTACGGTCTAACTAGTGCTACCAAGCGTTTACTTGATAGTGATGCCTAGGGTGTTAGCCACTCGGTTCCCCACCCCGGCACTCTGGTTCACCTGAATCACTCCTCGGCTGCCTGTGAAGGCCTGGTCGCTGGTAGCGACCTGGCGGCTGCCAGTGGTGGGGGTGAGCCCTGAGTCGGTCAACTGCGTCGAGTTCTGTTGCAACAGGACGCTGTCATCAATGCTTTGCGGGCCAGGGTTGATGCTGATCCGCACGGCATTGACTGATTGGTTATTGGCCCCGGCCGACTGGTTGATACCCAGCACACCGTTGCCGTTGGTAAAAGAGGTGCCATGAATCGCCGCTTTGGCGTTCAGGGACGGGTCGACGCTGCCGTTCTGGCGCTGGATGTTGACGTTGGTGGCCTGGCCACCGAGCGCAATGGCACGGCTGTTGGACATTTGTTGCTGGTTGCCGGCCGCCTGGTTGATCGACACGACACCTTCGTATTGTTGGCCGCTGTTGTTGATCACCGCGGTGTTGTCGGCGAAGACCGGAGCGGCGGCCAGCAGGGCGAGAACGAGCAGGGAGCGGTTCATTACTTGCCCCCCATCATGCTGCCGATGTTGTTCAGCGGCGCCATGCCGCGCTGGATCGAGTCGCTGATCTGTCCACCCATGCTGCTGCCCGCACCGTGGCCGGCGGCAGAGCCGGCCCCCAGGGTGGACATGCTGTTTTGCGTGGCATGCAGGCCGGTCAAGGTGTTGTTCGTCGGAATCGCGCCGACTATGCTGGAGCCGCTGCTGATGCCGCCGATATCCATATCACTGAGCTCGCCGGTTGCACCGATGATGTCGCGGCTGGGATTGGCGTTGGCGGTGGTGGGGTAGGGGTCTTTACCGAAGGCGGCGCGACCGTACATGTGAGCCTGTACGTTGCGCCCTGTCACGATCACGCCATCGCCTGCAAAGCTTGGAACACTGATGCCGACGCTGAGTACACAGCTGATCAGCAGTACGTTCATCGGACCTTGAGTGAGTGTGATCACGGCGGCATTCCCTATTCTTCGCGCTGACCCTAAACAGCGCTGTAAGGGATAGAGCAGAAGCCGTGCCGCTTTTTATTTAGTGTTTTTTTTCAATAGGTTGGAGTAAATCGAGGGCAAAGTGATGTCAGTGCTGTTTCATGGCTGATACACCTGCGGTCACGGCACGCGCACGCGGCCGTACCACAAACGATTCACCCTGTTGTATCACCGCTGTAACACCGCCCATGACAAATCGATGAATCCGCACAGCACGGGCGCTTCAGAGGCGCCGTGTGTTTCAAAAATGGACACTGCGGGCGCAAAGAGGCCCGGGGATGTGGATCAGGCTCAGCCTTTAGGGGATTGACGCGGAATGGAGTTGAGCACGGGGTTGCCATCCTGGTTCTGGGTCAGGTAGACCGGCAGCACCTTGGGCAGGGAGGGGATGAGGTTGTTGACTTCATTGATGTTGTAGATCCCGCCAATGCGAATCGCCCCGGTGCTGGCATCTGCGAGCATCACCGGTTTGTTCAGGTAGCGGTTGATCAGCGGCAACGCGTCGACCAGGGCCAGGTTGTCGAGGATCAGCTTGCCCTGGCGCCAGGCCAGCGCGCTGTCGTTGGGGCTGATCGTGGCGACACGCGGTGTGGCGTCGCCCAGTTGATAGCTGGCCTGCATCCCGGGGGTAAGCGGCACGCTGCCGTGGATCCGGTCGCTGGAAATCTGGACTGCGCCTTCAAGCAGCATGACCCGCACCTGATCGCCATATTTCCACACATTGAATTGCGTGCCCGTCACCTGCACCTGGCCTTCGCCGGCACGCACGACGAACGGATGCTCACGGTCGTGGCTGACTTTGAAAAACGCTTCGCCCTTTTTCAGCGTGACCCGACGTTGGTCCTTGTAGTTGCTGTAGACCAGTTCAGTGCCGAGGTTCAGCTCCACTTGAGTGCCATCCCCCAACGTCACCTGGCGCAAACCATCGGCGGCTTCAAAGCGCTCGTAGGCATTGGGCAGCCAGCCCGCTTCCCAACCGGTAAAGGCCGCCACCGGTAAGGCTGCCAGGCATATGGCTGCCGCGGCGGCGTAGGTACGTAGCCGACTGCGCGGTTTGAACGGCACCACCAAGGCGGTGGGTTCGTGGCGGGGCAGATGGTCGGCGACGTCCCAGATTTCCAGCATCGCGGCGTATTCGAAGGCGTGCAGCGGGTCGCAATCGTGCCATTGGGCAAAAGCCTGACGTTCACCGGGGGTGCAATCACTTGCATGCATACGCATGCACCAATGCGCAGCGGCGTCGGTGATGGCGTCATATTCGGCTTCTGAAAGGGACTTTTCGCTCATTAACTCATCCTGATTTCCCACATTCTAACCCCCAGGGTGCATCGCGAGAACATCCATCATGGCGATTGCACATCAATTGGAACTTATTCTCGTTTGGAGGCACCTAAAAAACTCAGGACATTCCTACAATGGAGAACGAAAATGCTGAAGAAAACCTTAGTCGCCCTGTGTGCAACCACTGCGCTGCTCAGCGCCGGCGCCGCGCTGGCCGATAAACCGGGTGCGGGCTGGATCACCATCGAGAAGGCCATCGAAGTGGCCAAGACCAAGGCAGGCTATGTCGAGGTCTACGCCGCTGAAGCCGACGACAACGGTTATTGGGAAGTCAAAGGGCGCAAGTCCGACGGCACCGTTTATGAAGCACGTATCGACGGCGCTTCGGGCAATATCTTGCGCGACCAGAAAGACTGATCTACCCCGCCGGGAGCCTGCTCAGGCTCCCGCATCCAGACTGCGCCCCAGCTCGCTGATCATGCAGGTCACCGAGTCGGCGTTGGCCAGAATCGTGTCGATACGCTTGTCGCTGTTGCTCATAAACACCGATCGCGCCTCCTCCAGTGTGCGGGCGCCGGTGGTGCTCAGGACTTTATCGCGCAACGGCGCGGTCAAGCGGCGGCTGCCGAAATCCTCCCATTGCTGGGAAAACGCATCCCAGGTTCTGAACAGCATGCTGGCAGGTGTGGAGATCGACAGTGCGTTATCCCGCAGGTTATCCAGGTCGGTTTTCATCAGCGTGGCGCCGTTGATGGCAACGTTGATGAGGTCCGGGAAGGGCCGCATGCTGTCCAAGTAAGCCAGGTCTTCGGTCAGGGATTTGATGTGGGTGATCTCGTGTATCAGCACCGTGGCGCGCGCATGGGCGCAGATGTTGAACGGCGTGGTCAGACGGTTCTGATAGATGTCCATGGGCGGGTCGAAGAAGCGGTCCAGCAGGTAGATCTTATGGTCGGCATCGTCGGGCACGACGAAGGCAAAGGAATCGTGGGGGCTGTACCGATGGGTGCCGCTGACAAACCGCATCGAGTCGGGCCCGATCAGGGTGTGATTGATCAGCTCATCAAGCACCTCGTCAATGCGCCGCTCGACCCTTCGCACTTGTTCGGGCGCCAGCGAGACAACGCCGAAAAATTCACTGAAAAAACGCCCCAGGCGGCTGCTCGGTTCACGAAGCGTGGCGAAGTGCAGCAAGTTGCGCTTGCAGGTCACCGCATAGTAAGTCGCCACATTCAGCGCTTCATCAATGCATTGGGCCTTCCAACTGGATAGCGCGGCGATCTCGCGCATGCCCACGGCTTCAATGTTGATGGCGTTCCGTTCGGCCAGGCGTGTGCTCATTTTGCCGGCGTAGCGGCTCATGGTTTTGCCGTAGCGTGGGTGATGGCGGTCGAGGTCCAGCGTCCACTGGCCGTGGGCGTTGCGCTGTACATAGGGGCCCAGCCGATCGCCCTTGCTCAGGCGCCAGCGTTCGCCGGCGCGTTTTACCGGATAGACTTTTCCCGCCAGCGGCAGGAAATTGCGCGAGGTGGTGTCATCCCGATACACCTGGTTGGCTGAGCTGAATGACAAGTCGCCGAGGGCGTCATCGTGGTGTTCAAAACCGCGCAACTGCGTGCGTTCGGGCGCGGTTATTGCCAACTCGTCCAGGTTGGCGGCTGCGGGGGCAGGCGCTTGCAGCCACCGCTCCACTGAGGGCTGCTCTGCAGGTGGCGGCGTCTGTTGCAGGGGCCTGTCCAGCGCTTTGCGCAACGAGGCCAATTCAGCCACGCCGAGGGCGAAGGTTTTCAGTGCGTGCCTCCAGCGGTGCGCCTGCAGGTTTTCGGCGGAGTCTTTGAACAGTTGATAGCTGCGCCACACCACCAGCGGATAGGCCAGTTTGCCGGCCAGGAACTGGAGGCCGTTGGGGATTTCCTGAGTGAGCAGGCAAGTGATCGCATCCCAATGGGTCTTGCCCGACGGGGCAAACTGCGCGCTTAGCATCTGCAGCAGCATCTGCACGTTGTCCTCAAACAGTTGCTTGAGCAGGTTGCCGCCCATGGGCGTTGCGCCGAGGGTGATTTCTGCCAGTCCGACGTGCCAGCCCTTGTCCAGCAGGTTGCGATAGGTGGCGCGCTGCGCCCCCTCCAGTTGCCCCACGATCCAGTCCTGCAGTGCGCCGGGGTTGGTGAACTCACTGAGCAGTGCCGCTTCGCTGGCGAATTCCTTCAGCAAATGTTGGGGGCTGAAGGGCGCGTACAGCACCAGCGGCCCCGACGCCCCGGCCTGCGGACCTATCAGGTAGCAACCCAGCGCCCTGGCGCTTGCTGCGCCTTCGGTGGCGATCAACTCCAAGTGGCGGACGATGGCCGAGCTGCCACTCACGCTGGCACGCGCCACTGCATCGGGCATGTCAAACACTTGCTGGATGAGGCTCCAGGCGTTGGCAGACAGTCGCTCATTGAGCATCTGCTCATGGGCGTATTGCAGGAGTTGCCAGGGTAACTGCCGGCAAAACAGGGTTCGCCGCGCGCGCGCGTCTTCGCTTGGTTGCTTGAGGTGGGCGATAAGCCGTTGCTGGTAGATGCCTTTCAAGTCCAGTTGGCGCACCAGTTGCACGACGGCATCGCCGTCCAGCGCCGCCGGTAACGGCGTGGCGGTACGCGAGCTTGGCCGGATGCGCTCGGCATGCAGGTCCGGCAAGTGCCGCAGGGCGAAATCGGTGAGGGTCTGCGTGTGGCCGTCCAGGTCAATACGGCAGGGAATCAGGATGTTATCGGGGTTGAGCGCTTGTTGGGCAAAGCGAGCATCGAGCAGGCTCGTCAGCGTGTTAGCGACCTGCTCGCGCAGGGGCGTAATGCTGTGCAGATAGTCACGCTCCTGCGGCGCGCTGAGGCGGTACTGCTCAAGCAGTTCGGCGTGCAGTATCTGTTCATCCGGCGACGCCATGCCCAGCCAGACCGGCAGTGACTGCTGGTGGATCATCGCGTGCGCCATGGCAATCGCCCTGGGCAGGTTGGACGGTGGCGCGCGGCGGATCAAAGCGTCCATGCAGTCCTGGAAGCGCTGCACGCCGGGTTTCATTGCCAGCAGATGGTCAATCTCGTCGCGCAGCCAGGCGCTGTAGGAGCGTTGGCGGTTATCCAGCAGATGATCGTCAATGCGTTGCAGCGGGCCCAAGCGGTAGGTCTGGTGGGGCATGCGCCTGGATACCTGCAGGTTTTCGAGCAAGGGCCAGCAGACCAGCGGATCTTGCAAGCGTTGCCCCAGCACCTCACCCAGCGCCTGGATGGATGCAAACGCCTCAAACCCAGAGCGCGGGGTCCACAGCAGGGCCGCGCCGGAGTGATCGGGGTCCAGGCCTCCGCGTTCGGTCAGTACAAAACAGTTGGCCAGGGGCTGGGGCAGGGCGGCTGCGTCACTGCAGAGACTCAGGGCGTATGCGTCCGGCAGGAAGCCGTTGAGCCCGTGACGGCTGGCACGGCTGCGCAGGCTGTCGGCGTTGAGCACGCAGTCGAGCAGCGCCAGTTGCTGCGGCGACAAACTTTTGTATAACCGGCTCATCTCGGCCTCGCCGCTCAACCCCTGCAACAGGCCGTGGCTTAGATGGGCCTGGTTGTTGTCCAGCAGCAGATGCGGCAGTTCGCGCAGCTCGTGCTGGGCGAAGGTGCTCATCACCTGCTCGATGATGGCATTGAAGCTATCGACGCTCAGGTTGTGCAGTTGCCGGGCGACGCCTTCACTGCGAAGGCCGTAGAACCAGGTCAGGGCCGAGGGCGTAAGTGCTTCGGCCTGACCGGTCACCCGCGCGATAAAGTGCGCGACCATGCTCGAAGACGCCACGGGCAAGCGCTCCTCACGTTCCTGGGCCGGGGTGGCATAGGTATTGATGCAGACATCTTCGGCGTCGAGCGCCAGCTGTCTTTTCGCCAGCTCCAGGTCCAACGCATGGGCCGCCAGCACGCCCAAGGTCGGATGTTTGCTGCGCCCCATAGCCATGGCGGTTTCAACGGCCTGCAGGCGCTGCAGATGACGTTTGGCGGTTTCCGCCAGTACGGTGCTGGGGTGCCCATTGCCGCTGGACACGGGGTGAACCGACCAGCGCCCGCCGGCGTCCTGCACCAGCAGACGGCTATCGAGCAGGGTGCGCACGTCCAGCGCATGGTCGAGCAGCGCGGCGAGGTCGATGTCGCTGGCGCTGCGGCGGTACACGCCGAGGGCATGCTCAAGGTTGTCGAACTGCTTGGCGACGATGTCTTCGAGCATGTCCTGGAAGACATCGCCCTGCATCGGTTGCCCGCTGACCTGAACATGATCCATACCGATATACACGCTGCGTTCATCCAGCGAGAGAAAGTTGAGCAGCTCATCCTGATGGCCGGCGGCCTTGAGCATCGCCAGCAGCGTGTCGTTGAGGTCGTTCAGATCCTTGAGCACTTGCAGACCGCGGGACTGGGTGTAGAGGTAGGTGTGAGCCTTGCTGATCATCAACGTGCTGGCGAGGTCGACGTAATGTTGATAGGGCGCGTGAATACGCACCTTTTCTATGCGCAAATCATCCGCGGGCGCTGTGCTCGCGGCCGAGTCCAGCAGGAACGCGGCGCGCAGTTGCTGGCTCTCTGGGGTGGAGACAATCGCGTTCTGGCGTTTGAGCAACAGATCGGCGCGAAATTTTTCGCGCATCACCCGCGCACAAAACGTCAGGCGCGACTGGCCCGCGCTGACGTCTTCGTTCCAGTAGGTCTGGAGCAGGCTTTTCAGTAACGAGGAAAGAATGCCGCTGGTTTGTTCGATCACACTGTCCCAGCGCTGCTGGTCGAGGGCGCGTTGGTCCGCGGTCAAGGCGCTGCTGTCGTAGCCGATATTGACGAACGAATGAGTTTGATCCTGGGGCCAGGCTTGTTTGGCATAAAACTGCAGCAGTGCATCGCGCAACGGTAGTGAGGCCAGCCAACGACGGTCTTTTTGCTGCGAGGCGCGGCTGAAAAAATCCACCCGCGTGTCGGCCTGTTTCAACTTAGGAAAGAAGGAACGGGCCATGATGCCGAGCAGGCTATCAAGCATCCCGTGCAGGCTCGGCAGCTTGCGCAGCTCATTGAGTAGGGCAGCTACGTTCTGCTGCTGGCTGGCCATAATGGCGTCCTCCTGATCCTGCATCACCGCGCCCTGGATGATGGCGGTGGTGATTGTTACCGGCGCGTCTACCGGCAGCGCGTCACGTTCAGCGATGGATATAAAGCACAGCAGGTCATCTCGCTGCGTTGGCAACTGCAAGCGCTCGTGCACCGCAGCAAGCAGCACGGCGCGGCTGTCGAACAGCTCCAGCCCGCCGTAGGGGGTATAGAGCACGGCTTTATTGTCGTCCGGTGTCGGACTCATCAGGAACGCGCCAGTCAGGGTCAGCGCGGGTTTGCCAGGACGGTTGATCAGCAGTCGCTCCACCTGCATGGGGTGCGTGTGCAGGGCCGCATCCTGGCGGGCCGCATCCGTGGCGTAGTAAAGCGTATGCAGCCACTCCAGATCCTTGACGGTAAATCCCAACGCCCGCTCCCGTGGCGTCGGCTGTTTACGCCCGGCAGGCAGCAGGAATTCGTCGAAAAAGTACGGCGGGGAAAGCGTCGCCATGGTGCTCGCTCCATCAAACTGGCAGTTACGAGGCTCCACGGTAGGCGCTTGCGCCAGGGGCGGGGCGGTAGATAACTGCTTCGGCGGCAAGCGGACGTTGACAGCAAGCACAGGAGGCGTTGTTTAATCGACGGGTCTGGATTGTTGTTGTCTCTTCCAATTATGAAATCGGAGCTACAGATGTCTGCCCAGTCCCCGATCATCGACAGTGCTACAGCATTCATGGGTTTCAACGAGCTGAAGGCGTTGCTGCAGGCGATCTTCGTCAAGCACGGCACCTCGCCCGACGTCGCGGCGATCCTTGCGCACAACTGCGCCAGCGCCGAGCGCGATGGCGCTCACAGCCACGGCATCTTCCGCATCCCTGGTTACCTCAGCACCCTGGCCAGCGGCTGGGTCAACGGCCAGGCGGTGCCGGTGGTCACCGACGTGGCGTCCGGCTTCGTGCGGGTCGACGCCGGCAACGGGTTCGCTCAGCCGGCCCTGGCGGCAGCGCGTGGGTTGCTGGTGGACAAGGCCCGCAGCGCCGGCATTGCGTTGCTGGCGATTCACAACTCCCATCACTTTGCGGCGCTGTGGCCCGACGTCGAACCCTTCGCCGAAGAAGGCCTGGTGGCGCTGAGCGTAGTCAACAGCATGACCTGCGTGGTGCCCCATGGCGCCGACCGCCCGTTGTTCGGCACCAACCCCATCGCCTTCGCCGCACCGCGTGCCGATGGCGCGCCCATTGTCTTCGACCTGGCCACCAGCGCCATTGCCCATGGCGACGTGCAAATAGCCGCGCGCAAGGGCGAGCGATTGCCGCCGGGCATGGGCGTCGACAGCCTCGGCCAACCCACCACTGACCCTAAAGCCGTGCTCGAAGGCGGCGCGTTGCTGCCGTTTGGCGGGCACAAGGGGTCGGCGTTGTCGATGATGGTCGAGCTGTTGGCGGCGGCGTTGACCGGAGGCAACTTCTCCTTTGAGTTTGATTGGGCAGATCACCCAGGCGCCCGCACGCCGTGGACTGGGCAGTTGCTGATCGTGATCGACCCAAGTAAAACCGCTGGGCAAAGCTTTGCCGAGCGCAGCCAGGAACTGGTGCGGCAGATGCATGCGGCAGGGTTGCGCAGGTTGCCGGGGGATCGACGTCATCGCACGCGGGCGAAGTCGTTGGAGCTGGGGATTGAGCTGGAGGCTGAGGATCTGGCGCGATTACAGGCGCTGGTGACTGACTGAGAAGGGTTTGGCGCAGCTTGCATGTAGGCGCTGGCTTGCCAGCGATAACTGTTTGTCGGGTGCTTAAGATCAAGATCACAAGCAGATCAAGAGCCAGAGCAACGGCGCAATAGCATCAGCGGTGTGGTTGCTATTGCGCCGCTTGCTTGATCAGTTACGACGACCCAGCAACAAACCCACTACCAGGCCAAAACCTGCGGAAATGGCCACGGTTTGCCACGGGTGGCCACCGATGTAGGTTTCGGTTGCATCCACCACCGGCTTGCTACGCTCGCGCACGTTGGACACTGAGTCCAGGGCTTGCTTGAGTTTGATCGCGACCTGCTCACGCAGGGTTTCGCCTTCTTCGCCTACCAGGGCGGCGCTGCTTTTGAGCAGTTTGTCCGACTCTTCGATCAGCGCGGTGAGTTCGCTGAAGGCTTGATCCTTGATCTGGTCTTCGACAGCTTGGGCAGCAGTTTTGCGGGCCATTGTGTGACTCCTTGCGAGTGAATGTGACAGTGAACAATGGAGTATCGCGCGATGGCAAAAGTTGCAGTTTTTTTGCTTGAGCGCAGTTCCAGCCAAAATCCGAATCAGGAAATTTCGACCTACAGTGTAAGATGTCGCCTATTTGTGCAGCAGGTAATTCAACATGAGCTTCAATCTCGCCAACAAGACCCTCGCCGAACGTGCCGAGCTGGAAGATGAAAAGTCCCGCCTCTATGACCTGTGGCAAACCAATCTGGGCAAGGCCAAGGGCGAAGCGGCGCGGTTGTTCGGTGAGCGTGCCAAGCGCAAGGGCAAGTGGGCCGAGTGGGTCCGCGCAGAGCTTGATGGCATGTCACCGCCAGAGTTTTCCAATATGGTGCGCAGCGAAGTCAACAAGCTGATGGCAGCGGCGAAGTAAAGCTGGCGGCAATCGCCTCACGTACTTTGAGCAACATAGGGTCCAACTGGGCCTGTGTCCGCCAGCCGAGTTCCACGGGGTAGCGCGGCAGCGCCACCGGGCAGGGCAGTACGCGCAGGCCTGTCATCTCGGCGATCGCCTGTGCCGCATGCCCCGGAATGGTCGCAACCGCGTGGCTGCCCTTGAGCAAAAACGGCAGTGCGGCAAAGTGGCTGGTCGACGCACACACTTGCCGGCTCAGCCCCAGCGCTGCGAGCCCCTCATCGGTAATTCCGATAAAACCGCCTGACGACACCAGCACATGCTCTCGGCTGACGAACTCTTCCAGGCCGATGCTGTTCTGGTCCGGCGCAAGACTGCCGGGGTCCACCAGGCAAAGGTAGTCTCCTTCCGCCAATACCTGTCGACTCAAACGGTTCTGCGCAAACCCGCCGGCGGTAATTGCCAGATCGAGCGTGCGGTCGAGCAGGGCGCCTGCCACGATCTGGCTGTGGGTCTGGCGAAAGATCACGCGCAGTTTCGGCAAACGTTGAGCGATCTCCTGCATTAAGCGGCGACCGTAGGCGATCTCGAAATCATCGGACAACCCCACTACCACGGAACGCCCTTGGTAATGCGGGTTATCCGGGTTGACCATCGCCAGGCTCTGTCGGCAACGGTCCAGCGCC
>Ga0302169_10000625_pt1 | contig 10799 bp, 10 predicted proteins | sample I_Fen_N1_3_FD_193493 | JGI IMG/M metagenome (GOLD analysis project Ga0302169, IMG submission 193493) | Peat permafrost microbial communities from Stordalen Mire near Abisko, Sweden - I_Fen_N1_3 | ecosystem: Environmental > Terrestrial > Soil > Wetlands > Permafrost | place: Sweden: Abisko...
AGGCTTACCAAGACATCATGCAGATGCCGGTTTAAGGACGAGATTGAGTCATGGCAGAAGCAGTCGCCGATAATGTTCCGGCCAAGGCCACACCGATAGACGGCAAGCCGCCGTTGTTCGGCTTGTCTTTTCTGGAAAACCTTTCCGAGATGACCATGCTGCGTCAGGTAGGCCTGTTGGTCGGCCTGGCCGCGAGCGTGGCGATTGGTTTTGCCGTGGTGTTGTGGTCCCAGCAACCGGACTACCGGCCTCTGTACGGCAGCCTTGCCGGTATGGACGCGAAACAGGTCATGGATACCCTGGCATCCGCCGACATTCCTTACACCGTTGAACCCAATTCCGGTGCCTTGCTGGTCAAGGCCGATGACCTGTCCCGTGCGCGGCTCAAGCTCGCGGCCGCGGGTGTCACTCCCAGCGATGGCAACATCGGTTTTGAAATCCTCGACAAAGAGCAGGGTCTGGGCACCAGCCAGTTCATGGAAGCGACTCGCTACCGTCGCGGCCTCGAAGGCGAGCTGGCGCGCACCATCTCCAGCCTGAACAACGTCAAGGGTGCCCGCGTGCACCTGGCGATTCCAAAAAGCTCGGTGTTCGTGCGCGACGAGCGCAAGCCAAGTGCTTCGGTTCTGGTTGAGCTTTACTCCGGTCGCTCGCTGGAACCTGGACAGGTCGTGGCCATCATCAATCTGGTGGCAACCAGCGTTCCCGAGCTGAGCAAGTCGCAGATCACCGTCGTCGACCAGAAAGGCAACCTGCTTTCCGATCAGGCGGAGAACTCCGAACTGACCATGGCCGGCAAGCAGTTCGATTACAGCCGTCGTATGGAAAGCATGCTCACCCAGCGCGTGCATAACATCTTGCAACCGGTACTGGGCAATGATCGCTATAAGGCCGAAGTCTCGGCCGATGTCGATTTCAGTGCCGTCGAATCGACCTCCGAGCAGTTCAATCCGGACCAGCCGGCGTTGCGTAGCGAGCAATCGGTCAACGAACAACGTACCGCCAGCAATGGTCCGCAAGGCGTGCCGGGTGCCCTGAGCAATCAGCCTCCATCGCCGGCCTCGGCACCGCAAACCACCGGTGGCGCCACTGCGTCGGCCGGCATGGTGCAGCCGGGCCAGCCGCTGCTGGATGCCAACGGTCAGCAAATCATGGACCCGGCCACCGGTCAGCCGATGCTGGCTCCGTACCCGGCGGACAAACGTCAACAATCCACCAAGAACTTTGAACTCGACCGTTCCATCAGCCACACCAAACAGCAGCAGGGCCGCTTGAATCGCCTGTCGGTGTCGGTGGTGGTGGATGACCAGGTCAAGATCAACCCGGCCAACGGTGAAACCACCCGTGCGCCGTGGAGTGCCGATGAATTGGCGCGCTTCACTCGTCTGGTGCAGGACGCCGTCGGTTTCGACGCCAGTCGTGGCGATAGCGTCAGCGTGATCAACATGCCGTTCTCCGCCGAGCGCGGTGAAGTGATTGCCGATATTCCGTTCTACTCCCAGCCATGGTTCTGGGACATCGTCAAGCAAGTGCTGGGCGTCTTGTTCATCCTGGTGCTGGTATTCGGTGTGCTGCGTCCAGTGCTCAACAACATTACCGGCGGTGGCAAAAACAAGCAGCTGGCCGGCATTGGCAGCGACGTCGAGTTGGGTGGCATGGGCGGCCTGGACGGCGAACTGGCCAACGACCGCGTCAGCCTCGGTGGCCCGACCAGCATCCTGCTGCCGAGCCCGAGCGAAGGCTATGACGCACAGCTGAACGCAATCAAGAGTCTGGTGGCAGAAGATCCGGGTCGTGTGGCCCAGGTCGTGAAAGAGTGGATTAACGCAGATGAGTGATAACCGAGCCGTTGCCGCCAAGCTGTCCAAGGTCGACAAAGCCGCGATCCTGCTGCTGTCCCTGGGTTCTACCGATGCGGCCCAGGTGCTGCGCCACATGGGGCCCAAGGAGGTCCAGCGTGTTGGCGTGGCCATGGCGCAAATGGGTAACGTGCATCGTGAGCAAGTCGAGCAGGTGATGAGCGAGTTCGTCGACATTGTCGGCGACCAGACCAGCCTGGGGGTTGGCTCCGACGACTACGTGCGCAAAATGCTCACCCAGGCCCTGGGCGAAGACAAGGCCAACGGCCTGATCGACCGGATCCTGCTGGGCGGTAACACCAGTGGGCTCGACAGCCTGAAGTGGATGGAACCGCGCGCCGTCGCCGACGTGATCCGCTACGAACACCCGCAGATCCAGGCAATTGTGGTGGCCTACCTCGACCCGGACCAGGCCGGTGAAGTGCTTGGCAACTTCGACCACAAGGTGCGACTGGACATCATTTTGCGGGTTTCCTCGCTCAATACCGTTCAGCCGGCAGCCCTGAAAGAGCTCAACCAGATTCTCGAGAAGCAATTCTCCGGCAACTCGAATGCTTCGCGCACGACCCTGGGCGGTATCAAGCGCGCCGCCGATATCATGAACTTCCTCGATAGCTCGATCGAAGGCCAGTTGATGGACTCGATCCGCGAAGTCGACGAAGACCTGTCCGGTCAGATCGAAGACCTGATGTTCGTCTTCAACAACCTTGCCGATGTCGACGACCGCGGAATTCAGGCGTTGTTGCGCGAAGTCTCCTCCGACGTGCTGGTGCTGGCTCTCAAGGGCTCGGACGAAGGCGTCAAGGAAAAGATCTTCAAGAACATGTCCAAGCGTGCGGCCGAACTGTTGCGCGACGACCTCGAGGCCAAGGGCCCGGTGCGTGTCAGCGACGTGGAAACCGCGCAGAAAGAAATCCTCACCATCGCCCGCCGTATGGCCGAAGCCGGGGAAATCGTTCTCGGCGGCAAGGGCGGCGAGGAAATGATCTAACACCATGGCCAAGCATGATGAGTCGCCCACTGACCTGATCCGGGCCAGGGATGTCAGTGGTTTCGATACCTGGGCACTGCCCAGCTTCGATCCACCTGCGCCCGAGCCTGAGCCTGAGCCGGAACCCGAACCGCCGGAAATGCAAGAAGTGCCGCTGGAAGAAGTCCAGCCACTGACCCTCGAAGAGCTCGAAAGCATTCGCCAGGAAGCCTACAACGAAGGCTTCGCCACCGGTGAGAGAGAAGGTTTCCACAGCACCACGCTCAAGGTTCGTCAGGAAGCCGAAGTGGCGCTGGCGGCGAAGATTGCCGGTCTGGAACAACTGATGGCGCATCTGTTGGAGCCTATTGCCGAGCAGGACACCCAGATTGAGAAGTCCCTGGTCGACCTCGTGCAGCACATCACCAAACAAGTGATTCAGCGCGAACTGGCCATCGATTCGACGCAGATTGAACATGTCATGCGTGAGGCCCTCAAGCTCCTGCCGTTGGGCGTCGGCAATGTGCGGTTGTACATCAATCCGCAGGATTTCGAGCAGGTCAAAGCCCTGCGCGAGCGTCATGAGGAAACCTGGCGCATCGTTGAAGATGAAGCGTTACTGCCGGGTGGTTGCAGGGTCGAGACGGAACACAGCCGTATCGATGCCACGATCGAAACCCGCGTTGCGCGGGTGATGGACAAGCTGTTCGATCAACTGCACGAACAGGCCCTGCACCCGGCCGCTCCCGACCTTAGCCTGGAGCTGCCGATCGCAGCCAGGCCTGCAATTGCGCCAGGGCCGGACGTTGCCGATGCGCCTTGATCGCACCAGTTTCGCCAAGCGCCTGGGCAGTTATGCCGAGGCCACTACACTTGCTGGTGCACCGATCCTGGAAGGGCGCTTGCTGCGCATGGTCGGCCTGACCCTCGAAGCCGAAGGCTTGCGCGCGGCCATGGGCAGCCGTTGCATGGTCATCAATGATGACAGCTATCACCCGGTGCAGGTCGAAGCCGAAGTCATGGGCTTCTCTGGCAGCAAAGTATTTCTGATGCCGGTCGGCAGTGTCGCCGGCATTGCTCCCGGTGCTCGTGTGGTGCCCCTGGCGGACACCGGTCGCTTGCCGATGGGCATGAGCATGCTCGGGCGGGTACTCGATGGCGCCGGGCGTGCGCTGGACGGCAAGGGCGGGATGAAGGCCGAGGACTGGGTGCCGATGGACGGCCCGACCATCAACCCGCTCAAGCGCGAACCGATCAGCGAGCCGCTGGATGTGGGCATTCGTTGCATCAACGGCATGTTGACGGTCGGTCGCGGTCAGCGGCTCGGGCTGTTCGCCGGTACCGGCGTCGGTAAGTCGGTTTTGCTGGGCATGATGACCCGCTTCACCGAGGCCGACATTATCGTCGTCGGGCTGATCGGTGAGCGGGGTCGTGAAGTCAAGGAGTTCATCGAGCACATCCTCGGTGAAGAAGGGCTCAAGCGTTCGGTGGTGGTGGCGTCGCCGGCGGACGATGCACCCTTGATGCGTCTGCGCGCGGCCATGTACTGCACACGAATCGCCGAATATTTTCGCGACAAGGGCAAGAACGTCCTGTTGCTGATGGATTCGCTGACCCGTTTCGCCCAGGCCCAGCGGGAAATCGCCCTGGCCATCGGCGAGCCACCGGCCACCAAGGGCTATCCGCCGTCGGTGTTCGCCAAATTGCCGAAACTGGTGGAGCGGGCCGGTAATGCCGAGAAGGGCGGTGGTTCGATCACCGCGTTCTACACCGTACTGTCTGAAGGCGATGACCAGCAGGACCCGATTGCCGACTCGGCGCGCGGCGTGCTCGATGGTCACATCGTACTGTCGCGGCGCCTGGCCGAAGAGGGGCATTACCCAGCCATCGATATCGAGGCTTCCATCAGCCGGGTGATGCCGGCGGTGGTATCGCCGGAGCACATGGCCCGTGCGCAGTATTTCAAGCAGTTGTGGTCGCGCTATCAACAGAGTCGCGATTTGATCAGCGTCGGTGCCTACGTCGCCGGTGGTGATCGCGAGACCGACCTGGCGATTTCCCTGCAGCCACAGTTGGTCAAATACCTGCGTCAGGGTCTCAACGACAGCATCAGCCTGGGCGAAAGCGAAGCCTATCTCGCCTCGATCTTCGCGCCTGCGGCGGGCGGCTAACCGGTCATGGCCCAGACTCGAGCAGGGCGCCTGGCCCCCGTGGTGGAGATGGCCGAAAAGGCCGAGAAAACCGCGGTGCAGCGCCTGGGGCACTTTCAGGGGCAGGTGCGTTTGGCGCAAAGCAAACTCGCCGACCTCGAAGCCTTTCGTCTGGACTATCAAGAGCAATGGATCGTACGCGGCAGCGGCGGTGTTTCGGGTCAATGGCTGCTGGGTTATCAGGGTTTCCTTGCGCAACTGGGCACGGCCATCGATCAGCAGCGACAAAGCCTGGCCTGGCACCAGAACAACCTGGACAAGGCACGGGAAACCTGGCAACAGGCTTTCGCCCGGGTCGAAGGTTTGCGCAAACTGGTGCAGCGCTACGCGGATGAAGCACGGGTGCTGGAAGACAAGCGCGAGCAAAAGCTGCTGGATGAATTGTCCCAGCGCTTGCCGCGTCAGGATGCCTATTGAATCGCGCGATAGCGATCTGATTGACGCCAGCATTTTCCAGCCTTGCCCCAACCTCTACCAAATGCTAAACCTTGTACAAGCAGGTTCCCCAATGACAAGGAAGCCATGACATGTCAGTTGTTACAGAAATCTCTGCGGATGGGCAAAAGCTGACGATATCGGTCAAGGGACGATTCGATTTCGCCAAGCATCGGGAATTTCGCGATTCCTATGAGCTTCCCGATGGCGCCATGCCGAACGCCGTTGTCGTCGACCTGAAAGAGGCGACTTATCTCGATAGTTCGGCGTTGGGCATGTTGTTGCTGCTGCGCGATCATGCCGGCGGCGACAATTCCGATATTCGCGTCGTCAACAGCAGTTGCGACGTGAAGAAAATCCTCGCGATCTCCAATTTCGACAAATTGTTCGACATCAGTTGATCGCCGTGCAGCCTGCACTCGAATCGCTGACGATTTTGATTGCCGAAGACAGCGCCGCTGATCGCATGCTGTTGTCGAGCATCGTTCGTCGCCAAGGGCATCAAGTGCTGACCGCGGCCAACGGTGCCGAAGCGGTCGAAGTCTTTCGCCTGCAATGTCCGCAACTGGTGTTGATGGACGCGATGATGCCGGTGATGGATGGCTTCGAAGCCGCCCGGCAGATCAAGGAACTGGCCGGGGAAACTCTGGTGCCGATCATCTTCCTCACTTCATTGTCCGAAAGCGAAGCCCTGGCCCGCTGCCTGGAAGTTGGCGGCGACGACTTTTTGGCAAAACCTTACAATCAGGTGATTCTCTCGGCCAAGATCAAGGCGATGGACCGATTGCGACGATTGCAGGCCACTGTGCTGCAGCAGCGCGATCAGATCGCCCGGCACCACGAGTATTTGCTCAACGAGCAGCGAGTGGCGAAGGCCGTGTTCGATAAGGTGGCCCATTCTGGCTGCCTGAATGCGTCAAATATTCGTTACCTGCAATCGCCCTATGCGCTGTTCAACGGCGATTTGTTATTGGCCGCGTTCACCCCGGCGGGCGACATGCATGTGTTGCTTGGCGATTTCACCGGGCATGGTTTACCGGCTGCAGTCGGTGCAATGCCCCTGGCTGAAGTCTTTTACGGCATGACCGCCAAGGGCTATGGCCTGGCAGAAACCCTGCGCGAGATGAATGCCAAGCTCAAACGGATCCTGCCGGTGGACATGTTCTGCTGTGCGACGCTGTTGTGCTTGAGCTTTCAGCGGCGTTCGGTGGAGGTCTGGAATGGCGGCATGCCGGACGGTTACCTGCATAGCCTCGCCACTGGCAAGCGTACGCCGCTCACCGCGCGGCATCTGCCCCTGGGTGTGTTGAGCCCGCAAACATTCGATGACCGCACCGAAGTGTTTCCCATGGCGCTTGGGGATCGGGTATTGCTGCTGTCCGACGGGGTGATCGATACCTGCGATGACGGCGAACAGCTGTTTGGTGTGCAGCGCTTGCAAGCGCTGTTTGCCGCCAATCGTCAGCCGGATGCCTTGTTTGAAGAGATCGAACAGGCACTGCGGGATTTTGGCGGCGTAGCACGCGATGACGTCAGCATGGTCGAAGTCAGTCTGTTGGAGCCCGCACAGCTGAATCCGCCCGCCCTGGTCTATTCCGACAGCGGTCAATCCTGCCCACTGGACTGGTCGGTGGCTTTCGAGTTCCGTGCTGCCACGCTCAAACGCTTCAACCCGTTGCCCTATTTGCTGCAATTGCTGCTGGAGGTTCACGGTCTGCGGGCGCAAAGCGGGGCGCTCTACAGTGTGCTGGCCGAGCTGTATTCCAATGCGCTGGAACATGGTGTGCTCGGTCTGGACTCGGGTCTCAAGCGCGATGCCTCGGGTTTTACCCGCTACTATCAAGAGCGCAATGCGCGCCTGGATCAGCTGCAGGACGGTTATGTGCGGGTGCATTTGCAGGTCACACCGCAGGGCGAGGGTGGTTGTCTGGCGATTTGCGTCGAAGACAGCGGCAAGGGATTTGATGTCGAGCGGGTGCTGGAGCGTCCCCTGGACCCTGTCCGTCTGTCAGGACGTGGTGTCAGTTTGATCCGCCAGTTGGGGCGTAATGCCAGCTGGTCGGACGATGGTCGAAGTGCCCGCGTGGAGTTTTACTGGAAGGCTCTGGCATAATCCGCGCATTCTTGATCAAGGAGTGAGCAAGTGACTGACACACATCTCGACCCGGACGTGCTGCGCGCGTTGCAGGAGGTCATGGAGGACGAGTATCCGACCCTGGTGGATACTTTCCTGGCTGATTGCGAGCAGCGCTTGCAGTTGCTGAAACAGGCTGGCGACGCTACGCAGGTCCTTGAAACTGCCCACAGCTTCAAGGGCAGTAGCAGCAACATGGGCGCTATTCGCCTGGCTGACCTGTGTCATGAGCTGGAGCTACAGGCCAAGGGGCAAAATCTTCCAGGTATTGAAGTGCTTGTCGCGCAAATCGACCGCGAATTCGCCTTCGTCCGGCCGCTTTATGAAGAGGAGCGACGGCGTTCGCTCTGCGCCAGCGTGACCGCTCGGCGCTAATAAAGCGGCTCTTCAACAAAGCTGGCGCGACCCTTGCAGTAATCCCCCCACAACTGTACCTACGATCCCAGTGCAGCGGAGACCGTTTCATGCCCGTTACCCCCCATCTGCTTCTTCAGGCCGCCACTGCGGCCAAGACTCAAGCTGCCGCCAATTCCACGGCGCCGACCGCTGAGCCCGGGGACAAGGTGTCCAGCTTCGCGCAGGTCTACGCCAGGCAAGCCCAGAACAAACCCTCTGCGCCTGTAGATGGATCAGCCAGGCCGGTACGTGATAAAACCCCGGACAACGCCGGCAAAAAAGACCGCGTTGACGACGAATCTGCCGCCGCGCAACCGGCGGTTGCCGATAGCGGCAAAACCTTGCCCGCCGATAAACCGGCGCAAGCCGACGAAACGGCTGGCAACGCTGATGCGGCGGATGCTGCGCAAACGCCGGTTGCCGATGCTGTGCCCGTTGACCCGGCTCTCGATCCTGCCCTGATGCAGGCCGTGCAGCCGGTGGTCAGCGTCCCCGTCCCCGTAACGCCGGCAGTGACTGAACCGGTGCAGCCATCGGTCCAGGCGCCGGTCGCTGCAGCGGTGACGGCAACGGCAACGACGACCGCGGCCGTTGCTGCTCCGGATAGCAATTTCGATCCCGAAGCCGATCCCCTCGATGCGCTGCCGGCCTTGCGCATGGCCATGGAGCAAAGCGGTCACGTTTCTGCCTCCAGTCAGGCACAGCCCAAGACGGCGCCAACATCCGCAGAGGCGCAGGCCGATGGCGAACAAACCCCGACGCAGGTGTTTGCCGCCGGCATGGCGAGCATGCTCGATGTGCAAGCCGACAAGGACAGCACCAGTCAGGGCGGGGACAAGGCGTTCAGCGGTCTGATCGATGATGGCCTCAAGGACCTCAAGTCCGCCAGCAGTGATACCCGGGTCGACGATTTTGCCAACCGCCTGGCGGCGCTGACGCAAGCCGCCACGCCGAAAACCGCCAATGCTTTGCCGGTGAACCAGCCGATTGCCATGCATCAAAGTGGCTGGACCGAGGAAGTGGTGAATCGGGTCATGTACTTGTCCAGCGCCAATCTCAAGGCGGCTGACATCCAGCTGCAACCGGCGGAACTGGGGCGCCTCGATATTCGCGTGAACATGGTGCCGGACCAGCAGACCCAGGTGACGTTCATGAGTGCTCACCCAGGCGTGCGTGAAGCGCTGGACGGCCAGATGCATCGTCTGCGTGACATGTTTGCGCAACAGGGCATGGGGCAGGTTGACGTCAATGTGTCCGACCAGTCCCGTGGTTCGCAGCAAGGCCAGAATCAGGCCCAGCAAGGGCAAGGTGGACGTACCAATGCCGGTGGCGGGCGCCTCGACGGCATGGATGAGGATGTCGCCCCGAGCGTGGCTGAAGTGGCGGCAACCGCTACCAGCGTGATCGGCTCCAGCGCGGTCGACTACTACGCCTGACCCTGCCAGACACATGACCCTGTGGGAGCGGGCTTGCCCGCGATGAGGTCATTGCATTCAGCATCATCGTTGATTGTTACACGATGGGCGCCAGGGATGGTGCGCCAGAGCTGACACCGACGGTATTCTCGGTCTTTTCGCGAGCAAGCTCGCTCCTACATGGCATAACACTTGCTCTTGCCTTGCCGTGCGACTGTGAAAACCCGAATAGTGACGGATTATTGGCATGGCGAAGAGCGAAGCAGCAGTAAAAGACCCCGCAACCAAAGGCAAACTCAAGCTGATTATCTTGATCGTGGTGGCCCTGCTGCTGGCGATCGGCTTGTCCGTGGGGGCGACCTGGTACTTCATGCACAGTGCTCAGAGCAAGCCTGCCGCCGTGGTCGAAAGCGCCCCGGTCGGCAAGCAGCCGGCGATTTTCGAGTCGATGGCGCCGGCGTTCGTCGCCAACTACAACCAGAATGGCCGTCAACGCTACATGCAGGTGAGTATCACCATGCTCGGCCGCAACCAGGCTGATCTGGATGCGCTCAAAGTCCACATGCCGGTGATCCGCAACAACCTGGTCATGCTGTTCTCCGGACAGGACTTTGCCACACTTGCCTCGCCGGTCGGCCAGGAAATGTTGCGGCAGAAGGCCACGGCCAGCGTTCAGGAAGTGGCGCAGAAAGAGCTCGGCAAAGTGGTCGTCGAACAGTTGCTTTTCACTAATTTCGTACTGCAGTAGGAACACGACATGGCCGTGCAGGACCTGCTGTCCCAGGATGAGATCGATGCGCTGTTGCATGGCGTCGACGATGGTCTGGTACAGACCGATACCGTTGCCGAACCGGGCACCGTCAAAAGCTACGACCTGACCAGCCAGGATCGCATCGTCCGTGGACGCATGCCGACCCTGGAAATGATCAACGAGCGTTTCGCCCGCTACACGCGCATCAGCATGTTCAACATGCTGCGTCGCTCGGCAGACGTGGCGGTCGGTGGTGTGCAGGTGATGAAGTTCGGCGAATACGTGCACTCGTTGTACGTGCCGACCAGCCTCAATCTGGTCAAGATCAAACCGCTGCGCGGCACCGCGCTGTTCATTCTCGACGCCAAACTGGTGTTCAAGCTGGTGGACAACTTTTTCGGCGGCGACGGCCGTCACGCGAAGATCGAAGGACGTGAATTCACCCCGACCGAATTGCGTGTCGTGCGTATGGTGCTGGAGCAGGCCTTCGTCGATTTGAAGGAGGCCTGGCAGGCGATCATGGAAGTGAACTTCGAGTACATCAACTCGGAAGTGAACCCGGCCATGGCCAACATCGTCGGTCCGAGCGAGGCCATTGTGGTCTCGACCTTCCACATCGAACTCGACGG
>Ga0302169_10000626_pt1 | contig 10798 bp, 11 predicted proteins | sample I_Fen_N1_3_FD_193493 | JGI IMG/M metagenome (GOLD analysis project Ga0302169, IMG submission 193493) | Peat permafrost microbial communities from Stordalen Mire near Abisko, Sweden - I_Fen_N1_3 | ecosystem: Environmental > Terrestrial > Soil > Wetlands > Permafrost | place: Sweden: Abisko...
GGATTGGCAGAGCGAACGCGGCGGTTTTACCGGTACCGGTTTGCGCTTGGCCAATCATGTCGTGGCCGGCCATGATGATCGGGATCGATTGCTGCTGAATAGCCGAAGGCTCTTCGTAGCCGGTCGCAATGACGGCTGCAAGGATATTCGGATTAAGATTAAAAGCGGCGAAGCCGCCGGTTTCCTGGGTCATGGGTCTGCCTCTAAGTGCATCCGCAAAGACCCATGCTCCAAAGCTGCGCATGCCGTGTAAGACTCAAGAGTCGCCCTGGCTGCTTTGTCGGCGGGGATTTGCGAAAACGAATGAATGAAAAAGATTCGTCAAGGGAGAGTCCGCTGTGCGGACGTGCAGCCGAAGCTGACTTCGGGGAATTGCGCTACCTAAACGCGGCCCGGTTAAAGGCCGGCGCGCACTATACCGGAATTCGCCCAAAAAGGGAGCATTATTTGTCGGAAAACTGACGGATACACCGTTGTGTCACAGGCTTTGCGGATAATCGCGAGACAGTCTATTTTTCAAAGGCCCGGCCCTGCTGGCGATGGCGCTAAAACGGTTCATCGTCGACAGGCAGACCTGCGGTCTGACACACCCTTCCCGCCCGAGGAATTGTTCCATGAATCAGCCCGCTTGCAGTCGTGTCACCCGCGAACGACACGGTCATGTCCTGATGATCGGCCTGGATCGGGTGGCCAAGCGCAACGCCTTCGACCTTGAACTGCTCAACGAACTGAGCCTGGCCTACGGTGAATTCGAGGCCGACAGCGAGGCGCGAGTTGCGGTGGTGTTCGGGCATGGCGAGCATTTCACCGCCGGGCTCGATCTGGTCAGTGCCAGCGCGGCGTTGGCCGAAGGCTGGCAGGCCCCGCCGGGTGGCTGCGATCCGTGGGGTGTTTTTGCCGGCCCCCGCGTCAGCAAACCCGTGATTGTTGCCGCGCAAGGCTACTGCCTGACCATCGGCATCGAGCTGATGCTGGCCGCTGACATCAACCTGTGCGCGAGCAACACCCGATTCGCCCAGAAAGAAGTACAGCGCGGAATTTTCCCGTTTGGTGGCGCGACATTGCGTCTGCATCAGGTAGCCGGCTGGGGCAATGCCATGCGCTGGCTGCTGACCGGGGATGAATTCGATGCACATGACGCGTTGCATCTGGGATTGGTGCAGGAAGTCATGGCCAGCGAGGATCTGCTGCCACGGGCTATTGAATTGGCGGAACGGATTGCCCGGCAGGCGCCGCTGGGAGTTCAGGCGACGCTGATGTCGGCGCGGCAGGCGCGTTATGAAGGGGAAACCGCCGCGGCGCAGGGGTTGCCGCCGCTGGTGAAGAAGTTGCTGGCGAGCGAGGATGCCAAAGAGGGGGTGCGGTCGATGGTCGAGAAACGGCCCGGTATCTTCAAAGGGCTTTGAGATTTGTGTTGGTTTTTAGGACCTCATCGCGGGCAAGCCTTGCTCCTACAGGGTGTGCGCACCCCTTGTAGGAGCATGGCTTGCCCGCGATGAGGCCCTTACAGACAACACATCAAGTCGCCGGGCGAATCGCCTTGATCAGCGACTGCAACGAATACCCCAATCGCGGCGCCAGCCCTTCAGCCCGGGCGATCAAACCGTCCATTTCGAGTTCCTGATCCAGCTCCGAAGGCACGATCAAAATCACATTGCCCTCCTTCACCGGCAATTCCCAGTAATGCCGGTGATAAAGCCCACGCAGTAACGCCGCGCCCAACGGTTTGCCATCATCGGTAGCCCATTGGTTGATCACCAGCCAGCCACCCGGATTCAAGCGTTTCTGACAGTTTTCCAGAAAGCTCCACGCCAGATGCCCGACACCCGGACCGACATCGGTGTAAAGGTCGACGAAAATCAGATCGGCTGGCTCAGCGGTATCGAGCAACTCCAGCGCATCGCCCACCCGGATATACAGCCGAGGGTCGTCATCCAGCCCCAGGTACTCAATGGCCAGACGCGGTACGTCAGGGCGCAACTCAATCGCTTCGACATCTTCCAGCGGCAGGAACTTCAGGCAAGCCTGGGTCAGCGTACCCGCACCGAGGCCAAGAAACAGCGCACTTTCCGGCTGCTCGTGGCACAGCGCGCCGATCAGCATCGCCCGGGTGTAGTCGTACTCAAGCCAGCTCGGATCAGCGGTGAAGACGCAGCTCTGCTCGATGGCATCGCCGAATTCCAGGAAACGGTAATCAGCCACTTCCAGCACGCGTATCACGCCGAACTCATCCTGTACCTCGGCGAGCAGATGCTCGACGCGCTCCTCAGTCATTTCGTCTCCTGATTGCTGCCGCGCCGACCTGTGATAAACAGCAGCGCAATAAAACCGCGAGGGGGCGCGGCAAAGGCGCGATTGTCCGCGAAGCGACGGGAACAGGTCACGCACTAATTGCTGATAACATAACCGTCCGAGCGTAAAACACTAGAGAACGTGATGAGCCAACCCTGGAGCCCTGACAGCTGGCGCGCCCTGCCGATCCAGCAACAACCTCAATACCCCGACGCCGCGCATTTGCAGCAGGTCGAGCAAACCCTGGCCAGTTATCCGCCGCTGGTGTTTGCCGGCGAGGCCCGGGAGTTGCGCCGTCAGTTTGCCGAAGTGACCCAGGGGCGCGCGTTCCTGTTGCAGGGCGGCGATTGCGCCGAGAGCTTTGCCGAGTTCTCCGCCGCGAAAATCCGCGACACCTTCAAAGTCCTGCTACAAATGGCGATCGTCATGACCTTCGCTGCCGGTTGCCCGGTGGTCAAAGTCGGGCGCATGGCAGGCCAGTTTGCCAAGCCGCGTTCGGCCAATGACGAAACCATCGATGGCGTGACCCTGCCCGCCTACCGTGGCGACATCGTCAACGGCATCGGTTTCGACGAGAAAAGCCGTGTGCCGGACCCGGATCGCCTGCTCCAGTCTTACCACCAGTCCACCGCCACCCTGAACTTGCTGCGTGCGTTTGCCCAGGGCGGTTTTGCCGACCTGCATCAGGTGCACAAGTGGAACCTGGACTTCATTGCCAACTCGGCACTGGCGGAAAAATACAGCCACCTGGCCGACCGCATCGATGAAACCCTGGCGTTCATGCGCGCCTGCGGCATGGACACCTCGCCGCAACTGCGCGAAACCAGTTTTTTCACCGCCCACGAAGCGCTGCTGCTCAATTACGAAGAAGCTTTCGTGCGGCGCGACAGCCTGACTAACGACTACTACGATTGCTCGGCGCACATGCTGTGGATCGGCGACCGCACCCGACAACTTGATGGTGCACACGTCGAATTCCTGCGCGGGGTGAATAACCCGATCGGGGTCAAGGTCGGCCCGAGCATGAACCCTGAAGACCTGATTCGCCTGATCGACGTGCTGAACCCCGACAACGATCCGGGCCGTCTGAACCTGATTGCGCGGATGGGCGCAAACAAGGTCGGCGATCACCTGCCGCAACTGATTCGCGCCGTGCAGCGCGAAGGCAAACAGGTGCTGTGGAGTTCCGACCCGATGCACGGCAACACCATCAAGGCGAGCAGCGGCTACAAGACCCGCGACTTCGCGCAGATCCTTGGCGAGGTGAAGCAGTTCTTCCAGGTTCACCAAGCGGAAGGCACTTATGCCGGCGGCATCCATATCGAGATGACCGGGCAGAACGTGACCGAATGCATTGGTGGGGCGCGGCCGATTACCGAGGATGGATTGTCGGATCGGTATCACACCCATTGCGATCCGCGGATGAATGCTGATCAGTCGCTGGAATTGGCGTTCCTTATTGCTGAGACACTGAAGCAAGTTCGGCGGTGAGCCAGTAGGTTTTTTTATTGCCTGACAGGCCGCCATCGCGGGCAAGCCCGCTCCCACAGGATTAGCGCCAGACACGTACTTTGTGAACGACGCGATCATTGTGGGAGCGGGCTTGCCCGCGATGGCGTCGGTTCAATCACCACCAACGCCAGCCAATGCCACTCTTAACCTGCCGGCACTCAGCCGCTGACAATTCAACTGCACCCGCTCAAGCCCCAACCAGTCCGCCATCCGCCGCAAATTGACCGCGAGCGCCAGCATCCCTTCATCATCCAGCCCCGGTTCTTCTTCATGCACCGCGTGCACCGCCAACCGCCCCAGCGCCCGTTCCGCCCGCAGATCCACTCGCGCGGCAATCCGTTCGTTGTGCAAAAACGGCAACACGTAATACCCGTAGACCCGTTTGTCCTGCGGCGTATAAATCTCCAGCCGATAGCGGAAATCAAACAACCGCTCGGTGCGACTGCGTTCCCAGATCAGCGAGTCAAACGGTGAAAGCAATGCACTAGCCTCGACCTTGCGCGGCACTTTCGGCTCGGGCAGGCAATACGCCGGTTGCCGCCAGCCTTGCACTTCGCAGCTCAGCAACTCTCCGGCCTCGACCAGTTCCGCCAGACGCGGACGACTGTCTGCGGGGTTCAAGCGAAAATAGTCCCGCAGGTCCTTTTCCGTGCCGACACCCAATGCCGTCACCGCGTGCAATAACAACCCGCGCTGAGCTTCGGCTTCACTGAGCTCCGGCTGCTGCAATATGGCCGAAGGAATCACCCGCTCCGGCAAATCATAAAGTCGTTCGAAACCACGGCGGCCCGCCACCGTTACTTCACCGGCGGCAAACAACCATTCCAGCGCATGCTTTTCCGCACTCCAGTCCCACCACGGCCCGGCCCGTTCCTCACGGGTCGACAAGCTCCCGGCACCCAGCGCGCCGAGCTCTTCAACCGAGGCCAGCACCCGGCGAATCGTGTCCTGTTGTTCACGTCCGAAACGCGCCAGTTGTTGATAGATATCTTCACCACGGGTCGCGCGCTGCATGCGCCAACGCATCAGGGGATACATCGACAATGGCAGCAACGAGGCTTCGTGCCCCCAATATTCAAACAACGTGCGACGTCTGCCGTGACTCCAGGCAGCCTGATCGAGCAAGTCGGATGAGTAATTGCCGAGGCGGGAAAACAAGGGAAGGTAGTGCGAACGCACCAACGCATTGACCGAATCGATCTGCAGAATGCCCAGCCGTTCGATCAGTCGGTTGAGTTGAACCGGTTTGATCGTCGCTGGCGGCTGGCGCCCGTTGAACCCTTGGGCAGCCAGTGCCAGACGTCGAGCTTGTTTGTTGGAAAAGGACAACGTTGCGGGCATGGATACCTCCGTGTCTGCTCGCAACCTACCTCACCAGAGAGGGGTTTGTGTAGCAATGGCCTCATCATTTATGCATCGGATCATCCCAGAACGGCCTGATCGATTCATGTTCGACATCGGCGCGACTCATGCCGATGTCCTTCAGTGCTTCATCGCTCAAGCTCGCCAACAGCTCGCGCTCACGATGAAGTTCGTACCAGCGACTGAACTTGTGCAGCAGATCAGATACCACGTGGCTCGAGAATTTTTCTTCCGTTACTAGCTCGTTGTGACCTTTCATCTTGTTGTCCTCCGTTGGGGATGGCTCAAGTCTCGCCCCAGGGATAAGATCAATCCAACGAATGTTTCTGATGGTAACCATCTCGGAGATTGATGGATGTCGGCGTTCCCCAGTATCGATACGGATGTCCTGCGTACCTTTGTCGCCATCGCCGATCAGGGCGGTTTTACCCGCGCCGGTGAATTGGTCAATCGCACGCAGTCGGCGGTGAGCATGCAGATGAAGCGCCTGGAAGAGGACGTGTTGCAGCGCCAACTGTTCGAACGCGATGGGCGACAGGTCAAACTGACCGCTGAAGGCCAGGTTTTGCTGGGGTATGCGCGGCGCATCCTCAAACTCCACAGCGAAGTGTTCAACACCCTGCGTGAGCCGCACATGGTCGGCACCGTGCGCATCGGGACGCCGGACGATTACGTGATGCGTTTTCTGCCGGGGATTTTGTCGCGCTTCGCCAAGAGCTATCCGCTGATCCAGATCGAGGTTCACTGCGAATCATCAAAACAATTGCTGCAACGTCAGGACCTGGACCTGTCCATCGTGACCCGCGAGCCCGGCACCGAGATTGGCCAGTTGTTGCGCAAGGAACGTTTCGTCTGGGCCGAGGCGCAATGTTTCAGCGCCCATGAGCAGACGCCGCTGCCCCTGGCGATGTTCAACAGTGATTGTTTCTGCCGCTTGTGGGCGTGTAACGCACTGGATGCGATGGGCCGTGATTACCGCATTGCCTACAACAGTTCGAGCCTGTCGGCATTGATGGCCGTGGTCAGCGCCGGGCTGGCGGTGACCGCGCAACTGGAAAGCCTGATCACCCCGGACATGCGCATCCTCGGTGAAGCAGAGGACCTGCCGCAATTACCGGAAGCCTGCATCATGCTCGTGCGCAATCTGCACAACCCGTCGCCGATCACCGAGTGCCTGGCCGAGCACATCGTCGAAGGCTTCAAACTTTAAACGCGAGCATCACCGCAGAGCACACCAGAAAACCGCAGAACAACCCGCGCAGCAGTCGCTCCGGCATGGCGTGGGCGATTTTCACGCCCCAACTGATGCTCATCAACCCGCCGATCGCCAAGGGCACGCCAATCAGCCAGTCGACCTGATGGTGCACCGCGTAAGTCACCAACGTGACGCCGGTGCTGGGTAACGCCAGCGCCAGCGATAAGCCTTGGGCCACCACTTGGCTGGTGCCGAACACACTGGTCAACACCGGCGTCGCCACCACCGCCCCGCCTACTCCAAACAAGCCGCCCATGGCCCCGGAAGCCGCGCCGAGCACGCCCAGCCATGGCCAGCCGTAATGCATTTGCGCCGAGGCCGGGGTGTTGGCGATGAACATTCGGAGCAGGTTGTAGGCCGACAGCGCCACGAGGAACGCGACAAAGCCGATCCGCATGGTTTGTGCATCGATGCCGACCGCCCAGATCGAACCGATCCATGCAAAACAGAACCCCATCGACGCCAAGGGCAACGCGTGGCGCAATTCGATGCGATTGCGCTGGTGGTAGCGCCACAGCGCCAGCATGACGTTGGGTACGACCATCACCAGCGCGGTGCCTTGGGCGATCTGTTGATCGAGCCCGAACAGCACGCCCAGCAACGGAATCGCGATCAAACCGCCGCCGATCCCGAACAACCCGCCGAAGGTGCCGAGGGCCGCGCCAAACACCAGATACATCACAAACTCGATCACAGGGAATTCCTCATTTGTCAGGGTGTTCATGCTACGCAGTCCGCGATGGCGCGGAAACGCACAGCAGCGCACAATGGCTGTGCCAACTTCGCATAGCCGTGATCACCATGAACCCTAATCAACTGACCGAACAGCTTGGGCTGTTTCTGGATGTACTGGAATCCGGAAGCTTCTCCGCGGCCTCCCGCCGCCATCCCCTGACCCCATCGGCCGTGGCGCGGCGCATCGACAGCCTGGAAAAAGCCGTCGGCAGCCAGTTGTTCACTCGCAGCACGCACGCCGTGATGCCGACCCCGGCGGGCCTGGCCTTTGCCGAGCGCGCCCGACGAATCGTCGCAGAGCTTCGGCTGGCAAGGGCCGAAGCGGTGTCCCTGAGCAGCGCGCCGGAAGGCTTGATCAGAATCGATGCGCCAGCGGCATTCGGACGACGGCATCTGGCCCCGGTAATTGCCGACTTCTTGATGCTTTACCCCGGCCTCGACGTGCAACTGCACCTGATCGACAGCTTCGTCGACATGCAAGGCTTGAACCTGGGCAAGGTCGATCTGGTGCTGCGCGCCGGACAGATGGCCGACACCCGGCTGGTGGCCACGCCACTGGCGAGTCTGGTGCGCGTTGCCTGCGCCAGCCCGGAGTATTTACAACGCCGCGGCGTGCCATCAGAGCCCGCACAGTTAGTCGATCACGACGGCCTCGATTGGGATGGCCTGGCCCCGCCCTTCGCCTGGCGCTTCGAACGCGATGGGCACATGCATTTACACCGCCCGGCGCGGATCCGTATGAGCGCCAACAACGCCGAGGCGTTGCTCTGTGGCGCGCTGGCCGGACTGGGCATCGCCCACCTGCCGACCTGGCTGGCCAGCGAATACCTGCTGCGCGGCGAACTGTTGCCGCTGTTCTGCGAAAACGGGCTGCCGAAACCGGAGAGCGCCGGCATCTATGCCTTGCGACTGGCGCAACAGCCCAATTCGCGCAGCCGGTTGTTGCTGGAATACCTCAAGACGCGCTTCAGCCCCATCCCGCCATGGGACCTGGCATTGCAAAACACGCTGGATCGCCATTAGTCCAAAATTATCTGGCGCATTAAAGATTCGCCCGCTAGATTCATGAGGATTACCGATCAAGGCTTTTGAGATGACCACCAAACGCGACACCCCGGATAACTGCGATCAGCTGCTGCTGGATAATCAGGCCTGTTTCGCCCTGCACTCAACTTCGCTGCTGATGACCAAGGTCTATAAACCGCTGCTGCAAGCGCTGGGCCTGACCTATCCGCAATACCTGGCTATGATGGTGCTGTGGGAACGCGATGGTTTGACCGTCGGTGAAATCAGCACACGGCTGCTGACCGATCCCGGCTCGCTGACGCCGTTGCTCAAACGCCTGGAAGTTGAGGGGCTGCTCAGCCGTACGCGCAGCCGGGAAGACGAACGGGTAGTGATCGTCGAACTCACCGAACAAGGCCGCGCCTTGCGGGAAAAGGCACGGAGTATTCCGCAGTGCATCCTCGGCGCCAGCGGGATGACCGTGGAGCGGCTGAACAAGCTGCAAGCGGAGCTGCAGGTGTTGCGCGGCAATTTGCAAGGTAGCCTCTGATCCCCCAGCCAAAGTAGATCCCCTGTGGGAGCGGGCTTGCTCGCGAATGCGGTGTGACATTCAGCATTGATGTTGACTGACACACCGCATTCGCGAGCAAGCCCGCTCCCACATTCGTTTTGCAGTGTACTGTCGACCTCATTCGCCTCCTCCAAAAAATTTCAGTCCTGAAAATCCCGCCTCGACCGCTCTAACTCGGCCCTCCGTATCATCCGCCAAAATCTCAACCAAAACTTTCACAAAAATTTATCTTGCGCGCTAAATACTTGCGCGATACATTCATCTCGCAATTACTTAGCGCGCAAATATTTAGCGCAAAACACCAAAACCCGAATGAGGCTCACACCATGCAAACTCTCTACACCGCAATCGCAACCTCCACCGGCGGCCGTGATGGTCGTGCCGTTTCCAGCGACAACATCCTCGACGTCAAACTCGCTACCCCGAAAGAACTCGGTGGTGCGGGCGACGCTGCGACCAATCCTGAGCAACTGTTCGCAGCCGGTTACTCCGCCTGCTTCATCGGCGCCTTGAAATTCGTTGCCAGCCAGACCAAACGCAGCATCCCGAACGACGCCTCGATCACCGCCCATGTCGGCATCGGCCAAATCCCTGGCGGTTTCGGTCTGGACATCGACCTGCACATCAGCCTGCCAGGTCTTGAACAAGCCGACGCGCAAGCTCTGGTCGACGCTGCCCACCAGGTCTGCCCGTACTCCAACGCCACCCGTGGCAACGTCGATGTGCGCCTGCACGTCACCGTCTGACCGCTGACCCCAAGGCCCGAACAGGAAACGAACATGAACACTTTCAGCAAAGTCTTGACCGGCACCCTTCTCGCCCTGTCCATCGGCAACGCGTTCGCAGGCGACGGTGTTGAACACAACACCCAGGCCTTCCTCGACGTACTGAATGCCGGCACCGGCAAACCGATGGAGCAACTCACACCGAAAGATGCCCGCGCCGTTCTGACGGGCGCGCAAGCCTCGGTGAAACTGACACTGCCCAAAGCAGATGTCAGCGAGAAGACCATTCAAGTCGATGGCCAACCGCTGCGCCTGACCATCGTCCGGCCGGCCGGGGTCAAGGGCGAGCTGCCCGTGTTCATGTTCTTCCACGGTGGCGGCTGGGTGTTGGGCGACTTCCCGACCCACGAACGACTGGTGCGTGATCTGGTAACGGGTTCGGGGGCGGTTGCGGTGTTCGTCAATTACACCCCGTCACCGGAAGCGCATTACCCGGTGGCGATCAACCAGGCGTATGCGGCGACCCAATGGGTGGCCGAGCACGGTAAAGAGATCAATGTCGACAGCAAACGCCTGGCCGTGGCCGGCAACAGTGTCGGTGGCAACATGGCGGCAGTAGTTGCGCTGATGGCCAAGGACAAGGGCACACCGGCGATCAAGTACCAGGTGCTGCTGTGGCCGGTGACGGACGCGAACTTCGACACCGCCTCATACAACCAGTTTGCCGAGGGGCACTTCCTCACCAAAAACATGATGAAGTGGTTCTGGGACAACTACACCACCGACGCCAGCCAGCGTAACGAGATCTACGCCTCGCCGCTGCGGGCAACCACCGCCCAACTGAAGGGCTTGCCACCTGCACTGGTGCAGACGGCGGGCGCTGACGTTCTGCGCGATGAGGGTGAAGCCTATGCTCGCAAGCTTGATGAGGCTGGGGTGCCGGTGACGTCGGTTCGCTACAACGGCATGATCCACGACTACGGTTTGCTCAATGTGGTGAGCCAGGTGCCTGCGGTGCGTTCGGCGATACTGCAAGCGTCGCAAGAGCTCAAAGAACACCTGAAATAACGCCGCTCGCTGTAGGAGCACGGCTTGCCGGCGATGGCGGCCTCGGGTATGCCATCGCCGGCAAGCCGTGCTCCTACAGAGTATGTGTAGATTTTTTACAGACACAAAAAAGCCCGACTCAATGGTCGGGCTTTTTCATTCCTCAAGCAGTGCTTATTTAGCACGGCCTTTGTAGGAACCGCCTTCGCGGGTATCGATCTCGATCATGTCGCCGATTTCGATGAAGTCAGCAACCGACAGCTCGGTACCGTTCTTCAGTTTGGCAGGCTTCAT
>Ga0302169_10000627_pt1 | contig 10796 bp, 13 predicted proteins | sample I_Fen_N1_3_FD_193493 | JGI IMG/M metagenome (GOLD analysis project Ga0302169, IMG submission 193493) | Peat permafrost microbial communities from Stordalen Mire near Abisko, Sweden - I_Fen_N1_3 | ecosystem: Environmental > Terrestrial > Soil > Wetlands > Permafrost | place: Sweden: Abisko...
CGCGATCCTGTGGAACCTCGGCACCTGGTGGCTCGGCTTGCCGGCCTCTTCGTCGCACACCTTGATCGGTTCGATCATCGGCGTCGGCGTCGCCAATGCCCTGATGCACGGCCGCGACGGCACCAGCGGTGTGGACTGGGCCCAGGCGACCAAGATCGGTTACGCCCTGCTGCTTTCGCCGCTGGTGGGCTTCGGCTTTGCCGCGCTGTTGCTGCTGGCGTTGCGCGCCTTCGTCAAGAACCGTGCGCTGTACAAGGCACCGGAAGGCGATGCGCCGCCACCGTGGTGGATTCGCGGTCTGCTGATCCTGACCTGCACCGGCGTGTCCTTCGCCCACGGTTCCAACGACGGCCAGAAAGGCATGGGCCTGATCATGTTGATTCTGGTCGGCACCCTGCCGATGGCGTATGCGCTGAACCGCACCATGCCGGCCGATCAGGCGTTGCAGTTCGCCGCCGTGGCCGAAGTTACCCAGCAAGCGCTGGTGAAAACCACACCGCTGCCGGCACCGACCGACCCGCGTGCAGTGCTGTCCGATTACGTGCGCAGCAAGGAAGCCACACCGCAATTGGTCCCGGCCCTCGCCGCGCTGGCCGGCAACATCGGCAACGAAGTGAAGGGTTATGGTTCGCTGTCCAAAGTCCCGGCCGAAGCCGTGGGCAACGTGCGTAACGACATGTACCTGACCAGCGAAACCATTCGCCTGATGGACAAGAACAAGGTCGGCAACTTCGACGCCGACACCAGCGACAAGCTGCAACTGTTCAAACAGCAGATCGACAACTCCACGCGCTTCATTCCGCTGTGGGTCAAGATCGCCGTGGCCATCGCGCTGGGGCTGGGCACCATGGTGGGCTGGAAGCGCATCGTGGTGACCGTCGGGGAAAAAATCGGCAAGACCCACCTGACCTACGCCCAAGGCGCGTCGGCGGAAACCGTGGCCATGCTGACCATCGGCGCCGCCGACATGTTTGGCTTGCCGGTCTCCACCACCCACGTGCTGTCCTCGGGGGTGGCCGGGAGCATGGTTGCCAACGGCGGCGGCTTGCAGATGAAGACCATCCGCAACCTGCTGATGGCCTGGGTGCTGACCTTGCCGGCGGCGATTCTGTTGTCGGGCAGCTTGTACTGGTTGTTCACCAAACTCTTCTGACCGACCCCGGACCTGTAGGAGCAAGGCTTGCCCGCGATAGCGATCTCAAGAACGCCATCGCGGGCCAGCCTTGCTCCTGCGGGTTAGTGGGTGGCCGGGATGATGAGGGCCAGCCACTCCATGAACGCCCTCACCCGCAACGGCAAATGCCGCTGCCGTGCATACAGCAGCGACACTTCCATCGACGGCGCGTTGAACTGCGGCAACACCGCCACCAGTTCACCGCTTTGCAAATACGGTTGCATACCCACCCGTGGCGCCTGGATCAAGCCGAAGCCGCCCAGGCACGCTGACTCATAACCATCGCTGTTGTTCACCGTGATACTGCCGGCCATCGCCACACGGTGCAGCTTGCCCGCCGCCTCGTACTCAAAACCCTCCGAACGCGAACCCAGCACGCCGACGTAATGCACCAGCCGATGCTGCGCCAGGTCTTCGATGGTTCGCGGCACGCCGAAGCGTTGCAAATAGGCCGGGCTGGCACAGTTGACCATGGCGAAGTCGCACAAGTGTCGGGCCACCACCGATTGATCCGGCTGCGCCCCGACCCGCACCACGCAATCAAAACCTTCACTGAGCACATCGACCCGGCGGTCGGTGCTGCTGATTTCCAGTTCCAGATGCGGATGCCTGGCCATGAACTCCGGCAGGCGCGGCATGACAAATCGCCGGGCCATGATGCTTGGCAGGTCGATGCGAATCCGCCCGGCCAGGGACGCTTCGTCCTGTTTGAACAACCCTTCGATCTCATCCATGTGCGAGAGCAAATCCTTGCTGCGCTCGTACAACACCAACCCGTCCTGGGTCGCCTGGACCTTGCGCGTGGTGCGTTGCAGCAGGCGCGTGCCCAGCAGACTTTCCAATGCCTGGACGTGTTCGGACACCGTAGAGCGCGGCAAGCCGAGGCTTTCGCCGGCGAGGGTAAAGCTCGACATTTCGCTGACGCGCACGAAGGTGCGCAGCAGTTCCAGTTTGTTCATGGGGCTGACCTGTATTGTTCGGCTTAACCGACCAGTGATTCCGATTTACCTCTGTTTATCACTACAGGCCGGATAAATAAACTTCCTCCATCAGTCACTCACTGCTTGAGGAAACACCATGAATCGCAAAATCGCATTGATCACCGGCGCCAGCCGCGGCCTCGGCAAAAGCACTGCCCTGCACTTGGCGGCCCAAGGCATCGACATCATCGGCACCTACAACAGCCGCGCCGATGAAGCCCAGGCACTGGTCGCTGAAATAGAAAGCTTGGGCGGCCGCGCTGCGATGCTGCAACTCGACGTTGGCCAGAGTGAAGGCTTCGCCGCGTTCAGCGGTGAAGTCGCCAAAGTATTGAACGAGCACTTTGATCGCCCGCGCTTCGATTTTCTGGTCAATAACGCCGGAGTGGGCGTGCACGCCAATTTCGTCGACACCACCGTGGCGCAGTTTGATTTGCTGATGAACATTCATTTGAAGGGGCCGTTTTTCCTCACACAGACCTTGCTGCCATTGATGAATGACGGCGGTCGCATCATCAATATCTCCAGCGGTCTGGCCCGTTTCAGCCTGCCGGGTTACGGCGCCTATGCAGCGATGAAAGGCGCGATGGAAGTGCTGACCCGTTATCAGGCCAAGGAGCTGGGTGAGCGCGGGATTGCGGTGAATATCCTGGCGCCGGGTGCCATCGAAACCGATTTCGGCGGTGGCGCCGTGCGCGATAACAGCGCGGTGAATCAGATGGTCGCGAGCAATACCGCCCTGGGCCGCGCCGGTCAGCCGGATGACATTGGTGGCGCGATTGCGCTGCTGTTGTCGCCGGGTGGCCAATGGATCAACGGCCAGCGGGTGGAGGCGTCGGGCGGGATGTTTTTGTAAGTAAATCGCCAGGATCAAGAGATCGCAGCCTTCGGCAGCTCCTACAGGATCGGGTTTTCACGCGGTCAATGTAGGAGCTGCCGAAGGCTGCGATCTTTTGCGTTTACCCTTCGCAAGAATTGCGCAAAACCAACCGCTCCCGCACCACGTCATACCCCCAGTGGTAAACATAGGTGTAAGGCAGGAAGAACAACAACACCCCGATATCCAGCAAGAACGCCTGCCACAGGCTGATGCTCAACCACCAGGCAATCAGCGGCACGCCCATCACGATCAGGCCTCCCTCGAACAACAGCGCATGCACCACCCGGACCCAAGCGTTGCGCACAATGGTGTAGCGCTTGAGCAAGCGGTCGAAAAAACCGTTGAAGACCACGTTCCAGGCCAGGGCCAGGGCGGCGATGGCCACGGTGGCGACGCCCATTTCCAGCATCGGCTTGTCCATGACCCAAGCCAGCAGCGGGGTGCAGATCAATACGGCCAGCAGTTCGAAACCGATGGCCTGGCAAATACGTTCAGTAATGGATTTGTTGGCGTTCATGGCCAGACTCCCTGAGTGACAGTGGTTGCGATGATCCGCCGGCACACCGATACTTCCTAACCAATAACCATCGATCAAGGCGATAGTTCATGGCCTCTCACGAAGTGTTGCTGGCGTTTGTCGAAGCCGCGACCCAAGGTTCGTTTTCGGCGGCGGCGCGTAAACTCGGGCGCAGTCAGTCGACCATCAGCGCAGCCGTGGCCAGCCTGGAGATCGACCTCAACCTGACGCTGTTCGACCGCAGCAGCCGCAAGCCGAGCCTGACCCCGGCCGGGCATGTGATGCTGCAACGGGCCGAGGACATCCTCGCCGCCACCAGTCGCCTGGAAATGGCCGCCAGCCAACTGTCCCAAGGCACCGAGCCAAAGCTAACGGTAGCGATTTCCGACACCTATCAATCCGACCGTTTCGAAGCCGCCCTCAGTGCGTTCGAACAACGTTATCCCGACCTGGAACTCGAATGCCTGATCGCTGAATGCGATGACTTGGTGGCGTTGGTGCAACGGGGCCGGGCCCATGTTGCCTTCGCCGAAATGCAGGACAGCTACCCGCCGGACCTGGTCAGTTCGACCGTCGACGAGCGCACGGAAATCGCCCTGTTTGTCGCGCAAACCCACCCATTGGCGGCGCTCAGCGGGGTCGACCAGGACGTGTTGCAACAGCATCGGGAATTGCGTCTGGCGACCATCGTCAACCCGTATGAAAGCCGGGCGAAGGGCCGGGTCTGGTCGGCGCCGAGTTACATCATGCTGCTGGAAATGGCCCAGGGCGGGTTTGGCTGGGCGCCGCTGCCGCGCTGGCTGGTGGGGCGCTTTGGCGCCGGGTCGCTGGTGGAACTGGAAGTGCGGGGCTGGCCAAAACCGGTGTATGTCGATGCGCTTTGGTCGCGCCTGCATCCGCCGGGGCCGGCGGGCAGTTGGTTGCTCGGCAAGATGCTGGAATAGCGGTGCCGCCATTCGCGAGCAAGCCCGCTCCCACAACGGATCTTCGGCGTGGTACAGACCCCATGTGGGAGCGGGCTTGCTCGCGAAGGCTCCAGCCCGGCCAACACCTCTTCAAAACTTGATCACGCCGCCTCAATCACCATCGGCCGATTCACCTGAAAATACTCATGCAACCCGCGCAACGCCGGCAGCTCCAACGCCTGAGCCGCGTAACACAACCCCACCCGGCGCGTCGGCGCCGGCAGGTGCAAGGCCCGGGTCACCACCCGCTCATGCCCGCTGACCAACGACTGCGGCAACATCGCCACACCGACCCCGGCGGCCACCATATGCAGCGCTTGTTTCAACGAGCCGGCATGCCCGGCCAGCGCTTGCGGCGAGCGCCCGTACAACGCCATCAAGCGCTGATGGGACGGATGCTGCGGACAGGTAATCCAGTCATCGATCGGCGTCCAGGTTTGCCCCGCCCCCGTCGCGGTCATCGGATGCCCGACCGGCAACGCCATCACATAGGACTCTTCCCACAACGGCAGGAACAGTTCGTCCTCGCAGCACATTTCTTCCACGGCCAATCGACCGTCACCGTGGCAGCCCTCCTCCAGCGTCAGCAACAAATTGGGCAAGGCCTGATGGGCCATGCGCACGAAGGCTTCGATCTGGCTGTCGGCAATATCACCTTCGATGCCCAAGGTCAGCGGCGCGCGGTTTTCCCGGCCACGAAACAGACGGCTCAGGGCCTCGGCTTCGGCCACCATCCGCCGCGCTTGCGGGTACAGCACCCGCGCTTCGTCACTGACATCAACACCCCGAGGCTGACGCACAAACAGTGCGACGCCCATTTCTTCTTCGAGTTGCTTGATGGTCACGGACAGGGTCGGCTGGCTGATGAACAAGCGCTGGGCCGCCGAGGTGATGTTGCGCTCCTCGAACACCGCGAGGAAGGCTTTGAGATGACGGACATCCATAGGAAATTCCGATAACAGACAGAGGAATAAGGCATTTTTCAGCCTGTACGACGGTAAATATACTGCGCTCCACGTTCAGATATTTGTTTTTCTTATTTCAGGAGTCGAGCCATGGGCAAGCCATTGATCATCATCACCGGGGCCAGTTCGGGCATTGGCGAAGCGACCGCACGCCTGCTGAGCGCCGCCGGCCATCCACTTCTGCTGCTGGCGCGCCGGGTTGAACGCCTGGAAGCGCTGGAGTTGCCGAATACCCTGAGCCGCCGCGTCGACATCACCGACCGCGCCGCCCTGCTCGCAGCCGTCGCCGAGGCTGAAGCGCAATTCGGCCCGGCGGACGCCTTGATCAACAATGCCGGCGTCATGTTGCTGGGCGAGATGAGCAAACAGGACCCGGCCCAGTGGGACCAGATGCTCGACGTCAACGTGAAGGGCTTGCTCAACGGCGTGCACGCGGTGGTGTCGGGAATGGTCGAGCGCAAGCACGGCACGATCATCAACATCAGCTCGGTGGCCGGGCGCAAGACCTTCCCGAATCATGTGGCCTATGTCGGCACCAAGTTCGCGGTGCATGGCTTGTCGGAAAACTTGCGGGAAGAACTGTCGCCGCACAATGTGCGGGTGATCACCATTGCCCCGGGCGCGGTGGAAACCGAACTGCTGAGCCACACCACCGATGAAGCGATCAAGAACGGTTACCAGGCCTGGAAACAGGACATGGGCGGCACGGTGTTGAGCGCCGAGGACGTGGCGTCGGCGATTGCCTATGCGTATCAGCAGCCACAGAACGTGTGTGTTCGCGAGATCGTGCTGACCGCGACCCGGCAGCAGGCCTGACACTCCAGCGCAGGTCCTGATGGCGCCTTCGCGAGCAAGCCCACATTTGATCTCCTGTGTGCCGCAGATCGTATGTACACAAGCGATCCACTGTGGGAGCTTGCTCGCGATGGGGTCAGTGAATTCACATCACTGCAACGCCTTGATCCGTCCCTCGATAAACCGCCGCTCCGGCTCCAGCCGCGTCAATTCCAGCGCCCGCTGATACGCCTCCCGCGCCTCGTCCACCCGCCCCAACCGCCGACAAAACTCCGCCCGCGCCGAGTGTGCCAAGTGGTAATCCTGCAACTCCCCACGCACCAGAATCCCTTCCACCACCGTCAGCCCCGCCAACGGCCCGTCGCGCATGGCCAGCGCCACCGCGCGGTTGAGTTCGATCACCGGCGACGGCACCGCTCGCAGTAGCAAGTCATACAACCCCACAATCTGCGGCCAGTCGGTGTCCCCCGCCGTTGGCGCCTCGGCATGCACCGCCGCAATCGCCGCTTGCAGGCAGTACGGCCCGAACCGTCGCAACGTCAGCGCCCGTTCCACCAGCGCACAGCCTTCGGCAATCATCCCGGCATCCCACAACGAGCGGTCCTGCTCATCCAGCAGGATCAGTTCGCCGCTGGGCGAAGTCCGCGCCGGGCGTCGGGATTCGTGCAACAGCATCAGCGCCAGCAAGCCCATCACCTCAGGTTCGGGCAACAACTCCATCAACAAACGCCCGAGACGAATGGCTTCGCGGGTCAAATCTTCACGAGTCAGTTCGGTGCCGACCGACGCTGAGTAACCTTCGTTAAACACCAGATAGATCACCCGCAACACGCTGTCGAGGCGCTCGGGCAATTCCGCCAGGGACGGCACTTGATAAGGGATTTTCGCGTCGCGAATTTTCGCTTTGGCCCGGACGATGCGCTGGGCGATGGCGGTCGGCGCCGAGAGAAAGGCCCGGGCGATTTCTTCCGTGGTCAGGTCGCAGACTTCCCGCAGGGTCAGCGGTACTTGTGCATCCGCCGCGAGGGCCGGGTGACAGCAGGTGAAGATCAGCCGCAGGCGATCATCTTCCAAATCTTCATCACTCCAGTCGGCCTGCTCCAGCTCTTCCAACTGAGCCACCAGCAACGGTCGCGAGGCGTTGAAACGCGCGCGCCGACGCAACACATCGATGGCCTTGAAGCGCCCGGTTGACACCAGCCAGGTGCGCGGATTATCCGGCACGCCGTCGCGCTGCCAGCGCTCGACCGCGACGAAGAACGCCTCGTGCAAGGCCTCTTCGGCGAGGTCGAAATCGCCAAGCAAACGGATCAACGTCGCCAGGATGCGCCGCGAGTCTTCGCGATAAACCTGCTCGACCCGCGCCTTGACCGCCTCCGCCGACATCAGTCCGGCATGCCTTCGGTCACCAGCGTCACCAATCGATCCAGGCTCTGCCCCCAACCGTCATGGAAACCCATGGCTTCGTGGGCCTGGCGATCTTCTTCGTTCCAGTGCATGGCGCGGGCGGTGTAGAGGGTTTTGCCGCCCTGGTCTTCGAGGGTCACCTCGGCGCTCATGAACGGTTTGCCCGACGGAATCCAGCCGGGGATAAACGCGTCGGTAAACACCAGCCGCTCCGGTGCGACGATCTCCAGGAACACGCCCAGGGTCGGGTATTCGCTGCCGTCCGGGGCACGCATCAGGGTGCGAAACTGGCCGCCGACCCACAGGTCCATTTCACACTCCGGCGTGGTCATGCCGTGGGGGCCCCACCACTGGACGAGCAACGCCGGCTCGGTCCAGGCGCGGAAGATTTTCTGGCGGGGCGCGTCGATCAAACGGCTGATCGACAACTCAAATTGGGCAGGCTGTTTTTTCAACGGTTGCGGGCTCATGCAGCTCTCCTGTTTGTCTTTTTTATTCAGGGATTCAACTGGCGAACGGGGCGCACCTCGACACAGCCGACCCGGGCCGCCGGAATGTTGCCGGCAACCTGGATGGCTTCATTGAGGTCCTTGGCATCGATCAGGTAGAAGCCGGCCAATTGCTCCTTGGTTTCGGCGAACGGGCCGTCGGTGATCGACAGTTTGCCGTTGCGCATGCGCACGGTGGTGGCGGTCTGCACCGACTCCAGCGCCTCGGCGGCGACCATTCGGCCGCTGCCCTGGATCGACTCGGCATAGGCCATGCACTCGGCATCCTCAGGGCTGTCGGGCAGTGAATGCAGCGCCTGCTCGTTGCTGTAAACCAGGCATAGGTACTTCATGGGGCTCTCCGGGATCGGCTGATCAACTATGGCTGCTGTTTGGCGCTTTCGTGAAAAAACCGACGATCAGGGTTTCAGGTCGAACAACGCGGCGCCGCTGGTCATGTCGAACGGTGCCGACCAATGCTCATGGACGATCTGCCACAGCCCCGCCGCTTGCCGATAACACTGGGTGCCGCGCATCCAGCAGGCCTGGGTTTCGCCCTGTTCATTGGTGCCGCCGCAATGGGCCAGAAAATGCGCGAAGGCCACCTCTTGTGAAGGCGTGATGTCGATCTCGTGGAACTCGAAAATGTGCGGGCCGGGGCACATTTCCATGCACGCCAGCCAATGCGCGCGGTACGCCGCTTTGCCCTTGAATTGCAGGGCCTTGACCGCGTCGAAGGAGACGATGTCGTCGGCATACAACGCCATGACTTTTTCCACGTCCTTGGACATGACGGCCTGACGGTAGCTTTCAATCAGTTGATGAATCTGCGATTGCGCGTTCATGGAGGTTCTCCGTGTTTTTTGTGGTGAAGACACCTTTAGTCGTTCGACCCGACGATGAATCGACAGCCGAAATAAAAATAATCCATGAACGCAAACTCGCTAGAATCCGAGACACATTTTGTGTTGGAAAAGGACACTCCAGTGACAGCCCTACTCGTGCCTTACGAAAACCTGAACGCCCGGCAGCGCCAACAGGTAGAGGCGATCGCAGTCCACAAAGAACAGATCCGGTTCTCCGGTGACATCCACGGTGCATTGCACAGTTTGCTATCCAAACCCGGCCCCGGCGTCAAAGGCTTTGCCTTGCTGGTGGAAGAGACGCCCGTCGCGTTCCTGTTGCTCAAACGCCCACCGGCGTTGCCGGCCTGGGCCGATGAACACAGCGCCACGCTGCACGCGTTGCAGGTTGATCAGCGCTCCCAGGGCAAAGGCTACGGCAAGGCCTGCCTGCAAGCCCTGCCCGAGGCCGCGCGCCTGGCATTCCCGGAAATCAAAGGGCTGGAATTGTCGGTCGATGCCGACAATGACTCGGCCATCGCGCTGTACGCCAAATTTGGCTTTGTCGACAGTGGCGAGGCGTACAAGGGCCGGATTGGTTATGAACGGCGGATGGGGTTGGTTTTTTGATTTGTTGAAGGAAAATGCTCCTCCACTAAAAAGGGCTGCCTGAGGCAACCCTTGGGAGATGTAACAAGCTGTCAGAGCAAAAGACAGTAGTCGAGTAGTTGTTTCTCGATACTCTGCCGCTGGCCAATAACCAAGGCCACTACGACCAGGCCTTCACTTGGGAACACTTCATACAAAACCCGCTGCCCCATCGGCAGGTACTCACGAAAATTGATCACTCCAAGGCTTGCCGCTTCTTGGCAAATACCATAAACAAGCGCCTGACTGCTCAGAGCCGTAACGATCTGCATCACCAGTTGGTCAACCATCTGTGCCGCTTTTTTTTGACCGCATTGCTGCACCAGATAGTGCTCTAACGAAATGACCCCATGCTCCGCAGCGGTCGCAAACTCTACTCTGAAGACCTCAGGCATCGTTATCGTCTTGCTGCAATTGACGCCGCTGCGCCAGCCTGGCGAGTAATGCATCGCCAGAAATCAGCTTTCCCTGCTCCTTATCGCGAGAAGAGAACGAAAGCAGCTTGATCAACGCGATCGCCTCATCCCGTCGCTTACGCTCTTCGTAAGACTCGATCACATAAGCCGGAACGCCGTTCTGAGTGACGAGCATTGGCTCGGAAAGATCCAGTGCCGCCGCATTTTTCTTAACAAAACTGATTGTTTCTACTCGCATCTTTCATTCCTCTACTCGCCATCTGGGCAGGACGGACGCCGCAACAAGGTCTGAATTTAGGCTATTAAAAGACCTTCTACAACTCTTCATTTTCTTCCGTTACAACTCCAACACCATCTCATGCCACGCCATCCCGCCATGGTCCGACGCCGACGGCTTGATGTAGGCAAACCCGAACCCGGCATACAGCGGGATATGCCGTTCCTTGCACATTAGGTGGATGCTGGCCTTGCCCATCCCGCGCATGCGCTCGATGAATTCCGCCATCAGGCGTTTCGCCAGACCTTGCCCCTGATAATCCGGGTGCACCACCACCGACATGATCACCACATGCGGGCCGGCCGGGTCGTGGCCGATCAGTTCCTTGAAGGCTTCGTCCGACATCTCGACTTCAAACGCCGCACCGGAATTGACGAAACCGGCTACAACGCCATCGACTTCGGCCACGATAAAACCATCGGGCCAAGTGGCGATGCGGGTG
>Ga0302169_10000631_pt1 | contig 10780 bp, 11 predicted proteins | sample I_Fen_N1_3_FD_193493 | JGI IMG/M metagenome (GOLD analysis project Ga0302169, IMG submission 193493) | Peat permafrost microbial communities from Stordalen Mire near Abisko, Sweden - I_Fen_N1_3 | ecosystem: Environmental > Terrestrial > Soil > Wetlands > Permafrost | place: Sweden: Abisko...
AGAGTCATTTTGACAAGCGGCTTAATGCGGCCGGTGCTTGTCTCCTGTCCAATAAGCTCAGCTCTATCACCATGAATATTGAGGACTAGCTCAATTTTTCCATTCGATGGGTCCAGGGCACGATAGCTGCCGGTGAAATCCTCGCTCCCGCAACCGGCCAGGAGCGCGCCTGCAACGAAGGTTGTCGCTAATTTAGTTATGGAATCCATGTAGTCTTTCCAGTCAGAGTGTCTCGTAATGCCCTTGCTGAGGCGCAGCCGACCTACTGACCGAGCGCTGCGTGTAAACGAGAATCGGCTTGCGAGGCGACCGATGATGGCTTCATGCCGCAGAGTAGTGTTTTATCAAATTCACAGTATATTGTGAAGACCGCAGATAGCGCGACCCAGATAGTCCTTCCTTTTGTTGGAGGACTTCCGTGGAGGTCGCATTGGCGTTCGGTAAGGTTCTGCGGAGACGGCGTGTCGCAGCAGGATTCACCCAGGAACAATTGGCCCATGAGTCGGAATTGCAGCGTAATTACGTCAGCCTGATGGAACGGGGCATCAACCAACCAACAATCAACACCTTGATCAAGCTAGCCACCTCCTTAGGCTGCACAGCAGCAGAAATCGTCGACGAGGTAGAGCAGCTCGTTGCACACCATCCCTGAACAACACCGCTCACTTCTTCGATGCGAAGTTGCATCAGCCCGATAGCTGTCAGATTCGGACGTTTCTTAGCCGCACCATGTGAGTCGCGCGACGTCTCCTTCCCGCATAAACTGCACTGAAGGTTGGAAGCGCTTAAACTCACGCAAATGCGTACGAATTAAGACGCGCAAAGCCGCCTGCAGAATAGGATCGCCCACACTCCATCAGACCCACAGGATGGAGTTAAGACGCTCCACTCATGCCTTTCGCAACGTCAATTAAGTGACTAAAGTGCCACCATCTAATCGCGAGATGATGGCAATGAATATCCTCACTCCTCAGCCCACTCAGTTTTCGCTCGGGCAGTGGTTTAGCCGCAATCTGTCCGCCGTTATCGCGGTTGCAGGCGCGCAGCGGGAGACGCAACGCTACGCCAACGCTCCTGGGCCTTTAACCGCAGTACAGATTCAGCAGCAAACCGGAATCGCACGCAGCACTCTGCGGGCGCTGAAGTCACCAAGCCAAGGTAGCGATGCCAACCCAGATCTCAGCACTATCGAGCGTCTTGCCGATGCTCTGGGTGTGCCGCCTGCTTTTCTGTTGATGCGCCCCCAGGACTGGGCACTGCTGGCCAGCGCTATCGGCAACAGTGGCGATTACCTAGCTGCTGCTCAAAAATTGGAAGCCGAAGAGCGGCTTCAGGCGGTCAATCCTGTGGAGAAGGTCCTGCGCGAATGCAAGGTACACCCGGATCAGCGCCCCAGTATTGTTGGCGCCTCGCCGGAGGTTGCCCGGGCCAATGCCCGTGATGAGTGGCGCAGACGCGCCTGTCTCAAGCTCGATGCGCTGATGCTGCGCGAAATCTCAAAGTCCGGCCCACGTAAGTGGTTGGCCGCGATAGCGGGCGCCTGGGTCAGCCAGACCACGCCACACGATCCTTCTTCTAGCGAACAATAAGGACTGCCGGGATGCCGATCATTCACGACCCCGATCTTGCCGATGTATTGATGAGTGCCAGCGCCGACGACGTGGGCCTGTTGATAGATGTGATCACCGACAACGGCAAGGGCCGCATATCCCTGTCTTCTTCAGTCTGTCGTCAGTTGATGGCCGACAAGGACAAGGGTGTCGGCGAGTCGACCCGGGCTATTTTCGCCGAGGAGCTGACCCGCTTTGGCGGCAACTCACTGGTCAACTTGTTCCGCGGCGGCAGCGGTGTACCGTACCGCGAGCTGTTGGCGGATGTGGCCGGGCACGTTGGCGCGAAGAACAAGGAGAGCGCCAGCTGCGCCGAGATGGAAATGGCGATCATCACCAAGGTATTCGCCCAGTCCCTGGCGCGGATGAGCGAGGAAGACCGCAAAACACTGTTCGAATCCCTGGGCGGACTGGCGTACCGACCCGGCATGGGGCCGGGGGCATTGGCGGCCCTGCTGGCTTCACTCGGTAGTTCCGGGTTGGCTTCCTACAACTTGGCGGCGGTGGTCGCCAGCGCGACCATGAGCAGCCTGGTAGGGCGTGGCGTGGTGCTGGCGGGTTCGAGCACCCTGGGTCGTGGTCTAGCAGTGCTGGCTGGCCCGGTGGGCTGGGCCATCACCGGGATCTGGACGGCATTCGACCTAGCAAGCCCGGCGTACCGGGTCACCGTGCCCTGCGTCATCCAGATAGGCCATATGCGCCAGAAGATGTTGCTCAAACCCACCTGTCCCGGTTGCCACGCGATAGTCGCGGCCGGCGCCAACTTCTGTGGCAAATGCGGGATACGCCTGGGCGCCTGATACCCTCTTTAGACGACCAAGGAGTGAGTCCATGAACCCTGTGATTTCCCCTCTCGAATTTCTCCTGACCAACGTCATCTGCTTCGCCGCCGGCGCGGCCACGGTGGTCGCGGTGAACCTTGCGGCGAAAGCCGTGTATGCCTCCGGCAAACGCGCCGCGCAGAGCGCCACCTGAACCAACGGATTGAGTAGGAGCGAGAACCGTGTACAGCAACCATCACGCCAAGCGACTGGTATCCCTCAAGGGGGAAATCACAAAGATCAATGTAGACATCCAGAATCTGCGTGCCGACCTCGAATGGTTCGAGCGATTCGACCAGGAGAGCAACCATAGCAGGCTCGCTCAGGTGCAACGGGAAACTCTCGCCGCGCGGGAGCAGCTTGCCAGAGTCGAACAGAGCATCAAGGCCAGCCGCGCTGAGCTGAACAGCGCCAAGGGCGTTGCCGAGGCGGGCTGGTCGCCGTTGCACTGGTTTTCCAGTGAACGGCGCGTGGCCGAGCGCCAGGTCAGCACCCTGCAGGAGCGGCTGGCGCAGTTCAAGAGCCGGCAAGAGGGCTTGGTATCCGGCCTCGGCGAAAGCGAACGGGAGCAGCTGCGCCTGAGCGCCAATTCGCGGCGATACCAGGGCTTCGACTCATTGCAGGCCAAGGCCACCATCACGCAACTGGACAACGACGTGCAACGCCTGCAGGGCGTCGCCGACGAAGTCAGAAAGGCCAGCGCCCACTGGGAGGCGGTGGCCGGAGAGGTGTATCGCAATTGGAAAACTACTCATGACCAGTTGAGGGCGACGGAGCGGGACATCATCGATGCCGAATGCTTCATCAACCAGTTGTACAATGCGCAAAGCTCATTCGATAAAAGGATGGCCCATGAAGAATGTGAAAACCGCTTTGGTGTCGGGCAACGCAGTCCGGATAGGGTGTTGAAGGATCGGCAATTCCACCAGCGCAAACTGGAACGGGAAGAGGAAAAACGCAAGCGCCGCCTGCGCGACACCATTCGCCTGCTGGAAAACGAAATCCGCAACTTGGTGGTAGATGGCAATAATCTTTGCTACCTGAACGAAGCGGGCGGAAAACGGCGTTTCATCGGTCTGGAGGTGCTCAAGACACTTGTGCCTCACCTGGCCGCGACTTATGGCGTGACCTTGGTCTTCGATCCGGGCATCCGCCGCCAGCTCGATATGAGCGACAACGCACTCCAAGCGATGTTTCCGCAGGCCCGGGTACTGGTTATGCCGCCCACCCTCACCGCCGACCATCCGGTGCTGGCCGCCGCGGAGTTCGATGTCGAGACCTATGTGATCAGCAACGACCACTACAGCGATTACCCGGACATGGCTGCGGTCCGAGAGTATCGGGTACTGCATACAGTGGTCCATCGCGACTCCGTGCAGATCCCGCAACTGCAGGTATTGCAGCCTTACTGATGCCCCACGCGACCGGTGACTACCGGTCATGCGCAACCCACGCCTGTGCGCTCGTGCAGGCTAGCAACGAGTCAAGAAAGATGGATCTGAAAGGCCACCTGCTGTACATCGATATCACCCAAATCTGCGGCATCGGTTGCGCGTTCTGCATGTACGCCGACAAGCACAAGACGGGGATGAGCATGGAGTTATCGAGCCTCGCCCGGGAGAACCTGGCGGAGCTGATCAACGCCCCCGACGTCAAGCGCATCTCCATCAGCGGAGAGGGCGAACCCCTCAACAACGCCAGAGTTTTCCACGAGATTCTTGAGCTTTCCCAGGGCGGCAAGCGTTTCGAGTTCATCACAAGCGGCTTCTTTCCCCACGAGAAGATGGCGGAGTTCTATGACACCACCAATCGCATCGTGGTCAGCCGGGGCGACACCTGCAATATCAGACTGAGCTCGGACAGCCACCATATCGAAAAGGTAAAATGGCGGGCTCATGGCTTCAGCCTGGATTACCTGCGACGAAACAAACCGGCCGGGCTGAGCTTTTCGTTTCGCTCGATCGACACTGATCGGGAGTTCACCCGCGACTACCTCCGGGAGGAACTGGCGCGCTGGGGCCTCGACGCCGGGATCGTCGCGGGCAATGCCCTGGAAGATACGCTGGTGGTCGGCGAGGAACGGTTCGGTATCGACTACAAGAACCTCGTCCACCCGGCGGCCGACACGCCACCAGGTTACCTGGATCTGCATGGCTACATCGACGCAATCGAAGCCCGGGTCAACAAGCGCTTCACCCTCGGCAGCCTCAATCCGCCTCCCCACGCCAACGGCATGGACCTGACGGTGAAACCTAATGGTGACATCTACCTGTACGGCATCGAGCACCAGCGCCTGGGCAATATCCACTTTGACCGGATTGGCTGGGAGCGATTGGCCAGCCATGTACGCGACACGCCCCTGGTCCGCGCCCTTTACAGCCAACCGCTGAGGGACCTGCTGGCGCGTCTCGACGACCTCGAACTGGTGCACAAGATCCTGCGCAAGGCGAATAACCCCTACTGGCTGGTCAAGGAACTGGCTAATCACGATGGTCTGTTAGAACGAATGGTGCCGGCATGATCGACTCCCACAGCCATACCTTTTATTCCAAGCATGCCGTCGGTACGGTGGATGAGTTGGTGCGGGCGTCAATCGCCGCCGGAGTGAAGATCCTCACCATCACCGACCACGCGCCGTTCCCGGTGGACAGCGACAATCGCCTGTTGGAGGCGGAACTGGAGCGCTATTTCGCCGATATTGAGCGGGCACGACAGGAGCACCAGGGGAAGATCAAGATCCTGCGCGGACTGGAGTTCGACTACATGCCGGGTGCGGATGCCTACAACCGCGAGATGCTGGCCCGGTACGAGCTGGATTTCGCCATCGGCTCGATCCACTACGTTGAGTTGCCGGGCGAGACCATGGCTAAGGTTTGGGAGTTGGCCCGGCTGTCCGTCCCGGCCTTTCTCGACCGTTATTTCGCCCATCTGCAGGCCTTGCTTGAGTGCGGACTGTTCGACGCAGTCGGGCATGCCGACACGCTGCTGCGCGGCGTGGCGGAAGACGTAGTGCTGCGCCGGATGGAACCGCTGCTGCCGCTGTTCGCCCGCAATGGTGTGGCGTACGAACTGAATGCCTCGGGCATTCGCAAGTCGAGCCTATTGCCCGGTTCGACTCGAGAGGTTCAGGGCGTCTGGAGCTATCCATCACGCACCCTGCTGCCCCAACTGATCGCTCACAGCGCGGCCTTCACCATAGGTTCCGACGCTCACGATCCACTGGACGCGGGGGCCGGCATCCGCACCCTAGTCGGTGAACTGCAACCCTTGGGCCTGGACCGGATCAGCTACTTCGAAGGGCGTCGACGCATCGACATGTCCCTGGATTTCTTCAGCCCGTCGTCTGGCATCGATACAAGGAATGTTCCGTGAACTCCAGATCAAATGACTGGAAACTACTCGCCACGGCGCCTGTCGATGAACAGCTGGCACGCTTTCGCGAAGCCGTGACCCGGCCGCATGCGGAGGATGCGAATGGAGGTCTGCGCGCATTCGCTGCCGGCTTGCTGGCGCAAGGCCTGATCGATATGGACAGCTATGTCGCCGTGCTCGGTGGTCATGCCCTGAACTGTCTGACGTCCGACGGCACCGACCAATTCCGCCACATGAGCACTGGCGCAAGTGCCTCCGAGCTAACGGCCATCTACAGCCGTGCCAAATACGGCAGCCAGAAGGACATCCGTTTTCTATCCGGCTTGGTGATCCACTATCTGGAGCGGCAACTGGATGATCCGGCATCACACTGGGCACGGCTGTTCAACCGCGCTCGGGAGCAGAACGACAATGTGGTGCTGATGACCACTGGCTGGCGCAATGTGCCCTCGACGGCCAACGTGCTCTACGACATCGTGGTGGAGGAGATAAACGTCAAGCTCGCCCATATGGGCTTGCCCACTCTGATCAACGTCAAGCTACCGCGCATAGCCCCTCCGTGTGAGAACTACGCGAGCCTGAGCACTGAAGAGCGCGAGCGCGTCAATCTAGTCCAGGACCATGTGATACCTGCGGAGAACTTCTATCGCTGGAGCGGCGTGCACGTCATCTTTGGTGACGATGTGCTGGTGACCGGATCGACCGCGGACAAAGTGTTGCGGGAATCTCTGCTAGCGGGTGCCCGTTCGTTCCAATCGATCTACCCGGTCGCCATCGATCCGCGAGTTGCCCTAGCGGATGCCACCGTCGAGGAGCGCCTGAACATGGTGAAAATCAGCAATCATCTGGACGACACATTGGCAGAACTGCTTATGGCAGCAGATTACCAACCGATCCTGCGCACATTGCGTCTGCTGTTTTCAACGGACAACTACCAAGCCTTGCCGGCGTTCCTGGAACGGATCCCGCCGGCCAACTGGTTGCGACTATACAAAGCAGCTCTGGGAAACGAGTTCCTGCGCCAGACTGAATGCATACCCTCGCTGACGCTGCTGCGGCATTACCTGGAGAACCTCGGATTGCTGCGCAGTAGCCGCGGGACGGCAGAGAGGCCCGCATTGTGCGTGTGAATTACGTGAGCTACTGGGAAACGGCAGCGGGCCAGAGCATGCCGCCGTGGATAGCCTTAGCTCTGGTCTCCATGCGGCGGGCGCTAGGGGACAATTTCACACTACTAACCCCGGACAGCCTAGAGAATTGCATAGATGCCTTCATCCTCAGCAAGGATTGGCGCTTCGAGCCGCTAGCGTTCAGCATGGACAAGGGTATTGAGGCGATCGTCGCTAGGAGCGACTTCATCCGCATGGCCTACGTTCACCGCCATGGCGGGGCCTGGATCGATGCGGACAGCATCCTGCTGCGCGACCCGACTTCGTTGCTGTTCCCAACGGGACTCGACGAGCGACTTCACTGGCACAGTGAATGCCTGTTCGCCTCTCTGCCTGGAAATACCCATCTCGCTGAGGCATTGACGAAGGGACTGGGCGAGCAGGCACATGCTTGGGGCAACCCGGGAGGGATCAAGGAAATTGTCGCGAGGTCGCCGTACCAGCAGGTATCCATTGCGTCCTCAGTATGTGATCCGGGTTATCGACCGCAGTACAACTTTAACAGTTGCGCCGTGATGAGGCGCACGGACATTGAAGTGAGTGACTTCCTGCTGCGCGATGTGAGTATGCTCAAGCTGTACAACACCTGGTTCAAGCGGACAGCGATACGCGATGAGTCAGTGGCAGAATTCCTTGGCGAGGGAACTCTGCTGTCACGCATCTTCCTGCATATCGAACCCGACCGTGGCTATTGGCTCGGGGAGTGTGAGCGCTTGATCGAGCGCTGCGGCTGAGGCTTCAGGCCAGGTCCACGGCATCCGCCGGCAGGTGCACTCGGCAACATTTGGCCCCGTTAAGCGCCAGACGAGTCGCGATCACCTCGTGCACCGTAGGGGTCTGCCGGTGTGGCGAGCCATGGGCGACGTACAGCCAAGCCGGCACGCGGTGGGCAAAGTGGTCAAACTCCAACTCGATGCGCAGCAAGTCGAACACCTCCCTGGTTCGTCCGCTCGGAGTCCACGCCAGTGGTGCGCTGCGGTGATGAGGACGGATCAGACACAGCGGTCGTGACAGTTGCAAGTTCAGCGTGCCCGGATGGCACTCGGCGACTTCCGGAAAAGACTGGCTTATCAAGGGAAGCTGGCGGGCCAGGGTACCAGTGGCCACGCCCAGGCCGGAAACTATATGCGCATCCAGTACGAGGGTTGCAGGGCTCGATTCCTGGAGCAGTTCAGCGACTGAATTAATTACGTCTACGTCATTGAATTCATTCATGTTTTTCCCACCCGCACACAAGTACTGACGTGGACCTTGGCGACTGAAAACAACTCGGGTATAGGGGGCAACCGGCGGCAGCCATGGATTGTAAGAATCGCTGCCCGGATAGATCGCAACCAATGCCACCTTCAGTCCGACAGCCATGTGTACGATGGCAGTATCGACACTCACAACCACCTCGGCCCGCTGGATGGCACCCGCCACCGAGCGAGGCGTATCCAGTTCGGACAGCGCCCGAACGTTGCTGCGGGCGATGGCGCGCTCGAGTTGCTGCGCCTCGGCATGGCTGGCCGGACTGCACAATATGCCGATAGGGTGCTGCGGCCAGGCATCCGCCAAGGCACGGATCAGCGAGAGCGCTCTGGCAAACCCGAGGCTTTTGTCAGGTCTGCTGGCGTAGGGGTTGACCAGGATGTGCGCAACGGGGCCGCCGACCTGCTGTTCGGGGAGCGGGACAATATAGTCATGGTTGATCCGGGTCGCGCCGAGGTCTAGCAGAACCCGGGCGTAGCGCTCAACCACGTTGGACCGCGCGGTGGCCTCACCTAGCCTGTCGCTGACGCAGTGCAAGGCATCATCCAATGAGTAGACCCGGGCGGGCTTAAGCAAACGGATGAACAGCATCTCGATGGGTTGGATACGGCCAACTAGATGGACAAACACATCGACCGATCCCAATTCCCGTACCAGTGGGCCCAGCCCGGTTAGCGTAGGTGCGCAAGTAACCGGAATGACTCGGTCGACACCGAAGTCAAGCCGATGCATGTCGACCAACTCCGGTACAGTGAGTACGGTAACTCGGGCACCGAGCTTTCGCGCTTCGCGAAAGAAAAACGAAGAAACGATCGCGTCGCCGAGCTTGGCGTCCCAGCGCGGAAGTACGATATGTAGGGGATGAGCAAGGCCACGAGGTGACAGTTGACGGTCGACCAGGCAGCGCATCAACATGCGAGCGATAGCGTTTCGATGGTTTTGCAAAATCGACATCTCATCGCACGTTAGGGGATAGCTGGCGATGATATCCATGGCGCGACGCCGTTACCAGCATCGGCCTAAGGAAGGATTTGGGGAGAATGGGGCAGCAAACCGCACTCAATCGGCGACGACTAAAAAAGCTTCACTTCATCGGGAGCGTCCGCGATGGATAGCACGCAGCAAACCTTGGCGAAGGCCTACCAAAATGTGCTTAAAGTTACCACCAGCAGCTCTATACAGGGATCTTTCGAGCCCACTGTTCGATAGCACGCTCAACTTGTACCTTTGGCAGGTACTCCTGCTCGAGACGTCCTCGTTCTTGCACCAGCAGATACCGATAAAAGTCCGCTTCATCAGCTAGTAAATCAGGTGGGGCCGACTCCGGAGCTTTGGTCGGCTCAACGACGGCATTGCCCGGTGAGTGTTGCTCAAAAAGCTCTCGTCCCATCAATAGTGCCTGGACTGCTGGTTGATGGAGTCTCGCTCGCGCCAGCATAAGTAAGCCCCAGGTATCCATATCGCCCCAGTAAGCAATCTGTTTCCCGGCCAAGTTCGCAGACGCCAGCCACTGCAAATCGAGTCCTGCTCCCAGCACAGCCAAGGTGTCCGGCAACGTTTCTGGCAGCAAGTGGACACATTGTTCATTTTCCACCACGAGCAATCGTGATCCGGGAAGTGGGGTTTCGGCTAGTTCCGAAGTCGTCAGCCTAAGCCGCTTGAAGGGCAGCAGCTCAGCCTGAAGGGGAACGACTAGAACCCAGTGACGGCTTTCTTCAAAGGCATCCAGAAACGTCGTCAGGCCTTGCTCGGACGCCGCACCTTCAAAGCGTTCGTCAAGGAACTTAGTTAGCAAACTGGCGTTGCGCTCGAAAAACTTGGTGTCTACGCCGTGCCCTGCAAGCAGGCGCAGTGGACGGCCTCGGGCACAGCCTGGAGACAACCGGGTGGCGAGTTGCGCCGTGGCCACAACTTCTTCAGGTGCCTTCGTCAACCACAAGCTCCGTTGTGCCACCAACAATGTGTGAAATGTACTGTCGACCTGCTCGACCAGATGCTCGAGTTGAGCATATTCCTCGCTGACTATTGGATCGTTGGTCGCGGCAATCCATTCGGAGGGGGTGCGCAAATGCCAGCGCATCGGCAAGGAAATGGCATCCAGCCCTGCTCGGTAGCTGACGGGTTCCCAGTCGACCTTACCCACGTTCACGCTCCGCCAGTTCCCCACATGGCGGAGCAGCGCCTGGATATTGTCAGTAAACAGGCGTGCCGATGGCTTGCCGATGTTGAGGCTTTGCGGCCAGCTAGCGGGATTGAGCAAGCGCTCCAAGCGCACGCTAGAGCGCTGCCATTGTCTCGCTAGGTTGCGGCCTATTTCAGTGGGCGACTTCATGCATGGCCTTGATGCGCTGTTGATGATGCTTATCCAATGCCTCCCAGCTCAGGGAAACCAGACTGGATTCAGCACTGCGCCTATGAACGACGACTGCCGAACGCGTATGGTGGCGCAACAGACGCATTTCCTTGTTGGGGGTGATAAAGACAGCGTGCAAGCCGAACTCCCTCAGCGCCGCAATGATCCGGCCGGCGACCGCATGGGAGCTACGAGAGAACGCCT
>Ga0302169_10000634_pt1 | contig 10764 bp, 9 predicted proteins | sample I_Fen_N1_3_FD_193493 | JGI IMG/M metagenome (GOLD analysis project Ga0302169, IMG submission 193493) | Peat permafrost microbial communities from Stordalen Mire near Abisko, Sweden - I_Fen_N1_3 | ecosystem: Environmental > Terrestrial > Soil > Wetlands > Permafrost | place: Sweden: Abisko...
CACAAGGGTATCTGTTGAGCGCAGATTGTGTGTACGACATCAACCGCTGTGGCAGCTGGCTTGCCAGCGATAGCGACTGTACAGGCAATAAAAAAACCCGCAGACAAGTGATCATCTGCGGGCTTCAATATGTAAGGCTGAAAGATCGCAGCCTTCGGCAGCTACGGCTTACGCGCGGCGCTCATGCATCCGCGCCAGCTGTCGTTCAAGCATCGACGGATAAGGCTCCATCAAACGCTCCACACAGCAAGCACCTTCAGGGCTGGCAATCGGGCGGATCCGCGCGCGCTGGCGGATCAGTGCGTCGTCGCTGATCTTGCGCTCCACCAGCAGCAGGTTGCGGCTGTGTTGCGACAAGGCCAGGGCATCCTGGGCGGTGTCGGTCAGCAGCAGGTCGATCTGGCTCAGGCCGAACAGGTCGTCGCCCAGGGTCAGGCCCAGTTGCAATTGCAGGGTGATGCCACTGTCGGCGACTTCGATCTGCAGCTGATGGCCCAGCGCCCGCAGCAACTCGCCGCAGCAGATAGCATTGGTCAGGTAATCGTCGCCGCTGTCTTCGGTATGGAACAGCATCAGCGTGCTGCCGTCGTTCAGGGTGTGCAATTCGCTCTGATAGAGCGAGGCGGCCTGGTCGAGGCAGTCGCGGTAGCGCTCGAGCAGTTCTTCCAGGCGTGTGCGAGGCAGGCGACGCAGTTGCTCCTGAGAGCCCAGTTGCACGGCCAGTACGGCGCTGTGCTGCGGCACGTTCGAAACGACAGGTCGAGCGGCCGGAATCGGTGCGCTGTCTGTCGAATCATCGAGCAAATCGGCGAAGGCATCTTCGTCATCGTCTTCGACGGTGCTGATGGTACGCCGTGGTGCAGCTTTCATCGCCGCCATCGGACGGCTTTCGTCAAAGCTTGGGTCGCGCAGATTGCGTACTTCGAAACCCGGCTCTGCGTCGTCGATGTCATCGAATTCCGGCTCTGGCACGGGCTCCGGCTCGGCAGGTTCCGGCGCGAAGTTGGCGTGCAACTGGCGAGCCAGGTCACCAATTTCGTCCTGACGCTCGGTGGCCGGGGTGTATTCGTCGATATTGCGCAGCCACACCCGCAATTGCAGGAGCGGCGTGGAGATGTGTCGGCCCAGGCGCAGGCTCAAGGCCAGGGACAGGGCCAGCAGAATCGCGCTCAGGATGCCCATGCTTTGCAGGCTGATGGTCATCGGTTGCTGGAACTGGTCCATGTCGAGGCTGATGCGCAGTTGACCGGCGGTCACGTCCTGGAAGGTGATCTTGCTCTGGTACATGCCCTCGGCTTCACCCAGCAGGCCATGCTTGGGACGCTGTCCGGCTTCGGCGAGGATGCGGTTATCCACGCTATAGATGGCGGCGTGGGCCACCAGCTTGTTCTTGGTCAGGTTGTTGAGCAGTACGTTGAGGCTGAGGATGTCGTTGGACACCAGCAGCTCGGTGGCCGAGGTGGCCGTCTGCGTGGTCAGGCTTTCGCCCAGCGCATCCGCTTGTTCGTGCATGGCCTGCTTGAACTGCAAACCCATCACGCAGGCGTAGATGACCAGGGCCAGAGCGACCAGGATCACGTTATGGCTGGCGATGCGCAATGCAATCGGTACACGGCGGTGGCGCAGTGCCCGGAAGATCAGCAGGAAGAAGTTGTCGGTTTTTACTGGCGTGGGCCGGTTCACTTGAGCTCGGCTCTTTTATCTGTGAAGTTGACGCGCAGTATAGCGACAGGGTCTAGACCGGCAAAGCGCTCACGGTGCCCGATGGTCACTGAAAGTGGGTAGAATGCGGTTTTTTTCCACCTGCGGGGGTGCGCCTTGCGCGAAATCGTCCTGATAAACATCACGGGAGTCGACCGTCCCGGTCTGACTGCGGCCATTACCGGCGTTCTGGCCCAGGGTGGTGTGAACATTCTCGACATCGGTCAGGCGGTGATCCACGACACCCTGTCGTTCGGCATCCTGGTTGAAATTCCTGGTACCGAGCAAGGCAAGTCGGTGCTCAAGGACATCCTGTTCAAGGGCTACGAGCTCGATCAACAGGTACGTTTCACGCCAGTGTCCGAAGAGGATTACCAGCAGTGGGTCGGCAACCAGGGCAAAAAACGCCACATCGTGACCCTGCTGACCCGCAAAGTGACGGCCGGGCAATTGCAGGCCGTGAGTTCCATCACCGCCAAATATGGCCTGAACATCGACCACATTGATCGGTTGTCAGGGCGCATGCCGCTGGATACGCCAGCGGATAAAGGCAAGGGCTGCATCGAGTTTTCCGTACGTGGCGAAGCGGCCGATCCGCAGGCGCTGCGTGCCGAATTCCTCAGCGTCGCCCAGGAACTGAACGTCGACATCGCCTTCCAGGAAGACTCGCTGTTCCGTCGTAACCGTCGCCTGGCGGTGTTCGACATGGACTCGACCCTGATCGAAGCCGAAGTGATCGACGAACTGGCCAAGGCCGCCGGTGTGGGTGACCAGGTCTCGGAAATTACCGAGCGGGCGATGGCGGGTGAGCTGGACTTCCGCGCCAGCTTCAAAGAGCGTCTTGCCTTGCTCAAGGGGCTGGATGTTGGCGTACTCGATTCCATCGGTGCATCCCTGCGCCTGACCGAGGGCGCTGAAACCCTGTTCGCCGAACTCAAGCGACTGGGTTACAAAACCGCCATTCTGTCGGGCGGGTTCACCTACTTCGCCAAGCAATTGCAGGCCAAGCTGGGTATTGACTACGTGTTCGCCAACGAGCTGGAAGTGGTGGATGGCAAGGTGACCGGCGTGGCGATCGAGCCGATTGTCGATGCGCAGCGCAAGGCTGATCTGCTCAAAGAGCTGGCGCACAAGGAAGGTTTGCGTCTGGAGCAGACCATTGCGGTCGGCGACGGCGCCAATGACTTGCCGATGCTGGCAATTGCCGGGTTGGGCGTGGCGTTTCGCGCCAAGCCGCTGGTTAAACAGTCGGCGAAGCAGGCAATTTCAACCCTGGGGCTCGATGGCGTGTTGTATCTGCTGGGCTTCCGCGATCGCGACGGACAACTGTAACGCCGCAAATCACCTGTAGGAGCGAGCCTGCTCGCGAAAAACGTAACGGCGCCGCGGACATCCAGAATGCCCGCGTCATCGTTAACGTCCATCGCGAGCAGGCTCGCTCCTACATTTGTGTGTCTCTATCAGGCTTTCGGTGAGCCCATTCCCTGGCCCATCTGCACCGGCGAACCTGCCGCCAATTCTTCAGCCCACTTCACTTGATCCGGCCCGAACAGCACGATAGCGGTCGAACCCAGTTTGAAGCGGCCCAGTTCCGCACCCTTTTCCAGATGGATCGGCGCACGAGCGGCCTCGTCGTAACGGAAGGTTTTCAGCTCGCGTTTCGGCGGCGTCACCAGCCCGGCCCACACGGTTTCGATCGATGCCACGATCATCGCGCCGACCAGCACGACGGCCATCGGCCCGCGTTCGGTGTCAAAGATGCACGCCACACGCTCGTTGCGGGCGAACAGTTCCGGCACGTTTTCGGCGGTGGTCTGATTCACCGAGAAAATCCGGCCCGGGATGTAGACCATTTCGCGCAGGGTGCCGGCCAGCGGCATGTGCACACGGTGGTAGTCCTTCGGCGACAGGTAAATGGTCGCGAAATCGCCACCCATGAACGGCGCGGCGTTCGCCGCATCGCCGCCCAGCAATTCCAGCACGCTGAAGCTGTGGCCCTTGGCCTGGAATACGCGGCCGTGTTCGATCGGACCGAGTTGGCTGACCGCGCCGTCGGCCGGGCTGAGGATCGCGCCCGGTGTCTGGTCCAGAGGACGCGCGCCGTCCTTCAGGGCGCGGGTGAAGAAGGCGTTGAAGTGCTCGTAGGCCGTCAGGTCTTCGACCAGTGCCTGGGACATGTCCACCTGATAACGTTTGGCGAACCACGCGGTGAATGCATTCTTGAACCAGCGCACGCGGCATTCGGCGATGCAGCCGGCCAGTCGCGAGAGCAAATGGTGGGGCAGCAGGTACTGGCTGAGGATAAACAGACGCTTATTCATTAACTGTCCTTAAAAACCTTAAATCTCTACAGGGGTATCGGGGTGGTTGCCCCATTCGCCCCAGGAGCCGGCGTAGCCTTTGACCCGCGGATAACCGAGGGACTTGGCCACCAGATAGGTGAAGCCAGAACGGTGGTGAGTCTGGCAGTGGGTAATCACTTCTTTGTCTTTGCTGATCCCGAGTTGTTCGAGGATCTGCGGCATGTCGGTGCGGATACGCAGGTTCCGGGCCTTGTCCATGCCGGCGGTCCATTCGAAATTGACCGCGCCAGGAATGTGTCCGCCCTTGGCCGCCAGGACTTTCTCACCGGAGTACTCCAGCGGCCCGCGCGCGTCCCAGATCGCCAGGTCGGCGGCGCCGAGACGGCTTTGCAGGTATTCGCGGGTCGCGGTGGGTTCGTCGTGCAGGGTCAATGCAACCGGGCCACCCACAGGAGCGGGGACCTGGATCGACATGGGCAAGCCTTCTGCCAGCCAGGCCGTCAGGCCGCCGTCGACATAGTGATAATTGCTGTGACCAATGACGTCCAGAAGCCAGATAAAACGCCCGGCCCAACCGCCGCCCTCGTCGTCATAAACCACGTAGACCGCATCGGGATTGTGCCCCAGCTCACCGAACAACGCTTCGAGTGCGGCTTGCGACGGCATCAGGCCTGGGGCGGGCGCCTGGCCGAGCTGTGTGCGTTTCGGATCGACAAACCGCGCACCGGGAATATGCCCTTCGGTGTAGCGGGCGCTGCTGGTCAGGTCCACCAGAATCAGATCACGGGCATCGAGGCGAGGGAGCAAGTCGCTCGGTTCGATCACCAGCGGCAAGCCAGAGAAGTCAGACATGTGAGGTCTCCAGAGCACAAAAGGGAGGATTGTAGCGCAGCGCTATTGGCCGCGGCGGCTAAAGTTATGCAGCGCTTTCTCGATGCACTGTGCCGTTTTGCCGAAGGCTTGCACGGTGATTTCCGAAAACGGCCCGCCGCCCTGATCCGCCACGACAATCATGATCACCCGGCCATTGTTGACCAGCGAGCGCAGCAGCAGGTGTTCGCCGCTGAACTGCGCGCGCAGGCCGTTGGGCAGCAGGGCTGAAAATTGTGCGTTGTTGGTCGGGTTAATCCGTACCTGGGCCTGTTGCGAAAGCAAGCGTTGCAGCACGGTGCTTTGGCTGACCGCAAAGTTCATCGCCGCCACTTCTTTGGGCAGCCCCGCCGTTTGGTGCACTCGCAGGTTGGCGTGGGTGCGGTCGGCCATCAGGATCATCACGCGGCGCATGCCGCAGGCGACGAGGGCGTCCCGGGCAGCGATGGTCAAGTGCATGGCATTGGTGAAGTGACTCGGTTCGACCAACAGCTCGGCGCATTGCTTGCGCCATTTCGCCAGGTCCTCGGCGGTGGGCGCGGGTGCCGGCAGCAAAGCGGCATGGACGCGATTCATGCCCCACGGCCAGATCAACGCTTCGGCGGGGTGCCAAAGGTCAGGCATGGCGTGATGGCGCGCACTGTTGGCGGCCTGCTGGTGCAATTGCTGTTGCACGTCTTCCATCGGTACTTGCAGGTATAGGCTGGTCAGATACTGCCACCGCTGGCTGTGCGGACTGTCCCAGGCCTGGTGCGCCGACAATGCCAGACCGTTGGCCAGCAACACGGTATTGGCCGGTTGATTGAGCCAGCGGCGCAGGGTCGGATCGTCATCGAGGCGGTTCTGCTGGCGCAATGGATGCTCGCTGTCGCGGGCAATGCGCAGAACCTTCACCAGTTCCCGTTGCTCGGTGAGCAGCAGACGGTAGCCCTGCTGCACCCAGATCGGCAGGCGCCAGATGTCCGCCAGGGCCTGGCCGATGTCCAGCAGGCGTACGCCAAACAATTGCTTTTCGACCTTGCGCGCCGACTCGCCTTTATGAATGACCCGCAGTTCCCAGTCCTCCAGCAATTGCGGGTGAGTCAGGGCCAGTGGCCATAGCGGCGACAGAAACAACAGGCTGCCCCAGTAGATGTCCTGCCACAGGCGCGCCAGGCGACTGGCAAAAAAACCATTGGCCTGTTGCGTGGCGTGCTGGCTGATCATCTGCAACTGACGCAGGGCTTTGGGGATGTCGGTTTGCGGCAGTACGGGCATCCGGTCGAGCAGTTCTTCAGTGCGTTTGAGGCCAAGGCGATTGATGGCGACCTCAAGGTTTTCCGCCGGCTCGGTCATGCTGCCATGGGTATGCCGGTTGGCTTCGCGGATCACGCTCAAGGCCAGGGGCGGGCTTTCCTGCATCAATTCGGCGATGTCGCGCAACGAGCTGCGATGGTCGCGAATGGCCAGCCAGACACGGTCATGGATGGCCTTGGGAACCGGCAGGCGCACATCATCCAGAAGCTTGACCCAGCCTTCGAGTGTGGTCGGTTTTGGAATTGGAACGTTCGTTTCGTTAACCATGGTGGAGGCGATCATCGTCAGCGTTAACTGTGCCCGGAGTGGGTCAAATTGGCTTTTCGCCTGAACTGGCTATAGTCTGGCGCAGTTTTGCCGATAAGTAGAAGAAGAGATTTTTTAACTTCCGAATATGACCTTGAACCCGACTCAGTAAGTGCTCTCCTACCTATGGCTAAAATTATCGGCATCATCGTCGTATTCGCGAGCGTGCTCGGCGGATACGTGCTCTCCCACGGCAAAATTGCAGCCCTGATCCAGCCTTTCGAGGTGATGATCATCGGCGGCGCGGCCCTCGGCGCATTCTTGCAGGCCAACCCCGGCTACATGACGATGCACGTGCTCAAGAAGTCCCTGAGCATGTTCAGCTCGCGTTTCAGCCACGGCTTCTACCTTGAAGTCCTGGGCCTGATCTACGAAATTCTCAACAAGAGCCGCCGTGAAGGCATGATGGCGATCGAAGGTGACATCGAAGATGCCGCCGCGAGCCCGATCTTCGCCAAGTACCCGGCGGTCCTGAAGGATGAGCGCATGACGGCGTTCATCTGCGATTACCTGCGCATCATGTCTTCCGGCAACATGGCACCTCATGAGCTTGAAGGGCTGTTTGACATGGAACTCTTCAGCCTCAAGGAAGACCTGGAGCATCCATCCCACGCCGTGAACGGCGTCGCCGACGCCATGCCCGGTTTCGGTATCGTCGCGGCGGTACTGGGTATCGTGGTGACCATGGCGTCCCTGGGCGAAGGTGACCAGAAGTCCATCGGCCTGCACGTGGGTGCGGCACTGGTCGGTACGTTCTTCGGTATTCTCGCCGCCTACGGCTTCTTCGGTCCGCTGGCCACTTCCCTGGCCCACGATTCCAAGGAAGAACTGAACGTCTACGAAGCCATCAAGGCCTCGCTGGTCGCCTCGGCTTCCGGCATGCCGCCATCGCTGGCCGTGGAGTTCGGACGCAAGGTTCTGTACCCGGCGCACCGTCCTAGCTTCGCCGAGCTGGAACAAGCGGTTCGCGGTCGTTAAGCATGGAGAACAATCAGCCGATAATCATCAAGCGCGTCAAGCGCTACGCCGGTGGGCATCACGGGGGCGCCTGGAAAATCGCCTTCGCCGACTTCGCCACGGCGATGATGGCGTTCTTCCTGGTGTTGTGGCTGTTGTCCACGGCAACGCCAGAGCAGAAGATCGCCATCGCCGGTTACTTCAAGGACCCGATCGGCTTCTCTGAAAGCGGCACGCCGTACATCATCGATCTGGGCGGCACGCCGACCCTGGCGCCGGAAAACACCCTCAACCCCGAGGTCAAGTCGCAGCCACAACCGGACAAGGTGACCGTCGACGCCGAACAGGTCGAAGGCATGGCCGAGATGGTCGAGAAGGAGCGTCTCGAACTGTTGCTGCAAGAGTTGCAGAACAAGGTCGAAGAAAATCCGCAACTGCGCAAATTCAAAGACCAGATCATGTTCGAGATCACCCCGGATGGCTTGCGCATCCAGATCGTGGACGCCGAAAACCGGCCGATGTTCGACTCAGGCTCAGCCCGTCTGAAGCCGTATTTCGAAGACATCCTGCTGGCCATGGCCGATACCATCAAGGCGGTACCGAACAAGATCAGCATCAGTGGTCACACCGATGCCAAGCCGTACACCGGCACTGGCGATTTCGGTAACTGGGAGCTTTCGGCCAACCGTGCCAATGCCGCTCGCCGTGCGCTGGTCGCGGGCAGCTATCCGGATCAGCAAGTGGCGCGGGTCGTGGGTTATGCCTCGTCGGCGCTGTTTGATCGTGAACATCCGTTCAATCCGGTCAACCGTCGTATCGACATCATCGTGCTGACCAAGAAAGCCCAGCGTGCCATCGAAGGCTCGCAAGGGGCTGAACCTGCACCCGATGCCTCGCAAGCTGCTCCGGGCGCAGCACCGGCCACGCCAGCCGACCCGAACGCGTTGCCGGCGGACAAGGAACCGCTGCCGGCCCACGAACTTCGCGAACGGTTGAACCTGTTTGATGACCCGGCGCCGAAGCCGGGTGCCCCCCCCAAGCAGTAACCCACAAAAAGCCGACAGTCGATGTCGGCTTTTTTTTTGCGTCAATTATTACGAGCTGTTTTTGACGGTTTTTGGTTTTTGTATGGGTTAAAAAGCCATAACACTCTCATGGCGCTGGCCTTGAGGTATTTGGGAGCGCAGCAGTAAGTGAATGGAGAATATTCTTCCATGATTTACCGCAACGTTGAATCCGTAGCGATTTTTTAAGAAGCCTGCATTGCATGCCTATGATGACGTTATTCAATTACTTTAGGGTCCGCAACAGTGACTCCAATGTTCGCACGGAGGGTTCTGCCACGCGCCCCGTCGTGGCCAGAATTATTCGCGCTTCCAACGCTGGAGATGACTTGGCGACGATCGCGAACAGGATTGAACCGCCTCGAGGTGGAGCGGTTAGAGTCCTGGGCAATCTTGATCAATCGTTGCTGCAAAACGTCCAAGGCACTGCCGGAACATTGACACGCAGCATAGGACCTCTTCGGTCAGAGCCAACCCGGATCAATACCTTCGGTACTGCAGACGCGAATCAACTGGATAGTCAGGAGCAGAGTAGGCGGTCTGACATCGGGCTCCAAGGAAACCTAGGACTCATAGCACTCCTATTAGGGCTAGAAGGGCTAGAAGAGCGAGAACTCCAAGAAACGCTAAGACGCTTCAATCAAGCGGTTGAGCGGTCAAGCTCTCAGCTTGCTCAGACTATAGACAAGTGCGCAATCACGGCCGGCGAGTTGCTTAAGCTCTATCCCAATATCGGGAGAGTCAAGCTCCCCATAATGTTTGATGATCTTGGGTCTGATCCAGACCTGAAGATTGTGCTTATGATGGACGGAGAAATAGTCGTCAATGGTCTGCGTTCGGACGGTTATCGTATATTCGAGGCCGATGACCTGAAGAAATACATGGCGGCCGACGAGGAGCGTTCCCCTGTTTCTCGCAACCCTTTTGATTCCAATAGCGTGGCCAGGCTCCAGGATGAAAAAATTGTCGATGCGCGTGGTGAGCCACTGGATCTGACAATACAGTTATTGAGCTGACATCGGAGCGTCATGACACTTGGCGATGGCCTCAAGCATTCCTTGGGCCACCATGTTGGTTGGGCATTTAAAATCAAAACGTTTAAATGACCGCGCAGCTAGCCCTGAACAGAAAACCGCGAGATGATTGCGGCTTTCTGGTATTTGCGCGAAGCTACGGATCATTTTCGTGGCATCACGAAAATGATCCGGGCTACTCAGTAGCCGTTTTCCGGCAAACTCGCGATGATCGAGCGATAGCTGTTCATCCGTTGCTGCTGCACGCGGCCGTCTTCCAGGGCCTTGAGCAGGGCACAACCAGGTTCGCGGTCATGCTTGCAGTCGCGGAAGCGGCAGGTGCCGAGCAGGTCGTTGAACTCGATGAAGCCGGCTTCGACATCGGCACGGCTGACGTGGCCCAGGCCGAATTCACGGATGCCCGGGGAGTCGATCAGCTCACCGCCGCCGGGGAAGTGGAACAGTCGCGCGGTGGTGGTGGTGTGGGTGCCCTGGCCGGAGAGCTCGGACAGCGGGCCGACACGGGTGTCGACTTCCGGCAGCAGGCTGTTGACCAGCGAGGACTTGCCGACGCCGGACTGGCCGACGAACACGCTGATGCGCCCATCGAGCTGTTGCTGAAGCTGCTCCATGCCATTGCCGTGGTGTGCCGAGACCTCCAGCACCGGATAACCCAGGGTGCGGTAGACCGCCAGCAGGGCATTCAGCGCCGGGGCATTCTGCTCGTCGATCAGGTCGAATTTGTTGAGCAGCAGCAGCGGGCGAATACCCGCATGCTCGGCGGCGACCAGGTAGCGGTCGATCAGGTTGGCGTGAGGCTCGGGCAGTGGGGCGAAGACGATCACGATCATGTCGACGTTGGCCGCCACCGGCTTGAGCTGGCCACGGCTGTCCGGGCGACAGAGCTCGGTGTTGCGCGGCAATTGCGCGACGATTACGCCGATGCCCTGGTTGCCGGCACGCCAGACGACCCGGTCGCCGGTTACCAGCGCGGGCAAGTTGGCCCGCAAATGGCAGCGGAATACCTGGCCGGCCAAATCGCCGTCGAGCGCCTCGACTTCGACCTGTACACCGAAGTGCGCGATCACCAGGCCGGTCTGTTCCGGGCCCAGGTCGCCACCTTCGAGGGCCTCGACAGCCGAGGACTCGCGTTTGGCGGCGCGGGCAGCGCGCTCGCCCTGAATCTTTTCGATGCGCCAGTTTTGACGACGATTGAGTTGGCGTTTGGCCATGGGTGTTCCGTATAAAGAATGC
>Ga0302169_10000635_pt1 | contig 10745 bp, 10 predicted proteins | sample I_Fen_N1_3_FD_193493 | JGI IMG/M metagenome (GOLD analysis project Ga0302169, IMG submission 193493) | Peat permafrost microbial communities from Stordalen Mire near Abisko, Sweden - I_Fen_N1_3 | ecosystem: Environmental > Terrestrial > Soil > Wetlands > Permafrost | place: Sweden: Abisko...
CGCCGCCTTCACCGATCACCAGGCCATCGCGGCCCTTGTCGTAGGGGCGTGGGCTGGTTTGCGGGGCGTCGTTTTTCAGGCTGGTGGCGTAGAGCGCGTCGAAGACCATGGCTTCGGTCGGGCAAAGTTCTTCGGCGCCACCGGCCAGCATCAAGGGCAGGCGTCCGAACTTGATCGCTTCGTAGGCATAGCCGATGCCCTGGCTGCCACTGGTGCAGGCGCTGGACGTCGGAATCAGACGGCCGGTGAGGCCGAAGAAAATGCTGATATTCGCCGCCGTGGTGTGCGGCATCATGCGCACGTAGGAGTTGGCGTTCAGGCCCTCGGCGACCGAGTTGAGCAGCATGTTGCCGAATGCCTTGATCTCGTCGGTGCTGCCGGTCGATGAGCCGCAGGCGACGCCCATGCGCCCGTCCTTGATCGATTCGTCGCCCAACAGCCCGGCGTCGGCAAGCGCTATCTCCGCCGCACCTACAGCAAGCCGCGACACCCGGCCCATGCTGCGCAGTTGTTTGCGCGTCCAGTGGCTCGGCACCTTGAAGTCGTCGATGGGGCCGGCCAAACGGGTGTTGAGTTCAGTGAAGCGATCCCATTCGTCCATGCGCCGGATGCCGCTGCGGTTGGCCGCGAAGTTGCCGGCGATGGTTGCCCAATCGCTGCCAAGGGAAGTAATGCCGGCCATGCCGGTGACGACGACACGCTTCATCAGCACAGGCCTCCGTTGACGGCCAGAACCTGGCGGGTGATGTACGAGGCTTCCGCCGACATCAGGAAATTCACCGCGCCGGCCACCTCTTGCGGGGTACCCATGCGTTGTGCGGGGATCATTTTCATCAGTTCTTCCACCGGCACGTTTTCATCGAGCATGGCCGTGTCGATCAGGCCGGGTGCGACACAGTTGACGGTGATTTTGCGCTTGCCCAACTCGATCGCCAATGCCTTCGCCGCGCCGATCAACCCGGCCTTCGAGGCGCTGTAGTTGACCTGGCCACGGTTGCCGATCAGCCCGGACACCGAGGTGATGCAGACAATTCGCCCGGCGGCGCGACGACGGATCATCGGCATCATCACCGGGTGCAGTACGTTGTAGAAACCGTCGAGATTGGTGCGCATCACCACATCCCAATCATCCTCGCTCAGCGCCGGAAAAGCACCGTCACGCGTCAGGCCGGCGTTGAGCACCACGCCGTAATAGGCGCCGTGGGCCTCGACGTCGGCTTCAAGGATGGCTTTGCAGCGGGCGCGGTCGGACACATCGAATTGCAGGATGCGGGCCTGGCGCCCCAAGGTTTCGATGTCGGCCTGCACCGCTACGGCGTCTGCCAGGCCGCTGCGGCAATGCAGCACGATGTCGTGCCCGGCCTGGGCCAGGCGCAGGGCGATGGCGCGGCCGATGCCACGGCTGGAACCGGTGACCAGTACGGATTCAGTCATGGCTGTGTTCCTTGTGAAGAGCCTTCGGGCTCGGAAAGATATTGAGTCGGCTGGGGCGGGCGATATACGTTCAGACGGGCGGTGGCGTGAATGCCCGGCGCATTGATGTGGCATTCGAACACGCCCATGCCGTTATCGTCTTCGAGCGAGCGAATGCCGTGGATGGTCAGCTCGGTGCCGGCCGGGAAGCTTTCGACATTGCATTCGAATTTACGGCTGCCAAGCAGGAAGCCGAGCGCTACGGCATCGCCGCGCTGGCGCGCATGGCAACCGGCGAAGGCGGCGACACTCTGGGCCATCAGTTCAATGCCGACCCAGGCCGGCAGGCTGCCGTCCGGTTGGTTGAACAGGCCATCGGGTTTGACGGTCAGGCGGGTGTATATCTGCTCCTCATCGAACGCCAGGATCTGCTCGATGAGGATCATGTCGCCTGCGTGCGGCAGCAGTTCGGCGAGCGGCCAGTCAATCATGGGGCGTCTCCGATAATCAGGCTGACGTTGTTACCACCGAAAGCGAAGGAATTGCTCATCAGGTAGCGGGGACCAATGGACGCCAGGCGCGTGGCCGGGGTCACCCAATTCAGGGCGGGTAGTTCAGGGTCGGGTTGGCCGTCCCAGACATGGGGCGCCAGCGCGTGCTCGCTGTTGGCTGTGCTCAGGCTCAACCAGCAGAACGCCGCTTCCAGCGCCCCGGCCGCGCCGAGGGTGTGGCCCGTCATGGGCTTGGTCGAGGAGCAGGGCACCCCTTCAGGGAACACGGCCACGACGGCATGGCTTTCCATGGCGTCGTTGTGTGGGGTGGCGGTGCCGTGCAGGTTCAGGTAGCTGATCTGTTGCGGTTGCAGTCCGGCGCGATTCAACGCTTTGCGCATCGCTGCCTGGGCGCCGCGGCCGCTCGGTTCCGGTGCGGAAATGTGATGCGCATCCGAGCTGGCGCCGCTGCCCAGCAGGGCAATCGGTTGACTGTCGCCAGGCTGCTTGCTCATCAGGAACAGCACGGCGGCTTCGCCGATGTTGATGCCGTTGCGGTTGCGCGAAAACGGGTTGCAGCGCTGCCCCGACACCGCTTCCAGTGCCGAGAAACCGTTGAGGGTCAGCTTGCAGAGGGTGTCGACGCCACCACACAGCACCACGTCGCACACGCCCAGGTCCAGCAGGCGCTGGGCACTCATCAGGGCCCGGGCGCTGGAGGTGCAGGCCGTGGAAATCACGTAGGTCGGCCCGCTCACCTGCAGCCAGTCGGCGAGAAAATTCGCCGGGGCCCCGAGTTCCTGTTGCTGGTAGTCGTAGTCGGCCGGGAACTGCTGCTCGCGCAGGTAATGGGCCAGGCTCTGGCTGGCTTCGTCGATGCCCGAAGTGCTGGTGCCCAGCACGATGCCGATGCGCTCGCGACCGTAGGTCTGGATCGCGCGATCGATGTCCGGGCGAATTTGCCGGGCGGCCTCGAGCAGCAATTGGTTGTTGCGGCTGCGTTGGCGGATCAACTCAGATGGAATTGCCGCCAGTTCGCCTGCGACCGCGCCCACCGGCAACGCCCGCTCCGGTACCCAACCGGCTTCGCTGCGCATGCCGGAGCAATCGCCGGCAAACAGGTTGCGCGCAACTTCCTGCTTGTCGCGGCCCAGGGCGCAGATCACGCCGAGGGCGTTCAGGTAGGCGGTCATGGTGCCTCCCCGCTCAGGGGCGTGACTTGATATTTCGGGCCTTTGGGCAGGTTCAATTCAAAGCTCATCGGTTGTGAATAACGAACGTCCCAGCGCTCGGGCAGGGTGCGTTGCGCGCCATGTTGCCAGGCAGCGGGATAGTTGCCCTGCAACTGGTCTTTGGGGGTCAGGGCAAACAGCAGCGCCGCGAACAGCTCCCGGGCTTCGGGATTGGGCGGCAGCAGGCCGTCGGCGTGCCATGTGCCGTTAACCAGTTTCTGGCGTGCCTGCGGGATGCCCAACAGGTCCATCATCGACCAGCGAATGCCCGGGCCTTCACGCTGGATCACCAGCACCCAGTCCTGACGTTGTTCAGCCTGCAGGCGCTGGATGTGCAGTTGCAGCGGCAACGACAGGTTCGGGGTTTGCTCGGGCAACGGCGCCTGGCTGGCGCAGGCGCTCAGCACAAAGGCGCAGGCCAGCAGCAAAAACCTGAGAGCGATTGCAGACCCTGTGGGAGCGGGCTTGCTCGCGAAAGCGTCCGCACATCCAACACTTAGGGTGGCTGACCCACCGCTTTCGCTGGCAAGCCAGCTCCTACAGGTAATGGTGAGCATCAAACTCCACCTTTCAACGGTTTGCGCGCCACCACGTTGACCAGGGTTTCTTCCCGTTGGCCAAAGGGTTTTGGCTGGCACAGACCCAAGCGTTCCAGCAGACCGAAATCCTTGGCGCGGCTCCACCACAGGTACGGATAAGACACATTTTGCGCAGCGAATTCAAAACCCTGACGCCGGATCATCTGCAGATACTGCGCGGCACTTTTTTGCACGTGCATCGGATGCCGGAACAACCAGCGAATCACCCAGGTATCAATGTAAGCCTCGGTGGATTCGGCGAACAGCAGATAGCCGCCTGGCTTGAGCACACGGTAGAACTCGGCCAGGGCCTTTTCCTGCTCCACCAGATGATGGAACGTCTGGTGGCAGAACAGCAGGTCGACACTGGCGTCCGGAACGGCAAGGGTGGCGCAGTCGCTGCCGATCAACTCCACTGCAATACCCAGATAGACCGCTTCTGCACGGCTCTGGTTCAGGCTGTGCGGGTCGGCATCCACGCCAATCAGACGCTCGGGCATAAAGGTCTGTTGCAGGTGCTTGAATGACTTGCCTTGGCCGCAGCCAGCGTCCAGCAGCACCGGATTGCTCGGCAGCGCCTCGCTGAACAGGCTGCGTAAATCGTTGATCGCCACGCGCAGCACGCGGTACTGCCAGGTGTAGCTGCGCAGGAACCAGAGGCCGAAACGGGTTTCTTCGACGTAGTTGTCGCTCAGGTAGCTCATGTCGCGTCCCGTGCACAGAGTTGGGAAATCACTTTCAGGCGGCGTTTGGCTTCGCTGACGAACGGGTTGCGCTCGTCCCAGGCGTAGCCGGCCAGTATCGAGCTGATCATGCGGCGGATCTCCCCGGAGCTGCCCTCGTGGTAAATCACGTCCTGGAAGGTCCCGGCGTACCAGCCTTCGACGTAGCAACGAAAGGTATCGACCCCGCGCTTGAGCGGCTCGGCAAATTCCTTTTCCCAGTCGACGGTTTCGCCTTGCAACTGCCGGTGCAGGACGCCGGCGGCCGTGCTTGCCGAACGCATGGCAATGGTCACGCCGGACGAGAACACCGGGTCGAGGAACTCTGCGGCATTGCCCAGTAGCGCAAAGCCTGGCCCGTGCAGGCTCTTGACGTTGGCCGAGTAGCCGCCGATGGAACGCGCGGGTGTATCCCACACCGCGTTACCCAGCACGCTGGACAGACTGGGCGTCTGGGCAATGAAACCGCGCAGGCAATCGTCCAGATTATCGGTATGGCCCTCGAAATGCTCCGCCGCCGCGACCACGCCGACCGAACAGCGGCCGTTGCTGAACGGAATGCTCCAGAACCAGACATCGCGCTTGGTCGGATGGGTGGTGATGAGGATCTTGGTGCGGTCGAAGGTCGGGCTGGCGATGCAGTCTTCGACATGGGTAAATACCGCCTGGCGCACCGGGAAATTCGACGGCGCTTCGAGGTCGAGCAGGCGCGGCAGGACTCGACCGTAACCGCTGGCGTCGAGCATGAAGTCAGCCTCGATGCGGTATTCGCTGCCGTCCTCGCGACGTACACCGAGTTGCGGGTGCGGCAAATCGATCTCGACGCTGACGATGGCTTCGCCGTAGCGTATTTCCACGCCTTGCAGCGCGGCCTGATCGGCCAGCAGCTTGTCGAAATCGGCGCGCTGGACCTGGAAGGTCGTCGGCTTGCCGTGGCTGAAGGTGTCAGCGAAATCGAAAGCGCTGTAACGCTCGCCCCAGGCAAACGCGGCGCCGGTTTTCACCTGGAATCCCGCGGCATTGACGGCATCCAGCATGCCCGCCTCTTCGACGAAATCCAGGCAGTGCGCCAACAGGCTTTCGCCAATGGAAAACCGTGGGAAATGCTGGCGCTCGATCACCAGCACATCGTGCCCCCGGCGTTTGAGCAGCGCGGCGGCGATAGCACCCGAAGGGCCAGCGCCGATCACCACGATCCGGCGACGTTCCATTTCAACGGTTGGCATGGGGGCTCCTTGCCGGGGCGGCGGCTTTCAAGGGGGGGCGATGCATGCCGGCCAGTGCCGGCAGCAAGGTTGCGATCAGGCCCATCAGCATCAGCGCAAAATACAACGCCGGGCTGATGAGTTGTTGTTGCAACAGCAGGTTGAGAAACACGATCTCACTCAAGCCGCGAATGTTCAGCAGCACGCTTTCCCGCCAGCGGCTCGCGCCCTGGAACGAAGCGCCGGCCCAGCCGAGGCCAAGCCAGTTGCCGAGCATTTTGCTGGCGATCGGCAACAGCAGCAGGGCCGCCAGTTGCACCCAGCCAAGACTGTTCATCGCACTGTGCACATTGATCTGCACGATGCCGAAGGTGAGGATCAGCGGGATGGCGATGTACGTCTGCAGAAGAATCATCCAGCGAACTGGAAACGGCAGTATCAGCGGTGCCTTCAATGCGGCCATGAGCAGCAGATAACCGATGCCGAAAATCAGCGCATTGAGCTTGTAGTGTTCGGCCACCACCAGCAGCGCGAAAAAGCATCCGCTGTACAGCCATGGCTGGCGCAGGCCGAGCAGGCGCAGCAGTAACGGCAGGCAGGCACCGGCCAAGGGCAGCAACAGGCTGCTCAAGTGCAGGGTGCCCTGGGCGATGGCGAACAGGGTCCAGCAGCTGAGATCGATGAGGATTGCCGTCTGCACCAATCGCCGGGTGGCGGCGGGCGGGTAGTCGATATGCCGCAGGTACAGGTACAACACCGGAATCGCGGTAATGGCGAACAACAGGCCGACCGCCAGCGAACTGATCCACGGCTGCGCTGGCAACAGCCAGAGCGCCGTGGCCAGGCCACAGGCAAACGGCAGGCAGAAACTCGGCAGGGCAATTTTCAGGCTCTGCCGATCCAGGTGCAGGTCGATCACATCGCTGAGGATATAGCCCAGCAGCAGCGCGAAACTCAGGCTGTAGAGGTTTTTCAGCCAGGTCGGCGACACCAGCGCTGCGCCACTCAGTTGCCAATGGGGTTCGATCCAGAAATACATCAGCAGCGGCAGGCCGACGGTTGCCAGCAGCAACTGGCTGACGATCGGGATCAGGCCCAGGTGACGGCCCAGTCGGGTCGCCACGGCGAACAACGCCAGGGCCATCGCCCAGAACAGTGCAACCATCATTGTGCCGGCTCCTCGACTGTTGGCGCGTGCCGGTGTGTTCCGGCCCATGGGGCGAGCATGAAGCTGAACATCAGGCCCAGGCTGACCGACACACCGAAGTTGCTCACCGCCGGCGTGCTCGACACCGCCAGCAGGCCGAACGACAGCCAGGTGGTCAGCGCCGCCAGCAGGGTGCCCAGCAGGCTCACGGCGGCGCCGCCGACCTGCTCACGCATGAGGATCGCGTAATCGACGCTGATGGCCGTCACCAGCAGCAGGCCGAACAGGCTGAACAGGGTCAACGGCTGCCCCAGCCAACCGAGGCTGGCGAGGCTGCACAGCGCGGCCAGCAGGGGCAGGGAAACGATGCGCAACGCGCCGCCGAGGCCGAACGGCAGGATCAGCACCAGCACGATCAGCGCACAGGAGGCGAGTTTCAATTGCGCCGCACTGATCTGGGTGGCGGCGAAAACGTCGTTCAGTTCGCCGAGCCGGTCGACCAACTGCACCCCTGGCAGATCCTGTGCCTGGATGCGCAGCAGTGACGGGTTGTTCATGCCTTGCAGGCTGACCATTGCCGCCACGCCATCATCGGTCGGCCCCAGCCACAGCGCCCGATAGGGTTCCGCCAAGGGCCCGGCCAGTGCGGTGTCGATATCTTCGATGGGCAGCGCCTGCAAGATTCTCAGCTCCGCCTGCAGCGCCTCGACCGGCACGCCGACGTCGAGTAGCGGCTGCCAGGCGTTCGGCAAGCTGTTCAACGCCTCACGCAGTTGCCGTTGCTCGCTCGGCGGGCTCACCAGTTGATTGAGCGACAGATAGCCCTGAAGCTTTTTCAGGTTGATCAGTTGATCCAGGCGTTCGCTCAAGGCGGTCTGGCGTTCGAGCAGTTGCTGTTGATTGGCCGCGCGTACCAGGAAGAACTGGCTGGTAGGTTGATAGCCGGTAATGCGCGCAATGGTCTGGGCTTCGTCGGTCAGTTGCTGGGGGGCGCCGACCCACTGGCGAATGTCATTCCTGGTCCCGAGCTGCAACAGGCCGCCGACGCAGAAGACAACCAGCAGCGCAAACAATACTGGCGTGCGCAAGCGCTGGAGCAATGCTTCACGTATCCCCAGCAAATACTCGCAAACCCGCAATGGCCATTGCGCCGGACGCAGGTCCAGACCCTTGAGCAGCGCCGGCAGCAGGCACACGGCGGACAAATAGGCACCCAGCAGACCGGCGGCGGAGAACACGGCAATCTGGGTCAGCGCCGGGAACGGCGTCCAGGCCAGGGCCAGGTAGCCGATGGCGCTGGTGATCAAGCTCAGGGTCAAGCCCGGCAAGGTCAGGCGCAGGGCCGGCCAACTGTTCCAGGGTTTCAGGCTCCAGCTCTTGGACAGGTAATGCAGCGGGTAGTCGACCGCGACGCCGATCAGGCTCGAACCGAGCACCAGCGTCATTACATGCATGTGGCCGAACAGCGCCACGCAAGCCACCGCGCCAAAGAGCATGCCTACCAGCACCGGGACGAACGCCAGCCATACCCGTAACCGGCGAAAGGCCAGTAACAGCAGCAACCCAATCCCCAGCGTGGCGCCGCCGCCCACCCAGGTCATCTCGCGGGAGGCCTGCCGTTGGCCATTGGCCGCATAAAGCAAGCCACTGGCGGCCAGCAGTTGCACGTCGCCCCTGGCCGCTTCTTCACGGCTGTGCTTGAGCAAATCGGCCACTTGCAGCGGCAGTTTCATGTCGAAAGCGTTGCCGGTGGTCCGCGCACGCAGCAGTACCCAGCTTTTGCCATCGGCATCGGCGATCAAGGCACCGCTGCCGATATCCAGTTGCACTGAACCGTGCTGCGGCTGGCTGTTCTGGATACGCCCGGTCAGGCCGAGCCAGTCGTCCTGGCTCGGCACCAGGCTGAAACCGCTGAACGGGTCGAACAGCGCTTGCACCCGTTGCTGGATAAAGGCGTCGGGATGCTCAATCAATTGCTCGCGATCTGTTGCCCAAAGCATCGCCAGTCGGCCTTGCAGCAGTTGCGTGCGCAAGGCCGGCAAGTCAGCTTGCAGGTTCCACTGGACCTTCTCGAACAGCCCGCTGGCCTGCCATTGATCGCCCAGTTTGTGCGCCATGGCAATGGCTTGCTGGCGATCGGTGTGACCGACCAGCACCAGCATCTCGCGGTTGAGTGGTTCTTGCATGCGTTGTTCGGCGCGCAGTTCCAGGGCGTCCGGCGTCGTGCCGGGCACCAGTTCCATCAGGTTGGCCGACAGCGGTGCACCGTTACGCCATTGCCAGCCGGCGAGCGCCAGTACTGCCAGCAGCAGGAGCAGGAACAGCCGTGGTAGCGCGCGTTCACTCGGCAAAGTCGTGTTGCTCCGCATCGCTCAACGGTTGGCTGCTGACGCTGTCCTGCATGCGCAACAGGGTGCTGTCGCCCTGGGTTTCCAGCAGCTCGATGCTGTGCACCAGTTCACCACCGGTAATGTTGATCCGGGTGAACACCTGCTTGAGCAGCATCGAACGCGGCACCAGCGTCAGCCGCCAGTCCTGCGCTTCGCCGCTCAGCGACAGTTCGAAATCCCGTTGCAGCCCGCTGCTATCGCCTTGCAGTACGGCGAGGAACAGACGGTTCTGCTCGGCCCCGGCGCTCTTGCCCGGCAACATCTGCCAACCGCTGGCATCACGCCGGGCAATGCCTTGGTCAGTGATGCGGTAATCCTGCTGCAGCGGTGTTTTGAGCAGCCACAACAAACCATGGTTTTTCGCCAGGACAAACGTGCCCTTGCTGGTCAGCGGTTGGGGCAGCGCGCGCAGATGTTTTTCCTGGATGAACTGGCCATGGATCACCTCCGGCCTGGCCAGTTGATCGCTCAGCTGTTGCAGGTCGAAGGCCATAGCGAGCCCCGGAGTCGCCAATAGCAGGCAGAACACTGTAGGAGCGAGCTTGCTCGCGAAAAACCTGAGGGCGCCGCGGAGTGTCAGGTACCCAGTGTTATCGTTAACGACCATCGCGAGCAGGCTCGCTCCTACAGAGGAACGGGGGTGGCAGAAAATCATCGCAGAGCTCTCTCTACGGCTTCGGTGAACACCTTGGGCGAGGCCAACTGCATTTCGCGCTTGTGCATATTGACGGCCACCTGCACGGAAACGGCGCGGGTCAAGCGTTCGCCGGTTTCCAGGTCACTGATCAGGTAGTTGATCTTCAAGCGGTTTTCCCACTCCACCAGATTGGCGCGCACGTTCAGCTTCTGGCCGAACACCGCGCCACGCACGTAGCGCAACTGCAGGTCGATCACCGGCCAGGCGTAGCCCGAGTCGGACATGGCGCTGTAGTTGTGGCCAATCTTGTCGAGCAAGGCGCAGCGGGCGACTTCCAGGTATTTGACGTAGTGGCCGTGCCAGACGACGTTCATGCTGTCGACGTCGAAGAACGGCACGAGGATTTCCGTATCGGTATGAAGCACTCCCTTGCTACGCATGCAGCCTCCAGTGTTGTTCAGCGATACGTTGCAGGCACAGGCGCAATTCGCCTTCCAGCGCGCGGTCTTCGATGACCGGGGCAAAGTCCTTGGCCAATGCTTCGTGCATGGCCGCCAGGGCCGGTGGCAACGGCCGGGCGTCTTCGGCCTGAGCACGCAGCCAGACGCCCTGGTTGGCGGCCAGCAGCGTGGCGGCGGCGACCTGTTCGGTCAGTTCCAGCACACGAATGGCATCGCGGGCGGCGATGGTGCCCATGCTCACCTTGTCCTGGTTGTGGCACTCGGTTGAGCGCGAGAACACGCTGGCCGGCATGGTGTTTTTCAACGCTTCGGCGGTCCAGGCGCTGGTGCCGATCTGCACCGCCTTGAAACCGTGGTTGAGCATCGCGCGGTCGGCGCTGGCGCCGGACAGGTTGCTCGGCAGGCCGTGGTTGTAACGCTCGTCCACCAGCAGCGCGAGTTGTCGATCCAGCAGGTCGGCGACGTTGGC
>Ga0302169_10000637_pt1 | contig 10706 bp, 8 predicted proteins | sample I_Fen_N1_3_FD_193493 | JGI IMG/M metagenome (GOLD analysis project Ga0302169, IMG submission 193493) | Peat permafrost microbial communities from Stordalen Mire near Abisko, Sweden - I_Fen_N1_3 | ecosystem: Environmental > Terrestrial > Soil > Wetlands > Permafrost | place: Sweden: Abisko...
ACCGCTACCGCTATCGGGAAGTCGTTCTGGAACAGGCGCGCGAGCAGCTTTATCGCAAGTTCGACTGGCTGACCGCCAACGCCAGCAGCGACGAGCTGTCCGAATTGCAGGTCGCCGATTTTGGCACCCGCCGCCGCTTCTCGTACCGTGTGCAGGAAGAAGTGGTGAACGTGCTCAAGCATGACTTCCCGGGACGTTTTGTCGGCACCAGCAACGTGCACCTGTCCCGGGAACTGGACATGAAACCGCTGGGCACCATGGCCCACGAATGGATCATGGCCCACCAGCAGCTCGGCCCGCGACTGGTCGACAGCCAGATTGCCGCGCTCGATTGCTGGGTCCGAGAATACCGTGGCCTGCTGGGCATCGCCCTGACCGACTGCATCACCATGGATGCCTTCCTCGGTGATTTCGACCTGTTTTTCGCCAAGCTTTTCGACGGTTTGCGCCATGACTCGGGCGATCCGGTGGTTTGGGCGGAAAAAGCCATCGCCCACTATCACAAGCTCGGCATCGACCCGATGAGCAAGACGCTGACGTTCTCCGACAGCCTGACACTGCCCAAGGCCCTGGAAATATTCCGCGCGCTGCGTGGGCGGATCAACGTCAGCTTTGGCATTGGCACCAACCTGACGTGTGACATACCGGGTGTCGAACCGATGAGCATCGTGCTTAAAATGACCGCCTGCAACGGCCAACCGGTGGCAAAGATCTCCGACGAGCCCGGCAAGACTCACTGCAAAGACCCGAATTTCGTCGCCTATTTGCGACATGTTTTCCAAGTTCCTGCCCTTCCCAGCGTATCTAGCAAGGAGTGAATTCATGCAAGCCGTACAGCGTGAGATTGCTGAACAGCTCAAGGTCCAACCGCCGTTTGCCGACGAGGCCGCCCTCAAGGCTGAAGTCGCCCGGCGGATTACCTTTATCCAAGACTGCCTGGTCAATTCCGGGCTCAAGACCCTGGTACTGGGCATCAGTGGCGGTGTCGACTCCCTGACCGCGGGCCTGCTGGCCCAGCGTGCCATGCGTGAACTGCGCCAGCGCACGGGAGACGACCAATACAAGTTCATCGCCGTGCGCCTGCCGTACGAAACCCAGTTCGATGAACACGACGCCCAGGCCTCCGTGGATTTCATCGATCCGGACGAGCGCCACACCGTGAACATCGGTCCGGCGGTCAAGTCGCTGGCCAACGAAGTCGCGGCCTTTGAAGGCAAGCACGCGGTCTCGGTGGACTTCGTACTCGGCAACACCAAGGCGCGGATGCGCATGGTCGCCCAGTACACCATCGCCGGCGCTGCCCACGGCCTGGTGATCGGTACCGATCACGCGGCAGAGGCAGTGATGGGCTTTTTCACCAAGTTCGGCGATGGCGCTTGTGATCTGGCACCGCTCAGTGGCCTGGTGAAAAACCAGGTCCGGGCGATCGCCCGCAGCTTCGGTGCGCCAGAGTCGCTGGTGGAGAAAGTACCGACCGCCGACCTCGAGGACCTGTCCCCTGGCAAACCGGACGAAGCGTCCCACGGCGTGACTTACGCCGAGATCGACGCCTTTCTGCATGGCGAACCGGTGCGCGAGGAAGCGTTCAAGATCATCGTTGGCACTTACAACAAGACGCACCACAAGCGGGTGATGCCGTTTGCGCCTTGATTCGTAAATGAATGAAAAAGCCCGCTGAAGTGTTGATCTTCAGCGGGCTTTTCTTTGGCCGCAGGATGTGGCGATGCAACCGGCCTCTTCGCGGGCAAGCCCGCTCCCACATGAACCACCACCGTACCTGTGGGAGCGGGCTTGCCCGCGATGAACGTTAACGCGGTGCTTCGGCTTACTTCAGCGTCACGGTGCCTTTCATCATCGAAATGTGGCCAGGGAACGAGCAGAAGAAGCCATATTTTTCAGCGGCGTCGAGCTTGGACACGTCGAAGGTCACCGAGTCTTTTTCGTTGGCGCCGATGACCTTGGTGTGCGCGATGATGCGAGCATCACCTTCTTTCAAGTAGTTCTTTTCGATACCGGCGCCCAGGCCGTCGGTGGCGATCGGCTGCATGTCGGCTTCTTTGCTCAGCACCCAGTTATGGCCCATGACGGTTTTCGGCAAAGCGCCGGAGTGGGTCAGTTCCACGGTGAAGGTCTTGCAGCTCTTGTCGATTTCAATGGCCTTGGTGTTGAAGGACATCTGATCAGTGGAGTCGATAGTCGTTTTGCACTCTGCAGCCATCAGTTGGCTGCTGGCCAGTGTCAACAGAGATACCGCAACGAGTTTGGCAAACATGGTGAATCTCCAAGGCAGGGTTAACAGAAATGCGAGTGGACAGAAGACTGCCTGAAAACTTCGCAAGTTCCTATGACCTGAATCAAAAATTGTATACAACTTTCGGGCTATGACACCCATCGAAACAATCTACCAGCCAGACCTCTGGGCCGGGCCTATGATCAGGCCATCACCCCCAACTGGAGCGTCTGCCATGTCCCTCAATAGCTTGTTGTGCAGCTTGCTTGCCGCCTACGCCTGTGGCGCCAGCGGCACTTACGAAACACCCAAGCGCGAAGTCTAGCCCTTGGAGCGTCGCGCGCCTGCCTTTACTCTGTGGCCCTGATCGACCATGGAGTAAGGCATGTCTTTAGTATCGGTTTGTGTATTTTGTGGTGCCAGCACCGGGACCCATCCCGCTTATCGGGAAGCGGCCGAGGCCCTCGGCCGGGCACTGGCTGAGCGTAAGCTGACGCTGGTTTACGGCGGCGGCGCTGTCGGACTGATGGGCATCGTGGCCGATGCCGCGCTGGCGGCCGGTGGCGAAGTCGTGGGCATCATCCCGCAAAGCCTCATGGACAAGGAAATCGGCCACAAAGGGCTGACTCGCCTGGAAGTGGTGGACGGCATGCATGCGCGCAAGGCACGGATGGCCGAACTCAGCGATGCCTTCATCGCCCTGCCTGGCGGCCTGGGCACGCTGGAAGAGCTGTTCGAGGTCTGGACCTGGGGCCAACTCGGCTACCACGGCAAGCCGCTGGGCTTGCTGGAAGTGAACGGTTTCTACAGCAAACTCACCGGTTTTCTCGATCATATCGTCGGCGAAGGCTTCGTTCGCGCAGCGCACCGTGACATGCTGCAGGTGAGCGAATCGCCAAAATCTCTGCTCGACGCCCTCGATCAGTGGCAACCCACCGTACTGCCCAAGTGGGTCGAGCAAAAACCCGACTAACGACTTGGCACCGATACAGGGCAGAATACGCGCCGCTCAACCTCACCTTCGACCCCAGAGGATCGCCCATGGCTAAACCCAACTACTCCTTCGCCAAACGTCAGCGTGACCTGGCCAAGGAACAGAAGAAAGAGGAAAAGCTTCAGCGCAAGAAAGCGATGGCTGAAGACACTGAACTGAACCCTGACGGTGAAGTCGCTGCAGAAGATGATGTTGATGCACCGAAAGATCAGGCGCCGGACGCCTGAGTCCCTCCGGGCCGGATGATCCAGTCAGGCCCACCGGATCTGTGTCCAGGGCTGGCAGCGTTGCTGCCGGCCCTCACAGACCGATCTGAAACACCCTATCCAGAACAGACCACGCACTAGCTTGCTCGCGATGATCGCCAACGGTGACGCGTTTTTATCTGGATTAACGTGGCACCCGTTGGCCCATCGCGAGCAGGCTCGCTCCTACAGTTGATCTTCATTATTCCAAAGGCATAACGGTGACGCGCACTTCAGGGTCGTGGTTTCCTCCGCCCAGAATCACTCCGCGCAACGGCGAGACATCGGAAAAATCCCGGCCCCAGGCCAGCGTGATGTGCTCCAGCGCCGGTTGCACGTTGTTGGTCGGGTCAAAATCTACCCAACCCAGCACCGGGCAAAACACCGAAACCCAGGCATGGGACGCATCGGCGCCGATCAGTCGTGGCTGGCCCGGTGGCGGTTGTGTCAGCAGGTAGCCACTGATGTACCGCGCGGCCAATCCACGGGAACGCACGCAAGCGAGCATCAGGTGGGCGAAGTCCTGACAGACACCCCGCCGACGCTCCAGCACTTCCACCAGGGGCGTCGCCACTTGCGTCGCTTCGGCGTCGAAGGTGAACTCACTGAAGATTTTCTCCATCAGGGCCTGAACCCCCAGCAGCAATGGCCGCCCCGGAGGAAAACAACTCTGTGAGAACTCGACGAAGTTGCGCTTGAGATGCACGTAGGGTGATTCGAACCGGTAGCGGCAGGCGTCCAGGATTTGTGGGGACAGTGGCTGGCTGCTGTAGGTCAGCGCATTGCGGGTGTCTTCCCAGGCCGGAGACTGATTGAAATCCAGCACCGGCCGGGGCAGCACTTCGATCATGAGGCTCGCATTGACCAGCAATTCATCATGGGGACGTTCGAACGCCAGCCGGGTCAACGGATTGCCGAACACATCCAGCTCATCACGGCGCGAGGTCGGTTCCGGGCTGATCTGCAATTGCTGTGCGGTACAGCGCTGCCAGGCACAGGGGCGCGGCCACAGGTGCGCCAGTTGCTGGGCCAGGGATACCGGGCTGTCGTAGTGATAATGGGTGTCGTGCAAGATCTGGTAATGGGCACTCATCAGACGGACACCGTGCGTTGGCTGACATCATCGACATGGGCGAAATGGCGCAAGGCCAGGCGATCCGACACTTGCCCGCTGGCATCGGCGATTTCTTGCAGCAGATCGGCCAGCCCCTCGACGGCCGCGCGCACGCTGGCGGCGCCAAACAACGGGTTTTCCAGGCAACCCAGATCGAAGCGCCCCAGGCGTTCCACCAACTGGGGCAGACCGGCTTCACGGGGCACGCCGAAATCGTCGTTCAGGCGCTTGAGCGTGCGGGTCACCAGTTTCAGCTGGAACAGCACGGCATGAGGGTTCTGTTCGTCGAGCAGCAACAGGTCGAGCACCGGAATCAATTGCGCCACCGCCAGGTAACGCGAACGGTAGGTAATGCTGCTGTTGCCCAGTTCCAGCAGCCATTCCAGCCCCGCCTGATCGAAGGCCCCGGCGCCACGCAGGAACGCCGCCAGGCTGCCACTGAGAAATTGCAGGCGCTCGATGCGCCGGCCGATCATCAAAAAGCGCCAGCCTTCGTCGCGGGTCATGTCGTCCAGTGCAAACCCTGACAATGCCGCCAGGGACATCACCAGTCGGTTGAGAAAATCCAGCAACTCACCGAAGTCCGGCTCTTCGGTTTCCAGCTCCATGGCTTCGCGCTGCAATTCCACCAGCGCCTGCCAGTTTTCCCGCGAGAGCTTGCCACGCACCTGCGAGGCCGCCCATTGCAAACGTTGCAGGTTGGAACGCAGGCTGAAGGGCCAGTCATCGCCCAGTATCGCGGCCAGCAAGCGCTCAGGCAGTTCGCCTTCTTCGGGCAGCAATATCAGGCGCTCCCCGAGATCGACCGCCGCGTCCAGCGCCTGCGGGTCATCGCCGTCGACATAGCGCGCCAGCATGATCCGCAACAACCGCGCACTGTCATCGCAGCGCTCGCAGTAGCGGCCGAACCAGAACAGGTTTTCCACCACCCGCGACGGCAGATACGGGTCGCGGCGCACCAAATCATGTACGCCGATGTTGCGTTGGGCTTTCCATTGCTCGCCGCTCGGCGGCCGGTCGCCCAGGACCCAAGTGTCCTTGCTCGCCCCGCCGCGCTGCATCGACACCACTTCAGCGTCCGCCTCGGCGGCGACGCGGGTCAAACCACCGGGCAGGACTCGGTAACCATCGCGACTGGCCACGGCGTACACACGCATGCCAATGGCCCGGGGTTGCAGTTGACCGTCCTCGGCCTGCCAGATGGGCGCCTGGGAGAGTTGAGCCAGTTCTTGCGCAACATAAGCGTAAGGACGCGCCTGCATGCGCTCAGCGAGCGATTGCCGCTGTTTTTCGCTCAGATCACGGCCAAATACCGGTGCAAAGCTCTGGGACGGAAATGCCGGTTTGATCAGCAATTCCGGCAATTTTTCCAGGGCCTGGGCCAGCACGGGCGCTTCGCCGCACCACCAAGTGGCGATGGACGGCAAAATCAGCTCTTCACCAAACAGGAACTGATTGATCTTCGGCAGGAACCCCAACAGTCCCGGCGATTCGAGTACGCCGCTGCCGAGGGCGTTGGCCACCAACACCCGCCCCTGCCGCACGGCCTCAAGCAAACCCGGCACACCCAGAGCCGAATCGGTACGCAGCTCCAGCGGATCGCAGAAGTCGTCGTCGAGCCGGCGCATGATCGCGTGGACCCGGCGCAGGCCACTGAGGGTTTTCAGGTAGACCGTGGCGTCGCGCACGGTCAGGTCGCCGCCCTCCACCAGCGGGTAACCGAGCTGACGCGCCAGGTACAGGTGTTCGAAATAGCTTTCGTTGAATCGCCCCGGCGTCAGCAACACCACCAGCGGCACCTCTTCATCGCTCGGTGCCTGGCGCGCCAGGGTTTCCTGGAGCGTGCGGAAGAACCCGGCCAGGTGCTGCACCTTCAAATCGCGGTACAACTCGGGAAAGGCGCGGGACACGATGGTGCGGTTTTCCAGCGCGTAACCGGCCCCGGACGGTGCTTGCGTGCGGTCTGCCGTCACCCACCAGCGACCATCGGGGGTGCGCGCCAGATCCACGGCATACAAATGCAGAAAGGCCCCTTCAGGCGGATTGATACCCTGACAGGGCCAGAGGAAGTTGTTGTGGCCGAATACCAGCTCCGCCGGCAGCAAGCCTTCGGCGATCAGGCGTTGCGGGCCGTACAGGTCGGCCAGCACGGCATTGAGCAATCGGGCGCGCTGGGCGATGCCGGCCGACAGCTGTTCCCATTCATCGGCGGCAATCACATGGGGCAGCAGGTCCAGCTCCCAGGGACGATCGGCGCCCTTGGGATCGGCGTAAACGTTATAGGTGACACCGTTTTCATGAATCTGCCGGGCCAGCAGTGCCTGGCGCTGCACCAGTTGCGCAGGCGTGCTGCGCTGCAATTGGTCGAACAGCCGGCGCCAGTGCGCACGCACGGCGCCGCTGTCGTCGAGCAGTTCGTGATAAGTGCCCGCCGTCAGCGGGTAGCGGTCAAGCAGGTCAGGCATTGGAAAGCTCGGCAGACAGCAGGGAAAGGTCAGACTAACGCAGGCTCATGACGCCCGGATAGACGAAACATCCGGGCGTCGCGTACGGTTTAGAAACGTCGTAAATCGAGCGTCATCGGCAGTTCGTCGTTAATTTCCAGAATCGGCACAGGAAGTTTCCCGGGGGTGTGTCCGATCCGGAAGAAGCGCGCCATCCGGCGGCTCTCGGCCTCGTTGGCATTGACCGGCAAGCTGTCGTAGTTGCGCCCGCCCGGATGGGCCACGTGATACTGGCAACCGCCCAGCGAACGCCCCATCCAGGTGTCGAGCAGATCGAACACCAGCGGCGCATGCACGGGAATGGTCGGTTGCAGGCAGTTGGCCGGTTGCCATGCACGGAAACGCACCCCGGCGACAAACTCGCCGACGCGCCCGGTGGGCTGCAGCGGCACCGGGATGCCGTTGCAGGTCAGTAAATAGCGCTGCGGCGGCAACCCGTTGAGTTTGACCTGCAGACGCTCCAGGGACGAATCCACGTAGCGCACCGTGCCACCGACCGCGCCCTCCTCGCCCAGTACATGCCACGGCTCAAGTGCCTGGCGCAGTTCAAGCGCAATGCCACTGACGGCGTAATCGCCGACCTTGGGAAAGCGGAACTCCAGATGCGCCGCAAACCACTCGGCCCGCAGCGGATAACCGGCGGCGTTGAGGTCGACAATGACGTCGGCGAAATCCTGCTCGATAAAGTGCGGCAACAGGAACCGGTCGTGCAGCTCCGTGCCCCAGCGCGCCAGTTTCGGCGGTGCATAAGGCTCGCGCCAGAAACGTGCGACCAGCGCCCGCAGCAGCAGCTGTTGAGCCAGGCTCATGCGTGCGTGAGGCGGCATTTCAAAGGCACGCAACTCAAGCAATCCCAAGCGACCCGTTGCACCGTCCGGCGAGTAAAGCTTGTCGATGCAGAACTCGGCGCGGTGAGTGTTGCCCGTCACGTCGATCAACAGATTGCGCAGCAACCGGTCGACCAGCCACGGCGCGCATTCCTCGCCGGGTTGCGGCATCTGGGCAAAGGCGATTTCCAGCTCATACAGGGCATCGTTGCGCGCTTCATCGACCCGTGGCGCCTGCGATGTCGGGCCGATGAACAGCCCGGAAAACAGATAGGACAAGGACGGGTGGTTATGCCAGTAGCTGATCAGGCTGCGCAGCAGATCCGGACGCCGCAGGAACGGTGAGTCGGCCGGTGTCGCGCCACCCAGTACGAAGTGGTTACCGCCACCGGTGCCGGTGTGGCGGCCATCGATCATAAATTTCTCGGTGGTGAGCCGGGTTTGCCGCGCCTGCTCGTAAAGGAATTCAGTGCGTTCGACCAATTCATCCCAGGTGGCGGACGGCTGCACGTTGACCTCGATCACCCCCGGGTCCGGCGTGATGCGGAAGTTGCTCAAACGCGGATCGCTCGGCGGTTCATAGCCTTCCAGCAATACCGGGCAATGCAGCTCTTCAGCGGTGGCTTCAATCGCAGCGACCAGTTCGAGGTAGTCCTCAACCCGCTCCAGCGGCGGCATGAACAGGTACAACCGACCTTCCCGCGCCTCGGCGCAGAAGGCGGTGCGGGTCAGCCAGTCGGCGGATTCGTCGATTTTCGGCGCACGATCGGCCACAACGGCAGGGCCCTGGCTTTGCAATTGAGCGGTGTCAGGCAATGCCGGGAAATCCTGGTTCGGGTCCTGCGGATGAATGAACGGGTATTCCGCGGCTTTCACCCAGGGCTGCGAGCCGAGGGGCAAGCGATAGCCCAGCGGTGAATCCCCTGGCACCAGGCGACAGTGCTCGTCGCGCAGGTACCAACGCCCGCTCTGCCACTGATCGCCCTTGGCGGTCCGCGCCAGCGGCAAGACCTGGCCAATCACCTTATCCAGGCCCTGGCTGAAGACTTTACGCAGTCGCGCACGCTCCAGCGGTTCCTCGAGACGTGAATCTTCGGCGCTGACGTTCTGCGGCAATGTGCCTTCGCGCCAGAGGTAATAGAAATTGTCTTCGTAGGCGGGGAACACAAAACGTGTCGGAATTTTCAGGCGTTCGGCGACACTCGCCAGGAATCGCCCGGCCAGTTCGCCATCGGCGCCATAGTCTTGCTGCTCGTCGGCGATCAGCGCGGGGTTGTGCCAGATCGGCACCCCATCGCGGCGCCAGTAGCCATTGAGCGACCAGCGCGGCAATTGCTCGCCGGGGTACCACTTGCCCTGGCCGAAGTGCACCAGACCTTTGGGCGCGTAGTGCTGACGCATGCGCTGGAACAGTTCGGCAGACAGGCGACGTTTGTCCGGCCCCAGCGCCGCGGTGTTCCACTCGGCACCGTCCGGGTCATCGATGGAGACGAACGTCGGCTCGCCGCCCATGGTCAGGCGGACATCGCCTTCCAGCAGGTCGGCATCGATCTGCCGGCCCAGGCTCTGAATCGCCAGCCACTGCTCTTCGGTGTAGGGCTTTGTGACCCGAGGCGCCTCCCAAATCCGCTCCACGGACATTTCGTGGCTGAATTGACACTCGCACGGTTCCACCAGGCCACTGATCGGTGCCGCGGAGGACGGATCGGGACTACAAGCCAACGGAATATGGCCTTCACCGGCAAACAGCCCCGAGGTCGCATCCAGGCCGATCCAGCCGGCGCCGGGCAGATACACCTCGCACCAGGCGTGCAGGTCTGTGAAATCCACATCCGTGCCCGAGGGACCGTCCAGGCTTTTGACGTCGGCCGTCAGTTGGATCAGGTAGCCGGAGACAAAACGCGCGGCCAGTCCGAGGTTACGCAGCAGTTGCACCAGCAACCACGCGGAATCGCGGCAAGACCCGGAGGCGTGTTCAAGGGTGTGCTCGGGCGTTTGCACGCCCGGTTCCATGCGGATCAGGTAGCCGATGTCTTCGCTCAGTCGCTGATTGAGCGCGACGAGGAAATCCACAGCGGGTAACGGTGTGCGGTCGATGCCCTCCAGGTACGCCTTGAACTTCGGCGTCAGCGGCAAGGTTTCCAGGTAGGGAGCCAGCTCCTTGCGCTCATCGGCGGCATAGGTGAACGGAATTTTTTCCGCGTAGGGCTCAAGGAAGAAATCGAACGGATTGAACACCGCCATTTCCGCCACCAGGTCGACTTCGATCCGCAGCTCATCGGTTTTTTCCGGAAACACCAACCGCGCCAGGTAATTGCCCTGGGGGTCCTGCTGCCAGTTGATGAAGTGTTGCTCGGGCGAAACCTTCAGCGCATAGGACAGAATCCGCGTGCGACTGTGGGCGGCCGGACGCAGGCGAACGATCTGCGGACCGAGCTCAACGGCACGGTCGTAGCGGTAATGCGTAATGTGATGCAATGCGACATGAATCGACACGGCGTGCCTCCTGCGAGCCCTAAGCGTATGTGAAAGCGCGCAAGACTTATGCCACCCAGCAGTGCTGGCGCTTTCTCCGGTTACTGGAGGCAGTACAGCACCAAAATCGGGCGAGGCGGGGAATTGGTTTGGCGACGCTGCACATATTTGTGGCGTTGCGCGGCCCGGAAATGCAAAACGCCAACCCGAAGGTTGGCGTTTTGTTCAGCCCAAGCGCGGTTTAGCGCGGTACGACCGGCTTGCGAGCCGGTTTCGGCCCTTTGCCTTTGGCCGCATCCTTGCGCTCCTTGGCCGCC
>Ga0302169_10000639_pt1 | contig 10681 bp, 9 predicted proteins | sample I_Fen_N1_3_FD_193493 | JGI IMG/M metagenome (GOLD analysis project Ga0302169, IMG submission 193493) | Peat permafrost microbial communities from Stordalen Mire near Abisko, Sweden - I_Fen_N1_3 | ecosystem: Environmental > Terrestrial > Soil > Wetlands > Permafrost | place: Sweden: Abisko...
CCCGGCGCCTGCGCCTGGATTCACGAATGCAAGACCCAGAAGTTGCTCAAGCAGGAAGGCAATCAGATCTGGACCTACACCCAGTTCAATACCCCTTGGCCAGTCACCCCGCGTGATTCGGTGATGCACGTCACCATTATCGAAGGTGCCGATGGCAGCCTGACCCGCAAGCTCGAAGGTGTGCCGAAATACCTGCCTGAAGAAAAAGGTTTGGTCCGGGTCGCCAAGGTCGATGGATTCTGGAAGTTCGTCCCCAAGGGCGATCAGATCGAAGTGACCTACCAGGTGCACACCGAACCGGGTGGCAGTGTTCCGTCGATGCTGGCCAACAAGTTCGTGGTCGATGCGCCGTTCAATACCTTGAAAAACCTCAAGGCACGCGCCGAGAAGTAATCGCATTGCTCTGTTGAGCAAGGCCTGCGTAACGCCCCGACCGGTTCGGGGCGTTGCCGTTTTTACACGGCCAGCGCTTTATTTTGTTTCCAGATATGCGTTGCACGAAATTTTCACAACGCCTCCAAGACAATTCGCGCGCATCTGCATCAACGAACAGTAATCAATGGCAATGCTGCGGTTGATCGTGCAACATTTGCGTATCGCGCAAACCCCTGGCCAGGATTTGGCCAACAGAGGGCAGGGTGCAGCTGTATTTTTTTGAAACTTCCACTTCCAATGGGTCCTAATACGACATGGCAATCCCGGACGCCCTGAATCAGCAGCGCGCTTCAAGTCGCCTGCTGCAACCGACCGTCAAATCGCATTTGGCTTATACACTGCTGTGCGCCTTGGTCATGATGGTGATGTTTTCCCTGCTGCGCGTCGCGCTGCTGGTCTACAACCGCTCGATGATCCTCGACACCCCGGCCTCGACGTTCCTCGAAGCATTCGCCAACGGCCTGCGTTTCGACCTGCGCCTGGTGGTTTACCTGAGCATTCCATTGCTGATTGCGTTGTTCAGCGTCCGCGCCATGGCAGCGCGCGGGCTGTTCCGCTTCTGGCTGACGGTTGCCTCGAGCATTGCGCTGTTCCTGGGCCTCATGGAGATGGATTTCTACCGTGAGTTCCACCAGCGCCTCAACGGCCTGGTTTTCCAGTATGTGAAAGAAGATCCGAAAACCGTGATGAGCATGCTCTGGTACGGTTTCCCGGTCGTGCGCTACCTGCTGGCCTGGGCCTTGGGCACCTGGATCCTCAGCCTGGCATTCAAGGGTGCTGATCGTGCGACCCGTCCTCGTGGCCCCTTCAGTGGCGGTAGCATTGGTACTCGCCGGGTAGCCCCTTGGTACACGCGAATCGCGGTGTTTGTGGTCTGCCTGCTGATCTGCGTGGTCGCTGCCCGTGGCACCTTGCGTCAAGGACCGCCGCTGCGTTGGGGTGACGTCTACACCACCGACTCGAACTTCGCCAACCAGTTGGGCCTCAACGGTACCCTGCAACTGATTGCCGCCGCCAAAAGCCGGATGTCCGACGAGCACAGCAACATTTGGAAAGCCACCATTGATCAACCATTGGCCCAGCAGACCGTGCGTGACATGCTGCTGACGCCAAGCGATAAACTGGTGGATGCCGATACCGCCGCCGTTCGTCGTAATTACACACCAAACGCCGACAAGACCCTGCCGATCAAAAACGTCGTCGTGATCCTGATGGAAAGCTTCGCCGGTCACTCGGTGGGCGCGCTGGGGCGTCCGGGCAACATCACGCCGTACTTCGATCAGCTGTCGAAAGAAGGCCTGTTGTTCGACCGTTTCTTCTCCAATGGCACCCATACCCACCAGGGTATGTTTGCCACCATGGCCTGCTTCCCGAACCTGCCGGGTTTCGAATACCTGATGCAGACCCCCGAAGGCAGCCACAAGCTGTCTGGCCTGCCGCAGTTGCTCAGCGCCCGTCAATACGACGATGTGTACGTTTACAATGGCGACTTCGCCTGGGACAACCAGTCGGGCTTTTTCAGCAACCAGGGCATGACCAACTTCATCGGGCGTAACGACTTCGTTAACCCGGTGTTCTCCGACCCGACCTGGGGCGTTTCCGACCAGGACATGTTCAATCGCGGCCTGGAAGAACTCAAGGCCCGCGACGGCAAGGACAAGAAACCGTTCTATGCCTTGTTGCAAACCCTGTCCAACCACACGCCATACGCGTTGCCGAGCCCATTGCCGGTTGACCAGGTCACTGACCGTGGCACCCTCAATGAGCACTTGACGGCCATGCGTTACTCCGACTGGGCGCTGGGTCAGTTCTTTGAGAAGGCACGCAAGGAGCCATTCTTCAAGGAAACCCTGTTTGTGATCGTTGGTGACCACGGTTTCGGCAACGAACAGCAGATTACCGAAATGGATTTGGGACGTTTCAATGTCCCGATGCTGATGATCGCACCGGGCATCCAGGAAAAATTCGGCCAGCGTGACCACACCGTGGGCACCCAGATCGATATCGTGCCGACCATCATGGGGCGTGTAGGCGGCGACGTGGTGCACCAATGCTGGGGACGTGACCTGCTGAACTTGCCGGAAGGCGACAAGGGTTTTGGCGTGATCAAGCCCTCGGGCAGCGATCAGACCGTCGCCTTGCTCACTGCCGACCGTGTCCTGGTATTGCCCAAGGAAATGTCGCCAAAACTCTACCAGTACGAACTGGGCGCGAACCCTAAAGGTGAATTGATTGCGCAGTCGCCCGATGAAGCGGCACTCAAGCAGAAGCTTGAGTCGTTCATTCAGACCGCCACCAAGAGCCTGCTCGACAACACCGCCGGTGTGGTCGACGGCAAGCCGGACTAAGTAACGGCGCAAAAAAAAGAGGCCCTCGAGGGCCTCTTTTTTTTTTGCCGGTCAGATCTTCATATCCTGCCGAGCAAAAGCAGGATCAACAGCACTACCAACACGACGCCGATGATACCCGATGGGCCATAACCCCAACTTCTGGAGTGCGGGAAGACCGGCAAGCCACCGATCAGCAACAAGATCAGAATTACGATAAGAATTGTGCCCATGACTGTTTCCTTGTTGGAAGAACTCAGGAATGACCTAATCGTTAATGGTCAGCGGGAATGCAATTAATTCGAGCTGCTTAAAAAATCCGACTGCCGCGCACCCCATAAAATTCCAAGTTTTTTCGATGTTTTTCGAACAACGGACTGATGGGAGGTTAATTGCGTTAGTTGGGCCGCACGCGCCTGCGGTTTGCTCGGGCCATTCAGCAATCTGATGGAGCGTGGGTCGGGCAATATCCTTCGCTACACTCGACGCATCTTCCCCGGAACAACAAGGCTGTTTGCTATGCAAAATCGCATGATGATCACTGGTGCGGGCTCTGGCCTGGGTCGCGAAATCGCGCTGCGCTGGGCGCGTGAAGGCTGGCAGTTGGCCTTGTCGGATGTCAGCGAGCCGGGTTTGCAGGAAACCCTCAAACGGGTGCGCGAAGTCGGCGGCGATGGTTTCATCCAGCGCTGCGATGTGCGTGATTACAGCCAGTTGACCGCATTCGCCCAGGCATGCGAAGTGAAACTGGGTGGTATCGATGTCATCGTCAACAATGCCGGCGTGGCATCGGGTGGTTTCTTCAGTGAGCTGACCCTTGAAGACTGGGACTGGCAGATCGCAATCAACCTGATGGGCGTGGTCAAGGGCTGCAAGGCCTTCCTGCCGCTGCTGGAGAAAAGCAAAGGCAAGATCATCAATATCGCGTCGATGGCCGCGTTGATGCAAGGTCCGGCCATGAGCAACTACAACGTGGCCAAGGCTGGCGTGGTGGCATTGTCTGAAAGCCTGTTGATCGAACTGGCCCATCAGGAAATAGCTGTGCACGTGGTTTGCCCGTCGTTCTTCCAGACCAATCTGCTGGATTCATTCCGCGGCCCGACCCCGGCCATGAAGGCCCAGGTCGGCAAGCTGCTGGAAAGCTCGCCGATCAGTGCGGCCGATATTGCCGATTACATTCATCAGCAGGTCGCCGCTGGCGAGTTCATGATCCTGCCCCACGAGCAGGGCCGCATGGCCTGGGCGCTCAAGCAGAAAAATCCGCAACTGCTCTACAACGAAATGACCCTGATGGCCGACAAGATGCGCGCCAAGGCCAAACAAACCGCAGGCTGAACTTGCCCATACTCGACAGCCTCGTTAGGGTGGCCGCCACCGGTCATCCTTGCGAGACGTTTGCATGCTCAACTACCTGTGGTTTTTCCTCGCCGCGTTGTTTGAAATCGCCGGCTGCTTCGCCTTCTGGATGTGGCTGCGCCAGGGTAAAAGCGCCTGGTGGATCGTGCCGGCGCTGCTCAGCCTGACCTTGTTCGCCGTGCTGCTGACCCGTGTCGAAGCGGTCTACGCCGGTCGCGCCTATGCCGCGTACGGTGGCATTTACATCATTGCTTCGATTGGCTGGCTGGCAGCGGTCGAGCGGATTCGTCCACTCGGTTCGGACTGGATCGGCGTGGCGTTGTGTGTGATCGGGGCCAGCGTCATTCTGTTCGGCCCGCGCTTTACCTCGTCGTGAAGGAACTGCCCAATCGATTTGTCAGACCTTTCTGACAGTGCTGTGGGTCTGTGCTTGTAAGTTCGGTCTGGATTGCTGCTGTTGCCTTGAAGAGCGGCAGTGCGCCGGGCATCTTCAGGGTCCGGTAACCCTGAAGGACGAAGGCCATGCTTGTACTCAGTCGTGTTGTGGGCGAATTGATCTCCATCGGTGACAGCATTTCCATACGCGTCGTCGCCATCAACGGTGGTGACGTGCGCTTCGGCGTCGAGGCTCCGCGCAACGTCGATGTGCACCGATCCGAGGTCTACGAGCGCATCCAGCGCAAACTGGCCCAAACGAAAAAATCAGTCGAATAGATGCTTGGGTACGTCGTGCCTTAGCATCAATTGGCATTGCTCGCTTTGCGGGTCGAAGACAATCAGTGCCTGTCCCTTGGTCAATGCCTGACGCACCCGCAGTACACGGGTTTCCAGCGGGGTGTCATCGCCGTTGTCGGTGCCGTCACGGGTCACGAAATCTTCGATCAGGCGGGTCAGGGTGTCGACTTCAAGTTGGTCGTGGGGAATAAGCATAGGAACCTCGGTCAAATCAATGGCGCGATGCTACGGGCAATGACCGGTTGCTGCCAGCCCGGACCTTGCGCGTTGCCTGCTCCCACACGGGCGGGGTCAGGCGTTGGTTCGGCGAATCAGGTGCCGCAAGGCAAACCGGTTGGGATGACAGGCTTGCGCCACGCTTTTGGGCAGTGGCAGGGGTTCGTTATCCAGCCAGGCCGCCAGCAGTTCCCCGGACAGCGGTGCGGTGATCAGGCCGCGCGAGCCGTGGCCGCTATTGATGTACAAACCCTCCAGCCATGGGCATTCGACGTCCGGCACCTGTCGGGCGTCCTTGCTCAGCGCGGCATAGGCCTGGGTAAATGCCTGGCTGTCGGCCAAGGGGCCGACGATCGGCAGATAGTCGGGGCTGGTGCAGCGAAAGGCCGCGCGCCCCTGGAGGCTGTCGGGGTCAAGTTCGTCGGCCTGCAGGCGCATGACCAGGTCATGGGAAATTTCTTCGAGCATGGCCAGGTTGCCCAGGTTTTCGGCGGTGGTCGGCGTCAGGTCGTCACTCTTGAAGTCGAAACTGGCGCCCAGGGTGTGTTCGCCCAGACGCGCCGGGGCGACATAGCCTTCGGCACAGACCACCGTGTTCAGCGCCTGACTCTGCGGGGTTTGCAGCAGGCGAGTGATTTGCCCGCGAATGCGCTTGAGCGGCAGTCCGGCGGTTTCAGGGAAGCGCTGGATCTCTGCAGCGCCGGCCAGCACCACCACCGGTGCGCTGGCGAGCAACTGTTCGCCGTCCCAGGCCTGCCACTGGCCATCGGCCTTGCGCAATTGCACAGCATCGTGATGGGCGAGCAAGTGAATGTGTGGGTGCGCAATCTGCCATTGGCACAGCGCCGGAGGATGAACCCAGCCGCCTTGCGGGTAGTACAGGCCGCCCTGCGCCAGACCGACACCGGCCAGGGCTTGCGCCTGGGGCTGATCCAGCAGGTGCAGCAGGTCCGCAGGAAACGCCTCGGCCAGTTGCAACTGGCGTTCGGCTTCCTTGGCGTTGAACGCCAGTTGCAGCACGCCGCAATCGTCCCAGTCGGTGCTTCTGTGCAAGTGTTCGAGCAGGCGCCGGGTGTAGCCGAAACCGCTGACGATCATTTGCGACAGCGCCGTGCCATGGGCCGATAACTTGAGGTAAAGCACGCCTTGCGGGTTGCCCGAAGCCTCCTGTGCGACGTCCTGATGTCGCTCCAGCACGCTCACCTGCCAGCCCCGCGCCGCCAGGCTGGCTGCGCTGGCGCAACCGGCCAGCCCGGCACCGATCACCAGGGCGCGGCGATCACCGGCCAGCGTTGCCGGTCGGGCAAACCATGGCTTGTCCGGCGCCGGGGCGGCAACCTCCTGGGGCCAGCCAAGGAACTCGCCGCGCAGAATTTCCCACTTGTGGCCAATGCCTGGCGTGCGTTTCATTTTGAAGCCGGCGGCATTGAGCAGGCGTCGGACCCAACCGGTGCTGGTGAAGGTGCTGACGGTCGAACCGGGGGCGGCCAGACGTGCCAGTTCGGCGAACAGTTCAGCGGTCCACAAATCGGGGTTTTTCGCCGGAGCAAAGCCGTCGAGAAACCAGGCATCGATCCGGGCATCCAGTTGTGGCAACTGCTCCAGTGCGTCGCCGATCAGCAACGTCAGGGACACCCGACCGTTGTCCAGTGTCAGGCGCTGGAACCCTTGATGGATCGCCACGTATTGCGCCAGCAATTGATCGGCGAAGGTTTTGAGTTCTGGCCACAGTGCCAGGGCCCGTTGCAGATCGGCCGGGCTCAACGGATATTTTTCGACACTGACAAAATGCAGCCGCGCCTCGGCGGGGGCGTGTTGCTCGAACATCTGCCAGGCACACAAAAAATTCAGCCCGGTACCGAAACCGGTCTCGCCGATCACCAGGCGACCGCCCTGCGGCAACGCGGCAAAGCGTTCCGCCAAGCGGTTCTGCTCGATGAACACATAGCGGGTTTCATCCAGTCCCGACTTGTCGGAGAAATACACATCGTCGAACATTCGCGAATACGGGCGACCCTGGTCGTCCCAGTCGAGTTGGGCGTGGGGCATTACAGGTTTCATGGCAGGCTCGGCAACGGCAAGGCGGCCATTCTAGCCGATCGCCACGATGAGAAGTCCTGCCCCTGTAGGAGCGAGCCTGCTCCGGGCGGCGTAGCGACGATGAATTCAAGACCACCGCGGTTATTCAGACACCCCGCGTTATCGTTGATGTCCAACGCGAGCAGGCTCCCACAGGGAACATTCTGCGACCAAAAGCAGCCCGATCCGCTAGTCTTGCTCACATCTGGAAGGGAGTCATCCATGTTCGAATCTGCCGAAATCGATCACGTGATCGACAAAGAAACCTATGACGCCGAAGTGCCGGCCCTGCGCGAAGCCTTGCTCGAGGCGCAATTCGAACTGCAGCAGCAAAAGCGTTTTCCGGTGATCATTCTAATCAACGGTATCGAAGGCGCCGGCAAGGGCGAGACGGTCAAGTTACTCAACGAATGGATGGACCCGCGCCTGATCGAGGTCCGCACCTTCGATCAGCAATCCGATGAAGAACTGGCTCGACCACCGGCCTGGCGCTATTGGCGGATGCTCCCGGCCAAGGGGCGCATGGGGGTCTTCTTTGGCAACTGGTACAGCCAGATGCTGCAGGGACGGGTGCATGGCGTGTTCAAGAATGCTCGACTGGATCAAGGCATCAATGGCGCCGAGCGCCTGGAAAAAATGTTGTGCGATGAAGGTGCCTTGATCTTCAAGTTCTGGTTCCACCTCTCCAAGAAACAGATGAAGGCGCGCCTCAAGGCCTTGGCTGATGACCCGCTGCACAGCTGGCGCATCAGCCCGCTGGACTGGCAGCAATCGCAAACCTACGACAAGATTGTGAAGTACGGCGAGCGTATCCTGCGTCGCACCAGTCGTGACTATGCGCCGTGGCATGTCATCGCCGGGATGGATCCGCGCTATCGCAGCCTGGCGGTGGGCAGGATTTTGCTCGAAGGCCTGCAAGGCGCCCTGAACCGGCCGACGATTCACCCCGACAAAGTCAGCGCCGCGCCATTGCCCGTCAGCGTCGATCAAGTGAACCTGCTCGATAGCCTTGACCTGACGTTGCACCTGGACAAAGAGGATTATGAAGAGCAATTGATCACCGAGCAGGCACGGTTTTCCGGGTTGATGCGTGACAAGCGCATGCGTCGCCACGCGCTGGTAGCGGTGTTCGAAGGCAACGACGCGGCTGGCAAGGGTGGGGCGATCCGCCGGGTCGCCGCGGCGCTCGATCCGCGCCAGTACAACATTGTGCCGATTGCCGCGCCGACCGAAGAGGAGCGGGCGCAGCCGTATCTCTGGCGGTTCTGGCGGCATCTTCCTGCCCGAGGCAAATTCACCGTGTTCGATCGCTCCTGGTACGGCCGGGTGCTGGTGGAGCGCATCGAAGGTTTTTGCAGCCCGGCCGACTGGTTGCGTGCCTACAGTGAAATCAACGATTTCGAAGAGCAGATCGCCGATGCAGGCGTGATCGTGGTCAAGTTCTGGCTGGCCATTGATAAGCAGACGCAACTGGAGCGTTTCCAGGCGCGCGAAGAGATCCCGTTCAAGCGCTTCAAGATCACCGAGGATGACTGGCGCAATCGCGATAAATGGGATGCCTATCGCGGCGCCGTTGGCGACATGGTCGACCGCACCAGCACCGAGATTTCGCCCTGGACCCTGGTGGAAGCCAACGACAAGCGCTGGGCGCGGGTGAAAGTCTTGCGCACCATCAACCTGGCGCTGGAGCAAGCGTTCAGAAAGTCCGACAAGCATGAGCGCCAGGAACGAAAAGGCAAGACGTGAGGCGATGGTTACGCATACGCGAGGTGAATGATCGTCGCAGTCGGTAATTGGGCGGACTTATGCTCAGCTCACTCTCCTGCGTTACGGCATCGTCACCATGTGCGTGGGCGGCGGGATGGGGGCTACCGGGTTGTTTGAGACGTTGCCTTAAACAGCTTGGAATGGTCGCCAACTTTAATCATGCGACCAGCACAGTTGCATTAGCGGCCAGACGCAAACTGTCCCTGTGTGCCACACGATGGTGCGCCTAGAATGAGGGTTCTTGAACGTTCGCGCTGGGGACTACATGCACATTTCATCGGGTCGCTGGGTTTACGGTCTGTTCCTGGCCTTGTTGACCGCGTTGCTGTGGGGAATCCTGCCGATCAAGCTCAAACAGGTGCTGCTGGTGATGGACCCGGTCACGGTGACCTGGTTTCGCCTGATGGTGTCCGGTGGCTGCCTGTTCATTTACCTGGCAGCGACCAGGCGTTTGCCGAGTCGCCAGGTGCTCGGCCCGCGCGGTGGCTGGCTGGTATTGATGGCGGTGCTCGGTCTGTTAGGCAACTACGTATTGTATTTGATGGGCCTGAACCTGCTCAGCGCCGGCACCGCGCAACTGGTGGTGCAGATGGGACCGATCATGTTGCTGATCGCCAGCGTGTTTGTGTTCAAGGAGCGCTTCAGCGTGGGGCAGGGGATTGGCTTGCTGGTGCTGCTGGTCGGTTTCGCCCTGTTTTTCAATCAGCGTTTGAGTGAGCTGCTGACCTCGTTGACCGATTACACCGCCGGCGTTTTGCTGGTGCTGTTGGCGTCCACGGTCTGGACCTTTTATGCGCTGGGGCAGAAGCAGTTGCTGACGGTGTGGAATTCGTTGCAGGTGATGATGGTGATCTACCTGTTCTGCGGGTTATTGCTGACGCCGTGGGTGCATCCGCTCCAAGTGCTGCAATTGAACCCACTGCAAGGCTGGCTGCTGCTGGCCTGTTGCATGAACACCCTGATTGCCTACGGCGCATTTGCCGAGGCGTTGGCCCATTGGGAAGCGTCGCGAGTGAGCGCGACCTTGGCGATTACGCCTTTGGTGACCTTTGGTGCCGTGGCCCTGGCGGCCTTGTGGTGGCCCGAGTATGTGCATGCCGAGACGATCAACGGCTTGGGCTATGGCGGGGCGGTTTTGGTAGTGCTGGGGTCGGCGCTGGTGGCGTTGGGGCCGTCGTTGATTGCCGGGCTCAGGGCGCGGCGGATGCGGATGGCCTGAAAATCAAAGGATCGCAGCCTGCGCCAGCGCCTACAGGGGAACGTATTCCCATGCAGAAGCGGGCGAAGGCTGCGATCTTTTTGCGCTACTCAAATCTCAACCCTTGGCGCCCGCTTCAATCATATTCTCAGGCCGTACCCACTCATCAAACTGTTCATCGGTCAGGTACCCCAATTCAATCGCAGCCTCACGCAGGGTCAGCCCTTCGGCGTAGGCTTTCTTGGCGATTTCCGCCGATTTGTCGTAGCCAATGTGCGGGTTCAGCGCGGTCACCAGCATCAAACCCCGTTCCAGGTGTTCCGCCATTTTCTCGGCATCCGGTTCCAGGCCAGCGATGCAATGCTGCTGGAAGTTGCTGCAGCCGTCGCCCAACAGGCGGATTGATTGCAGCAGGTTGTGGATGATCACCGGTTTGAAAACGTTCAATTGCAAGTGCCCCTGACTCGCGGCGAAACCGATGGTGACGTCGTTGCCCAGCACCTGACAGGCGAGCATGGACAAGGCTTCGCATTGGGTCGGGTTGACCTTGCCGGGCATGATCGAGCTC
>Ga0302169_10000641_pt1 | contig 10656 bp, 14 predicted proteins | sample I_Fen_N1_3_FD_193493 | JGI IMG/M metagenome (GOLD analysis project Ga0302169, IMG submission 193493) | Peat permafrost microbial communities from Stordalen Mire near Abisko, Sweden - I_Fen_N1_3 | ecosystem: Environmental > Terrestrial > Soil > Wetlands > Permafrost | place: Sweden: Abisko...
CATTTCTTGATCATAAAAGTCCTTGAAAGGGCTGTGTGTACGAGTTTCGGCGCAGTCTAATCAGGCGGCGAGCACCTTACAATGCCCCGCACTGGCTAACCGATGCCATCATAGAGAAATATTCTTGCGGATAGTTCCGCAGACAGCCGCGCAGATTGATCGGCAGCCTGTTATTGATAGCAGACACTGCCAGACTTGCACGTTTTCAACCGAACGGGCAACCGCACCCGCATATTCCCATCGGCACCGGCGGCCTGCGTTTAGCGCTATCATGGCGCAATTGAACCAGCCAACGAGGCAGATAGATGTCGGCAGCAAAGAGCGTCAACGGTTTCCTGATCAACAAGGCACAGGACGGACAATGGTGGGTAGGCAGTGTCGCCGGTGAGAATATCGCCGGGCCCTTTCCGACCGAAGCCATGGCGATCGAAGTGGCATCGGTGCTCGAGCTGGAGCACCCGGAGCCCAAGCGACGCGGCAAGGACAAGAACTGAGCGGCACCCGACGCACCAACAGCCCTGCCATTGCGCAGGGCTTTTTTATCAATATCGGCAACAAGTGGCCTATCGCTATAACCTTTTGCCACTGGCGCTGTCACAGCTTTTGCCCACCTCTTTGACGACGACAACCACATGACTAAATTCTTGCCACTGATTGCACTGCTGGCCCTGAGTGGCTGCGCGACATCCCAAGCCACGTACCTGAACAACGGCGAACAAGGCCTGGTCATCGATTGTTCCGGGGAAGCCAACTCCTGGGCCACCTGCTACGAAAAGGCCGACGCCTCCTGCGCCGGCACCGGTTACCGGATCGTCGGCACCGATGGCACACCCGCGACCAAGGAAAGCGACAAAACCCTGGGAGTCGATGTCGGTAACTACAAGAACCGCAGCGTCGTGGTGGTCTGCAAGTAAGGCATCGGGCCTTACATATGGATTTCGGCGAACTTGATGCCAAGGCCGCGCACGGTCTCGATCAGGTCGTCGAGGCGACTGAAGGACTCGACTTCATCGTTGTCATCCACCAGGAAAAAGCTGCGGCCACCGCTTTTCTTGAAAAAGACGATCCACTCCCCCCGATCCGCCGGGTTCTGAATCACATGGGTGCCAGAGATCTGCCCCTGTGCATGGTGCTCCCGTACCTGCTCTCGCTTCATGCCCGACTCCAGAAATGACAATGCCGCCAAAGTCTTGCTTTGACGGCATCGATGCTGACTATCGGCATTGTATCAGCCGGAAATGCACTCGTTCGCAGCGTCGCGCACATCCCGTGGGCGCAGGGGCACATTGGAAATACGTTCATGCAGCTTGATACTGCTGCCGCCGGAGCGATGTTCAATATCGAATACGGCGGCCGGCCCGGACGAGAACTTCTGCGGTACGATCACCCGCACGTCCTCTTTATGCGTCTCGATCTGCAAGGCTCCACGGCTGCTGGCGAGCTTTTCGCTCAAGCATTGCGCGTACTCATGGGGCTTCTTGCCTGAAATCACGTTCATGGTCGGCAGGGTCTCGCTGATCTCCGAGACACTTGCACAACCACTGATTGCCAGAAACAACGGCAGGACCCACGCACCCCACTTCATAGAAAACCTCCGATAAAGACCCTCCGACAGCAAAGGTGCTGATTTTCTCCAAGGCACACTGTATTTAACGCCCAAGGAATGCCCGATATCTGTTTTTTATTGCCAAAGTGGGCCTCAACCACCGGATAATAACACCTGCGGGCTGATAAACTGCGCCAATCGCCCATTGCTATCGTTTTGATTTTGTAGAAAAAGCCCTTCTGGAGGCGCCAATGAAATTTATCCACCAGCGCGAGCACCTCAATGAAGACGACATCGTCGTCATCCAATGCTCGCAAATGTGCAACATCCGCTTGATGAACGACGCCAACTTCCGCAGCTTCAAGAATGGCGGCCGTCATACCTACCACGGTGGCGCGTTCGACACGTTTCCGGCGCGCATCACCGCGCCGAGCACCGGTTTCTGGAACATTACCATCGACACGGTCAACCACCGGGCGATCAGCGTGACCCGTAAACCGAACCTGACTCACTCGATCAAGATCATCCGCCGCTCCAGCTCGAAATTGAGCTGAGTGACGCCCCAGTCCGCAGACAGACAGGTATGACCGTGGCCCAAACGACCAAATACGTCATCAAATACAAGCTCAACGGCGAGCGCCGCTTCGAATTTGCCCAGCTGGAAAACGGCACACCGCAAGAGGCCAAGGCCGCGCTGGAGGCCATTCATGGCCAGAGCGATGACGTCATCAGCGATATCAGCGTCAGCAAAGCGCTGTAACGCCCGCAGGTTATCGATCTGAAGAAGGGTGACGGGGTGATCCTTGCGATCAAGCAACGACCGGTCAAAGGCGTTCGCGGTGACTACCGAGTGACCTTGCGTCGCGGCGCCAGTCGCCTGCACAGTGGAAAACCGCCTACCCTAGGCATTATTTTCCACGATGCAACAAGAACACCATGAACCCGACCACCCTTGATCTGTTCGCCGACGCGCAGCCCGTGCAGCACCCCAGGCGCGAGCAGATCGGCGAACAGTCCTGCGTATTGAGGGGCTTTGCCCTACCCTGGCTGGAGCCTTTACTACCGGCACTGGAGGCGGTGCTGACAGTGGCACCGTTTCGACAGATGGTCACGCCTGGCGGCTTTACCATGTCGGTCGCCCTGAGCAGTTGTGGCACCCTGGGCTGGACCACTGACCGCGCTGGTTACCGCTACTCCCGGGACGATCCGCAGACCGGCCAGCCCTGGCCGGATATGCCGCAGGTGTTTTTGCAGTTGGCGCAAGCCGCGGCGCGCGAGGCCGGTTTCAGCGAATTTGTCCCCGATTCCTGCCTGATCAACCGATACATCCCGGGGGCAAAAATGTCACTGCATCAGGACAAAAACGAACGCACCTACGCCGCGCCGATCGTTTCGGTATCGCTTGGGCTGCCGGCCATGTTCCTGTTCGGTGGTTTTCAACGCAGCGATAAAAGCCAGCGTGTACCGCTGCTGCACGGCGACATCGTGGTCTGGGGCGGCGTTGATCGCTTGCGCTATCACGGCGTCCTGCCGATCAAGGAAGGCCAACATTCACTTCTGAGTGAACAGCGGATCAATTTCACCTTCCGCACGGCGGGATGAAGCTTGCGAATTTGACCGCAAGCACCGGAGTGTGACGACACGCCGACGAGGTTAATCTGCCGCAAACAGGTCAACGGACATTACGCCATGACAAGCCATTCGCCAAACATCACCACCGACCAGGATCCTCGCTGGGCCGCCGTCGTCGCTCGCGACCCTCAGGCAGATGGACAGTTTGTCTATGCCGTGAAAACCACCGGGGTCTACTGCAACCCCAGCAGCCTGGCGCGTTTACCCAAGCCGCAGAATGTCGAATTCTTCGACACCGCCGAACAGGCGCAAGCGGCAGGTTATCGTCCGAGCAAACGCGCGGCGAAGGATCAAAGCGCCATCGCCGCGCAGCATGCCGCCACCGTGGCCGCCGCTTGCCGGCAGATCGAAAGCGCGCAAGAGCTCCCCGCGCTGAACGAACTGGCCACGGCCGCGGGCCTGAGCAGCTTTCATTTCCATCGTGTGTTCAAGGCTGTCACCGGCTTGACGCCCAGGGGCTATGCCGCGGCGCATCGTTCACGCAGGGTTCGCGAGCGCTTGACGGATGGCGGCTCGGTGACCGAGGCGTTGTACGACGCCGGGTTCAACTCCAACAGCCGTTTTTATGAAACGGCGGATCAGCTTCTGGGCATGAAACCCACGGATTACCGCGCCGCTGGCCAGAATAACGACATCCGTTTTGCCGTCGGCCAGTGCACGCTCGGCGCCATTGTGGTGGCGCAAAGTGAACGCGGGGTCTGCGCGATTCTGTTGGGCGACGATCCGCAGCAGTTGGTCTGCGACCTGCAAGACAAGTTTCGCCGGGCCAATCTGATCGGGGCCGATCAAGCCTTCGAGCAACTGATCGCCAGGGTCGTCGGTTTCATCGAGGCCCCGGCGCTGGGGCTGGACTTGCCCCTGGACGTGCGTGGCACGGCATTTCAGGAGCGGGTATGGCAAGCATTGCGGGATATTCCCGTTGGCAGCACGGCCAGCTACGCCGATATCGCCCGGCAAATCGGCGCACCGAAAGCCGTTCGCGCAGTGGCTCAAGCCTGTGGCGCGAACAGCCTGGCGGTAGCGATCCCGTGCCACCGCGTGGTGCGCAGCGACGGCAATCTGTCGGGGTATCGTTGGGGTGTGGAACGCAAGCGCCAGTTGCTGGAGCGCGAAGCGCTGCCTTAGGCGATTCCGATATACACCGCTACGGCCTGCGCAGCGGTGTAGCGTTCAAAGTCAGTGACCAAGCGCCGCTTGATTTGCGGGTTTGCTTAGAAAAAACGCCCGAACGAGCCGCGATGGCGCCTACCCTGTCAGCGATTGACGTCGACGACAACCCTGCCTCGCAGCTGACCGGCGAGCAAGCGTGGCGCCGCATCAATCACTTCGCTCAAACCGATTTCATGGCTGATGAGCGGCAACAGGGCAAAATCCAGATCCTTGGCCAGTCGGTCCCACGCCTGCACCCGCTTGGCTTTGGGTTGCGTCACGCTGTTGATACCCGCCAGGGTCACGCCACGCAAGATGAAGGGGGCGACCGAGGCCGGGAAGTCCATGCCCTGCGCCAGGCCACAGGCAGCGACCGTGCCGTTGGCCTTGGTGCTGGCGCAGGCATTGGCCAGGGTGTGACTGCCGACCGAATCAATGACCGCGGCCCAGCGCTCCTTGGCCAGGGGCTTGCCCGGCTGGGACAGCGTGGCGCGGTCGATGATGTCGCTTGCCCCCAGTTGCTTGAGGTAGTCGTGTTCCGAAGTACGGCCGGTGGACGCCACCACCCGGTAACCGAGTTTGCTCAGCAGTGCAATGGCGAAACTGCCTACGCCACCATTGGCGCCCGTCACCAGGATTTCGCCTTGCCCGGGCGTTACACCGTTATGCTCCAGCGCGAGGATGCACAGCATGGCCGTGTAGCCCGCCGTGCCGATGGCCATTGCCTGGGCAGCGGTAAACGCCTTGGGCAGCGCAATCAGCCAGTCGCCGTTCAGGCGTGCCTTTTGCGCCAGGCCGCCCCAATGCCCCTCGCCAACCCCCCAGCCATTTAGCAGGACTTTGTCACCCACCTTATAGTCCGGATGCCCACTGACTTCGACAGTACCCGCCAGATCGATCCCCGGCACCATCGGGAATTTCCGCACCACCGGGCTGCTACCGGTAATTGCCAGGCCGTCCTTGAAATTCAGCGTGCTGTAGTCGACACGCACGGTCACATCGCCTTCGGGCAACTGATCGTCATCGATCTGCTGCAGTGCAGCCCGATAACCGCTGTCGTCTTTGTCGATCAAAATACCTTGGAACATGACTGCCTCCTGGTGAGATCACTCGTTTTGGTGTGAATTAAATACCACATCGCAAAAAAATGCCGCATTCGACTTTAAGCCAATCCACAAAGGCGCCGGGCTTTTCCATGACCTGCGGCTATGCTTTTTTCGCCGCTCAGGTCGGTTCATCCCGTAACTCGTGAACCGCTGCTGGCCGATCACTCATTTGGCGCCGGTGGCGGGCTGCCGCTGATTCAGCGCCAAACATGACTGGCCTTGAGTCAATCATTGCTGCTACAAAACCACTTGAACCGCCCTGCCCGGTTTCAACGTCGGAGACCTCCCAAATGAGCCCATGGCCAGACACTCGTATTCTTGATCTGTTCGGGATTGAACTGCCCGTCATTCAAGCCCCCATGGCTGGTGCTACCCAGTCATCCATGGTGATTGCGGCAAGCAATGCCGGCGGCTTGGGCTCGATGCCCGCAGCCATGCTGAGCATCGAGCAATTGCGCGCAGAGTTGAAGACCATTCGTCAACACAGCTCACGCCCGTTCAACGTCAACTTCTTCTGCCACCAGCCGCCGGTTGCCGATGAACAACGCGCACAAGACTGGAAAAACCTGCTCGAACCCTACTATCGAGAGCTGGGCGTCGACTTTAATGCGCCGACGCCGGTGTCCAATCGCGCGCCCTTCGATCACGCGGCCTGTGAAGTGATCGAAGCATTTCGCCCCGAAGTCGTGAGTTTCCACTTCGGCCTGCCGGAAAAATCCCTGCTGGACCGGGTGAAAGCCACCGGCGCAAAGGTAGTGTCGTCGGCCACCACCGTCGAAGAGGCCATCTGGCTTGAGCAGCATGGCTGCGACGCAATCATCGCCATGGGCTATGAAGCGGGTGGACATCGCGGGATGTTTCTCAGCGATGACCTGAGCAGCCAGGTCGGGATCTTTGCCCTGGTGCCGCAAGTCGTCGACGCGGTGCAAGTACCGGTAATTGCCGCTGGCGGCATTGCCGACGCGCGAGGTGTCGCGGCAGCCTTGATGTTGGGCGCTTCGGCGGTGCAAGTGGGCACGGCCTATCTGTTCACATCAGAGGCCAGGGTCAGTGTGTCTCATCACCACGCGCTGCGCACGGCCCGGGAAAGCGAGACCGCCGTCACCAACATTTTCACCGGACGCCCGGCGCGCGGAATCCTCAATCGGGTCATGCGTGAGCTGGGACCGATGAGCGACAAGGCGCCAGCCTTTCCGCTGGCCGGCGGTGCATTGATGCCTTTGCGGGCAAAAGGCGAAGCGGATTTCAGCAATCTCTGGGCGGGACAGGCGTTCCCGTTGGGTGTGGAAATGACCACGGCAGAGTTGACCCGACGCCTTGCCGAAGAGGGGTTGGCCAAACTGCTAAGGCATTGACCTCAAGGATTGATCCATACCTGTGGCGAGTCCAGTACAACTCATTCCGTTTGCAGGTATTTCGCTATATATTCATCTATATAGCGTTATCCCCCTCTCTGCAATGCCTGTCACGGAGCCGTTTCATGTCCCTTAGCGCCTCACGTTTCGCCCCTACTTGCCTGGCCAGTTTGCTGGCCGTGTTCGCCCTCGGCCCTGCCCAGGCGGATGAAGTCCAGGTGGCGGTCGCCGCCAATTTCACCGCGCCAATCCAGGCAATCGCGGCGGACTTCGAAAAAGACACCGGTCATAAGCTGGTGACCGCCTTCGGCGCAACGGGGCAGTTCTACACCCAGATCAAGAATGGCGCGCCGTTCGAAGTCCTCCTCTCGGCGGACGATACCACCCCGAAAAAACTCGAAGACGAAGGTGACACGGTCAAGGGCTCGCGCTTTACCTACGCCGTCGGCACGCTGGCGTTGTGGTCTGCCAAGGAAGGCTACGTCGATGCCCAGGGCAAGGTCCTGAGCGATAACCAGTACCAGCATCTGTCCATCGCCAACCCGAAAGCCGCACCGTACGGCCTGGCGGCCGTCCAGGTACTGGCCAGGGAAGGTTTGACCGACAAGGTCAAGGACAAGATCGTTGAAGGCCAGAACATCACCCAGGCCTATCAGTTTGTCTCCACGGGCAATGCCGAATTGGGTTTTGTCGCGCTGTCGCAGATTTACAAGGACGGTAAAATCACCAGCGGTTCGGCCTGGATCGTTCCGGCCAACCTGCATGACCCGATCAAACAAGACGCGGTGATCCTCAATAAAGGCAAGGACAATCCGGCTGCCAAGGCACTGGTTGACTACCTTAAAGGGCCGAAAGCCGCCGCCATCATCAAGTCCTACGGTTACCAACTCTAAATGACGCTATCGAGTGCCGATTTTTCCGCCATCTGGCTGACCCTGAAACTGGCGTCCCTGACGACCGTCATCCTGCTGGTGATCGGCACTCCGATAGCGTTGTGGCTCTCGCGCACCCAATCCTGGCTGCGCGGCCCGGTCGGGGCGATCGTCGCCCTGCCCCTGGTGCTGCCGCCCACGGTGATCGGTTTTTATCTGTTGCTGGCGCTGGGCCCGAACGGCTTTGTCGGCCACTTCACCCAATCGCTGGGGCTGGGCACCCTGACCTTCAGTTTCGCAGGGTTGGTCATCGGCTCGGTGCTGTACTCGATGCCGTTTGTGGTCCAGCCCCTGCAAAACGCTTTTTCCGCCATCGGCACCCGCCCGCTGGAGGTGGCCGCGACCCTGCGCGCCAATCCCTGGGACAGTTTTTTCAGCGTAACCCTGCCGCTGGCCCGCCCCGGCTTCATCACCGCCGCCATCCTCGGCTTCGCCCACACGGTCGGCGAATTCGGCGTGGTGCTGATGATCGGCGGCAACATTCCCGATAAAACCCGAGTGGTCTCGGTGCAGATCTACGACCACGTCGAAGCCATGGAATACGCCCAGGCCCATTGGCTGGCCGGGGCCATGCTGGTGTTCTCCTTTGCGGTGTTGCTGGCGCTGTACTCCAGCCGTAAAACCAAAGCCGGCTGGAGCTGACCGATGATTCAAACGCGCCTGAAATTGAGTTACCCGGGGTTCCACCTCGATGTCGACCTGCAACTGCCCGGCCGTGGTGTCACGGCACTGTACGGCCATTCCGGCTCCGGCAAGACCACCTGCCTGCGCTGCATCGCCGGTCTGGAAAAGGCCGATCAAGGCTTTATCCAGGTCAACGATGAAGTCTGGCAGGACAGCGAAAGGAAGATTTTCGTGGCGCCGCACAAGCGGGCCCTGGGTTACGTGTTTCAGGAGGCCAGTCTGTTTACGCATTTGTCGGTGCTGGCCAACCTGGAGTTCGGGCTCAAACGTATCCCGAAACCGCAGCGTCGGGTCGACATGGCCCACGCAACCGAACTGTTAGGCATCGGCCACCTGCTGGATCGCCATCCACAACACCTGTCGGGCGGCGAGCGCCAGCGAGTCGGCATCGCTCGCGCGCTGCTCACCAGCCCGAAACTGTTATTGATGGACGAACCGCTGGCGGCGCTGGACGCCCAGCGCAAAAGCGAAATCCTCCCGTACCTGCAACGACTGCACGACGAACTGGACATCCCGGTGTTGTATGTCAGCCACTCCCAGGATGAAGTGGCGCGCCTGGCCGACCACCTCGTCCTGCTGAGCAACGGCAAGGCGCTGGCCAGCGGCCCGATCGGCCAAACCCTGGCGCGCCTGGACTTGCCTCTGGCGCTGGGCGACGACGCCGGCGTGGTGATTGAGGGGCGCGTCTGTGCCTATGACAGCCACTATCAATTGCTCACCCTGCAACTGCCCGACACGGCCTTGAACATTCGCGTGGCGCACACGCCAATGGCCACGGGCCAGGCGTTGCGCTGCAAGGTTCAGGCGCGGGATGTCAGCCTGAGCCTGCACAGCGCCGAGCACAGCAGCATCCTCAATCTTCTGCCGGTCACTGTGGTCAGCGAGATGGGCGCCGACAATGCCGCCCATGTACTGATCCGTCTCGACGCGGCGGGAACCCCTTTGTTGGCGCGTATCACCCGCTTCTCCCGCGACCAGTTGAACATCCATCCCGGCCAGCAACTCTGGGCGCAGATCAAAGCCGTGGCGGTGCTCGCGTAAAGGCATTGGCACGACTGAGGCGGCGCGGGGTCAATGCCTTTAACGGCCCCCTGACTCCTCGCCAAGGACAATTGCCATGCCCGATGCGCTGCCGTCCGACCTGCACTACGTGGATGACACCCAACCCGGAATCCGCCGCAAGAAACAGCGTGGCAAGTTCTGCTATTTCGATCCGGCGGGACAACGCATCACCGACCCGGACGAGATCCGGCGCATCAACGCGCTCGCGGTGCCGCCGGCCTACACCGACGTGTGGATCTGCGCCGACCCGCGCGGGCACCTGCAGGCCACCGGCCGCGACGCGAGGGGTCGCAAACAGTACCGTTATCACCCGCGCTGGCGAGAAGTTCGCGATCTGGACAAGTATTCGCGCCTGCGGGATTTCGGCCTGGCCTTGCCGAAACTGCGCAAACAGCTGGAAGCCTTGTTGGCCGCGCCGGGCTTCAGCCGCGACAAGGTCATGGCCACGGTCATCACCTTGCTCGATGCCACGCTGATCCGCGTCGGCAACACTCAATATGCCCGGGACAACCACTCCTACGGCCTGACCACACTGCGCAACCGGCATGTCGAGATCAACGGCAGTGCGATCCTGTTCCAGTTTCGTGGCAAGAGTGGCGTCGAACATCAGATCACCGTGAAAGACCGGCGACTGGCACGCATCATCAAGCGCTGCCAGGAGATCCCCGGACAAAACCTGTTTCAGTACCTCGATGAAAACGGCGAGCGACACAGCATTACCTCGTCCGACGTCAACGCCTACCTGCAAACCCTGACCGGTGCCGACTTCACCGCCAAGGACTACCGCACCTGGGCCGGCAGCGCCCTCGCCCTTGCGGTGCTGCGAGAGTTGCAATGGCAACCGGAATCGGAGGCGAAGCGGCACGTGGTGGAGATGGTGAAAAACGTCGCCCGACAGCTGGGCAATACACCGGCGGTGTGCCGCAAGTGCTACATCCATCCGGCGGTGCTCGAAGGCTTTGTGCTGGGTACATTGGCGCAGTTGCCCAAGCCGCGGATGCGTAAAGGCCTGCGTGCCGAGGAAGTCGGACTGGCCATGTTGCTGGAGAAACTGGTGGCTGAGCCGACGAATTGACTGTCTATTTTTTGCACGATTGCAAATGACTTCTATAGTTGATGTGTAAACGAATCAGCTGCGGTGACGCCATGGAAGACATTTTCGTCGTGAAGCGATGCAACAAGATCATCAT
>Ga0302169_10000650_pt1 | contig 10552 bp, 8 predicted proteins | sample I_Fen_N1_3_FD_193493 | JGI IMG/M metagenome (GOLD analysis project Ga0302169, IMG submission 193493) | Peat permafrost microbial communities from Stordalen Mire near Abisko, Sweden - I_Fen_N1_3 | ecosystem: Environmental > Terrestrial > Soil > Wetlands > Permafrost | place: Sweden: Abisko...
TCCACGGCCTGAACACCCTGATCCTCGACGAAGCCGACCGCATGCTCGACATGGGTTTCTACGATTCCATCGAAGAAATCATCATGCAGGCCCCGGAACGTCGCCAGACCCTGCTGTTCTCCGCCACTTATCCGGTAGGCATCAAGCAGCTGGCCTCCAAGTTCATGCGTAACCCGCAGCAAGTGAAGGCCGAGGCGTTCCACGACGACACGCAGATCGAGCAGCGCTTCTACGAAATCTCCCCGGAAGAGCGCATGAGCGCGGTGACCAAGGTGCTGGGCCACTTCCGGCCGGCGTCCTGCGTGGCCTTCTGCTTCACCAAGCAGCAGGTTCAGGAAACCGTCGATCACCTGACCGCCAAAGGCATTTCCGCCGTCGGCCTGCACGGCGATCTGGAACAGCGTGATCGCGACCAGGTCCTGGCGATGTTCGCCAACCGCAGTACTTCGGTACTGGTCGCCACCGATGTCGCCGCGCGCGGCCTGGACATCGACTCGCTGGACATGGTGATCAACGTCGAGCTGGCCCGTGACTCGGAAATCCACATCCACCGCGTTGGCCGTACCGGTCGCGCCGGTGAGAAAGGTCTGGCGATCAGCCTGGTTGCACCGTCCGAAGCGCAACGCGCCCAAGCCATCGAGCAGTTGCAGAAATCGCCGTTGACCTGGGACCAGGTGGACAACCTGACTTCGCAGGGCGGTGGTCCGCTGCTGCCGCAGATGAGCACGCTGTGCATCGGCGCCGGCCGCAAGGACAAGGTACGTCCGGGCGACATTCTCGGTGCACTGACCGGCGATGCCGGTATTCCCGGCGCTCAGGTGGGCAAGATCGCAATCTTCGATTTCCAGGCCTATGTAGCGGTTGAACGCGGCATCGCCAAGCAAGCCCTGCAGCGCCTGAACGACGGCAAGATCAAGGGCCGTTCGCTGCGCGTGCGCATCCTGTAAGAACACCGCTTTCCACTGTAGGAGCGAGCCTGCTCGCGAAAAATCCGGACTCACCGTGGTGAGCCAGGTTGCCAGCGTTATCGTTGACGTCCATCGCGAGCTGGCTCGCTCCTACAGGGACCGAAACCGCTCTGAAATTTGTGTGAGGACACCGTTTTGCGCTCTACCGAAGTCGTGATCATTGGCGCTGGCGCCGCAGGGTTGATGTGCGCGCTGACGGCCGCCGGGCGCGGGCGCAAGGTGTTGTTGCTCGACCACGCGAACAAGGCCGGCAAGAAAATCCTGATGTCGGGCGGTGGCCGCTGTAATTTCACCAACATGTACACAGAACCCGGCAATTTCCTTTCGCAGAACGCGCATTTCTGTAAATCCGCCCTGGCCCGCTACACCCAGTGGGATTTCATCGGCATGGTCGCCAAGCACGGTGTGCCGTACCACGAGAAAAAGCTCGGCCAGTTGTTCTGCGATAACAAATCCAGCGACATCCTCGAAATGCTGCTCAACGAGTGCGACCAGGTCGGCGTCAGCCTGCACCTGGACACCTCGATCCAGACCATCGAGAAGCTCGAAAAGGGCTACCTGCTGGACACTACGCTGGGCCAGGTGACGTGCGAATCCCTGGTAATCGCCACCGGCGGCCTGTCGATTCCGACCCTGGGTGCCACCGGTTTCGGCTATCAGGTGGCCAGGCAGTTCGGCCACGAACTGCTGCCGACCCGCGCCGGGCTGGTGCCGTTCACCATTACCGATCAGCTCAAGGAATTGTGCACCGAGCTGTCCGGCACCTCGGTCGATTGCCTGGTGAGCTGCAATGACCAGAGCTTCCGCGAGAACATCCTGTTCACTCACCGCGGCCTGAGTGGCCCGGCGATTCTGCAGATTTCCTCGTTCTGGGAATCCGGCGACACGGTCGAGATCAACCTGATGCCCGACCATGACGTGCCGTCCTGGCTGCAACAGCAACAAGCCGAACGCCCCAACAGCGAGCTGAAAACGCTGCTAGGTGAAATCTTCACCAAGAAGATGGCCAACCTGTTGGCGGACAATTGGTTCGTCTCCAAACCGATGAAGCAGTACACCCACGGGGAAATTGCCGCCATCGCCGAGAAACTGGCGAGCTGGAAAGTCGTGCCGGCCGGCACCGAAGGCTATCGCACCGCTGAAGTGACACTGGGTGGCGTCGATACCAACGAGGTGTCCTCCAAGACCATGGAATCGCTGAAAAGCCCTGGCCTGTACTTCATCGGCGAAGTGCTCGATGTGACCGGGCACCTGGGCGGTTTCAACTTCCAATGGGCCTGGGCGTCGGGCTATGCGGCTGCGCAGTACGTCTGACCAATGTCAATACAATCCCTGTGGGAGCTGGCTTGCCAGCGATTAGGCCGGTACATCCAACATCGTTGTTGACTGTCAGGTCGCTATCGCTGGCAAGCCAGCTCCCACAGGGTTCTATATCAATCTCAAAGATCGCGGTCGGCACAGGATCTCAAAGGAACAGATTTTGCTATCAGATGTGATCGCCGCCATTGCATCGGCGTCATTACTGGCTCAATTTAGCGTCATCGCCTCGGAAGGCCCTCGCACTTCATGTCATCGACCTCGTTTCGTCAGTCTTTGCGTCGCCTTTGGGCGCTGGATAAATTCAGTTACAGCGTGCGGGTGTTCATCGCCCTGACCGGCACCATGGCGCTGTGTTGGTATCAGGATGAAATGGGGCTGCTGATCCCGATGTTCCTGGGGATTATCGCCAGCGCCCTGGCCGAGACCGACGACAGTTGGCAAGGCCGCCTCAATGCGCTGGCGGTGACGCTGGTGTGTTTCATGGTCGCCGCGCTGTCGGTCGAACTGCTCTTCCCCTACCCCATCCTGTTCAGCATCGCCTTCGCCCTGGCGGCCTTCTGCCTGACCATGCTCGGCGCCCTCGGCGAACGCTATGGCGCCATTGCTTCGGCGACGTTGATTCTGTCGGTCTACACCATGATCGGCGTCGACCAGCGCGGCGGTGCGGTGACCGATTTCTGGCACGAGCCCGTGCTGCTGGTGGCCGGTGCGGCCTGGTACGGTTTTCTGTCGGTGTTGTGGCAGGCGATGTTTTCCAACCAGCCGGTGCAGCAAAGCCTGGCGCGGCTGTTCCGGGAATTGGGTTTTTACCTGAAGTTGAAATCGTCGTTGTTCGAGCCGATCCGCCAGTTGGATGTGGAAGCACGACGACTGGAACTGGCCCAGCAGAACGGTCGCGTAGTCGCCGCGCTGAATACCGCCAAGGAAATCATCCTGCACCGGGTCGGCAACGGCCGGCCGGGCTCGAAAGTCAGCCGTTACCTGAAGCTGTACTTTCTCGCCCAGGACATCCACGAACGCGCCAGCTCCTCGCACTACCCGTATAACGCGCTGGCCGAGGCGTTCTTCCACAGCGACGTGCTGTTCCGCTGCCAACGCCTGCTGCGCCAGCAAGGCAAGGCCTGCCGGGCGCTGGCCGAGTCGATCCAGATGCGCCAGCCGTTCATCTATGACGCGAGCTTCGCCGAAGCCCTGAGCGACCTGCATGCCTCCCTCGAACATCTGCGCATCCAGAGCAATCCGGCCTGGCGCGGTTTGTTGCGCTCGTTGCGGGCACTGGCAGCCAACCTCGGCACCCTCGACCGCTTGCTCAGCGATGCGAGCAACCCCGACGCCCTGGCCGACGCCACCGACAGCAGCCTGCTCGACCGCTCGCCACGTAACCTCAAGGATGTCTGGGTACGCCTGCGCACGCAGTTGACCCCAACGTCCCTGCTGTTCCGCCACGCCCTGCGCTTGCCTCTGGCCTTGAGCATCGGCTACGCGATGGTGCATTTGATTCACCCGTCCCAGGGCTACTGGATCATCCTGACGACGCTCTTTGTCTGCCAACCGAGCTACGGCGCAACCCGGCGCAAACTCGGTCAACGGATCATCGGCACCGCCATCGGCCTGACCCTGGCCTGGGCGCTGTTCGACCTGTTCCCCAATCCGTTGATCCAGTCCTGCTTCGCGATTGCCGCCGGAGTGGTGTTCTTTATCAACCGCACCACCCGCTACACCCTGGCGACAGCGGCGATTACCTTGATGGTGTTGTTCTGCTTCAACCAGGTGGGCGATGGCTATGGATTGTTTTTGCCACGGCTGTTCGACACCTTGCTCGGCGGCCTGATCGCCGGCCTCGCGGTGTTCCTGTTCCTCCCGGACTGGCAGGGTCGGCGCCTGAACAAAGTGCTGGCCAACACCCTGTCCTGTAACAGCATTTACCTGCGCCAGATCATGCAGCAATACGCCGCCGGCAAAAGCGACGACCTGGCGTATCGCCTGGCCCGGCGAAACGCGCACAACGCCGACGCTGCGCTGTCGACCACGCTGGCGAACATGCTGATGGAACCGGGGTATTTCCGTAAGGAAGCGGATGTGGGTTTCCGTTTTCTGGTGCTGTCGCACACCTTGCTCAGCTACCTGTCAGGCCTGGGGGCGCACCGGGAAACGCAGTTGCCAGCAGATGTGCGCGAGCACTTGATCGAAGGGGCCGGCGTGAAACTGGCCTCCAGCATCGACGAAATCGCCCAGGGCCTTGCCAGTAAATCGGCGATTGCCATTCAGAGCGATGAGGAAGAAGCGCTGGCCAATGAGCTTGAGCAAATGCCCGATGAAATCGATGAAGGCCAGCGGCTGGTGCAGACTCAACTGGCATTGATCTGCCGGCAACTGGGACCACTACGGACGCTGGCGGCCCATTTGCTCAAGGATACGAGCGAGAATTGAGGGCTGCGGTGTCCTGACGGGCGTCATCGCTGGCAAGCCAGCTCCCACAGGGAATCGGGTTGGACACAAATGCTATGTAACCCACCGGACACTGTGGGAGCTGCTTGCTCCCACAGGGAATTGGGCTGGACACAAATGCTATGTAGCCCACCGGACACTGTGGGAGCTGGCTTGCTCCCACAGGGAATTGGGTTGGACACAAATCCTGTGTAACCCACCGGACACTGTGGGAGCTGGCTTGCCAGCGATGAGGCCATCAGCCCCATCTACATCCCATGCTGCTTCATCAACCGCTCATAACTCCCATCCGCCTTCATCGCCGCGATCTCGCGGTCGAAACCGGCAACGATCTGTTCATGTTGCGGGTTCTTCAGGCTGACCAGAATATGCAGGCTGTTCTCGCTCAGGGACTTGGGCAGAAACTCCACGGCGTTGCGCACCTTGGGCGACTCACGGGCCAGGTAATACCGGGCGACGTACTCGTCCTCCAGGGTCAGCTTGACCCTGTCGGCGGCGACCATGCGCACGGCCATGGCAAAGCCGTGTACCGGGATCTTCTGCAGTGATTCGTCTTCATCGAACGCCGCCGAATAGGCGTAGCCACGCACGACCGCGATCGGATAACTGTGCAGTTGCTGCAGATCGTTGAATTCGATTGGCGCGTCCTTGCGCTTGAGAAAGCGTATGCGATTGATCAGGTACCCAGCGGAGAACTGGCCGACCCGTGTGCGTTCGTCGTTGTACCAGGCGTTGACCAGTACGTCGTATCGGCCCTCGCCCACGCCCAGCAGTGCGCGTGCCCAAGGCACCTGCTCGAAATCACTGGCATAGCCGGCACGCGCCAGGGCGGTGCTGACAATATCGGTAGCCAACCCACCATTGACCAGCGTGGCGTCGGTAAACGGTGGCCAGACATCTGCCACCAAGCGCAGCTTTTCGGCTGCTGCACTTTGAATCAGCAACAACAATCCAATCAAGGCAAAGGCTCGATGCAATCGCGGCATGCTAGAAAATCCTTAGCGGGCGGGCCGCCCGACGTGTTTTTCAGCCAAACTCCAAGCCCCGTACCGGCACACCCAGGCACTAAACATTAGCTCATTGAAGCCACTGCACATCGCTTGAACCCAGATTACACAAAGATGACAGTAGCGCGAAAAATGAATGATGGCATTTTGGTCTTTATCACAGTTTTCTCCGCCATAAAGACATCCAGCGTCAGGACGCTTAGTATCCCGAGGACGTTTTCAGGGAATCAGGACATGACAATCGATTGGGTCTGCAAACACCACAGCGATCTGGGCAAGGAACAGCTGTACGCCATTCTGCAACTGCGTGACGAGGTATTTGTCGTCGAACAGAAATGCGTCTACCAGGATATCGATGGCCAGGACCTGGAAGGTGACACCTGCCATTTGATGGCGTGGGACGGCGATCGCCTGGTGGCCTATCTGCGACTGCTGGACCCCGAGCAACAGGGCGGCGACGTGGTGATCGGGCGAGTGGTCATTGCCCCCGCCGCACGAGGCACCGGGCTGGGTCATGAGCTGATGGCCCAGGCGCTGAAACAGGCCGAAAAGTACTGGCCCGACGTCCCGATCTACCTCTCGGCCCAGGCGCATTTGCAGGGGTATTACGGGCGGTACGGGTTTGTGGTGGCCGGTGAGGAATACGTCGAGGATGGCATTCCACATATCGGCATGCGTCGTCAGTAAGGGCCCCATCGCTGGCAAGCCAGCTCCCACAGGTTTTTAGCAAACGACACAAACCTTGTGGGAGCGTGGCTTGCCCGCGATGGCGTCATCACCGGCGCCACATATCTCAGGGATACTCCAGCACTGCCTTGATCTGCCGCAAATTGCGCTCGATCCATCCCCGATCGATCGCTCCCCACTCGCGAATCCGATAGCGCCCGGCGTGGTTGCGTGCACCTTCTTCCTGCTCGAACTCGCAAACGATATCCAGATCCGCCAATGCGGCGATGGTGTCCTGGGCCGTACGCCGAGGCATGCCGGTCACCTCGGTCAACGCAGGAACGCTGCTGGCCAACCCGCTGTCGATCAAGTACGCCACGTACAGGCGACGGTAGAAGCTGCTTTTGGTCTTGCTGACATCCATCTGACGATCCTTTTCTTTTATTGCATATCCCGCCAGGTCAGGTAGACCCGCACATCGAACTCCACCTGGTGATAGCCCGGCAGCATGTGTTCGCACAGTTTGTAGAACGCCTTGTTGTGATCGGACTCTTTGAAGTGCGCCAACTCATGCACCACGATCATTTTCAGAAATTCGGAAGGCGCTTCCTTGAACAGCGAGGCGATGCGAATTTCTTTCTTGGCCTTGAGCTTGCCACCCTGCACCCGGGAAATCGTGGTGTGCAGACCGAGCGCGCGGTGCGTCAGGTCCAGACGGTTGTCGAACAACACCTTGTCGATGGCCGGGGCGTTTCGCAGGTATTCCTGCTTGAGGTCGAGCGCGTAGGTGTACAGCGCCTTATCGCTCTGCACGTCATGCTTTTGCGGGTAACGCTGGCTCAGGTAGTCGCCCAGTCGACCGTCAGCGATCAACTGGCGTACCTGGTCCTGCAGCGTGGCGGGGTAAGCCTGGAGGTATTTCAACGCGGTCATCGGTGCGGCAACACAAGTGACGAAAAGATCGCCAGTGTAGCGAATTCAATGAGTCAGCGCGCTCCAGTCAAACGGCTGCACAAAGTGGCCGGTGTCTTCGGCCATCATCGGACGCGACACCAGAAAACCCTGCACATACTCGCAACCATTGGCTTGCAGCCAGTTGTACTGCGCAATGGTTTCCACCCCTTCGGCAATCACCAGCATCCCGTACTGCTTGCACAGCTCGATGACACTGCGCACCAGCGCCGCATCCCGCGAAGAGTCCGGTAGCCGCGCGATCAAATGGCGGTCAAGTTTGAGCGTATCCAGTTCCAGATCGCGCAAATGAGCCAGCGAACACGGGCCGGAACCGAAATCATCCAGCGCGACCCGGACGCCAAGATTGCGCAGCAACCGCAGCTGTTTGCGGGTCTCATCGGGATGATGCATCAAGGCCGCTTCCGTCACCTCGACTTCCAGATGACGCGCCTGCAAGCCATGACGATCCAGCACCTGGCGCAGCTCGGTGACCAGGTTAGGCATGGCGAATTGCGTGCTGCTCAAACTGACGCCCAGCACCAGATCCTCGGCAAACAGCGCTTCCCAGGCTTTGCGCTGCCCGGCACCGCGATGGTAAATCCAGCTGCCCAGGCGGCTGATCAACCGCGCCTCTTCCAGCAACGGCAAAAACAGTCCAGGCGGCACATCGCCCACGCTGGGGTGCTGCCAGCGCAGCAACGCCTCGAAGCCACGAATCTGCCCGTCGGCGATGGACACCTGGGGTTGATACACCAGGTTGAAATCGCGATTCTCGATGGCCGTGCGCACACTTTCTTCGAGCATCAACCGCGAGCGTGCCCGGCCGTTCATTTCATGATCGTAAAAACGATACTGCTGACGCCCGGCGCGCTTGGCTTCGTACATGGCGATGTCGGAAGCCCGCAACAAACCGTCGAGATTGGCGCCGCAATCCGGGAACGTCGCGATACCGATGCTCGCGCCCAGGGCGATATCCAGGCCATCGATTTGCTGGCAAATCGAAACCCGCTCAATCAGTTTTTCCGCAATCTTGGCCGCTTGCTCCGGGAACTCCAGGTCCAGAAAGGCGGTGAATTCGTCGCCGCCCATGCGCGCCAGGATATCGAAGGGCCGCAGACAGGCCTTCAGTTGCTCGGACACCCAGCGCAGCACCCGGTCGCCGGCATCGTGACCGAGGAAATCGTTGACCCGCTTGAAGCCATCGAGGTCCAGGTACAACAGCACCCAGGCACTGTCGGAGCGTTCGCCGCGCAACAGCAGGGTTTCCACGGTCTGGTAAAAACCGCGCCGATTGAGCAGCCCGGTCAACGGGTCGGTGACCGCCTGGGATTCCAGTTGCTGATGCAGGTGACGCACCACCGACATATCCTGAATCGTCACCACCATCGCCCGCTGTTCGGCGGGCAACGGCGCACAGGACAGCGCCACTGACACCTGCTGTCCCGGCGCGGTACGCAACAGCGCATCGTGCAGGCGTACCGTGTCGCCGCGCTTGTACCCGGCCAACAGATCCGAATCGGCCCAGACCGGGACATGCGGTTTTTGCAGGAAATCCAGGAACTCCCTGCCTTGCAGCTCTCGCACCGGTGCATTGAGCAGCCGCGAGATCGCCGGGTTGGCAAAGCCGATCCGGCCGTCGTCGCCGACCACCAGAATGCCCTCGGCGGCGTTATCCAATATCGAGGCATTGAAGGCGCGAGCGACCTCCAGGTCATGGCTCAGGCGCTGCAACTCCCGGCGATTGCGCTGGTGCTCCAGCAACGCCTGAACCTTGGGCTTGAGAATCTGCGGATCGAATGGCTTGAACAGGTAATCCACCGCGCCACTGGCATAGCCCTTGATCACGGCATCCTGGGACTGCTCGTTGGCGGTGAGAAAAATAATCGGTGTCAGTCGGGTTCGTTGGCTGCCACGCATCAGGCGCGCGACTTCAAATCCATCCATGCCCGGCATCTGCACATCCAGCAGTACCAGGTCGACTTCGTGTTCAAGCAACAGGCCGAGGGCCTCGAAACCCGATGCAGCTGTGATGACTTGCCAGTCCTGGCGCTGCAACAACGCGCGCATGCTGATCAGGTTTTCAGGGTAATCGTCGACGATTAATAAGGTTGAGCTGCCTTCGGCTGGCTTGAGGTGGGCGCATTCCATGCTGCTTCTCTATATTCGGGACGTCAGGCCGGGTTCTTGTGAAAACCGGACAAATACTGAAGCTTCACTCTAGACCCGGATCCGGGAAACCAGAAGGTATCAGAGCGCCATCATTTAACTGAAGCGTCCATTTACCGACTAACGGTCGGCGCTGCAGCCCGCTAAAACCGGCATAGATGGCATTTCGACAGGTTGTTGACGCCAGCAAAGCGCCGGACGGGCATTAACAAAAAAGCCCTCTGCGCTTATAAAGGCCGCCCAGAATGGGCGTGCTAGAGCGATTAGTACGTGCGTGCAGTAAAAATTCGTGGAAGCTTTTGACTATGATCGACCTCGCAACCTGGAACCTCAGCGTTCCCGTCGGCAGCCCGCCGTACACCGTAGAAACCTCCAAACTGGTGAACGGCTTCAAGGATCAATACTTCCATTCCAACACCGGCACACTGTTCTTCTGGTCCCCGGTGACCGGCTCGCGTACTGAAAACGCCATCTACCCGCGCACCGAGCTGCGGGAAACCTACAGTAATGGCACGCTGAAAAACTGGTACTACCCGGACGCCGACAACTCCCTGCGCGCCACCCTGGCGGTGAACCAGGTACCCAGTTCGGGCAAGATCGTGATTGGCCAGATCCATGCCTATGAAAGCCAGAAACCCTTGGTGAAGGTCGAGTACCAGTACAAGACCAAGACCTTGAGCGGCAACATCGTCGCCAAAGTGCGCATGCACCCTGACGACGACGAAGGCCGGGTGATCACCATCGCCACCGGGGTGAAACTCAATCAGCAGTTCTCCTACCTCATCCACCTCAGTCCCGGCGGCGCACTGGGCATCAGCGCGGCGGGTTACCAGTGGGATAGCAATATCAGCGCGACGTGGCGCAACAAACCGTTGTACTTCAAGGCCGGGGTGTATGTGCAGGACAACACCGGATACACCAGCGAGGGCGGGATGGTGACGTTCAGCAAGCTGGATATCGATCACGATAAATAACTATTTTTCTTTCAAGTCCCGAAGCACCTGACGGGCTGTCAAAGAGTGA
>Ga0302169_10000651_pt1 | contig 10539 bp, 11 predicted proteins | sample I_Fen_N1_3_FD_193493 | JGI IMG/M metagenome (GOLD analysis project Ga0302169, IMG submission 193493) | Peat permafrost microbial communities from Stordalen Mire near Abisko, Sweden - I_Fen_N1_3 | ecosystem: Environmental > Terrestrial > Soil > Wetlands > Permafrost | place: Sweden: Abisko...
GCGGCGGCAATTCGAAAGCCATGATGATTCTCCTAATCAGGTCAGTTGCGGTGAGCGCAAGGCCGATCACGGGCGGCCAGACAAGCGCCGGGGAGTTTGTACTCTTTGCGGCGCATCGAACCGGATCATAGCACCGGGGGTGCGGCATAACCACGCAACAACTGTGTGGAATAGAGGTTCCAGAGCCTTTTGGAATAAATCACGCACTGATGATTAATTGCGCCGCGACGGTGAACATCATCACCGCCACCAGCAGGTCGAGAATCCGCCAGGTGCTCGGCCGCGCCAGCCACGGTGCAAGCCATGCGGCACCGAGCGCCAGGGTGAAAAACCACAACAGCGAAGCACTCGCAGCGCCGACGACGTAGGCGCCCGGTTCGGTCTGTTGCGCGCCGAGGGAGCCGATCAGCAACACGGTGTCCAGATAAACGTGCGGGTTGAGCAGCGTCACTGCCAAGGCACTGAGCATCACCGCCCGCAGCGAGCGCACGGTCTGGTTTTCGCCCTGTTCGAGGCTCTGTTTCGAGAAGGCCCGGCGCAGCGCCTGGCTGCCGTACCAAATCAGGAACACCGCGCCGCCCCAACGCGCCACCGCCAGCAGGGTCGGGTTATGCGCCAGCACCGTCGCCAGGCCGAACACGCCAGCGGCCACCAGCAGCGCATCGCAAACGACGCACAGCGCCGCGACCGGCAGGTGATGTTCGCGGCGCAGGCTTTGCGCCAGCACAAACGCATTCTGGGTGCCGATCGCCATGATCAGCCCTGCCGCGACCAACAGGCCGTTTACATAGCTTTGCCACATAACGTTCTACTCCCCGTTGGCGGCCAGATCCCGCAGCACTTGCATGGCGCGATCAGCGTCGGCCTGGCCGACAAACAAATGGTCGTGGTAATAACCGGCGATCACGTTGCAACTGATCCTGGCCTTGCCCAGCGCCGTGGCGAACGCGGCGGTCAGACCGACGGCTTCCAGGGCCGAGTGCACGTTCAAGGTGATCCACGCTGCGACATAGTCGAAGCTGAAACCGGCCTTCTGGGCGTGGGACTTTTCCAGAATGACCGTCAGGCCTTCCTGCTCGCGAAAGCTGCCGATGATCTCCAGGCCGGTCGGCAGCGTGCCGTCGCGCAGGGTGCAGAACACGTATTCGCCGACGTTGAGTTGCGGGCTCATGCTGCGCAGCAGGGTTGCCAATGAAGTTTCGCCAGCCATGTCGGTGTTCCTTGTTCAAGAGTTCTTGCTGGCCATTCTCCGGCCCGACGCTGTATAAGAAAAACCAATAGTGCTGATCGCTCATTAGGAAAACTGATGTTCGACTATAAATTGCTTTCTGCTCTGGCCGCGGTGGTCGAGCAGGCCGGGTTCGAACGGGCCGCCCAAGTGCTGGGTTTGTCGCAATCGGCGATTTCCCAGCGGATCAAACTGCTGGAGGCGCGGGTCGGCCAACCGGTGTTAGTGCGAGTCACGCCACCGGCGCCCACTGAAATCGGTCGGCGTTTGCTTAACCATGTGCAGCAGGTGCGCTTGCTTGAGCGGGATTTGCAGACGCTGGTGCCGGCGCTGGATGAAGAAGGCCTGCCGGAACGCCTGCGCATCGCCCTCAATGCGGACAGCCTCGCCACTTGGTGGGCCGAAGCGGTGGGGGATTTTTGCGCTGAGCAACATTTGTTGCTGGATCTGGTCGTGGAGGACCAGACCGTGGGCCTAAAACGCATGCGCGCCGGGGAAGTGGCGGCGTGTGTCTGCGCCAGCGAACGCCCGGTGGCCGGGGCTCGCAGCGTGTTGCTGGGCGCGATGCGTTATCGGGCGTTGGCCAGCCCGGCGTTCGTGGCCCGGCATTTTCCGGACGGTGTGCGCGCCGAACTGCTGCCGCGCACCCCCGCGCTGGTGTTTGGCCCGGACGATTTCCTACAGCATCGCTACCTTGCTTCCCTGGGCGTGGACGGCGGTTTCGAACACCATTTATGCCCCTCGTCCGAAGGCTTTATCCGCCTCACCGAAGCCGGGCTCGGCTGGGGCCTGGTGCCGGAACTGCAGGTGCGCGAGCAACTGGAACGGGGTGTTTTGGTGGAGCTTTTGCCAGATAAGCCGATCGATGTGCCGCTGTACTGGCATCATTGGCGCAATGGCGGTCAGTTGCTGGGTTTACTCACTGACCAATTGGTACGTTCGTCGAAGCAATGGCTGGTGCCGTTGGACTGACGGGCAGCGTCAAGACTCACGCATTACGCAAAACGAAAGACATCGGAGCTCTACATGAAAATTCTGGTCACCGGCGCAAGCGGCTTCATTGGCGGGCGCTTTGCGCGTTTCGCCCTGGAGCAGGGCCTGGACGTGCGGGTCAACGGTCGCCGGGCCGAAGGTGTCGAGCACTTGGTGCGCCGTGGCGCCGAATTTATCCAGGGTGACTTGAGCGACCCGGAGCTGGTACGCGACCTGTGCTCGGACGTCGAAGCCGTGGTGCATTGTGCTGGCGCCGTCGGTTTGTGGGGCCGTTATCAGGACTTTCTCCAGGGCAACGTCCAGGTCACCGAAAACGTGGTCGAAGCGTGCCTCAAGCAACGTGTTCGGCGCCTGGTGCATTTGTCCTCGCCGTCGATTTACTTCGATGGCCGCGATCATCTGGGGCTGACCGAAGAACAAGTGCCCAAACGCTTCAAGCATCACTACGCCGCGACCAAGTTCCTGGCCGAGCAAAAGGTCTTTGGCGCCCAGGAATTCGGCCTCGAAACCATCGCCCTGCGCCCGCGTTTCGTCACTGGCGCCGGCGACATGAGCATTTTCCCGCGCCTGCTGAAGATGCAGCGCAAGGGACGGCTGGCGATTGTCGGCAACGGCTTGAACAAGGTCGATTTCACCAGCATGCAAAACCTTAACGAAGCGTTGCTCAGCAGTTTGCTGGCCGGCGGGTCGGCGCTGGGCAAGGCCTACAACATTAGCAACGGTTCGCCGGTGCCGTTGTGGGATGTGGTGAATTACGTGATGCGAAAAATGGACGTCCCGCAGGTCACGCGCTATCGCTCCTACGGCCTGGCCTATAGCGTCGCGGCGCTCAATGAAGGCATGTGCAAGTTGTGGCCGGGGCGTCCCGAGCCGACCCTGTCGCGCCTGGGCATGCAGGTGATGAACAAAAATTTCACGTTGGACATCAGTCGCGCCCGGCATTATCTGGACTACGATCCGAAAGTCAGTCTCTGGGCGGCCCTCGACGAGTTTTGCGGCTGGTGGAAGGCTCAGGATATTCGCTGAACGGCGCAGGACCTGTCCCGACACTGAACCGAGTGCAGGGTTGAGGGTCAACCCATGCGGCAGTGGGGGGTATACTGCGCCGCATCAAGCCATCACCGCGTTCCACAAAGGTTGACTCAATGTCCATGCGTAACGATGCCAACGACGATTTCGACGATGTTCCGAGCCTGCGTGCCGACGTTCACGATCACGATGAATTTCCCACCATTCCGGTCGTTCGTGAACGCACCGGTGCGCCTGCCCGCAGTGCGGCGGCGGTGAAAGTCAAAGGCCCGAGCACCGGTCCGCTGTGGGCCTTGGTCGGCGCGTTGTTCTTTGCCTTCGCGGGCCTGGCCTGGTGGAGCTTTCAGCAGATCTCGCTGATGGAGCAGCAACTGGTGGCGACCCAGGAAAGCTTCGCGCGGATCAGCGAGGAAGCGGCGGGGCGCTTGCAGGACATTTCCGGCAAGGTCGTGGCCAGTCAGTCCAACGTCAACAGTGACAGCGAAGCGCTGAAACTGCAGATCAAACAACTGGAAAGCAAGCTCCAGGACCAGAGCCAGGCCCAGCAAGGGGTGGTCGGCCAGACCAGCGACCTGGACAAGCGTCTGGCACAAATGACCGCGCAAACCGCTGAGCAAACGGCGGCCAACACCCAGTTACAAGCTCAGGTCAAAGCCTTGAGCGCTGAATTGGCGGCCCTGAAAAGTGCCCCGGCGGACACCAGCAAGGTCGACGCCGAGCTGAAAAACCTCAACGCCGATATCGCGGCGCTGAAGAAGCAGGGCAACCCGAGTACGGCGATCGATCGTCTGGAACAGGAAATCGTCATCCTCAAGGCCCAGCAGGACAACCGCCCGGCGGCCGCGCAAGGCACGGCCAACACTGCCGAGTTCGACGCCTTCCGTGGCCAGACCACCCGCAACCTCAATACCCTTCAAGCGCAGATCCAGAATCTGCAGCAACAAATCAACGCCCGGGCGCAGTAAGCCCGGCACACCCTACTTGTGGCGGGCGAGCCCCCTCGCCACAAAAGCTCAAGGCACCACCCGCAAACTACGTTTTGCTGAATATTCATACATATCCCCAAGCCGTCTACGCTCTTGAAACATCAATAAGAACGAGGGATGCGTTATGGGGGTTGTGCATAAGATGGCCTGGCTGGTGGGGATGCTGTTGCTGAGCCTGGGCCAGGCTCAGGCCGCCACGGCGCCAAAGGATGACGGCCAGGCAGCCAGGGCCTTGCTGGAAAAGGCCTTGGCGTATTACCACGACAATGGCGACAAGGCTTTTGCGGCGTTCAGTCGTCAGGGCGAGTTCGTTGACAAGGATCGTTACGTGTTCGTGGTCGACACCAACGGCGTGATGCTCGCCAGTGGTGGGCCATCCTCGGCGTTGATCGGGCGCGATGTGTCCGAGACGCTGCCGCCAGATCTGCAAAAAGCCTTCAAAGACGCCTTGAAAGTGCCGGAAGGCAATGGCATCCAGCAGGCCGAATACCGCTGGCAGAACTGGGCCGACGGCAAGGTCGAACGCAAGCACGTGTTCTATCAGCGCATCGGACAACGGATTCTGGCGGTCGGTTACTACCTGCCACGAGCTTCGGCTGAACAGGCGATGGCCCTGCTAAACAAAGCTGCCGTGGACCTGACCAAGGACGAGAAGGGCACGCTGACAGCGATCAACTCCCTCAAGGGCGGCTATTTGCAGGACGACTTGTACGTCTTCGTGGTGGACCTGGATAACCAGCGCTATGTGGCCCACGGCACCAATCTGCGGCTGATCAATACCGATTTCAGCAAGGTCAACGACCCGGAAGGCAAACCGGTGGGCGAGCCGATCCTGGCGCTGATCGCCAAGCAGGATTACGGCGAGTACGCCTACCGCTGGAAGAATCCGGTGACCGGCAAGGTTGAGGACAAGCATGCCTACTTGAAGAAGGTTGGGCATTTTCTGGTGGCCGTGGGTTATTACAGCCCTTGAAGAGCAAAAGATCGCAGCCTTCGGCAGCTCCTACAAGGAAGCGTGTGCACCCTGTAGGAGCTGCCGAAGGCTGCGATCTTTGGCTTTAAAGAACCTTATCCTCCCGCCCACGCAACACCATGTTCGGCATCGCAATCGCCGCCGCCAACCCCAGCAACGACACCGCCGCACTGACCATCAGCAAATGCCGAAACGTCAGCAGCAGCTCCGCGCGCAAAGCGTTTTGCGCATCCCCCGGCGCGGCGTTCAAACCGTCGAGCAAGACATTCCCCGAACCGCCCTCGCCAACCGCCGAGCCCGCCAGGTGGGCGAAGCTCGAGTCCTGCAACAACGCCAGCAACAGCGCCGACATCAACGCCACGCCCACCGCGCCGCCCAGCGAGCGGAACAGGTTGGTGGTGCTGGTGGCGACGCCTATGTCCCGTTGTTCCACCGAGTTCTGCGTGCCGACCAACGACGTCGGGAATTGCATGCCGCTGGCGATTCCGCTGAGCAACATGAACAGGCTGCTCATCAGCACGTCTTGCGGCGCGCTGAACGCCATGCCGACAATCGAGATCGGCATCAACAGCGCACCGGTCAGGATCATCGGTTTGTAGCGCCCGGTCACCGAGGTGCGGCGCCCGGCGAAATACGCGCCAATCGGCAAACCGATCGCCAACGGCAGCAGGTGCATCGCGGCGCTGTCGGCCCCGGCGCCAGTGACGCTCTGGAAGCGCAGCGGCATCAGCACGATCAGGGAAATGGCCTGGAAACTGGTGAAGAAAATCGTGCACCAGCAAAAGATCGCGTTGCGATTGGCGAACAAGTGCATCGGCAGCAGCGGCTCCCGGGCGCGTCGCTCATGCCAGACGAACGCCGCCAGCACCACCACCGCGCAACCGAGCAGCCCCAGCACTTCAGCGCTGCGCCACGAATGCCCCTGGCCGACCTGGGTGATGCCGAGCAGCAGGGCGGTCAGGCCGATGATCATCAACAGCGTGCCGAGGTAGTCGATGATCGGTTTGCGTTGCGGCACCGGCAGCCCGACCAGCGTGCGATTGGCCACCAGCCAGGCGCCGAGCCCCAGCGGCAGGTTGATCAGGAACACCCAGCGCCACGACAGGTATTCGGTCATGTAACCGCCCAATACCGGGCCGGCCACACTGGCCACCGCGTACATGCTGCTGAAATAGCCTTGATAACGACCGCGCTCCCGAGGCGGGATGATGTCGCCGATGATCGCCTGGCTGACCGAAATCATCCCGCCCGCGCCAATCCCCTGAAGTATTCGCGCCAGCACCAGTTGCTCCATGCTCTGGGCCATGCCGCAAAAGAACGACGCGATCGTGAACAGCCCCATGCCGAACAGCATCAGCTTGCGCCGACCGTACAGATCGCCGAGCTTGCCGTAGATCGGCACCGCCACGGTCATGGCCACCATGTAGCCGGAAATCACCCAGGCCAGCAGGCTGACGTCCTTGAACTGCGCGGAAATGGCCGGCATCGACACGGCGACGATGGTCTGGTCCAGCGCGCCGAGAAAGATCGCCAGCATGAGCGAGATCAGCACACTGCGAATGGCCGGTTTGGGCGTTTCAGGCTGGTTCAGATTGGTCACGATAAAACCTGCGGGTAGTGAGGGACCCGCAAGGAGCAAGGCGAGCGGGGATGCTCGCCAGTGTAAGTCGGTAGCAAGCTATTCGATAGCCTCGTATGGAAGCCCGACGTAATTTTCTGCAATGGTTTTTCGCCCGGCCTCGGAGTTGACGAAGTAGTCCAGCTCCGAGGCGCTGATGCGCTGGCTGAAGGCGTCGTGCTCATCGAAGCGGTGCAGCATCGAGGTCATCCACCAGGAAAACCGTTCGGCTTTCCAGACCCGGCGCAGGCAGATTTCGGAGTATTTCTCCAGCAAGTCCACGCGGCCCTCGCGGTAGACCTTCAGCAGAATGTTGAACAACGTGCTGACGTCGCTGGCGGCCAGGTTCAGGCCTTTGGCGCCGGTGGGCGGGACGATGTGCGCCGCGTCACCGACCAGGAACATCCGCCCGTACTGCATCGGTTCGACGACAAAACTGCGCAGCGGCGCGATGCTTTTTTCGATGGACGGCCCGGTGACCAATTTGTCCGCCAACGCCTGGGGCAACCGGGATTTGAGTTCAGCCCAGAAACGCTGATCGGACCAGTCCTCGACCTGCTCCTCGGCGGGCACTTGCAGGTAATAGCGGGTGCGCGTTGCCGAACGCATGCTGCACAGGGCAAACCCCCGTGCGTGGCGGGCGTAGACCAGTTCTTCGTGGACCGGCGGCGTGTCGGCGAGAATCCCCAGCCAGCCGAACGGGTAGACCCGTTCGAAGACCTTCAGGCACTCGGCGGGAATCGACTGGCGGGCCACGCCGTGAAAACCGTCGCAGCCGGCGATGTAATCGCAATCGAGGCGATACGCCTCGCCGTCCTTTTCGAAGGTGACAAAGGTTTCTTCGGTTTTCATGCCGTGGGGGACGACGTTGCTGGCGCCATAAATCGTCTGCGCGCCAGCGTCCCGACGGGCGGCCATCAGGTCGCGGGTGACTTCGGTCTGGCCGTAGATCATCACGGTTTTGCCGCCGGTCAGGGCCTGCAGATCGATGTGCACCTGGCGGCCATCGAGGGCCAGGTCGAAGCCGCCATGGACCAAGCCTTCGGCGTCCATGCGCTGACCCACGCCGGCCTGGCGCAGCAGCTCTACCATGCCTTGTTCAAGGACCCCGGCGCGGATTCGGCCGAGTACGTAATCGGGTGTCTGGCGTTCAAGAATGAGGGTGTCGATGCCGGCGTTATGCAGCAACTGACCGAGCAGTAAACCGGACGGACCGGCGCCAATGATGGCGATTTGGGTTTTCAGCATTTTCATTGTTGTTATGACTCGCAAGCTTCACGCGACCAGAGCCGGTGAATGATTTTTATGGATCGAGTGCTTGCATTTTTCCCTTGCGAGTCGGTCAATTGAAGGTGAAAACTGAGCCGATACCTGTACATTCTGCCAATCGGTGCGATTATCGCCCCGTCTACTCCGAGGCCTGGATTGAAGTGATGAACAAGCCTGACCTGCCTTCGATTCCGGTGTTCAAGCTCTACGGTGAAAGCCTGGATTGGCCGACCCCGGACTTGCTGCACTGTGAAACCATTTCCAAACGCAGCCGCGAACATCAATGGGAAATCAAACCCCACCGCCACGCTGATCTGTGCCAGTTACTCTTCGTTTTCAAAGGTCAGGCAGAGCTTGAAATCGAAGGTAAACGCACACAATTGACCGAACCCGCGATGCTGATCCTGCCGCCGCTGTCGGTGCACGGTTATCGGTTTTCCGAGGACGTCGAAGGTTTCGTGGTGACCCTGGCCGCGCCGCTGGTGGCGCATTTGCAAGCGCAACTGGGCAACACGGTGAACGCCCTGGCCCAGGCCGAAAGCTATCCGGCGGGCAAGGACGGCGAGTACCTGAACAGTCTGTTTTGCGCCCTGCAAAGCGAATACACCGGCCATCAACCGGCCCGGGAAATGCTCATGCATTCGCTGGTCAGCGTGATCATGGTCTGGGTCAGCCGCCAGGTGTTGCAGCGCCGCAGCGCCAGTCAGCGACCGCAACGCGCCCGGGAATACCTCAACGGCTTTATTCAACTGGTGGAAGAGACCTATCGCCAGCACGTCAAGGTCGAGGACCTGGCCCATCGCCTGGGAATTTCCGTGTCCCACCTCAACGGCACCTGCCGTGAACTGGCGGGGCAGCCGGCGTTGCAGATCATGCACGAGCGCCAGTTGCTGGAAGCCAAACGCTTGCTGACTTACACCAGCATGACCATTTACGAAATGTCCGACGTGTTGGGGTTTTCCGATCCGACCAACTTCACGCGCCTGTTCCGGCGACGGGTGGGGATCTCGCCCAAAGCGTTTCGCGACCGTTTGAAGGCCGATCAGGACAGCGAGGCCTGACGTTCTTCGCTAGCGAAGGGCGTTGAGGGTCGCGCTGTGGGGAATGCAGCGTTCGTAGTTGCAACTCGCGAATTCACGGGGCAGGTTGCGCAGTTGCTCGACCCGCCAGGCAGCGGTGCCGTACAGCGCCAGTGTCGCCGCGCAGGTGATGAAAATGGCGAGGTATCTTCTTGTTCTGATGTTCATGGCGTTGACCTCTGAACGAATACCCTTGGGTACTTCTTTCAGCATAGGTCAAGATCAAAAGATCGCAGCCTTCGGCAGCTCCTACTGGGTGTACACCGCCCCAATGTAGGAGCTGCCGAAGGCTGCGATCTTTTGCTTTTAAAGCCCGATATCCCAGGCCGGTTCTTCGGGGAACCGGAGCACCAGGAAGTCGAGCATGCTGCGCATCGTCGCCGGCATGTGTTTGCGTGAGGCGTAAACCGCGTACATGTTCATCTGCCGGGGTTCGGCGTGGGGCAGCAGGCGGATCAGTTCGCCGCTGTGGATGTGCACACCAGCCTGATAGCTGGGCAGCATCGCCACGCCAGCGCCGGCCATGGTGGCGCGCAGCAATGTGCTGGCCTCGTTGGCGCTGATGTTGCCCTGCACCGGTACCGACACCTGTTCGCCGTCCTGCTCGAAATGCCAGAGGCTTTTGCCGAAGTAGGAGTGGGTCAGGCAATTGTGCAGGCTCAAGTCCTCGACCCGTTGCGGCGTCGGGTGTTCTTGCAGGTAAGCGGGGGAGGCGCAGATCACCGAGCGGCACACCGTCAGTCGGCGGGCGATCAGGTTCGGGTCCAGGTCGTTGCTGGTGCGGATCGCCAGGTCGATGCGCTCGTCCACCAGGTTCACCGTGCGGTCGATCATCTGCATGTCGATGCTGACGCCGGGGTAGCGTTTGACGTAAGCGGCCATCGCGTCCGCCAGTTGTGCCTGGCCGAAGGAAGTGCTGACGCTGATGCGCAGCAGGCCACGGGGCGCCTCGTCCGGTTCGCTGATGGCCGCTTGCATGTCGGTGGACAGCTCGATCATCTGCCGACAGCGCGGCAGGATTTCGCTGCCGGCGGCGGTCAGGCTCAATTTGCGCGTGGTGCGGTGCATCAAGCGAGCGCCGACCCAATCCTCCAGCTCCGCCAGATAACGCGAAACCACCGGCCGCGACAGGTCCAGGTGATCGGCCGCCGCCGACTGGCTGCCCAGGTCCACTACCGAGACAAACACCTGCATTGCTTGAAGACGATCCATGATTTGCCCACTTTTAGAAACAAACTATGTTCAAGCATCGCATTTTTTGTACTGAGTCAGGCAACTAAGCTCTGTCCCCTGTCGGCGCGCGTAGGAGCGCGTAGGAGCTGTCGAGTGAAACGAGGCTGCGATCTTTTGATCTTTTGATCTTT
>Ga0302169_10000652_pt1 | contig 10536 bp, 9 predicted proteins | sample I_Fen_N1_3_FD_193493 | JGI IMG/M metagenome (GOLD analysis project Ga0302169, IMG submission 193493) | Peat permafrost microbial communities from Stordalen Mire near Abisko, Sweden - I_Fen_N1_3 | ecosystem: Environmental > Terrestrial > Soil > Wetlands > Permafrost | place: Sweden: Abisko...
TTGTTTCAGGTCATGTTCGAGCAGGGCGTGGTGGTGGTCTGCACCTCCAACCTGCCGCCCGACCAGTTGTACGCCGACGGCTTCAATCGCGACCGTTTCCTGCCCGCCATTGCGGCGATCAAGCAGCACATGCAGGTGATTGCGGTGGATGGCGGGGAAGACCATCGCCTGCATCCGGGGCAGGGCTTGCAGCGTTATTGGGTGGCCACGCCCGGACAATCGAGTGCCCTTGGCGATGTGTTCAAGGCGTTGACCGTCGGTCAGGCGGTTTCCAACGCTCCGATTCAGGTTGGCTACCGCTCGCTCAATGTGGTCCAGGCCAGCCGGGGCGTCGTCTGGTGTCGTTACGCCGACCTCTGTGAACAGCCGTTTTCCGCCATGGATTTCATGGCCCTGTGTGACACCTACAGCGCTATTCTGTTGAGCGATGTACCCAATCTCAGCGCTCAAAAACGCGAAGGGCGCATAGCCCGTGGCACTGAGGATGGGGTCGAGCGAGTGGTGGCCGGCGATCGCGAGTTGCCGCAGTTGTCGGTGCATGATGATGGCGTGCGCCGGTTCATCGCCCTGGTGGACGAGTGCTACGACCGCAAGGTGCCGCTGTACCTCGAAGCGCAGGTGCCCATGGACTCGCTCTACACCCAGGGCTATCTGGAGTTCCCGTTCCGCCGCACCCTCAGTCGCCTGCAGGAGATGCAGCTGCAACGCTTCGCCGAGGCGTGACAACCAGGAGGCGTGAAGATGAATCAACCGCTGTCACACCATTTGCTGACCATGGCCTACCAGAACGCCTGGGCCAACCATCGACTGGCCAAGGCCTGGTGCCAGTTGAGCCAGGATGAGCTGGCGGCGCCGCGCACCAGTTTCTTTCCCAGTCTCCGCGCGACCCTCAACCATATCCTGACCTGTGACTGGTTTTATGTGGATGCCCTTGAGCGCGAATTGCGCGGCGATGAGCCGCACCCCGACTGCTACGTTTTTTTCAAGGACGACGAGCCGCACACCCTGGCCGCCGACCTCAGGCGTGAGCAATCCCATGTCGATCGACGCTTGATCGCCTACTGCGAGCAAATGCGCGATGCGGACCTGAGCAGGACCGTGACCATCGCCCGAGACACGCCACAGTACGAGAGTCGCCTGCGCCTGTTGTCGCACCTGTTCGAGCACCAGATTCACCATCGCGGTCAGGTCCACGGGATGCTCAGCGCTACTTCAGTCAAGCCGCCACAGCTGGATGAGTTTTTCTGTGTCGGCGAATCGCATCTGCGGGCCGGGGATTTTGCCGAATTGGGCTGGGCCGAGGCTTTGATTTGGGGGCATTGAGCCTGCGATCCTTTGATTTGCAGCGGCGCCCACGATATCTTCACCCGGCCTTCCAGCGCGAACAACGCGCTGGGGCTACTGCAAACGAGGATGGAAATGGATTCCGTGGAAATACTAGTACTGCAAGCCAGCTATACCAATCCTGTGCATGCCGAAGCGATTTGTCTGGTGTTGAACAGTTACGCTGAAGACCCGATGGGCGGCGGTCACTCTTTGCCTGCCAGTGTGCTGGAACACCTGCCGGGCGAGCTGGCCAAGCGTCCCCATGCCTTCAGCGTGTTGGCCTTTGTCGGCGGCGAGCCGGCCGGGCTGGTCAACTGCTTCGAAGGTTTCTCGACCTTTGCCTGTCGGCCGTTGGTCAATATTCACGATGTGGCGGTGGTGCCGAAGTTTCGCGGATTGGGACTAAGCCAGCGGATGTTGCAGAAGGTCGAGGAGATCGCCCGCCAGCGTGGCTGCTGCAAAATCACCCTGGAGGTGCTGGAGGGCAACGCGGTGGCCCAGGCGTCGTATGGCAAGTTCGGCTTTGCCCCGGGCGAGTTCGATCCGGCGCACGGGCGCATGATGTTCTGGATCAAGGCGCTTTGATCAAGGTGCTCAGATCATGGCAAAAAAGGGGCGCCCATCAGGACGCCCAATGATCGACTCTGACTGAAGAGCAGGACAGTCAGAGGTGTAACAATCATTTCGGTCTGTAGGACTCGGTCACCTGCGCGGTTTGATCGTCCGGAACCCGCATCGGCGTCGTCTGACTTTGCGTGGCGTTGCCCAACGCCAGTTGTTGGTTGTATCGCAGGGTTTCGTAGTAGTACCGCATGCGTTCGGCTCCGCCTTCGGCAAAGGCGCAGGTGGAGCCAAGTGTCATCAGGACGGCGAGGGTCAACGTAATACGTTTCATGGTGTGCCTCCCACTAATAGCTGTCGGATGCCATTCGTCCATGAATCAATGAATCGTAGTCGAATCCCGATTATCCGCCGATTCCATTAAAAGGGAATTGGCGAGATCTGGAATTTCAAGTCCAGTTTCCAGTCCAGGCTGAGTGTCGTCGATTTATCGGGGGCCGGCCCGTCAGTGCCCGCCAATTGCCGGGCAGGTGGTACGCCTTGGCCAGCTCGGCCTTGCGCGCGCCCAAGAAAAAGGGGCCGGAACCGGCCCCTGAAAAGGTTTACTGCTGAACGACGGCTGACGCTGCCTTGGGTTTCATCAGGCTGAAGTCGATCAATGGCCGCTGTTGGCGCTCGTACGGATTGCCGATCAGCAAGGGCCGTGGCTTGAAGCTGTCGCTGACCAGGCTCTTGCTCCGATCCAGTTCATCGAAACTCAGACCGGCCAGGTCGGCCCAGGTGTGGATCAGTTGCGAGCTGCTGTAAGGGCGTCCCAGATCGCCGGCAAAACTCCAGTCATGGGTTTCGCGCCATTTCGGCGAGGCCCATGCCATGAACGGAATGGTGTACATCGGTGCTGTCGGCTTGTTTTCGTTGCGCCCCAGCGTGCCATGGCCAACGGAATCGAAAACGTCTTCACCATGATCGGAGAGGTACAGCAGGAAGCCGTTCGGATCAGACTTGGCGTAATCCTTGATCAGGCTCGACACCACGAAGTCGTTGTACAGCACCGCGTTGTCATAGCTGTTGTAGGTCGGCACCTGATCGTCGCGCACGCCCGACGGTACGCCGTTACGGTCCTTGAACTTGTCGAAGGACGCAGGATAACGGTACTGGTAGCTCATGTGCGTGCCCAGCAAGTGCACCACAATCAACTTGCGCGGGGCCGCGTCGGCCAGGGCCTTGTTGAATGGCTCGATCACGTCGCCGTCGTATTGGGCGGCATTCTGGTTGCGGTTGTTGTTCAGGTACACCTGCTCGTCGGCCTGCTCGGAGAAGGTCGTGAGCATGGTGTTGCGCTTGGTCATGGTCTGCTGGTTGGTGATCCAGAAGGTTTTGTAGCCCGCCTGTTTCATCATGCTGACCAGCGATGGTGTCGACAGGTACAAGTCCGGGTTTTCTTCGTCGGCAAAGGTCAGCACCTGTTGCAGCGCCTCGATCGTGTACGGGCGCGGTGTGATGACGTTGTCGAAAACCGCCAGTTGATCCTTGAGCTTGTCCAGTTCCGGCGTGGTTTCCCGCGGATAGCCGTACAGGCTCATGCGCTGACGGTTGGTGGACTCGCCGATGACCAGTACCAGGGTCGCGGGCTGGTTGGCCATCGCGTCCTTCAGATTGTGCAGCGGCGGGATCGTGCTGGCGCTTTTGAGCATGTCCTGCATGCCGGCCAGGGTTTCCCGGTAACGGTGATAGGCCACGGCCATCTGCCACGGCACAGCAGGTTCGATGCGACTTTCGAATTTGTCGAATCCTTGCGCGAAACTGCCTGCCCGCACCGTCTGTTTCATCAGGGGATAACCGACCACTGCCACCAGAATGGCGGTCGCGGCCACCAATGCCTTGCCACGGGGCAGGTACACGGGGCGCAGGCGCGTCCAGAGGAAATAGGCAAACGCGGTATGCGCGAGGAACGCGAGCACCATCCACCAGGCGAAGTACTGGGTCATGTACTCGCCGGCTTCAGACACGTTCGACTCGAACATGATGAAGATGACGCTTTGGGAAAATTCCTGCTGATAGATGAAGAAGTAACCCAGGCTCGCCATGGAGCAGGCCCACAACACCACGCCGATCACCGCAGCCATGACGCGTGTTTTTTTCGGGAACAGCAGCATTGGCGCAAGCCAGAGGGCACTCATGAAAAACGCTTGGCGGAACCCGGAGAAGCCCGAGGTGCCCGTCAACTGGATCAGCAGTTGGGTGATGCCGGAGAAATACCAGAAGAACAGAAACATCCAGAGAAGGGCGGTCCAATCGAAACCTTTCGCAGCCACATCGCTGCGCTTAAACCTAAACATTCAACGCTCCAGCCAGAGTTCATCACCGTCAGTCAGAGGGGCGGGCGACAGACGGGAGGCGCACGCAAGAGGTGGCCACGACGTTTAAAGGGCGCAAAGTATTACCAAGCAAATGTGAAAAATTCGTGAGTTGCCATCAATGGCTAAGGGCTACCATGCATCGGAAGCAGTGCAGTGCTGCTTCCGATTCGAGCGAGGGCGTCAGGCGTGGGGGGCGCCCTGAATCACGGGCAAGGGCTGTTGACCCTGGAGCAGCAAGCGCAATTGCGCCAATTCGTGTTTCAACTGATCGCGTTCGTCTTTCAACTGGCGCAATTCATCGCGACGGACAGTGACATAAAGGGTTTGTGCTGGCAGTGCGGTGTGTACTGTGCCCATTGCTCACCTCGCAAATGGCGTGTCTCAACTGTAGAACCGCCCACATCAGCGGCTGATCTACTATCGGCGCCGATTTTGATTTCTTTCGCTCCCGAAGGGAACTTTTTTATTTTTTGCGGTCGTTGTGTCTTCGGCACGATTCCCGACGTTATCAGTCTGGATCGGGCACAATGCCCGGAAACTTCATCCCGACGCTCTGGACTAAGCTTCATTAGTCGCGTTGGGCTATAACCTTTGACACACTTTTATTTGTAGTAGGGAGCATCAGCACATGCAACTCGGGATTATTGGACTGGGCCGCATGGGCGGGAATATTGCGCGGCGCCTGATGCTCAACGGGCACACCACCGTTGTGTACGACCGCAATACCGCCTTCGTCGACGCGTTGAGCGAAGAGGGCGCCACCGGGGTTGCCGATTTGCCAGCCCTGGTCGCTGGCCTGGCCAAACCACGAGCGGTCTGGGTCATGCTGCCGGCAGGCGCGCCGACCGAAGACACCATCGACACCCTGAGCAGCCTGCTCGAAGCCGGCGATACCATCATCGACGGTGGCAACACCTTCTATAAGGACGATATCCGTCGCGCGAAAACCCTCTCGGAAAAAGGCCTGCATTACATCGATGTCGGCACTTCCGGCGGCGTCTGGGGCCTGGAGCGCGGTTACTGCATGATGATCGGTGGCGATGCCGAGACCGTTGAGCGCCTCGATCCGCTGTTCCGAAGCCTGGCACCGGGCATGGGCGACATTCCGCGCACCAGAGACCGCCAATCCGATGATAACCGTGCCGAGCACGGCTACATCCATGCCGGTCCGGCGGGTGCCGGGCATTTCGTCAAGATGATTCACAACGGTATCGAGTACGGAATGATGCAGGCCTTCGCCGAAGGTTTCGACATTCTCAAGACCAAGGCCAGCACCAACCTGCCGGAAGACCAGCGTTTCGACTTGAACGTCGCCGACATTGCCGAAGTCTGGCGTCGTGGCAGCGTGGTGTCGTCCTGGCTGCTCGACCTGACCGCCGACGCTCTGGCCAGCGACCCGAAACTCGATGGCTACTCCGGCTCGGTAGCGGACAGCGGTGAAGGTCGCTGGACCATCGAAGCGGCCATGGAGCAAGCGGTACCGGTTCCAGTACTGTCGAATTCGCTGTTCTCGCGCTACCGTTCCCGTGGGCAAGGTACCTTTGGCGACAAAATTCTCTCGGCCCAGCGCTTCGGCTTTGGCGGTCATGTGGAGACACCTAAAAAATGACCCATGTGATCCGCAGAAAATCCAAGACGGAACCCGCGCCACCGACCACGCTGTTTCTGTTCGGCGCCCATGGCGACCTGGTCAAGCGCCTGCTGATGCCGGCGCTGTATAACCTCATGCGCGACGGGTTACTCGGGGATGGACTGCGGATCATCGGCGTTGACCACAACGCCATCAGCGATGAAGGCTTCGCGAACAAACTCGAAGACTTCATTCGCAACGAGGCGGCCACCAAAGTCGGCAAGGGCGATCAGGCCCTTGACCCGCAGGTGTGGGCCAAACTCGCCAAGGGCATCAGCTACGTCCAGGGCGATTTCCTGGACGACAGCACTTATCAAGCGCTGGGGGCAAAAATCGCCGCCAGCGGCACCGGCAATGCGGTGTTCTACCTGGCCACCGCGCCACGTTTTTTCAGTGAGGTGGCGCGTCGTCTCGGCGCGTCCGGCTTGCTGGAGGAAAGCCCGGAATCCTTCAGGCGGGTGGTGATCGAAAAGCCTTTCGGTTCCGATCTGCAAACCGCCGAAGCCTTGAACGCATGCCTGCTCAAGGTCATGACGGAAAAGCAGATCTACCGGATCGATCACTATCTGGGCAAGGAAACCGTGCAGAACATTCTGGTCAGCCGGTTCTCCAACAGCCTGTTCGAGGCCTTCTGGAACAACCATTACATCGACCACGTGCAGATCACTGCCGCCGAAACCGTCGGCGTGGAAACCCGTGGCAGTTTTTATGAGCACACCGGCGCTCTGCGGGACATGGTGCCCAATCACCTGTTCCAGTTGCTGGCGATGGTGGCCATGGAGCCTCCGGCGGCCTTTGGCGCCGATGCGGTTCGTGGCGAGAAAGCCAAGGTGGTCGGCGCGATCCGCCCCTGGTCGGTCGAAGACGCGCGGATCAATTCGGTACGCGGTCAATACACCGCCGGCGAAGTCGACGGCAAACCACTGCCGGGGTATCGCCAGGAAGACAAGGTCGCGCCGGACAGCAACACCGAAACCTATGTGGCCCTGAAGGTCATGATCGACAATTGGCGCTGGGTCGGCGTGCCGTTTTACCTGCGCACCGGCAAGCGCATGAGCGTGCGCGACACCGAAATCGTCATCTGCTTCAAGCCTGCGCCCTATGCGCAGTTCCGTGATACCGAGGTCGAAGAGCTTGCACCGACCTATCTGCGGATCCAGATTCAGCCCAATGAAGGCATGTGGTTCGATCTGCTGGCCAAGCGGCCTGGCCAGGCACTGAAGATGGAAAACATAGAACTGGGCTTCGCCTACAAGGATTTCTTTGAAATGCAGCCGTCCACCGGCTACGAAACCTTGATCTATGACTGCCTGACCGGCGATCAGACGCTGTTCCAGCGCGCCGACAATATCGAGAACGGCTGGCGGGCCGTACAACCGTTCCTTGATGCCTGGCAGCAGGATTCAGCGGTACAGAGCTATGCCGCGGGTGAAAACGGGCCGCAGGCCGCCGAAGAGTTGCTGGCTCGCGACGGTCGCGTCTGGCATGGTCTCGGATGAGTGAGGTCGCGCAACATCCCATCCGGTTCTTGCTCAGTGACATGGACGGCACGTTGCTGCTGCCCGATCACAGCCTCAGTCAGCGCACCATCGACGCGGTACGCGCGTTGCGTGAGGCCGGGGTGCTGTTCAGTCTCGCCACCGGCCGGCCCCCCAAAGCCATGTTGCAGGCGATTGAGGCCTTGGGCGTCGACTTGCCGACGGCGGCCTTCAATGGCGGCACGATCGTCAATCCGGATGGCAGTTTGCTGGTCGCGCATTACTTGCCTGCCACGGCGGCGCTGATCGCCCTGGCATTGTTTGCCGATCAGCCGGATATCGAGGTGTGGGTGTTCAGTGGTGGCGACTGGCTGGTGAAAGATCCAAGCGGCCCCATGGTGCCGCGAGAGCAGTACGGGTTGGGATACCCACCGGTGAGCGTCGATAGTTTCGAGCCGTTTCTTGCTCGCATCGACAAGATCGTCGCCGCCAGCAGCAACGCCGAGTTGCTGGTTGAGCTGGAGGCGCGGTTGTTACCGCTGGTGGAAGGACAGGCTCAGGTTTCGCGTTCGCAGCCGGTGTATCTGGATGTGACCGCGATGCGTGCCAACAAGGGTGACGCCCTCGCGACATTGGCCGGGTTTCTCGGTGTACCGCTGCAACAGACGGCGGCCATGGGCGATGGCGGTAATGATCCGGCCATGTTCCATCGCGCCGGTCTGTCGATCGCCATGGGGCAGGCCGAGGAAGAAGTCAGACGCCAGGCCGATGTGGTGACGGGCGCCAATACCGAGGACGGTGCGGCTCTGGCGATTGAGCGGTATATCCTCCCTCGATAACCACGCACACCCCATCGTGGGAGCCTGCTCGAGACGGCGGTATGTCCTTCAGCGTCAATATTGGCTGATGTCGCCGCTTCGCGAACAGGCTCGCTCCCACGTTATCGGGGCGCTGTTTACAGCCAGTAGCTCACCGCGTACCAACCCAGGACGCCCATCACCATGGTGTATGGCAAGGCCATCCACACCATCCGTCCATACGACAGGCGAACCAGCGGCGCAATCGCCGACGTCAGCAGAAACAGAAACGCAGCCTGACCATTGGGTGTCGCCACGCTCGGCAAGTTGGTGCCCGTGTTGATCGCGATGGCCAGGGTCTCGAAATGCTCACGGCTCATGTGCCCGGAAAGGAACGCCTGTTTCACTTCGGTGATGTAGATGGTCGCCACGAACACGTTGTCACTGATCGCCGAGAGCAACCCGTTAGCGATGAACAGCATGCCCGGTTGTTGATCGGCAGGCAGCGCCAGCACCCATTGGATCAATGGCGTGAACAGTTGTTGATCGTGAATCACTGCCACCACGGCGAAAAACACCACCAGTAGCGCGGTGAATGGCATCGCATCCTTAAACGCGTTACCGAGACGGTGTTCATCAGTGATGCCGGTGAACGCTGTGATCAGCACGATCACCATCAAACCGATCAAGCCCACTTCCGCCACATGAAAGGCCAGGCCGGCAATCAGGATCAGTGCGGCCGCGCCCTGTACGATCAGGGCTGCACGCTGCTGTGAGGTGCGTTCGGCATTGTCTTCGGCAGCGTAGTTGGCCAGCACGGCGCGGACGTTGTCCGGCAGCAAGGTGCCGTAGCCGAACCAGCGCAATTTTTCCAGCAGGACGCAGGTGACCAGACCCGCGACCAGGACAGGGAGTGAAACCGGAGCGACTTTCAGGAAGAACTCGGAAAAATGCCAACCCATTTCATGGCCGATCAGCAGGTTCTGCGGTTCACCCACCAGCGTGCACACGCCACCCAGCGCCGTACCGACGGCACCGTGCATCAACAGGCTGCGCAGAAACGCACGAAACTGGTCGAGATCGCCATGATGAAGGGAAGGCAGGTGCCGATCATCGCCGTACTCGCCGTCCTGGCGGGGATCGGTGCCCGAGGCCACCCGGTGGTACACCGAGTAAAAACCGACGGCAGCACTGATGATGACGGCTGTCACGGTCAGGGCGTCGAGAAAGGCCGACAGGAACGCCGACAAAAAGCAAAACATCAACGACAGCAGCGCCTTGGAGCGGACCCCAAGCAGCAACCGCGAGAACAGGAACAACAGCAGGTCTTTCATGAAGTAGATGCCGGCCACCATGAACATCAGCAGCAGGATCACCGGAAAGTTGTGAACCAGCTCGTCATAGAGCGCCTGTGGCGTGGTCATTTTCAGCAACAACGCTTCGACGAGCAGCAAGCCGCCAGGCATCAGTGGATAACACTTGAGCGCCATGGCCAGGGTGAATATGAATTCCAGCACCAGCAACCAGCCGGCTGCCACCGGACCTGCTGTCCACAGCACCAGGGCATTGAGAATCAGGAAACCGACAATACAAACCTTGTACCAGCGGGGTGAGTTGCCCAGAAAATTACGCGCGAACGCCTGGGCCATCGAGCCGGACATTGGCTGCTCCTTGTATTAAGAAGCGCGCAACTTGCCGTAAGCGGAAGGGAAGATCAAGTGTAGGAAAAATCCAGTGGGCTAAGCCAGGTAACGGGCGACGATCGCCCGATAGTGGCCGTCCAGGGAATAACCGCCCACGACAATGTTTCCATCACGCTGCACGGCCACCGAGGTGGCGGTGTCCAGGCTGCGACCGAGACGGGTGCGAACCCAACCGTTGCCATCGCCAAAGTCTGGATCGAGCTGGCCGTCAGGCGAGTATCGACCCAGCAGAAAGTCGGCCTCGACGCCACCAATGGTTGCGCCGGCTACCACCACACTGCCGTCCGGTTGCGCCTGTGCGGCGGTCCATTGGCAACCGTTATTGGCGATTTCCAGCAATTGCGGCTGCCCGCCGTTGCAGTGACTGTCCGGGCGGCCATTGATGTGGACTTTCAAGGCCAGGCAGCGCATCGGCTCACGACTGCTGCCGAAACACTGCACGTCGCCATTGTCTTGCTGGACGATCCGGTTGACCTGAGCGCTATGCCCCCGCGCCACGAAACTCATGAAGCCGTCCACGGCAAAATGGGTGTCGAGACTGCCGTCCGCGCGATAACGGGCCAGCAATCCTTCTCCGGGGAGGTTGATCGACCCGCCCACAAGGATTCGCCCGTCACACTGAATCTTCAGGCTGCTGAGCCACGTGTTCATCAGCAAGTGCCTGACGATCACGAACCCGCG
>Ga0302169_10000655_pt1 | contig 10513 bp, 8 predicted proteins | sample I_Fen_N1_3_FD_193493 | JGI IMG/M metagenome (GOLD analysis project Ga0302169, IMG submission 193493) | Peat permafrost microbial communities from Stordalen Mire near Abisko, Sweden - I_Fen_N1_3 | ecosystem: Environmental > Terrestrial > Soil > Wetlands > Permafrost | place: Sweden: Abisko...
AGTCAGCGATGAGGTTGAATGCAAGAGCGCTTTCGCGAGCAAGCCCGCTCCCACAAGGGATTTGTGTGCTCGTGGAACTCTGATTATTTTTGCCAGGTGTCACCAGAGGTGAACATTGGGGCTTATCATGGCCGCCGTGATTAACCCTGCCTTCTATGAGACTGAGCATGACCTTCGATTTCGATCAGGTGTTCGACCGCCACGCAACCGGCAGTACCAAATGGAGCCGCTACCCGGCCGACGTCTTGCCGATGTGGGTCGCAGACATGGATTTCGCCGCACCGCCGGTGATCATCCAGGCCCTGCAAAAACGCCTGGAACACCCGTTGCTCGGCTACAGCGTGGCCCAGGACAACCTGCGTGACGCCATCGTCGCCGACCTCTGGAGCAAATTCGCCTGGCGGGTAAAGCCTTCGGAACTGGTGTTCCTGCCGGGCGTTGAGTCGGGCTTCAACATGGCGCTCAAGGCGCTGGTCCAGCCGCAGCAGAACGTCGTGGTGCAAACGCCAAACTACCCGCCGCTGCGTCATGCGCCGGGCAACTGGGGGCTGAACAAGGTTGAACTGGAATTCGACGCCCAGGCGGACGGCACCTATGCCACGCCGCTTGATGAGTTGCGTGACGCCCTGACCGGTGGTGGCGCGCTGCTGCTGAGCAACCCGCACAACCCGCTGGGCAAGACGTTTCCACGGGAAGAACTGCAAGCCGTGGCCGATATCTGTGTGGCACAGGATGCCTGGATCATCTCCGACGAGATCCACGCTGAACTGTGCTTCGACGGCCGGGCGCACATTCCCACCGCCTCGCTGAGCCCGCAGATCGCCCAACGCACCATCACCCTGATGTCGGCGAGCAAGGCCTATAACATCGCCGGTTTGAAAACCTCATTCATGATCATTCAGGACCCGGTGCTGCTGGCGCGGGTCAACCATGCCCGCTGCGGCATGGTCGACAGCGTCAACCCGCTGGGGCTGGAAGCCACCCGCGTGGCCTTCAGCGAAGCCGGGCCCTGGCTGGCCGAGATGCTGGCTTACGTGCAAGCCAACCGCGATTACCTGGTGGATGCCGTGCGCACGCGATTGCCCGGCGTGACCATGAACGTCCCGCAAAGCACTTACCTGGCCTGGCTCGATTGCACGGCGCTGGGGTTGGAGAATCCGCAGCAGTTCTTCCTCGAACAGGCCAAAGTGGGTTTGAGTGCGGGCCTGGATTTTGGTGATCAAAGCCAACAGTTCGTGCGCCTGAACTTCGGCTGCCCACGGGCGTTGCTGGAAGAAGGGATTGCGCGGATGGAGCGCAGTTTGCTCAACCGCTAAAAGCAAAAGATCGCAGCCGTGTAGGAGCTGCCGAAGGCTGCGATCTTTTGATCCTGCGTCATCTGAAAACCAACCGAACTCATCGCAAAAGGCCGGGGCCACACTCCGGGCTCGGATGAGCCCAGCGACATCACCGGTCAGCGCTATGGGGTCATGGGCGGCAAACCGATCCTGTAAATGGAACCCGCCGTCCCTTCCAGCACTCAATCGTTCATGCCCCCCCAACGAGAGTCCGGCATGAGCTTCATTGTGTGGTTGGCGGTATTGGGTGCGGTGCTGCTGACGCTGGCCCTGACCTCGTCGTTCTTACGCTGGATGCCGGTGACCACTTCGGCGGTGTGCCTGGCGCTGGGGGTCGCCATCGGCCCGGCGGCCCTGGGTTTGCTTAAGCTCGACATCAAGGACGCGGCGAACTGGATGGAGCACCTGACGGAAGTCGCGGTGCTGTTTTCGTTGTTTGTCTGCGGACTGAAGTTGCGGCTGCCACTGCGGGATCGCAAATGGCGGGTTGCCTTCGGGTTGGCCGGCCCGGTGATGCTGCTGAGCATCGCCGGTGTGTGCCTGTTACTGCATTACGGCTTTGCCTTGGCGTGGGGGCCTTCGCTGCTGATCGGCGCGATTCTGGCGCCGACCGACCCGGTGCTGGCCTCGCTGGTGCAGGTCAACGATGCCAAGGATTACGATTCGGTGCGTTTCGGGCTCTCGGGTGAAGCCGGCCTGAACGATGGCGTCGCGTTCCCTTTCGTCATCCTCGGTTTACTGGTGCTGCAACAGTCTGGCGACTCCAGCGCCTGGCTCAACGACTGGGCCTTGAAAAGCCTGTTATGGGCCGTACCCGCCGGGTTGCTGACCGGTTACTGGATGGGGCTCGGCATCGGCCATGTGACCTTGTCGATGCGTATCCGCAATGCCGACAGCACCCTTTCCCCCAATGATTACCTGACCCTGGCCCTGATCGCGCTGGCTTACGTGGCGGCCGAATCGATTCATGGCTACGGCTTTCTGTCAGTGTTTGCCGCAGGCCTGGGCTTGCGGCAGGCCGAAGTCAAATCCTCCGGCGACACCCAGACCCCGGCCGAGCATCTGGTGCAACCGGTGGTCGGTCATCAGAACGTCGAGCCCGAGGCGGCGGTGCATGGCGACGTGGAGCACCTGGAAGACACCCAGGTCGCTGCTGGCATCATGATGGGCGATATGTTGTCCTTCGGCAGCCTGGTGGAACGGGCCATGGAAGTGTTTCTGGTGACCTTGCTCGGGGTGGTGCTGGTGGCGCACTGGGATTGGCGGGCGCTGGTGATTGCAGCGGTGCTGTTCTGCGCGATTCGCCCCTTGAGTGTGTGGCTGATTCCCTGGGGACGACTGCTGGATGGGCGACAACGTTCTCTGATCGGCTGGTTCGGAATCCGTGGCATCGGCAGTTTTTACTACCTGTTTTATGCCCTGAACCACGACCTCCCTGCCAACGTGGCAACCCTGTGTACCGACCTGACGCTGTCGGTGGTGGCGTTGAGCATTCTGATTCATGGCATCAGCACCCAGCCGATGCTGACGTGGTATGAACGGCGAAATAATCCAAAAGCCTGATGTCTTTTACGATAGCTTCCTAAGTATCTATCCAGTTTCTCGTCTGAAAATTTTGAAATTCCTCCTATGCCGGAAAGTCACAACGTTATCCAGCCCCTCGGGGCTACCCCTCCTGCTAGAAGGTGAACGCGATGAAATACTACTCGGCCCCGGCCCATCCCCAGGCGTGCCGCGACTTTGCACTGGAATGCAATCGTCAGTTGTTCGAGGAAGCGCAGGTGTTGAACCAAGCGGCTTTTGAGTTGCTGGAGGGAGGCGAGTTGGATGCCGAGTCGTTTGCCCGTTACCAGGCATTGCGGTGCAAGACCGATGCGAAGTTTGAGGAGGCCATCGACCATTTGCGGTTGATTGAGGAGGAGTTTTCAGTGATGTCGCGGCCGCGCCCGCAACAGCTGGACGGCAATTACGATTCACTGGGTTGAACCGCTAAAAGATCGCAGCCTTCGGCAGCGCCCACAGGCGCGTAGGAGCTGCCGAAGGCTGCGATCTTTTGATTTTTTTCTGCGCCGCCTCAAGCCCCCGGATTTGTCACCTGAATGTAAAACGCATAACTGCCCAGCAGCATCCAGAACGTCGCAAAAATCCACGGCGTGCGCACCGAGAACAACAACGACTTGCGATAGCCCTTGTGGCTCGATTCCATTTCGCTGAACAACGGCGACTCGTCATAGGCCAACCCCATCAGCGGCTCGCTGCTCAGCAACTGACTTTGCTTGAAATGCCAATGGTCGATGATGTCGTAGGCCGCACGAATGCCCGGCCAGGCGTTGAGTGAACTGAGCAGCCCCAATAGCGCCAGAAACGGTGGCACCACCAGCGTGAACAGCTTGCCCCACTCGGGGTTGAGGTTGGACATGCAGGACGCGAACGCAATCACCAGGAACGATTGCGCCGCCAGATAAGCATCGGTGCGGTTGGCCAGAATGCTGGTTTCGTACTGGATCTCCCGGCGATAGAAATCCAGCCGTTCCTTGGGTGAACCGAACATCTTGGCGTTGTGTTCGGTCAGGGCTTCTTCGGCCACGGCTTCAGTCAATATTCTGGGCACTATGTTCTCGCACAGCGTGGAAAACGTTTAGAAGAACCCGGGGCTGGCAAAGTTCAGCCCGATTGCCGGAGCCGCAGTACTGCCGTCATTTCATGGCTTGGCCGATGATTTCCACCAGGTTGAGTTGGGTAAACGGCTTGGACAAGCGCGGCAGCTCGGTGGCGAATCCTTCCAGGCGTTCGGCGTAACCGGTGGCGAGGATGATCGGCATAGTCGGCTTCAGCAGCCGGATCGCATGGGCCAGTTGCGCGCCGTTCATATGCGGCATGGCCATGTCGGTAATCACCAGATCAATGGTTTGGCCGCTTTCGAAGGCTTCCAACGCCTGCGCGCCGGACGCCGCGCTAATCACCCGGTGGCCAAGGTCCTCCAGCAACAGGCTGGTACTGGTCAACACCAGGCTGTCGTCATCCACCACCAATACGCTCAGCCCGGGCACCGGGGACAGGAACGGCGTTTCGATAGCCTGCCGGGCCACCGCCCCCTCCGTAGCGACGGGCAGCCAGAGTTCAGCGGTGGTGCCTTGGTCCTTCTGGCTCTTGAGGATGAACCGCCCACCCAGTTGCGCGATAAAGCCATGCACCATCGACAACCCCAGGCCCGTACCCTTGCCGACCCCCTTGGTGGTAAAGAACGGGTCCGTCGCCTGCGCCAGCGTGACCGAATCCATGCCTTCACCGGTGTCGGTGATGTGAAGGCGCACATAACGACCGGCCGGGAGCGATGACCGGGTCGGGTCATTGACCTCCGCGTTGCGGGCGCTGATAACAATGCTTCCGCCATTGGGCATCGCATCACGGGCGTTGGTCGCCAGGTTCAGCACTGCCAGTTCGAGCTGATTAACATCAGCCACGACGGGTTCCAGATCCGGCGCAAAGCAGGTTTCGAGTTTGACCGAGGGCCCCAGTGAGCTGCGCAACAGCCCGGTGATCCCTTCGACCAGTGCCGGAATCTCGACCGATTCAGTCTTGAGTTCCTGACGCCGGGCGAACGCCAGCATGCGCTGGGTCAGGGAGACCCCGCGCATGGCGCCCTGGGTGGCGTTGTCGAGCAGGCGAATGACTTTCGGGTCGTCGGACACGCGTTTGCGGACGATCTCCAGATTGCCGAGGATCACCGTCAACAGGTTGTTGAAGTCGTGGGCGATGCCGCCGCTGAGTTGGCCGATGGCCTGCAACTTTTGCGCCTGGAACAGCGCCTCACGGGTTTGCTCCAGGGCCTGCTGTGCTTGGGTGACTTCGGTGATATCCCGGGTGATCTTGGCAAAACCGAGCAAAGTCCCGGTCTCGCCCCAGATCGGGTCCACCACGACATGGGCCAGGAACCGCGTGCCGTCCTTGCGCAGGCGCCAGGCCTTGTTTTCGAATTTGCCTTCGCGCGCCGCCGTCGCCAGCGCCCGTTGCGGTTCACCGGCTTCTCGGTCCTCGGGGGTGTAGAACATCGAAAAATGCTGGCCGATGACTTCTTCCGGCCGGTAGCCCTTGATGCGCTGGGCGCCCACGTTCCAGTTGGTCAGCCGCCCGCTTGGGTCAAGCATGTAGATGGCGTAGTCGGTGACACTCTGGACCAGCAAGCGAAACTGCTGCTCGCTCTGCTTGAGGGTTTCCTCGGCCATTTTGCGGTCGGTCAGGTCGCGGGTGATCTTGGCGAATCCCAGCAGCGTGCCTGACGGGTCGATAATCGGGTCAATGACCACGTGGGACCAGAAGTGCGTGCCGTCCTTGCGCACCCGCCAGCCCTCCCCCTCAAAACGACCTTCAGAGATCGCCGTGTCCAGCGCTCTCTGGGGCATACCGGCCAGACGATCCTCTTCGGTGTAGAAACGCGAAAAATGCTGACCGAGGATTTCCGCTTCCTCATATCCCTTGAAACGCCGGGCGCCGGCATTCCAACTGGTGATGATGCCGTCGGGGTCAATCATGTAGATCGCATAGTCGACCACTGCATCGATCAGCAGACGCGCGCGGCTGTCTTCGATGGAGCTGGTTTTGGTCCGAGCACCGCTCATTAATCACTCCCGGCATTATTGTTGTGTGGAGTATGCGACAAACCACAGGATAGGACAGCCGCAATAGCCACGCCCCGGCATGTTGTAGTGGAGCAGCGGTGACGGAACACCTATTCTCCAGGCCAACCACACCTTCTGCCCAGGGAAGAGACCCTCGATGATTCTGATGCTGTTGCCCGATGGCGATTACGACCCGACTGAAAGCAGCGTGCCCTGGCAGGCCATGCGCCGCGCCGGCATCGAGGTGCGCTTTGCCACGCCCGAAGGCCTGCCCGCCTACGCCGACCCGCGTTTGGTGGACACCGGTTTCGGCCTGTTGAACCCGATGCTGATGACCCGAAAAACCGACCTTGCCGGCTACGCGACCATGATCGACGACGAGGCCTTCAATCACCCGTTGGCCTACGCCGATGTCGACCCGGCGCAGTTTGCCGGGCTGATGATTCCCGGTGGTCATGCCAAGGGCATGCGCAGTCTGCTGGAATCCGGTCAGGCTCGACGCATTGCCCGGCACTTCTTCAAAACCCAGAAGCCTGTGGCAGCGATCTGTCATGGCGTGCTGTTGCTCGCCCGTACGCTGGACCCCGACACTGGCCGCCCGGTATTGGACGGGCACAAAGTCACCGCGTTGGTGGCCGGCACCATGGAACTGCCGGCCTGGCTCATCACCGGACTTTGGCTGGGGCGCTACTACCGCACTTATCGCCAGACCGTCGAAGCCGAAGTGTCGGCGGCCTTGCGTAAACCAGCGGACTTCCTGCGGGGGCCGTGGCTGGCCAAGCGTGATTCGGCGGACAAGCCGCATCACGGCTTTGTGGTCCGCGACGGCCAGCTGCTGACGGCGCGCTGGCCGGGCGATTGTCATCGCTTTGCCGCCGAATGGCTGAAGCTTATCGGTACACGTACTTGATGATGTAGGCGTACAGATCGTTGTAGATGAAGTCCGGAACTTGCGTGGCATAGGTTTTCGTCTTGGACAGTGCCAAATGGCACTCCTTGACCATCTCGTCGCGCTCGCTCATGGAAAACACGTGATTGTTGATGATCGTGCCATAGACGCCGAACGTATAAGGCGCGGTCAACGAAGACGTGCTTAGGGTGCCATCCGCGGCTTTGGTGTAGGTGTTATGCGCATGCAAGGTGCGCTCTTTCAATGCACCAAAACCACGCTCATACAGATTGATTTGTGAGCCGGTGACCGCTTTCGCAGCCGTATCCAGGGCCAGGATGATCGCCTGGGCATTGCTCATGCTGGTTTGCAGGTCCCGAAGGTTGACGAACCGCTCCAGCTCCTGATTTTTCAGGCTTTTGAGCGCTCGTTTGATGCTCGACAGATGGGCGAACTCCTGGTTGCAGCCCACGATGTGGATCTCGAACTGATAGCCGGCGACGGTCGCCATTGGCGGGAAGACTGCAAAGTCGATGCTGTCGAACGCACACTCCATGATGATGTTGTATTTGTGAGTGAACGCCTCGGTGAAAATCTTCGTGCTGAGTTCCCGGACAAAGGTCTCCGTTTGCTCATAGGCGTGCAGAGCGCCGAGCTTGATCATTTCCTCGTATTGGGGGTGTTTTTTTCGGTATTCGGGCAGGTAAAGCCGCACGTAGTTGGAATAGCGGCCCGAGGGCAGGAGGCTGTTTTCCAGCAAATAGGTTTTGCCTGAGCCTTGCAGCCCGGCGACCACGAGTATTTTGGGCGTTGCCTCGGCGGTGATGCCGTTAAACAGCGTGGCTTTAATTTCAGTGAACGCCGCAGTGACGTGTTCGGCGGTATACGTGTAGCGCGGTGCGTCGGACATACCTTGATTTCCTTATCAAAGAATCGAATGAACGTGATTGCCTGCCCTTTGAATAAAGCGCGCTTTCGCCGATTGATCAAAAAGTGCTTTTTATCAAGATATGTCGATGTTTTTAAAGGAAATTATTCCTACGAAAGCCGATGAAAAACCGTCATTGCTGCGATCGCTATTCTCTACACCGATTCGCTTTGGCCTAGGCCCACCGACCACCAGCGCGGCAGCAACTGCCTGACCTTACTGTCGCCAAACCGGTCATCGATCAGCATCACCACGCCCTGATCCTGCTGGGTACGGATCACTCGTCCGGCCGCTTGCACCACCTTCTGCACGCCGGGATACAGGTAGGTGTAGTCATAACCGGCGCCGAAGATCGCTGCCATCCGGTGTTTCATTTGTTCGTTGACCGGGTTGAGTTGCGCCAGCCCCAACGTGGCGATGAAGGCGCCAATCAGCCGCGCACCGGGCAAGTCGATACCTTCACCAAACGCCCCGCCCAATACTGCAAAACCGACGCCCTGGCTGTGGGCGGTGAACTGGTCGAGAAAGTCCTGGCGCTGCTGCTCAGCCATGCCTCGGGACTGTGACCACAAGGTGATGTGTGGATGCCGCTCGGCCAATAGCTGCGCCACTTGCTGCAAATAATCGAAGCTGCTGAAAAACGCCAGGTAGTTGCCGGGGCGCTCGGTGAACTGCCGGGCGATCAGCTCGACAATCGGCTCAAGGGACGCTTGTCGATGAACGAAACGGGTCGAGATCTGGCTGACGATACTGACTTGCAACTGATCGGCGTGAAACGGCGACTCGACGTCGATCCAGACGGTATTCGGCGGCGTGCCCAACAGATCGGCGTAATAGCGTTGGGGGCTCAGGGTCGCAGAAAACAGTACGGTGCTGCGCGCCGCCGTCAAACGCGGGCGGATAAACCCGGCGGGCACCACGTTGCGCAGGCACAGTTGTGAGAGGTTGCGTTTGTGTTCCAGGTCGCGCTTGCTGATGTCGAACAGGTATTGCTCATCAAACAGCTCCGCCACCCGGCCAAACTGCAACATGTCGAAGTAGAAACTCTGTAAAGCGCTGTCCAGCCCTTGCGGTTGATCGTTCAAGTAATCGCCGATGCTCGCGCTGCACGATGACAAGGCCTGAAGCAGTTTTTCCGGGGCCTTGCTGTAGGCCTGATAAGCGCCCAACTGCAGGTCATGCAGGGCGTTCCATTCGCGGTTGACCCGTTGCAAGGATTTCTTCAACGGTTCCGGGGCGGTTTTGCGCACGCTGTTGAGCGTCGCTTGATCAAGGCTGGCGCTGTACATCTGCCGGCCACGTTCCACCAGGTTATGGGCCTCGTCTACCAGCACGGCGACCCGCCAGTGGTTGGCCTGGGCCAGGCCAAACAACAAGGCGCTGAAATCGAAGTAGTAGTTGTAGTCGGCGACCACCACGTCCGCCCAGCGAGCCATTTCCTGGCTGAGGTAATACGGGCAAACGTTGTGTTGCAGCGCGACGTCGCGCAAGGCGTTCTGGTTCAACAGGCTCAACTGGCTGGCCGCCTGACGTGCAGCGGGCAGACGGTCGTAGAAACCCTGGGCCAACGGGCAGGATTCGCCGTGGCAGGCTTTGTCCGGGTGTTCGCAGGCCTTGTCCCGGGCGATCATCTCCAGAATGCGCAGCGGCGGCGCGTTGTCGCTGTCGAGGATGACCTGAGCCGCGTCCAGCGCCAGTTTGCGCCCCGGGGTTTTCGCGGTGAGGAAGAACACCTTGTCCAGTTGCTGCGGCGCCAACGCCTTGAGCATCGGGAACAGCGTGCCGATGGTCTTGCCGATCCCGGTGGGTGCCTGGGCCATCAGGCAACGACCGGTGCTGACGGCTTTGAACACCGACTCGGCCAGGTGCCGTTGCCCCGGCCGAAACCCGGCATGGGGAAACGCCAATCCTTGGGCCGCTTGGTTGCGGGCTTCGCGATGGGCCATTTCCTGCTCGGCCCGCTGCAGGAACAACTGACAATGCTGCTCGAAGAACGCTTCCAGTTCGGCAGCGCTGAACGGTTCAAGCAGGCAGGTTTCCTTTTCGCTGACGATGTCGAAATACACCAGTGCCAGATTGATCTGCGCCAGTTGCAGCTTCTGGCACATCAGCCAGCCATAGACCTTGGCCTGGGCCCAGTGCAACTGGCGATGGTTGGCCGGTTGTTTGCCCAGGTCGCCGCGATAGGTTTTGACTTCTTCCAGGCAGTTTTGCGTCGGGTCGTAGCCGTCCGCCCTGCCCTTGACCCTCAACGTTTGATAGGTGCCCTCCAGCGCCACTTCGCTCTGGTAAGCGTCGTTGCGCCGGGAAGCGACCGTGCGATGGCCGACGATGCCTTCCAGCGCGGTCGGTGATGGGGTGAAGCGCAGGTCCAGGTCACCCACCTTGGCGGTGAACTCACACAGCGCCCGCACCGCAATGCTGTAGCTCAAGCGCTCTGCTCCGCCCATTGCACGTAGCACACGGCAATCGGCATGTTGTGTTGGTGGCAGAACTCGATCCAGCGCAACTGGTTATCTTGCAAGCGATCGCCGGGGCCTTTGACTTCGATCATGCGGTAGGTCTTGTCCTGCGGCCAGAACTGGATCAGGTCCGGCATACCGGCGCGGTTGGCCTTGATGTCCAGCAACAGGCGATTGAACCAGTGCTTGAGGTGCTCGGCCGGCAGACAGTCCAGCGCCTGATCGAGCAGTTCCTCGGTCAGCGCTCCCCAGAACACAAACGGCGACTGCACACCCCA
>Ga0302169_10000663_pt1 | contig 10470 bp, 11 predicted proteins | sample I_Fen_N1_3_FD_193493 | JGI IMG/M metagenome (GOLD analysis project Ga0302169, IMG submission 193493) | Peat permafrost microbial communities from Stordalen Mire near Abisko, Sweden - I_Fen_N1_3 | ecosystem: Environmental > Terrestrial > Soil > Wetlands > Permafrost | place: Sweden: Abisko...
GCTTGCTCGCGAAAGCGCTGGTTCAGTCAACATCATCGTTGAGTGACACATCGCTTTCGCGAGCAAGCCCGCTCCCACAGGTTTTGTGTTTGCCACAGGCAAACGTTGATCCATTGAGGGCGTTTCGAACCATGCAAAAGACCGTCGCCATCGTGGTGTTCTCCGGCGTCCAGTCGCTGGACGTCACCGGGCCCATGGATGTGTTCGCCGAAGCCAATCGCTTCCTGGCACCGCAGGATCACTACCGGCTGGAGGTGATCGGCGTCGAGCGCGGGATGATGCCGTGTTCCAACGGTTTGTCCTTGAACGCCCATCGGCATTTCAGCGAAGCGCTGGAGGCTTATGACTTGCTGCTGGTGGCCGGTGGGCCGCAGTTGCCGTTCATGGATTTCGGCGTGGCGTTCAATGCCTGGCTGCGGGATGCCTGCGCGCGGGCGCAGCGCTTTGGTTCGATTTGCAACGGTGCATTCATGCTGGCCCGGGCGGGATTGCTCGACGGGCGGACCGTCACCACCCATTGGGGCGATGCGGCGGCGTTGGCGGCGTTGTGTCCGTCGACGCAGGTGGAGGCCGATCGTTTGTACGTGCAGGACGCCGAGTTGTACACCTCGGCCGGGGTCACGGCGGGGATCGATTTATCGCTGTATTTGCTGGGCCGCGATCACGGCCCGGAAGTCGCGCTGAGCGTTGCCAAACGCTTGGTCGTGTTCACCCAGCGCTCAGGCGGGCAATCGCAGTTCAGCCCGTTCCTCACGCCCCACGCCGAACCGACCTCGGCGGTGGCGCTGGTGCAGCTTTACGTGCTCGCCAACCTCACTGGTGATTTGGCCCTGTCCGACCTGGCCAACGCCGCCAACATGAGTTCGCGCAACTTTTCCCGGGTGTTTGCAAAGGAAGCGAAAGTGACCCCGGCGGAGTTCGTCGAGCGCGCGAGGGTGGATGCGGCAAGGGTGCTGCTGGAAAGCACCCGTTCGCCGCTGAAGACCGTGGCGTATCAGTGCGGGTTTCGCGATGCCCAGCACATGCGCAGCGTGTTCAACCGCCGGTTGGGCGTGACGCCGCAGCAGTTCAGGCTGAACTTTGCGGCGATGGTTTGAGCCACCAATAACCCTGTCTTGCTTGGCCTTGCACCCACTGAAAATCTAATGTGGGGCTTGCTCGCGAAGAGGCCGTGTCAGTCGATGAAGAGGTTGACTGAACGACCGCTTTCGCGAGCGAGCCCGCTCCCACAGGGGGGGATATCTCATTTCTTCAGGCTGTCATACGCCTCAAGGGTACGCAGCGAGTAGATGTACGCCGCCCCGGCATTCAGCGAGATCGCCGTCGCCAACGTCGCCGCGACTTCCTCGCGACTGGCGCCGGCCTTGATCGCCGCATCGGTATGCGCCGCGATACAGCCGTCACAACGGGTGGTGATCGCCACGGCGATGGAAATCAGTTCGCGGGTCTTGGCATCCAGCACATCGTTTTCCGCCGCCGCTTCGCCGAGGGCCATGTAGGCCTTGACCATTTTCGGGTTGCTCTTGCCCAGCGCGCCAAAGGCTTTCTGGATGGTGGGCAGCAGTTCGGACCAGTTATTGAACATTGCGTTAACTCCTAAGCAGGTTGGGTGTACTGTTTCGACACGCTCAGTCTTGCTCCTTGGCGCGGTTCGGGTTTGTTCGATCCGCTCAGTCATTTCCTCGATGCGCTCAAATGAATCCAATCGATAAACTCATCACCTTGGCCAACGTGCGCGGCAGCCTGGACTTGCGCTGCCAATTCCAGGGCGACTGGGCGCTGGCCCATGAGCAAGAGGCGCTGGGGATGGCGCCCTATCACATCGTATTGGCGGGCGAATGCCGCGTGGAGTTTCCCGACGGCCAGCGCCTGCCCATGCGCGCCGGCGATATTTTGCTGCTGCCCGGCGGCACGCCCCACGTGATTCACAGCCCCGGCAAAACCGTCGCGCCCAGTGCGCAAAAAATCATCAGTGGCGGCGCGTTGCCGGTGCATCGCATCGGTGGGGCGAGCGCGGACCTGGACATGCTCTGCGGGACCTTCCATTACAACCGCGCCTCGCTGCTGTTTGCCGCGTTGCCCGCGTATCTGGTGATCCCCAGCGGCGCGCTGCCAGCCCATGGACCGTTACCGGCGCTGGTCGAAGTGCTGCGTGGGGAGGCGGAAGGCAATCAGGCCGGGGCGAAATTTTTGCTCGACGCGCTGTCCCAGGCGTTGTTCACCCTGATGCTGCGGGCGCATCTGGCGACGCTGGGGCCGGCCAGCGGCACCCTGGCGTTACTCGGCGACAAACGCCTGGGCCGCGTCTGGCAGGCGATGCTCGCGGACCCGGCTTATGAGTGGACCATCGAAGGTTTGGCCGAGACGGCGAACATGTCCCGGGCGACGTTTATGCGCGCGTTTGTCAAAGTGGCCGGGGTGTCGCCGTGGATGTTGCTGACGCAGGTGCGGATGGAATTGGCGTTCAGTTTGCTCAGCCAGTCGCACCTGGGGTTGAGCGATATTGCCGTGCAGGTCGGGTATCAATCGCAGGCGGCGTTCAGCAAGAAATTCAAGGAGATTTATGGGGAGGCGCCGGGGCGGGTGCGGCGCGGGATTTAGATTTTCAAGATCAAAAGATCGCAGCCTTCGGCAGCTCCTACAGGGGGACGCGATCTCCTGTAGGAGCTGCCGAAGGCTGCGATCTTTTGACTTTAGGGCGAGGTCCGCGCCGGCAATAGCTTCAACGTACTGCGGGTGTTGGCCGTCACCTCTTCATCATTGAAATGCGCCTGCATGTACATCCCGTCGATATACGCCTCAGCCTGATCCTCATAGTGACTGTCAAACGGCACGCCACTCTGGCCGACCGGGTTGATGGTCAGACTGTGGGCCGGGTCGGCGAAGTCGATCAGGCGCCGGGTCGAGGGACCATACGTCACCGGCCACGGCGCCGGGCCGATTTTGGCCGAGAGGTTGTTGGGCACTTCGTGGCTGCCCGGGGCGTCGAATGGGCCAACGTTGAAGATCCGGTCCAGCGGCTTCTGCATCCCCAGCGGATGCCCATGAGTCAGCGTGTGCGCCTTGCCCCACTGCCATTGGGCGAAATCGGCACCCAGCGTGGTTTTGAGGTGGGCAATGCTCGCCTGCCAAGCGACCTTCACGGTGTCAGCACGGGTTTCCCTGGCCGGGGTGTTGCGGTTGTCCCACCACGGCGAATCGGCGTTGGCAGCCAGGCGCGGCAACGCGGCATCGATCACCCGGGTCGAGAGAAGCGTTTCAAAAAAGTCGTTGCCCAACTCATCGCGCATCGTCGCGTCGGCCAGGTTGTAGAGAAACTGGTTGAACACCGTGGCGGTGATAGAATCGAGCGGGTAATCCCCTGGCCACTGGGCCAGTTGCTCCACCAGTTTGCGTTCGGCCGGGTCGCTCACCACCTCACGCAACACCGGCAGCAACGGCGCGAGCAGGCGCGGGCCGTAAGCGGTGGTGGTGCCGAGCTGCAGCTTCTGGTTGGCGTCGTTGTCCCACTTCACGTTCTTGTCGCTGAGCTGGCGATTGAGCTGCTGACCGCGATCCGCCAGGTTGTAGTAACCGGGAATCTCCATCCCGGTGGGCGAGACCGGCTGGAAGTTGGCTGAGACGATATAGCCCCGCGCCGGGTTCTCTTCCTGGGGGTTGGCGCTGAACGGGTAGAAGCCTTCCTTGTCCGCCTGATTGCTGCTGCCGTCGAGGATAAAACCCGGTTTCACCCCGGCCGGTCGCTTGGGCAGCAACGCCGACGCCCACCAGCCGATATCACCCTTGGCGTTGGCGTAGACGATGTTCAGCCCCGGCGCCTGGACCTTGGCCGCTGCGGCGCGGGCCTTGGCCAGGGTGTCGGCGCGGTTGAGCTGATAGAACCCTTCAAGAATCGGATTCGGCGTTTCGAGGAATGCCCACCACATCGCGATGGGTGTTTTGCCGGCGGCGGTGCCGAGCGCATCGTTGATGATCGGGCCATGGGGCGACTGACGCAGTGTCAGCGTCACCGGCGGCTGGCCCTTCACGGCGATCTGTTGCTGGGTGTTGAGCATGTCCACCCATTTGCCGCGATACCAGACCTGGTTCGGGTTGTCCGGGTTGACCTTCTCGGCGATCAAATCCAGATCGTCGTTCTGGAACATGGTCAGGCTCCAGCCGAAATCCAGGTTGTGGCCGAGAAAGGCAAACGGCACCAGCGCCTGATGATGACCGTACAACTCGAAACCCGGCGCCGACAGTTGCGCCTCGTACCACACCGATGGCACCGAGAAGCGAATGTGCGGGTCGCCGGCCAATAACGGCTTGCCGCTTTTGCTGCGGTTGCCGGAAATGACCCAGGCGTTGCTGCCCTCGAATTGCGGCAGGCCGTTATCGGCCAGGGCTTGTTCGCTGAGGCGGGCGAGGGCGTTCAGGTCTTTCCAGTCGCCGGCGGCCAGGGCCGGGGAGGGCTTGGCGTGCGCCTTGGCCAGCACGCCTTTGGGCTGCCAGTCGAGGTCGAAGACGTTCAGGTAATCGGGGCCGAGCTGATCGCGCACGTAGGTCAGCAACGGTTCGGTGCGAAACGCGGCGGCAAAGCTGTAGGCCATGTAGCCGGCGACGCTGATGCTGTCCTCGGCGGTGAAGCTGCGCTTGTGGATGCCCAGCACGTCAAACTCGACGGGCGCGGCGTGGGTGTCCTGATATTGGTTGATCCCGTCCAGATAGGCTTGCAGGGCCTTCCACGCCGGCGACTGACGATCAAGGGCGGCCACGTAGCTCTCGGCGCGCTCGCGGATGCGCAGGCTGCGGAACAGTTTGTCGGTGTCCACCAGTTTCGGCCCGAGGACTTCGGCCAGTTCGCCACGGGCCAGGCGACGCATGACTTCCATCTGGAACAAACGGTCCTGGGCGTGCACATAGCCGAGGGCGCGGTAGAGGTCGGTTTCGTTGTCGGCGCGGATATGCGGCACGCCGCGCTCGTCGTAGCGCACGGTCACCGAACCTTGCAGGTGTTGCAACTCCACCTGACCCTGACGCGTCGGCTGCTTGCTGTACACGTACCCGCCAACCCCGATGGCGAGCGCGACGATCAGCAAGGCAAGTACGGTCAGGACGCGTTTCATGGTGACTCCTTGTTCTTCTTTGATTGCCGCCCGTGTGGGCTGCAAACATGTAGCACAGACCTTCTGTGCCAGGCATCCACCGTCCTCGAATAGTCCGGAATGCCTTACTTCACGTCCACCGCCCACGGGCAGTAGCAACCCACCGCCAGCGTGTGGGTGGCGTTCACCGTGCGGCCTTCGTTCAGCGCTTGGAGGATCGGCTCGATAAAGCTGTTGCTCGAATTACAGGTCAGGCCTTCGCTGTACGGGCCGAAATAGGCGAGTTTGCCGGCGCGGTCCCAGATCGCCACCGCCGGGCTGGCGGGGATCTGCTCGGAACCGGGCAGGACGGTGATGGATTTCAGGCTGCTCAAGGTGCTGGGCAACTGGCCGTGGCTGCCGGGTTTTTGTACCGCATAGAACTCGACGCCTTTGGGCACATACTGCTCGACCAGTTCGGTGAGGTGCTGTTGATTGCCGACGTTGCACGGGCAGGCCGGGTCCCAGAAATGCACGAGGCGGATCGCGCCGGGGCCGGCGAGGTCATCGGGCAGGCGCAGCGGATCGCCGGAAAACACCGCCGTGTGTTCGCTGAACGCCCGCAGGTAACGCCCCTGAAACCAATCGTAAGCCGCCCACAACACGCTGGCACACACGAGGGCGAGCAGGCTGGCAAGCAATGTGGTGCGGTAGGCCGAACGCATGGGTTTCAATCCTCGAAGGTCGCCCAGCTTGCCATGCTTGCCGCGACAGATGAATATCGCAGGCCCATAAAGTCTGTTTCGCGTTCTGGAATAACCCATGCCTGCCACGTTCAACCCCGATCATTTGCGCGCCAGCCTGCGGCCATTGGCCCAGTGGCAGCCGTTATCGACGGAAGGCCTGGCCTATCAGGCGTTTTATGGGTTGGATTTTCCCGGTCGCACCTTGCGCCATGGTTTGGGCCGATTCCAGGTCGATGGTTATGAAGTGGTCGGCCAGGTCTGGTGGCCGGAACGGGCGAAGGCGACGCTGTTTCTGTTCCACGGTTTCTACGATCACACCGGTCTCTATCGGCACGTGATCGCGTGGGCGCTGGATCAGGGGTTTGCGGTGATCGCCTGCGATTTGCCGGGGCACGGTTTGTCCAGCGGCGAGCGTGCGAGCATCAAGGATTTCTCTGAGTATCAGGACACCCTGCAAGGCTTGTTCGTCGAGGCGCAGTCCCTGGACTTGCCGCAGCCGTGGCACTTGTGCGGGCAGAGCACCGGTGGGGCGATTGTGATTGATCATGTGCTCAACCACGGCGCGAAGAGCCCGGCCCAGGGTCAGGTGATTTTGCTGTCGCCGCTGGTGCGGCCCCGGGCCTGGGGTTGGTCGCAGTTGAGTTATTACCTGCTCAAACCGTTCGTTAAAGGCATCGCCCGGCGCTTCAGCGAGAACTCCAATGACCCGGCGTTCTTGCCGTTCCTGCAAGCCGACCCGTTGCAGCCGCTGCGTTTGCCGACGGCGTGGGTCGGCGCGTTGGGGCGCTGGATCAAGCGCATCGAAGCGTCGGCGAACAGCCCGCGCCGGCCGTTGATCGTGCAGGGGCAGGCAGACATGACGGTGGATTGGCAGCACAACCTTGAGGTGTTGAAGGCCAAGTTTGATCGGCCGCAGGTGTTGATGTTGCCTGAGGCGCGGCATCATCTGGCGAACGAGACGCAGGCGTTGCGGGAGGAATATTTCGGGTTTTTGACCAAGCGGATCAAGGGCCGGAATCTCTAGCGTCTGTCGGGGCCTCTTCGCGGGCAAGCCTCGCTCCTACATTTGGAATGCATGCCCCCTGTAGGAGCGAGGCTTGCCCGCGAAGGCGATCTATCAGGCGCTGAAAATCATTGGTTAAGGTTCGTCTGCCCCACCGCCAACCCCGCCCGAATCGCCGCCAGCGCCGCCTGGTAATACGCCTTGCCTTCATCCGACTCGGCAAACGTGGCGAACTCTTCCAGTTCGGTGTCCGACAAGTCGCGATAAACGTAGAGCAGCGTGTTGTTGAGGTCGGCGCCAATCTGATCCATCAAGCGCTGGCGCTGACCATTCAGCATCCCTTGGGCCTGACCGCCGCCGAGCAAACCGGGAATCATCGAACTCAAGCTGTCCGCCGCGACCCCGGCAATCGCCAAGCTGACTTCGGCGCCGGCTTCACGCGCGGGCAAGGCCTGGGCGAGATGGCCGATGATCAAAAGACGGGTGTCACTGGCTTCAATCTTGGGCAACCCCTTGGCGTTTTTCGCCAGTTGATCGCGGCGGGTCGCGAGCAATTCGGCAGCGACGATTTTCTTGCCCAGCGGGGTCTGGAAGAAGGTCAGGGCGGGTTTCGGGTCGGCCAGGGTCTTGCGCAGTTGCGCTTCGGCGCGCTGGTCCATGGCCTGGGGGGCGAAGCGCTGGTTGCTGTTGTTCACCAGGGCTTGAAACACGGCGGGCGGCAGGCTGTTCTGGTAGCGCTGCTGGGCGGCCGAGAGGGCGTCGTTAAAATGCGCACGTTGATCTGGCCAACCGGCGACCTTGTACAACTGGTCGTGGCCGTCTGCCCACGCGGGCAAAACACAGAACATCAACAGTGAAAAAAGCAAACGGCGCATAGGGACTCCTGTCAGCAGGCGACTATTCTCCGTGCGGTACAAGAACTTGTCGAGAATTCGTATCAGCCCGCTGCGCGGCTCTGTCGGATTTGCGGGCACAGGCATAAGATGCGCGCCATGCAAATACCCTCTGATCACCCGCTGCTGTTACGTATCGTCGACGACTTGGCCGAGCGAGGCTGGTCGCGGCAGAATATTTTCCTGCCTCTGGGTCTGACCCGGGAACTGGCGGCTGAGTGCCGTAAACGTGCGGCCGAGGGTGAACTGGCGCCGGCGGCGGTGGGGCGTGGGCCGACGTCGGAGATTCGCGAAGGCATTCGTGGCGACCACATTCAGTGGCTCGAACCCGGTGAAACCGAGGCCTGTGACAGCTACCTGAGCCTGATGGACAGCCTGCGCGAAGCGCTGAATCGCGGGTTGTTCCTCGGCCTGGAAGATTTCGAAAGCCACTTCGCCCTGTACCCGCCCGGTGCGTTCTACCTCAAGCACGTGGACCGGTTTCGCGACGACGACCGGCGCATGGTCTCGGCGGTGATCTACCTCAATGACGCCTGGCTGCCCGAGCACGGCGGCGAACTGCGCATGTACCTGGAGGGCGGCGTCGAACACAACGTGGTGCCCACCGGCGGCTGCCTGGTGGTGTTCCTGTCGGGCGAGGTGCCCCACGAAGTCCTGCCCGCGACCCGGGAGCGCCTGTCGTTGACGGGTTGGTTCCGCCGTCGCGGTAATGAGCCGTTCTGATCATGCAAAAGATTCTGGTGAGCCGCTGCCTGCTGGGCCATCGCGTACGTTACGACGGTGGAGCGAGCGGACCGTTTGATCTGCTGGATCAGTGGATCGCCGAAGGCCGGGTCGTGCCGTTATGCCCCGAAGTGGCGGGCGGCTTGCCGACGCCGAGGGCTGCAGCGGAGATTCCAGGCGGGCAGGGTGGTGAAGTGCTGGATGGCCAGGCTTCAGTGATCACCACCGACGGTGCAGACGTCAGCACCGAGTTTCTGTCGGGGGCGTATCAGGCGCTGGAGTTGGTGCAAAAGCACGGCATCCGGATTGCAGTGTTGAAGGCCAACAGTCCGTCCTGCGGCAATTTGCTGACTTATGACGGGACGTTCAGCGGCGTGAAAGTCACTGGCGAAGGGGTGACGGCGGCGTTGCTCAAGCGCCATGGGGTTCAAGTCTTCAGCGAACTGGAATTGCCGCAAGCGGCAGAAGCGTTGGCAACCCTGGACTAACGCCCCACCAAAATCCCCTGTAGGAGCTGCCGAGTGAAACGAGGCTGCGATCTTTTGATCTTGCTTTTAAAAAGATCAAGGTCAAAAGATCGCAGCCTCGTTTCACTCGACAGCTCCTACAAGGTTACTCGTCAGCCCGGAATCAGGGCTTGGGCTCTACGCCCGTCTCCGCTCCAAACCACTTCTGCGTCAACGCCTCCAATCGTCCGTCGGCCTTGATCCGCTGCAACGCGTTGTCGAGGCTCGCCTGAAACGCCGGGTTCCCTTTCTGGAACGGTATCGCCAGGCTCACGGGCTGGCTGGCTTTTGGCGTTTCTTCCTTGAGCGATTGCACCAGCAGCATCGAGCGCGGTGTTTCTTCTTTCTGCGCGATCAATTGCGCATCGGTGTGGCTGTAAGGTTCGCTGAAGTCGAAACGATCCTTCAGATCCGCGGTCATTGCTATGTGGTTGATGGCGACGTCGTACTTGCCGGTTTCAACGCCGGGCAGCAGATCGTCGGCCTGGGTGATCACGAAGTCGGCGCGCACATCCAGTTCATTGGCCAGCAGTTGACCCAGTTCGACTTCAAACCCCGTGAGTTTGCCGTCGTCCTTGAAATTGAACGGCGGTGTATTGGCTTCCAGGGCGATACGCAATTCGCCACGGTCGTTAACGTCATCAATCAGTTCGGCATGAGCCAAAGGACTCAAAAGGGGTAGCAGGCAGATCAGGCCAGGCAAAAAACGCATGGTCACTCCTTTGAATTCATTATCGCGTCGCTCTGGTTCAGGCGCGCTTTGCTATGGTTATCGAGTGCCTTCGACAACGAATGGCTGTGAAGTTGTCACAGCCACGCGGATTTTACGAAAAAACTGGAGAAGAGAATGAAAACGTTTATGTCACGAGCCGCATTGGCTGGCCTGTTGATGGGTGTGTCGGTGCTGGCCAGCGCCGCGACCCCGGCGCCTAAAGGTGCAGAAGTGTTCATCGTATCTCCCGAAGACGGGGCCACTGTTTCCGAAACCTTCACCGTCAAATTCGGCGTCAAGGATGTCGCGCTGGCACCGGCCGGTGATGTGACCAAAAACACCGGTCACCACCACTTGCTGATTGATGTCGACAAACTGCCCGCCGCCGGCGCGCCGATTCCGCTGGACGCCAACCACATGCACTTCGGCAAGGCGCAGACCCAGGCCGAAATCAAACTGGCCCCCGGCAAGCACACCTTGCAACTGGAGCTGGGTGACAGCGGCCACATGCCGTTCGATCCGCCGATCGTGTCGAAGAAGATCACCGTCAACGTTAAATGACAGTGTAGCGCCCATGAAAAAGGAGCCCCGAGGGGCTCCTTTTTTTGTCGCTCAAATCGCTATCAGAACAACACGCGGCAACGAATGGTGCCGTTGATGTGCTGCAGTTTCTCTTGGGCGATTTCCGAGTAGTCGGCGTCGACGTCGATCACCACGTAACCGACTTTCTCGTTGGTCTGCAGGAACTGACCGGAGATGTTGATGCCGTTTTCGGCGAAGACCTTGTTGATCTCGCTCATCACACCCGGAATGTTCTCGTGGAT